>Ga0302229_10001008_pt1 | contig 21723 bp, 18 predicted proteins | sample II_Palsa_N1_3_FD_193518 | JGI IMG/M metagenome (GOLD analysis project Ga0302229, IMG submission 193518) | Peat permafrost microbial communities from Stordalen Mire near Abisko, Sweden - II_Palsa_N1_3 | ecosystem: Environmental > Terrestrial > Soil > Palsa > Peat permafrost | place: Sweden... | reverse complement strand
CCCGGCCGCTTAACGGAGCGCGTCCGCCATCCGGTCCATGGCCCAGTCGAGCTCGCTCTCGGTGATCACCAGCGGCGGCGCGAGGCGGATCGCCGTGCCGTGCGTGTCCTTGGCCAGCAGGCCGTGGGCCGCGAGCCGTTCGCAGACCTCACGTCCCGGCAGCGACGTGAACTCCACGCCCGCCCACAGGCCCCGGCCGTGCACCGCGCGGACCACGCCGGACGGCAGTGCGGCCAGCCGCGCGTGCATGTGGGCGCCGAGGTCGCGCGAGCGCCGCTGGAACTCCCCGGTCCGCAGCATCGCGATCACCTCGCGGGCCACCGCGCAGGCGAGCGCGTTCCCGCCGAACGTCGACCCGTGCTGCCCGGGCTGCAGCACGCCCAGCACGTCGCGCCGCGACACCATGGCCGATACCGGCACGATGCCCCCGCCCAGCGCCTTGCCGAGCAGGTAGGCGTCGGGGACGACCTTCTCGTGCTCGCAGGCGAAGGTGCTGCCGGTCCGGCCGAGACCGGACTGGATCTCGTCGGCGATCATCAGCGCGCCGTAGGAGGAGCAGAGACGGCGCACCCCGGCCAGGAAGCCCGGTGGCGGGACGATCACGCCCGCTTCGCCCTGCACGGGCTCTACCAGCACCGCGACCAGCCGGTCGCCGAGCTCCGCGGCCACCGCGGCGAGCGCGTCCAGGTCCCCGTAGTCCACGACGCGGAAGCCGGGCGTGTACGGGCCGAACCCGCCGCGGGCGTCCTCGTCGGTGGAGAAGCTGATGATCGTCGTCGTCCGGCCGTGGAAGTTACCGCCGAACGCCACGATCACGGCCTCATTCGCGGGGACGCCCTTGACCTCGTAGCCCCACTTGCGGGCGACCTTGATCGCCGTTTCCACCGCCTCGGCGCCGGTGTTCATCGGCAGGACCATCTCCATGCCCGCGAGCTCGGCCAGCTCCGCGCAGAACGGGCCGAAGTGCTCGTGGTCGAACGCCCGGCTGACCAGCGTGACCCGGTCCAGCTGGCGGTGGGCCGCTTCGACCAGGCGGGGGTGCCGGTGGCCGAAGTTGATCGCCGAGTAGGCGGCCAGCATGTCGAGGTACCGGCGCCCTTCGACGTCGGTCACCCAGCAGCCCTCGGCCTCGGCGATGACGACCGGCAGCGGCTTGTAGTTGTGGGCGCTGTAGGTCAGGGTCTGAGCCCGGAGCTGTTCGCTCCTGGTCGGCTCGCCGATGTCGCCGCTTGCTGACTGGGTACCCGTCAGAACCAGGCTGTCAGTCGTCATCGAATACCTCCGGTGCGGAAACCCTGCCGTTCAGGGCGGGGAGGAGCGCCGGGTACGGCGCGGTAGATTGGTACGCGCAGGACCGCCGCAGGGCATGCGGTGGCAGCGCGTGTGAGCCTTCTTGGGTACGTGACCCCGGCGATGATCCGCGAACCTCTGCGGGCTGGTGACACTCCGCGCAGGAGATGCCACGTGCAAGGGGCGGCGATACCGCGAGAGCCAAGCGGGTGCCGCCCCTTGGCTATGCTGGGACCCGTCACCAGCTCGCAGGAATCCTCGCCGTTCACGGCGATGGAGGATGTCAAGGTCGCCTCCTTCAGATCCTCAGTCGCGCAGCTCTAGCGTGCAGCACTTCGGGCCGCCGCCGGCCTTGCGCAGTTCGGTAAGGTCCACCCCGATCGGCTGGAACCCGCGCGCCCGGAGCTGGGCCGCCAGGTCGGTGGCCTGCGCGGGCAGCACGACGTGCCGGCCGTCGCTGACCGCGTTCAGGCCGAGCACGGCGGCGTCTGCGTCGGTCGCCTCGATCAGCTCGCTGAACTGGGCGGCCAGCGTCTTGCGCCCCAGCTCGTCGAACGCCGCCGGGTAGTAGGCCGCGGTGTCGGCGTCGAGCACGCACATGGCGGTGTCCAGGTGATAGAAACGCGGGTCGACCAGCCGGATGCTGACGACCGGCACGCCGAACGTCTCGGCCAGCTCGGCCTGCGCGTCCGGGTCGGTGCGGAAGCCGTGCCCGGCGAGCAGCGCCTTCCCGGCGCACAGGATGTCACCCTCGCCCTCGTTGACCAGGCGCGGCGTGCGCACATCCGGGTGGCCGCTCGCGCGGAACCAGTCCAGGTAGGCGTCGGCCTCGGCCGCGCGCTCCGGATACCGGAACCGTGCGCCCAGCACGGTGCCGCCCACGACGGTGGCGCCGTTCGCGGCGAAGACCATGTCCGGCAGGCCGGGGACCGGGTCAATGACCCGGACCGTGTGACCGAGATCAAGGTAGATCTGGCGCAGCTGCTCCCACTGGCCCATGGCGCGGCCCGCGTCGGCCGGCTGGTCCGGGCACATCCAGGGGTTGATGGCGTACGTGACCGCGAAGTACGACGGCGGGCACATCAGATAGCAGCGCGGCGAGGACTGCCGCTGCGCCGTCGTGAGCGTGATCAGCTCAGCGGGCGTCAGCGTCTCCTGCGACGCGGACCTGTCGTCTGCTGCCACCATGGTCCCGGCGGCCTGCTCCGGCCCGGCCGCGGTCCCCGTCCCCGTCACTGTCGTCACCGTCACCTTGCCCTTCCTCGCGGTCCCGCGGGCCGCGGGCACTTCGTCGCTTTAGGTGACTTCAGCTTACGGGCCGTCTCAGACAACGGATGATGCCCGACGATGCGCATGAGCTTTAAAACGTTGCGAGTTTGCCTTACTAAGCAGCGAATCGTTAAGCAATGTGCCGCGGTGAACGATGATACATGAACTCGCATGTCAGCTGTGTTACTCGAGTGTCAGCCGTGTTAAATGATGGCTCGAGGAGTCCGTTCCGTGCCTGGCCGGGGCCCGATCGCCGCGCCGCCGAGGGTATCCGGGCCCGGCCGGGAAGGCCCGATCCGGCCCCGGCGGCGACAGCGGAGAGTAGTGGCCAGCCAGGGACAGCCGGCGCCGGCCCGCCCTCAGCGGTCGCGCGGAGCGCTGACCTTGCCGATGTCCCGGGCCAGGTCGAGGCCAAAGAGCCGGTCCAGGGCGGCGAACGTCTCGAACTTCGCCCCCTCCGGCAGACCGCCGTCTGCGGCCAGAGCGTCCAGTTGGCGCAGCGCCGCCGGGGTGTCCAGATCGTCCTCGAACGCGGCAGTGACCGCGTCCGCGTACCCCTGGGCCATCGCCAGGCTGGGGGACAGGGCCCATTCCGCGACGGACTCCCGCCAGCGCCGCAGCGTCTTGTCCGCGGTGTGCAGCGCGTCCCAGCTGAGGTCCATGTCGTCGCGGTACCGCTGGCTGAGAAAGACGAGCCGCAGCGCCAGCGGGTCCAGGCCCCGCCCGGTCACGTCCGCCAGGTGCTGCGGCCCGTCCCCGGCGGCGACCGCCCCCGTCGGCGCGAGCACGTGCCCCACCAGCGGGCCGCCCGCCAGCTGGGCGCCCGCCAGCCAGTCCGGCTCTCCGGTGCCGATGTCGAATGGCGGCGGCCCGCCCGCCGGGCTGTCTGCCCTTCTGGGCTCGACGAACTCGACCGTCCGCTCGACCGGCTCGCCGGCCGCGGCGATGTGGGCCGGCGGGTGGATGTTCAGGGCACCGCGGGCCGCCGCGTGATCAGTAACGGGCCCGGTGCCAGCCGCGGGGGCAGCGACCGGGCTGGTGATTTCGCAGCTGGTCGGGACCAGGCTGCGCCGTTCTGCGCACCGCCGGATCAGGTCCGGCTGCAGCCAGTCCCGCCACTGGCGTGGCTGCGGCTCACCGGGGGAGGAGGGCGCCACTGCGAGCACCCGCAGTTCCCGAGGGTGAGCCGGCCGGATGACCTCCGCCTGGCGCAATGACGTGTCGTAGAGCCTCAGCACTCCTCTACCCTACGAGCCCCGCCGCTGTCAGGTGCCGCTGCCCGGTGCCGCTGCGGGCGTTACCCGCGCTGCGCGACCTCCTGGGGCCCCCATCGACGTCGACGGCCCGGTCCGTGAGTACGGCGCAGTACCTTCCTGTCAGGCCAGCGCCGCGAGGCGCGCGGCCGCAGCGGCGACGCGCTCGTCCGTGGCCGTCAGCGCGAGGCGGATGTACGGCGTGCCCGCCGCCCCGTACAGCTCGCCCGGCGAGGCGAGGATGCCGGCCTCGGCCAGGATGCGGGCCGAGGCCCAGCCGTCGGCCCCGGTCCGGGACGCCCACAGGTACAGTCCCGCCTCCGAGTGCTGGACCTCCCAGCCCGCGCCGGTCAGGGCCGGCCGGAGCACCGCCCGCCGGGCGAAATAGCGCGCCCGCTGCTCGTCCGCGTGCGCGTCGTCGTCCAGCGCGGCGACCATCGCGGCCTGGACGGGGGCGGGCATGATCATTCCGGCGTGCCGCCGGATCTCGTGCAGCTCGGCGATCAGCCCGGGGTCGCCGGTGACGAAGCCGGCCCGGTAACCGGCCAGGTTGGAGCGCTTGGACAGGGAGTGGACGGCGAGCAGGCCGTCATGGCGGCCGCCGCTCACGTCGGGGCGCAGCACGGAGACCGGTGCGGCGTCCCAGCCCTGTTCGATGTAGCACTCGTCCGACGCCAGGACCGTTCCCCGCTCCCGGGCCCAGCCCACGACCGCGCGCAGGTCAGCGGGCGCCAGGACCTGGCCGGTGGGGTTCGACGGCGAGTTCACCCACAGCAGCCGCGGCTGCCCCAGGGGTGTACCGTCCGGGCCGGCCGCGCCCGTCACCAGCTCCAGGGTGTCGAGCGGCGCCGGCGTCGCGCCGGCCAGGCGCACCCCGGCCTCGTAGGTGGGGTAGGCCATGGCCGGGTAGACGATGGTGTCGCCGGCCCCGAGCCCGAGCTGGATCGGCAGCCAGGCGACGAACTCTTTGGTACCGATCACCGGCAGCACCGCGTCCGGGCTGACGGTCACGCCGTGCCGCCGGGCCAGCCACCGGGCCGCCGCGTCGCGGACCGCCGGGGTGCCGCGGGTCAGCGGGTAGCCAGGCGCGTTCGCGGCGGCCGCGAGCGCAGCCTGGACCGTCTCCGGCACCGGGTCGACGGGCGCCCCGATCGAGAGGTCGACGATCCCGTCTGGGTGCCGTTCGGCTTCTTTGCGGTACTGGGCCAGCCGGTCCCAGGTGAAGGCCGGCAGCCGTGCCGCGAGGGTCAGTTTGCTTCTCCCTGTGGGGGCAGCGCCGCCACCAGCGGGTAGTCCTTGCCAATCTTGCCGGTCTTCGACGCACCGCCCGGTGAGCCGAGATCCTCGAAGAAGTCGACGTTGACCTTGTAGTAGTCCTTCCACTGGTCCGGAACGTCGTCTTCGTAGTAGATAGCCTCGACCGGGCACACCGGCTCGCACGCCCCGCAGTCCACGCACTCGTCCGGGTGGATATAGAGCATGCGCTCGCCCTCGTAGATGCAGTCCACCGGGCACTCTTCGATGCATGCCCTGTCAAGCACATCGACGCACGGCAGCGCGATGACGTAGGTCACTCTGAACTCCTCTGCTGTCCGGGGCCGGCAGGCGGTTTCCCGGGCTTTCTCGTCCGCGATAAGTATGGCGGGTCCGAGCGTCCTTTGCTTCAGTGGAGCAGGATACTTCCGCTGGTAGCGCTCGTCGCGTCCGGATCGCCCGAAGGGGCCGTTGAGGCCGGAGGGGCTCCGGTTTCCTGGCGCCACCCCCCGCTGCCGGCCGCCGCCGTCCACTGGTAGCCGTCGTAGCGCACGTCGGTCAGGCCGTAGGCCGCCGCGTGCGTCACCAGCCACGAGGCGACCGTCCACCCGTCCGCCGGCTGCACCTGCACGGCCGCAGCCGCTGTCTTAGCCGAACGGGACACGGTGAAACTGGTCACCGGCCTGCCGCCGGCGGCGGCGCCGAACGCGGCGGCCAGTCCGGTTCCGGCCGCGGCGATGTTCTGCCGCGGCTGCGGTCCTGGACCGGGCCAGCACCACACGGCGTGCGCCCGCTGCCCGGTGTACGCGCTGGTCAGCGCGGTCGCCATCAGGTCGTACTGAGAGTAGGCGGAGCCGTCAGCGCTGTGCTGGACGGCCTGGGCGGCCTGGTCGATCGGCAGGTCCAGCCAGCCGGGCACGCGGATCAGCGCGCCGAAGAACTTGCTCGTGGCGTACACCGGATCTTCCAGTTCGCTGGCCGTACCCCACCCTTCCGAGGGGCGCTGCTGGAAGACACCGACGGAGTCCCGGTCGCCGTAGTCGACGTTGTGCATGTGCGACTCCTGCATGGCCGTCGCGTAGGCGACCGTGACGGCGCGCGCGGGGAGCCGCTCGCTGGCCGCGACGGCGGCGATGGTCGCGGCGATGCTGGCCTGCTGCGGGTCCAGCGAGACCGCGCTGGTGCCGCTGCCCGCCTGGCAGCCCGGGCCGGTCAGGAACGGCCTGACGTGCTGGTAGGCCGAGTAGGCGAAGTAACCGGCCACGCCGAGCAGGGCGACGACACAGGCGGTGAAGATCGCGGCGCCCTTACGGCGGGCTCGCCGTCTTCGCAGCACACCATCAGACGGTACCGGCCGACGCGCGGTCTCGTGGCCCGTGCCGGAACGGGGCGCTGTGAGGTGCGTCCCGGTCCAGACCGACTAAGCTCCGTCGGCATGGAAGAGTCATCGGCCGGGGCCGCTGCGAGCGCGGCCGAACTGGCGTCGCCGCTGTCGTTCCGCATCGATGAGCTGTGGGAGTACCGCTCGCGGCTCACCCCGGATGACTCCTCCGCGCGGGCCGAAGTGATGGCCGCGATCGACCAGATCGACTCCGGCGCCGCCAGGGTGGCGTGGGCCGACCCGGCCACCGGCCACGTCGTGGTCGACGAACGCGCCAAGCGTGCCATCCTGCTCGCCTTCCGCCTGCTGCCGATGGCGCGCTCGCAGGCCGGGGAGTTCCGCTATCAGGACCGCGTGCCGCTCAAGACCCGCCTGGACGGGGTCCGCGTCGTGCCGGGCGCGATCGCCCGCTGGGGCGCCTACATCGCGCCGGGCGTGGTGCTGATGCCATCGTTTGTCAACATCGGCGCCTACGTCGACGAAGGCACCATGGTCGACACCTGGGCCACGGTCGGGTCCTGCGCCCAGATCGGCAAAAACGTGCACCTGTCCGGGGGCGTAGGCATCGGCGGGGTGCTGGAGCCACCGAACGCGGTGCCCGTCATGGTCGGCGACGACGCCTTCATCGGGTCGCGGAGCATGGTGGTGGACGGGGCCCGGGTCGGCCGCGGCGCGGTGCTGGGGGCGGGCACCATCCTGACCGCGAGCACGCACGTGATCGACGCGCAGACGGGGGACGAGCTGCCCCGTGGCGAGGTACCGGAGTGGTCGGTATGCGTCAGCGGGACCCGGACCCGGAGCTTCCCCGGCGGGGACTTCGGCCTGCCGTGCGTGCTGGTGCTGCGGAGGCTGGCCGAGGGTGACCGCCACGACAAGGCCACGTTGAACGAAATCCTCCGTGACCATGGCGTAAACGCCTGAGGTCAGTGCCTGAACGGCCGGGGATTAGGCCGTCATAGCGCGGGGAGCGGCGTAAAAACACTACGCCGGCGCTATTACCGTGGGGGGACGATGAGCGTGAATTCCGATTCCAGCCGGCCGGTGCGCCGCCAGGGACCTGCCACCCTGCGAGGCAGGCAGATCCCGTCGACCACGACGGACCAGCGGCTGCTCGACAAGCGCGGCCCGGCCGACTGGGTGCACACCGATCCCTGGCGGGTCATGCGGATCCAGGCCGAGTTCGTCGAGGGCTTCGGCCTGCTCGCGGAGCTGGGCGTAGCGGTGTCGATCTTCGGCTCGGCCCGGGCGCTGCGGACCAGCACCGAGTACGGCCTTGCTGAGGAAATCGCCGCGGGCCTGGCCAAGGCCGGGTACGCGATCATCACCGGCGGCGGCCCGGGCGTTATGGAGGCCGCCAACAAGGGCGCGGCCGAAACGGGCGGGGTTTCGGTCGGCCTGGGCATCGAGCTGCCGCTGGAGCTCGGCCTCAACCGGTACGTCGACATCGGGCTGGAATTCCGTTACTTCTTCGTCCGCAAGACGGTGTTCGTGAAGTATTCACAGGCGTTCGTGGTGCTGCCCGGCGGCTTCGGCACGATGGACGAACTGTTCGAGGCGCTCACCCTGGTCCAGACCGGCAAGATCACCAAGTTCCCGATCGTGCTCGTCGGCAGCTCGTACTGGTCTGGCCTGCTGGAATGGCTGAAGGGCACGATGTGCGCCGCGGGCAACGTGTCGCCCATCGACCTGGACCTACTGCACATGGCCGACGACGCGGGCGAGGTGGTTCGCATCATCACTGAAGCGCACAACCATCAGGGTCTCGCCCGAGACCAGGACGACCTATGATCCATCGCGTCCCGGGTCGTGCTCCCGTCCCCGGGGTAGCGTCAACCCCCCTGACCCGCCCCGAAACGGCGCAGTTCAGCCGCACCAGCTATGCGTGGCGAAACGCCTTTAGTTGCCACGGCACTTGCCGGCCGTGGCACGATTCATAACGTGCTTGTGCTCATCCTCGTCGCGGCGGTCGTCATCCTGGCCGGCGTCGTCGTCGTCGCCTCGGGACGCGGCGGCGAGATCGCCCCGGAATACCCGGACTATCCGCCGATCGACCTCGGCCCGGTCACCGCGGCCGATGTCGCGTTGCTGCGCCCGCCGTCCGCTGCGTGGGGCTATAACATGCGCGTCACGGATGAGGCGCTGGAGACCATTGCACGCGCCGTGACCGAGCGCGATATCAAGATCGCGGAGCTGCAGCAGCAGCTCGACGACCTGCGCGGTGAGCCGCCGCAGCGGGAGCGGCGGCCGTCGGGCGCCTGGCCGGCGGTAGCGGACGCCGGTGACGAACAAGCCGAGGAAGCCGAGGAAGCCGAGGAAGCCGAGGGGGCCGGGAGGGCCGAGGGGGCCGAGCAGACCGGTGCGGCCGGATCGGAATGGCCCTTTGCGGACCGGAGTGCCCTGTCGGCCGATCCGGAGACGACACGCCCGGAAGCGTTCACCACCCGCCCCGGTGACGGCTCCTCCGAGGGGACCGGCGAGGAGCCCGGCGAGGAGCCCGGCGACCAGGACACCACCTACGGGACGGGCCAGCCTGCGGCCTGGGGGCGGCCTGCCTCGGCGCCGGTCTGGAGCGGGGCCAGCCGGGACGATCTGCCCCATAACACCGGCGAGCCGACCAATCCAGATCTGCCCCGGCAGTCCCCGGTCTGGGCCGCCGCGGGCCAGCAGCACGAGGCCGGCCCGCAGCAGGCCGACTACGGCGAACGCTGGGCGCCGGCGCCTGGCCCCGCCCCGGCGGGGTCTTCCAGCGGCCCGGCCGAAGCCAGCCGGCCCGGGCCCCCGTGGGCCAAAGTCACCTCACCCTGGGATGAGCCGGATGATGGCGGGGCAGAGCCCTTCGTCTGGGATGACTCGCATCAGACGCTGGTCTGGGGCGCGGAGCACCAGCGCGCCAAGGCCAGCCGCCTGCAGGAGCAGGACGAGGCCTCCAAGCCCGGCCAGCATGAATCCGACCCCGGTCAGTACGCGGCGCAGCCGGGTCAGCGCGAACCCGAGACCGGCCAGTACGCGGCACAGCCGGGCCAGGACACAGCGGAGCCGGGCCAGGACACAGCGAAGGCGGGCCAGGACACAGCGAAGGCGGGCCAGGACACAGCGGAGCCGGGCCAGGACACAGCGGAGCCGGGCCAGGACACAGCGGAGCCCGGCCAGGACACAGCGAAGGCGGGCCAGGACACAGCGAAGGCGGGCCAGGACACAGCGGAGCCGGGCCAGGACACAGCGGAGCCGGGCCAGGACACAGCGGAGCCCGGCCAGGACACAGCGGAGCCCGGCCAGGACACAGCGAAGCGCGGCCAGGACACAGCGAAGGCGGGCCAGGACACAGCGGAGCCGGGCCAGGACACAGCGGAGCCGGGCCAGGACACAGCGGAGCCCGGCCAGGACACAGCGAAGGCGGGCCAGGACACAGCGAAGGCGGGCCAGGACACAGCGAAGGCGGGCCAGGACACAGCGGAGCCCGGCCAGGACACAGCGGAGCCCGGCCAGGACACAGCGGAGCCCGGCCAGGACACAGCGGAGCCCGGTCAGGCCACAGCGGAGCCGGGCCAGGCCACAGCGGAGCCGGGCCAGGACGAATCCGAGCCGGGCCAGGATGCTGCGGACTCCGACGGCGAGCGGTCGCTGGCGCATAGCGAGCAGGACCGTGACTGACGGCGCGATGACCGGTCCGGACGGGCAGCCGCGCTGCCCCTGGGGTCTCGGCGCTCCCGAATACCTCGCCTACCACGACGACGAGTGGGGCCGTCCGCTGCACGGCGACCAGGCGATCTTCGAACGGCTCTGCCTGGAGGCATTCCAGTCCGGCCTGTCCTGGCTGACGATTCTGCGCAAACGGGAAAACTTCCGGGCCGCATTCGCCGGGTTCGATATCGCCGCCGTGGCGGGTTTTGGCGAGGATGACGTGCAACGGCTGCTCGCCGACGCCGGCATCGTCCGGAACCGGTCGAAGATCACCGCCGCGATTACGAACGCGCGCGCCGCCCGCGATGTGGACGGCGGCCTCAGCGATCTGGTCTGGAAGTACACGGGCGAGCCGGCCGAGCCGCCGCGCACGCTGGCCGACGTCCCGGCCCAGACTCCCGCGTCTAAAGCGCTGTCCGCTGAGCTCCGCCGGAGCGGCTTCACGTTCACCGGCCCGGTCACCGCGTACGCCACGATGCAGGCCTGCGGCGTCGTCAACGACCACCTGGCCGGTTGCTTCTGCCGTGAACGCTGATTGACGGGTCCGCATATGATGCCGAAACGGCACGCGAACTGGGCTCCATGACCCGAACCGGGCTCCAGGACCAGAGGGGCCGCCTGGCGTGCGCCGAGACCGTGAGGACCTTGGGTGATCGTTACCGTCACGCTGAACGCCGCGCTGGACGTCGCGTATGAGGCGGAAGGCCTGGCCTGGCAGGCAACGCGGGATGTCACCCGGGTGCGCCATCGTGCGGGCGGCCGCGGCGTGGCGGTGGCCCGGGTGCTGCACACGTTCGGGCACGAGGTGCTCGCGGCGGGCCTGGTCGGCGGCGCGACCGGCGAGCTGATCAGGGAAGATCTCGGCCGGTCCGGTATCCCGGTTGCGTTCACCGAGATCGCCCGCGAGTCACGCCGGGTGCTCGAGGTGACCGACACGGGCGTGGGCCGCACGATACGGCTCCGGGAGCCCGGGCCGTACGTCACGACCGAAGAGCTGGGCCGGTTCGCCGGTGACTACCGGCGGCTGCTCGCCGACGCCACGGCGGTTGTCCTGTGCGGGACGCTTCCGGCTGGGCTGCCCCCGGAGATCTACGGGTCGCTGGCCACCTGGGCGGCCGAAGCCGGGGTGCCGGTGATCCTCAACGCCGGCGGCAGCGCGCTGGGCTACGCGGCCTCCCGCCGCCCCGACCTCGTGGTCCCCGATGCGGACGGCCACCCGGCAGCGGACCCAGCCGTCGGCGAGGCGCTGCTGCGGCTGGGCGCGGCGGCCGTGGCCATCCCCTGGCCAGGCCGGGTCGCGGTGGTCACGAAGGCCGGGCGCTGGAACGCCTCCCTGGACGGGCCGGGCGAAGGTCCGCCCGAGGTGACGGACGGCACGGGCCCGGAATCGCTGGGCGCGCTCGTCGCGGGCCTGGTGCCCGGCCTGCTGCTCGGCTGGTCCTGGCCGGACCTGCTGCAGCACGCGGTCGCCGTGGCCGCTGCGGCGGCCCCGTCTGGAGACGTCAATCTCGCCGCGTACGAGCGCCTGGTCGACAGCGTGACGGTGCGCAGCGCCGGCTAACCGGGGAACTTGAGGACGTCGTCGGTCACGATCAGGTCGGCCCGGTCGCGGCTGCGGGCGATGAGCCGGGCGTTCACCTCGTCGGAGCCCCGGGCCCACCGTTCGGCGGCCTCGGGTGTCTTCCCGAAGGCGATGTGCCGCTCGATGAGCCGTTCGAGCCGGACTTCGTCGTCGGCGGCCTCGATGTACCACGCCTCGTCAAGCAGTGGCCGGACCCGGTCCCACGGTGCGTCGGGCAGCAGCAGGTAATTGCCCTCGGTGATTACCAGCGGGACGGACGGGTCGATAGGGATGCTCCCGGCCACCGGCTGCTCCATCGTGCGCTCGAACGCGGGCGCGTAGACGACCTCACCAGGCTCTGCGGCGCGGAGCCGCCGCAGCAGGGCCACGTAGCCGAAGGCGTCGAAGGTATCGGCCGCGCCCTTGCGGTCGAGCCGGCCGAGCCGGGCCAGTTCCACGTCGGCCAGGTGCAGCCCGTCCATCGGCACCTGAGCGGCGGCCGCGCCCAGCCGCGCGGCGACCAGGGCGGCCAGGGTGCTCTTGCCGGCACCAGGGACGCCCGCGATGCCGAGGATGCGCCGCGTGCCAGTCTCGGTCAGGGCCCGGGCCCGGTCGATCAATTCCTCGAACCCCATGGTTCCGGCCTCCCCCCGGTCCAATGGTCGGCGTCTCTGCCGTAACGCGTGCTCTTGAGCTGGTATTAGTTCAAAAAGTTACAAGGCAATTACTGATCGTTTGCCGGAGTCCGGAACGGCTCGCAGACAGTCAACGCCAGAGCCCCCGGCCACGGCCTCACGGTGTGAGCGCGACCGTGGCCCCGGTCCCGGTCAGCAGCCGGTGGCACCCGGCCGCGTCCGCGAACCGCGCCTGGTCGCCGCGCACCCGGGCCCGTGGCCCGTCCGGCCCGGCCAGCGTGGTGCCGTCCGCGTCCACGGCTACGAGCTCGCCCCCGGTACGCAGCAGCACCGGGCCGTCCCGTTGCGCCGAGATCGCCACCCGGCCGGCGCTGATGCTGGCGAGAATCTCGGCCGCGCCGTCGCCGGCGGACTCCACCCAGGTGGTGGGCGTGCCGGGCGGCGCATCCGATCCGGTCCGGTGCCAGTCGCTGCCACCGACCGGGATGGCGCCCGGGTCCCAGGCCCGCCACCAGGACAGCGGCGTTGTCCAGCTCAGGTCGAGCCAGCTCCAGTGCCACACTTCCACCAGCGGGGGCCGTTCGGGCATGGCGTGCATCCAGCTCACCGGGCCGGCGATCGGGTGGTTGACCGACAGCAGGCCGCCCCGCTCCCGGGTGGCCCGCAGCCAGGCGCCGGCTGGCTCGCGGAAGTCCACCCACCCGATGTCGCCCAGTGCCCCAGCGTGTCCCTCGCTCGTGGTGACCTCCTGCCCGGGGATCAGGGTGATCCCGTACCGGCGGCCCGCACCGGGCAGCTCCCCGTGGTGGCTGACGGTGTTGTGGTCGGTGATCGCGATGAAGTCCAGCCCGCTCTCGACGGCGAACCGCGCTAGCTCATCCACGGTGAGCGCGCCGTCGGAATGAACGGTGTGGGTGTGCAGGTCGCCCGCGCGCCATTGCTGGCCGTCGCTGGCCGGCAGGTTCCGGCGCGGCGGCCGCTGCGGGACCGGGGGAGCCGCTGGCGGGGACCCGAGCAGCGGCCTGGAGGCCGAGACGATCTCCGCCGTCGCCTCGTACGGCAGGCCGTCCGGCGGGACCCGGTACAGCCCGATGATCACCTGCCACCGCCCGGGCTCGGGCTCCCCGGGCAGGTAGCCGGGGGTGGCCTGGCCGGCCGCGATGACGAAGCTGTCCCGTGCGCCTCCTGACCAGCCGCGGAATCCGGCCGCCCCGAGACAGCCGAGATCCAGGACCCCGGCCGAACGGTCATAATTCAGCGTCACCCGCACCGCGTGAGTGCCTGGCGGCACGTCGACGGGAAGGTAGTGCCAGGGCGAAGCGATCTGATCCTCGAGCGTCCACTGTCCCGCGTGCCGGGTGGTCTGCGCCATGGGCCCATCTGACCAGATCGGCGCGACCGCCCGCCCCAGCGGGTGCCATCGCCGGGTACCGGGCACGGCAGCGGGCCTGGACGGCAACCATCGCTGAGGCGGCCACGCTGCTCCACGGTCCCCGGGGCCCGGATGCCGTAACATCCGCTCATGCCTGACCTGGACGCGATCACGGGACAGGTGGTGGCCGAGTTGCTGACGCGGTCGCACCTGCTCGCCCCGGACGAACTGGCCGACATGCTGGCGCGGTACGCCCGCCCGCTCGGCGTTTCGGCGGCCCGGATCTACCTGGCCGATCTGGAGCAGCACGACCTGCGGGCACTGCCCGGTGGCGGCACGCCGTCCCCGGTGGTACTCCCGATCGACTCGACGGTAGCCGGGCAGGCCTTCCGTACGGTGGCCACCCAGTATGGTCCCACGGCCGGTGCCGGGCAACGGCATATCTGGATCCCGATGGTCGACGGGACGGAGCGGCTGGGCGTCCTGGAGCTCATCGCCCGCGACGCCGGAGCGGACAGCGCCACCCTGCTGGCCCGGTACCGGACGCTGGCCTCGCTGACCGGGCTGATGGTGGTGAGCAAGTCCAGTTACAGCGACACCTACGCCCGCACCCGGCGCAGCCGGCCGATGGCCGTGCAAGCCGAGCTGGTCTGGGCGTTTCTCGGGCCGCGTACGTTCGCCACCGACCAGGTTCTGGTGGCCGCCACCCTGGAGCCGGCCTACGAGGTGGGAGGCGACGCGTTCGATTACGCGATGCTCGGTGACCACCTGCAGTTGTCGATCTTCGACGCCGTGGGTCACGACCTGGCCGCCGGGCTGCTGGCCAGCGTCGGCCTGGCCTCCTGCCGGAGCACGCGCCGGGCGGGCGGCTCGCTGCCCGACGTCGCCGCGCGGGCGGATGAGGCCATCGCGCAGCAGTTCGGCGAGAGCCGGTTCGTCACGGCGCTGCTGTGCGACCTCGACGTTGCCACCGGCCTGTTCAGCTGGATCCCGTGCGGTCACCCTCCGCCGCTGCTGATCCGGGGCAACCGGGTGATCAGGGAGCTCAGCCGCCTGCCCCAGCTGCCGCTCGGCCTGTTCGACCTCGACCGCCTGACCGGGTTCGGTGCCCAGTCTGCCGGACCGGGCCGGCAGGCCCCCGTGTACACCGAGCGGCTGGCCCCCGGTGACCGGCTGCTGCTGTACACCGACGGCATCATCGAGGGCCAGGCGCCCGACGGGAGATCGTTCGGCATGCAGCGCCTCACTGACTTTTTCCTCTGGGGCGGCGACGACCGGACGCCCGCGCCGGAGACGCTGCGCCAGCTGAACCGGGCGATCACCAGCTTCCAGCATGGGCGGCTGTCCGACGACGCGACCATCGTCATGGTGGAGTGGCGGCCCGCTCAGCTCGAACGCGAGCTGATCCCTCAGGCCCGCGACGGGGAGGCGTAGGCGACCGCCCCGCCCGGCGAGCCGGCCGGGCGAAAGCTCACGCTCGGGGCAGATACGGGGCGGGCTCGGCCGGGTCGGCCGGCTCGGCCAGGCCCCAGTCCGCGCCTTCCAGCCGCAGCGTCCGCGAGCCGGGCAGGATCCGCGAGGTCAGCCGCGCGCTGACGAATTCCCCGGGGCCCGGGCGCGACAGCCCGAGCGCGGCGGCCAGTGCCTGGTCCCCCGCGTAGTCGCCGAAGATCACGATGCCCTCACCGCGCAGCTGGTCACGGGCGCCGCCGCCGGCGCGGACCCGCTTCATGTAGTCGTCCTGCATGGCGACCGTGGCGACGGCCGTCCGGCTGACCCGGCGGTGCTGGGCCCGCCGGAACAGCTCGTTCACCCGCTGCTGGCCCGAATGGTGCGCGAAGATCCCCGTGACGTCCCGTTCGGCCATCTTGACCAGGACGTTTTCGTGCAGCGGCGACCGGGCGAACAGCCACGTGATCGCGGCCCGGCCGCGTTCGCTCAGTGCGCGCTTGAGATCGCGGTTGCTGGCCTCGCGCAGGTAGTCGGGGCGCACCCGCAGCAGGCCCGCCGACCAGGTGCCGTCGGCGTCGCTGGCCTGGATAAGCAGCATGAGTTTCCCGGCCGCTTCCGGGGGGATCATCCAGCGGCCCATCCGGTGCGAGAACTTGCAGTCCACGTCGGTGTCCGCGATCGAGTAGTCAAGCAGGTCGCCGTCGGCCAGCGCCAGCCGCCGCTGGACGCCGATCTCGACCAGCGTGCCGGCGTGGGTCTTCTCGGTCTTGCAGAGCTGGTCCCAGCGGTACCGGCCGGTGTGCTGGCCGTCCAGCAGCATGTCGAGCGCGTTGCGCACCGCGGCGCCGATCCGCGCGCCGTCCGGATCGGCCGCGAGCAGCTCGGCCGCGACCCGGCCCAGCTCGGCGTCGGTCCGTCCGCCCCGCTGGGCGAGCCCGGCGGCATCCGCGATGAGCGCCGGCCCGGGGTCCTGGACCCCGGCCAGCCCGGCCATCCCCGGCAGCAGACCCTGGCCGTCCTGAGGATCCGGGCCGGGCGTCAGGCCGGGCAGCGCGACATGGCCCCGCGGCGGCGGTCCAGCGCCCGTTCTCACGCGCGTGACTGTAGCCCACGTTTCCTGCCCCGTGCAGTGACCACCCAGCGGCGTGCGGGCAGTGCAGCAGTCCACTATGCGCAGCCACAGTGGCCAGTGCACGCGATTAGCGAACACCGTCGCGTGCCGAGACACCGAGTAATCAGGATGGTGGCATGCGAGTTCTCATCATCGGCGGGGGCAGGTTCTGGGGCGTGTTGCCCCCCGTTCGTAGCCGGTCATCACCGCTGGGCGCGGCTTAATCCGCCCGGGCCGCGCCCCAGCACCTTGGCGGCGAGCACCGGCTCCATGCCGTCCCCGGCTGTGCTGAATGCGGTCGCGGCGGCGCTGATCGCGTCGATGAGCTGGATCGTCGCGGGGGAGTCGGGCGGATCGCCGTACTGCAGGGCGAAGACCTGCCGGCGCGCGCCGGGCAGCTCGGTGGTGCGGATCCCCGGGTGCCGGGCCGCCCGCAGGGCCAGGTCCGGCAGCGTGGCCACCCCGAGCCCGGCGGCGACCAACGCCTGCACCGCCACGTAGTCGTCGGTGGTGAAGGCGATCTTCGGGGTGAAGCCCGCCACCGAGCACTGGGTGATCAGGTTGACGCGGCACCGATCGCAGCCCGCGATCCACCGATGTCCCGCGTACCGGGCCAGATCAGCGACGTCGGAGCCGCCACGGTCCGTTCCGCTGCTGTCCGTTCCGCTGCGGACCGCTTCAGCATGGTGCTCCCCGGCGGCGGCGCAGGCCACCCGGCCCCGGGTCACCAGGTGGATGGGCTCGTCCAGCACCAGACGTCCCCGGGTACCGTTCTCCTCCGCGCCCGCCAGCACGGCCGGCCCCTGGACGTGCCGGAAGACGAGGGCGACGTCCACGTAGCCGGCCCGCAGCATCCGCAGCGCCTCCGGCGGTTCGGCCTCGGTGAGCCGGACGTCCATGCCCGGGTGCTCCGCCCGGAGCATCGCCGCGGCGGCCGGGACGATCGTGCCCAGCGCCGAAGGGAATGCGGCGAGCCGTACCCGTCCCGCGCTCAGGCCTGCGTACGCGGCCAGCTCGTTCTCCGCGGCGTCCAGCCGGCCGAGCACCTCGGCGGCCCGGTCGGCCAGCAGCCGCCCCGCGTCGGTCAGCCGGATGCCCCGTCCCGCCCGCTGGATCAGCCGGACACCGGTCTCGGCCTCCAGCCGGGCCAGGTGATGACTTACCGACGGCTGTGCGTAGTTGAGCTCCCGGGCGGCGGCCGTCACCGAGCCATGCCTGGCCACCGCGACCAGCACCCGCAGTCTGGTGACGTCGAGCATGTTAACGACTATAGATGAGGTGAATTTGTTCAGCATTAGAGCCATATGAAAGCTATGTGGCGGCCAGATGGCGCCGCCGCCGGGCCACCTGGCGGGCGGGACGACGGGACAGCCGGTCATGGCCGGGTCACCGCGGGCTCGCTGACGGGCGCTTCCGGAATGTCTTCGGCCAGCCCGGCCGGAAGAATCCGGGCCAGCGGGCGCGGCAGCCACCAGTTGGCCTTGCCGAGCAGTTCCATCACCGCGGGCACCAGCACAAGCCGGACGACGGTGGCGTCGATCAGCACGGCCACGGCCAGGCCGAGGCCGACCTGCTTGACCGATACGTCCGCGCCGAGCACGAACGACAGGAACACGACCACCATGATCGTGGCGGCGGCGGAGATGACCCGCGCGGTCCTGGCCAGCCCGCGGGCCACCGAGGCGGTGTTGTCGCCGGTCCGGTCGTACTCCTCGCGGATCCGCGACAGCAGGAACACCTCGTAGTCCATCGACAGGCCGAACAGGATCACGAACAGGAACATCGGCACCCAGGTCGTGATCGGCAGCTTCTCCGGGAAGCCGAAGATCTGGTGCCCCCAGCCCCACTGGCTGATCGCGACGAGCACCCCGTAGGCCGCGGTGATGGACAGCAGGTTCATCACCGCCGCCTTGACCGCCACCACCACCGACCGGAACACCACCGTCAGCAGCAGCATGGACAGCACTATGACCACGGCGATCAGCCACGGCAGCCGCTGGCCGACCATGTTGGCGAAGGCGACGTTGCCGGCGTTGGGCCCGGTCACGTAGGCGGTCACGCCGTTACCGGCCGTGGCCCGTGGCAGCACGGTGCCGGTGAGCTGGTTGACCAGGGCGTTGGTGGCGGGGTCCTGCTCCCCGGTGGTGGGGTAGGCGATGAGCATGACCGCCTGGCCGTCCGGGCTGGTCACCGGCGGGGTCACCCGCGCGATCCCTGGGGTGCCGCCGACCGCGCTGGCCAGCCGGGCCGCCGCCGCGGTGTCACCCGAGCCGGGGCCTGAGCCCGGGCCAGGCAGCGTGGCCGCGACGATGAGCGGCGCGTCGAATCCGGGGCCGAACCCCTGCGCCATCGTCTCGTAGCTGGCCCGGCCCATGGTCCCGGACGCCTGCGCCGACTCGTCCGGGAAGCTCAGCTTCAGGCTGAGCACCGGGATGGCCAGGATGACGATGACGGCCGTGGCGAGCACGGCGGCCACGGCCGGATGCCGGCTGATGACGTGCGCCCAGCGTTCCGCCGCCGGGGATGCTGATGGATCGCCTGAACGAGCCTCGGTACGCCTGGTCACCCCCGTCCGGCTCTTACGCCGCGGGAGGTGGATCCGGGACGGCCTGGCCAGGCGGGTCCCGGTGAAGCCGAGCAGCGCCGGCAGCAGGGTCAGGGAGCCCAGGACGACCATCGCGACCGTCGCGGCCGCGGCCACGGCGACCCCGTTCATCAGCGACTCGCGCAGCACCAGCAGGCCCATCATGCCGATCACGACGGTGGTGCCCGCCACCAGCACCGAGCGTCCCGCGGTACGCATCGCGTGCCCGGTGGCCTCTTCCGGGCTTAGCCCCGCGTGCAGGAATTCCCGGAAGCGGGTCACGATGAACAGCGCGTAGTCGACGCCAACGCCGAGGCCGATCATGGACGCGATGATGGGAGAAAACGACGGCGCCGGGAAGATGTGGCCGAGCAGAGCGATCAGCGCGAGCCCGGACCCGATGCCGAAGACCGCGGTCACGATCGGCAGCCCCATGGCCAGCAGCGATCCGAAGGCGATCAGCAGCACGATGGCCGCGGCGCCGATGCCGATGCCGTCCGAGGACCCGCCGTACGGCGTCTCCGCCTGGTCCACCACGTCGCCGCCCAGGCTGAACGTCACCCCGTGCCCCGAAGCGGCTCGGGCGTCGTTCATCAGGGCGCCGGCCTCACTGCCCGAAAAGCTGGTCTGCGTGACGCTGAACTGCACCGAAGCGAATGCGATGTGGCCGTCCCGGGAAACGTGGCCCGGCGTGGTGTACGGATCCGTGACCGCCGTGACGTACCGCGCGTTCCGGAAGGGGGTCAGCGCGCCGGTGACCCGTTCCTTGACCGCGGCCGAGGTGACCGGCGCGGCGGACCGGATCGCGAGCGTGAGGGTGTCCCCGGACTGCCGGGGGAAATGCTGGTCGAGGATGGTCTGGCCCTGGTCGGTCCCGCCCAGGTTGTTGTTGGCGGGTGCGCCGAACTGGATCCACAGTGTGATCAGGCAGGCGGTGCCCACGATCCACGCCGCCAGGGTGATCCAGCGGTGCCGGTAGCAGGCGCGCCCGACGGTGCCGAGAACGCCGGGGCGGGCCGGAGGGGGTGAGTTCCGCATCTGACGTCTCCTCGGACGGCCGGACAGGATCATCACCGATACTCCCCGGCCGCGACGCGCACCGTCGTCCCGCACCGGGATGCAGTTGCCGTGGCGGACCACGCCGTCCGGAGTACTCCGCCAGGAGTAGCGTTCGCGTTCATGGCCGACGAAGTGACGGAGCCAATGGGGCATGCCGTGCAGCACCCTGGCGTCCTCGGCGGGAACATACTGCGCGAGGATTACCCGCTGCCCGTGTGCGTGCTGCGCGCCGCGGTCCTGGAGCGCAATCTGGACCGGTTCCAGCGCTACTGCGACGAGGCGGGCGTGTTGCTCTGCCCGCACGCCAAGACCACAATGAGCCCTGAGCTGTTCGGGCGGCAGCTGGCCGCCGGCGCCTGGGGCCTGACCTTCGCGACCGGCCCGCAGGTCCGGGTGGCCCGCGAGTACGGCGTGCCGCGCATCTTCTACGCCAACCAGCTGGTCGGCGCCGCCGACATCCGCTTCGTGTGCGCCGAGCTGCGCCGCGACCCCCGCTTTGAGTTCTACTGCCTGGTCGACTCGGTCGCCGGAGTGCGGCTGCTCGCCGAGCGGGTCGCGGCGGCCCAGCCCGGCCGCCCGCTCAATGTGCTCGTCGAGGGCGGCCTGCCGGGTGGCCGGTGCGGCGTCCGCGACGTCCGGACCGCCGTCGCGGTCGCCGAAGCCGTCCGGGCTTCCGGCGGCCACCTGGTCCTGACCGGGGTCGAGGGATTCGAGGGGGGAGTTTCCTCGCACGAGCCCAGTCGGCGTGAGCCGGACGCGCGGCAGTTCCTCGCCTTCCTGGTCGAGATCGCCGAGACGCTGGACGCCCGCGGCCAGTTCGGGGGCGGGGCCGGGACGGACGACGGCGAGGTGCTGCTGACCGCGGGCGGCAGCGCCTACTTCGACCTGGCCGCCGAGGAGCTGAAGCGCGTGCGGCTGAACCGTCCGGTCCAGGTCGTGCTGCGCAGCGGCTGCTATCTGACCGAGGACTGGGGCAGCTACGGGAACTGGCTGGCCGAGGTGCACGGGCGGACCGGCTCCGCCCGGCCGGAGCTGGAGCCCGCCATCGAGGTGTGGGCCCAGGTGCTCTCGGTCCCCGAGCCCGGCCAGGTTATCCTGTCCGCTGGCCGGCGTGACTTCGGCCAGGACTCGGGCAACCCGGTGGCGCTCACCCACGTCCGCCGGGGCGAGGCCAGCCGGCGGCCGTTGCGGGACGCGGGGTGGCGGATGGCCGGCGTCAGCGACCAGCACGCGCACATGGCGGTCCCCGAAGGCCACGGCGTAGCGGTCGGCGACTTGGTCGCGCTGGGCCCGTCGCACCCGTGCACCACCTTCGACAAGTGGCGTGTCCTGCACCTGGTCGACGAGGACTACACGGTGACCGGGACGGCCCGGACGTACTTCTGATCCCGGCTGGCCCGGGCCGGTCGGGGTGGAGCTTCCTGACCTCGGCCGCTCGAAGAGTGGGCGAGGTCAGGAAGCGTCTCGGCCGGTTAGACCGTCACGCGCGCATTACGCATTAGCCCCCTCGGTGGCGGCTGCCTGCTCGCGGGCGGCGGCCTGGGCGGCCGCGGCCTGCTCGCGGGCGTCGCGGAGCGCGGCGGCGGCCTGGGCGGCGGCGGCCTCGGCGGCCTGCTGGACGGCGAGGGCGGCCTGCAGCGCCTCGGCGAGCGCGTCTGCCTCGGCGGTGGCCTGGGCGGCCTGGGCGGCGGCGGTGCCGTCGGCGACCTGGCGCGGGCCCTGGTCTTCGCGATGACCACCGGTCTGGACTTGTTCAGCGCGCCGGACATCGTGCGGCGGCGCGGCCAGGAAGCTGGTGATCCGGGGCGCGAGCAGGCTCGG
>Ga0302229_10001007_pt1 | contig 21734 bp, 17 predicted proteins | sample II_Palsa_N1_3_FD_193518 | JGI IMG/M metagenome (GOLD analysis project Ga0302229, IMG submission 193518) | Peat permafrost microbial communities from Stordalen Mire near Abisko, Sweden - II_Palsa_N1_3 | ecosystem: Environmental > Terrestrial > Soil > Palsa > Peat permafrost | place: Sweden... | reverse complement strand
TCAACGGCTCCGGCCTGGTCAGCAGCTCGCGACCGCCCGACGGGCCGGGACTCCGCGGTCCTGGTGATCGGGCGATCATCGCCGCGATCTGGGATCTGGTCTGGGCTGGCCGGCTGACCAACGACACGCTTGCGCCGCTGCGCACCTTGCTCGGCGCCGGCCGACAGCCGTCCGCGCGGCCACTTGCCGGGAGCAGCGCGCCCGAGTACGGCAGCCTGCGGGCGACGGGGGCTCCTGGCAGGCCGGGGTCGCGCCGGGCCGGGCTGGGTTATGCCGGACTGGGCCGGCCTGGACTGGGCCGGCCTGGACTGGGCCGTGCCGCGATCTCGTCCCGCGGCGGGCCGCCGACAGTCAGCGGCCGCTGGTCACTGCTGCCGCCCGGCGAGGCTGACCAGACGCGGCGGCTGCATGCTCTCGCCAGGACGCTGCTCGACCGGCACGGCATCGTCATCAGGGGGGCAGTGGCGGCAGAGCGGGTGCCCGGCGGATTCAGCGCGCTGTATCCGGTGCTGCGCGCGATGGAGGAGTCCGGGCACTGCCGCCGCGGCTACTTCGTGGAGGGCCTGGGAGCCGCTCAGTTCGCGCTGCCCGGAGCGGTGGACAGGATGCGGGCACTGGCGCAGCCGCTCACCGCGCCGGACAGCTCCGGGACCGCGCCCGTCGTCGTGCTGGCGGCGACCGATCCGGCGAACGCCTACGGGGCTGCCCTGCCCTGGCCCGCCAGGCCGGACGAGACGCCCGGCAGCCACCGGCCCGGACGGAAGGCCGGCTCGCTCGTCGTGCTGGCGGACGGGGAGCTGGTGCTGTACGTCGAGCGCGGCGGCCGGACGCTGCTGTCCTGGACCAGTGATCCGGCCGCGCTCGCCCCGGCGGCGGCCGCCCTGGCCGACGCGGTGCACGCGGGCGCGCTGGGCAGGCTGACGGTGGAGCGCGCCGACGGCACCGCCGTGTATGACACGCCGCTGGCCCAGGCGCTGGAGACGGCCGGATTCCGGCCAACCCCGCGCGGCCTCCGGCTGCGCCGCTGAGCCGTGTCCGCCGCACATCCAGGCGCCCGCCGCGAGCGCCGCACGGGCCCGGCGGCTGGCTGGTGAGCTGAGCGAGGCAGGATGGGGCCATGCGAGCAATAGTGGTGCGCCGGCATGGCGGACCCGAGGTCCTCGAGGACGCCGAGCTTCCGGCCGTGCAGCCCGGTCCCGGCCAGCTGCTGGTCGATGTCGCGGCGGCTGGCGTCAACTTCATGGACATCTACCAGCGGCAGGGCAGCCCGCCCTACGCGGCCGACCTGCCCTACGTCCCTGGCGGCGAGGGCGCGGGAACCGTCGCCGGTGCCGGACCCGGTGTCCCTGGCTTCGCCGCGGGCGACCGGGTGGCCTGGACGGGCGTGCCGGGCAGCTACGCGGACCAGGTCGTGCTGCCCGCCGGAAGTGCCGTGCCCGTACCGGACGGCGTCGACCTGCGGGTCGCGGCGGCCGTGATGCTGCAGGGCCTGACCGCGCACTACCTGTCGAACGACACGTTCCCGGTCGGCGACGGCGATCCCGTGGTTGTGCACGCTGCCGCCGGCGGGGTCGGCCTGCTGCTCACGCAGATGGTCAAGATGCGCGGCGGGGTCGTGATCGCCGCGGCGTCCACGACCCCGAAGGCCGTCCTGGCACAGCAGGCTGGGGCGGATTACCTGGCCGGCTACGACGACTTCGCGGCGGTCACCCGGCAGGTCACCGGCGGCGCCGGAGCGGCCGCGGTGTACGACGGGGTCGGCCAGGCGACCTTCGACGACAGCCTGTCCGCCCTGCGCCCGCGCGGCTGCATGGTGCTTTACGGTGCCGCCAGCGGGCCCGTGCCGCCCTTCGAGCTGCACCGCCTCGCCGCCGGCGGGTCGCTGTTCATTACCCGCCCAACGCTGGGCAGCTACATCGCCAGCCATCAGGAGCTGCTGCGCCGGGCCGGTGACCTGTTCGGCTGGATCCAGCAGGACCGGCTCAGCGTCCGGATCGGCGGTACCTACCCGCTGGCCGAGGCGGCCCGTGCGCACGAGGACCTGGGCAGCCGCCGGACAACCGGCAAGCTGATCCTGCTGCCGTGAAGCCTGCCGCGGTGCAGCGCGCCGTCGCGAGGCCCGCTGCCGCGAAGCGCGCTGCCGTGAAGCGCGCCGCGATCCTGCTCGACGTGTGCTGCGTGCTGGCCTTCGTAGTGATTGGCCGTGCCAGCCACGGGGAGGCAGCCAGCATCGCCGGGCTGGCCCGGACGGCCTGGCCGTTCATGTCCGGGCTGGCAGCCGGGCTGCTGGTGACCAGGGCCTGGCGGCGGCCGGCGGCTGTCGTGCCCACGGGCATCGGGGTGTGGCTCGCCACCGTCGCCATCGGCATGCTGCTGCGGGTCGTGTCCGGCCAGGGCACGAACGTCACGTTCACGCTGGTCGCGCTGGCGTTTCTCGGGCTGTTCACGCTCGGCTGGCGGGTGATTGCCCGGGGTGCTGCCTCAGTACGGGGCGCCCGGCTCCCCGGGTAGAGCCACCGGTCCATCATCAGGGGGTAAGGGCTGGTCACCACGGCTCGGGCAGCAGCGCTGCGAAGCCGGGCAGCAGCGCTGCGAGGCCGGGCAGCAGTCGCTGCGCTGCTGCCACGTCGCCGTCCAGCGGCCGGTCGCTGGTATCGGCCGGCAGCGCCCCGGCGGCCAGCCCGAATGCATCAGCAAGCAGGGACCCGGCCGGCCGGATCCCGCGCAGTCGCAGCGCTCGCACCGCGGCGACCAGCTCGCATGCCAGCACGATCCGGTAGGCCGGGATGACGTCGGTGGTGGCCCGCGCCGCCTGGGTGGAGAACCCGGCATGCTCCTCGACTCCTCGCGAGAGGACCGCGCTGCCCAGCGCCGCGGGTGCGGCCAGCCTGCGGATGTCGGCGATCGCCGACTGGGCGACATACTCCAGGATCATGATGCCGGAGCTGGGCGGAGGGTCGGTGGCCAGGAACGGCGCCAGCCCGGTGAAGCCAGGTTCGACCAGCGTGCCCAGCCGGGCAGCTGCCAGCGCCGAGGTCTGGAAGAGCGCCGCGCGGACCGCGTCAAGCGCCAGGCCGATGTAGGCGGTGTGGAAGTTCCCGTTGTGCCAGACCGCCTGTGCTGCCACGTCGATCAGCGGATTCTCCGCGGCCGCGTTGAGCTCACTGGTCACGATCAGCCCGGCATGGCGGGCCGCGTCGACTGCGGGCCCGTGGACCTGCGGCAGCGCCCGGTACCCGTAGGGATCCTGGATCCGCAGCGCGGGCCCGGCTGGCCCGGCCAGCAGGCCGCGCATGACCGCGGCCACCGCCTGCTGGCCCGGATGGGGACGCGCGGCGTGCACGGGCTCCGCGTACGGCTCGGTGGATGCCTTGACGGCGAGATGAGAGAGGGCCGCGATGACCATCGCAGCCTGCAAGAGCTCGCTCAGGTCGCTGCAGGCCAGCGCGGCTTCGGCGATAGTCGCGGCGTTGCTGGAAATGAAGGCCAGTGCGTCCGGGGACGCCAGCGCGAAATGCGGCGGCCGGGCTGGCCGGGGCACCCAGTCCCGCTCGCCGAGCAGGCACAGTGCCGTCATGGCCAGCGCGGTGAGATCCCCGGTGCCGATCGCCCCCCACACCGGGACAGGCACCGACAGGCCACGGTTGATGGCGTCGATGAGCGCGTCGAGTACGCCTGGATCCACGCCAGACCCGCCGGCCGCGATCTGGTTGACCCGTACGACGAGCATCCCCCGGCTGAGCTCAGCGGCTATCAGCGGCCCGCCGCCGCCGGCATGACTGCGCACGAGCCGCAGGCCGTGGCGGGCGGTGTCGCCGCTGCTCACCGCCGTCTCACGATTCGCGCCCACGCCGGTTGTCCGGCCGTAGACCTCACGGCGGGCGGTGGCGTAGGCGGCAACCTCAGCAGCCGCCCCGGCACGCTGCCTGCCGTCAGCGCTGAGCGCGACCTGAACCGCGCCGCGCGCTACCGCTGCTACGTCATCGCAAGTCAGCGACCTTCCGTCGAGAACGAGCACCTGCTGATCCATCGAAACCACTCCCCCGGAGTCTCCCGGCGGCAGAGCATACATTCCGCCACTCGCGGCGGCGGCGCGCTCCCGCCGGCCTGCCCTGATGGTCTCGATCACCAAAACCATGGCGTGCAGGCGGATGGGGTCCTCGCCGTCAGCCCTGAATCTGGATCGCCAGTAGCCGGACTGGATCAGCGCCTGAGCGTCGTTCGAAACTGTTAATCACGAGGCTTCGTAGCCAGATTCCGCCAGTAATCCACGTATTCGCGGGGGTCGAACACTGGCCGGGACAGCTCTCCATCCGTGCGCCGGCACCCTGCCCGGCGCCGTTTACCTGCATAATGCTGGACATGCGTTTGTCCGCACGTGCCGATTACGCCCTGCGCGCTGTCATCGAGCTCGCTGCCGCCCCGGACGGTCATGTCACGGCCGATCAGCTAGCCAAGTCACAGCGCATTCCCGGCAAGTTCCTCGAGGCGATCCTGACTCAGCTCGGCCGCAGTGGCCTGGTGCGCAGTCGGCGTGGCCCGGATGGCGGCTTCTGGCTGGCCCGCCCCGCGGCCGAGATCTCGCTGGCTGACATCATCCGCGCTATTGACGGGCCGCTGCTTGGCGTCCGCGGCGAGCGCCCGGAGAACCTTGGCTACATCGGGGCAGCCGAGCCATTGCAGACCGTCTGGATCGCGCTGCGCGCCAACGAGCGCGCGATCCTGGACGATGTCACGCTCCAGCACGTGGTCTCGGGGGTCCTGCCGGACAGCGTCCGCAAGCTTGCCGACGATCCCCGCGCCTGGGCCTGACCCAGCACGCCGGGCGCCGAAGCCGCCCGCTAGATCAGGCCGCTGGCACCGCTAGCTCAGACCGTGACCTGGCACCGTTAGCTCAGACCGGCACCATGTCAGTGATATCCGGCGCGCGCCAGTTCAGCTGATCGAACGCCATGCCGCCCTGCAGCGAAACCGCGTCGATCATCTGGGCCTGGGGAGGGCCGAGCCGCCGGCCGGGGTGGGACGGTGGCCGCCCCTGCGCGGGCCCGCCCATCGCGGACGCGCCCATCGCGGACCTTTCCCGCAGCGCCAGCTGGCGGCCGCCGGGTGCTCCGAGCCGCACCTGGCCTGCGGCGGCAGCACGCTCGGGCACGGCCGGCCGGGCAGGCGGGCCGGACGAGGGCTGGGGCTCCCTGACTCCGGTCAGTACCGGCTCGTGCTGCAGCTCGGCGAGCGCGAAGTTGTCGGACACCTCCCGGAGCACCTGCGACAACGGCGTCCCTAGTGCCGAGCAGATCGAGCCAAGCAGCTCGGATGATGCTTCCTTCTGGCCGCGCTCAACTTCGGAAAGGTAGCCCAGGGACACCCGCGCCGCGGCCGACACCTCGCGGAGCGTGCGGCCTTGCCGCTGACGGAGCCGACGTAGCGCGTCACCGAGCAAGTGACGAAGCAGAACCATCGCCGCTCTCCCTTCCGAGGCCGGCCGTCCGAGGCCGGTCGCTGATACCTCCACCGTACCCGCCCGCACGGACAGTACGGGAGTCCGTATAGGGGCGTGTTCTCGCTCGTAACACTGTAATCACGTATTCTCTTCCCTTATCGTGCCCAGGAGCAGGCGCAGGCAATGCGCGACGGTCTGCTGCCGGATCTCGGCCCGCGAACCGTGCAGCGCTAGCGACCGTACAGCAGTGCCTCCCACGGCGTCAGGTCCGACACTGACCGCGATGTAAACGGTTCCCACCGGCTGCCCGTCGGACGGATCGGGGCCTGCCACGCCGGTAGTGGCGGCGCCGATTGTCGCTGCCATCCGGCGGCGGACGCCCGCCGCCATCGCCGCGGCCACGTCGGGGTGCACGGCACCATGGCGTTCCAGCAGGTCCGGGGGGACTGCGAGCATCGTGGCCTTGAGATCGGTGGCGTAGGCGACGACCCCGCCGCGGAAGGCGGCGGACGCGCCAGGGACTGCGGTGAGCGCGGCGGCGAGCAGCCCGCCGGTGAGCGACTCGGCTACCGCGGCCGTGTGGCCGCGCGCGGTCAGCAGGCTGACGATCTCCGCGGCGACCTCGCGCTCGCTCATGGTCTCTTCCCGGTACCGTGCACCGGGCTGTGCTGCGGTACCGCGCGACCCAGCCAAGCTCAACGCATGACCGCAGGAGGGCGCGGCGGCACCGGCGCGCTGGTGGCCGCTGCCACCAGATCCACCCCCTCCGAGCCGGTGACGGTGGCACGTACCAGGTCGCCAACTGCCAGCGGATCCCCGGACAGCACCGTCGTTGTCCCGTCCACCTCGGGTGCCTGGTGCGCGGCCAGTCCTGAGTAGCGCCCGTCGGTGAGCTGCTCCTGGATCAGCACATCCAGGGTTTCCCCGATCCGCTCAGCCGCCCGCTGGGACATCAGCTCCTCGGCGAGATCCGCGAGGTCCTCGACCCGCCGGGCGATATCGTCGGCCGCTATCTGCCCGGGCAGTGACGCCGCCTCGGTGCCGTCCTCGTCGGAGTACCCGAAGATGCCAATGGCGTCCAGACGGGCGTCGCTGAGGAAGCGCTGGAGCTCATCCAGGTCAGCTGCTGTCTCGCCGGGGAAGCCGACGATGAAGTTGGACCGGACGCCCGCGCCGGGAGCGGCCGCCCTGATCTGGTCGAGCAGCCCGCAGAAGCGCGCACGGTCGCCGAACCGGCGCATCGCCCGCAGCACGCTCCCGCTGGCGTGCTGGAACGACAGGTCGAAGTAGGGGACGACGCCCGGGGTGGATGTCATCACCTCCACGAGGCCCGGCCGGACCTCGGCGGGCTGCAGGTAACTGACCCTGACCCGCTCGATGCCTGGCACGGCGGCAAGGGCGGGCAGCAGTTTCTCAAGGAGCCGCAGATCCCCCAGGTCCTTGCCGTAGGAGGTGGAGTTCTCGCTGACCAGCAGCAGTTCGCGCACTCCGGTGCCAGCAAGCCAGCCGGCCTCAGCCACGAGGTCCTCCGGAAGCCGGGAGATGAACGCGCCGCGGAAAGCGGGGATCGCGCAGAAGCTGCAGCGGCGGTCGCACCCGGAGGCGATTTTGAGCGGGGCGACCACGCCGCCATCCAGTCTGCGCCGCATGATCCGCGGCCCGGACGCAGGGGCCACGCCAGGCGGCAGGTCAGGTATACCCGGCGGCAGGTCTAGCGAGCCAGGCTCAAGGATGCCACGGTCGAGCGTGCCCGGGGCGAGCGTGCCCGGGGCGAGCGTGCCCGGGGCGAGCGTGCCCGGGGCGGCGGTCGCGGCGACTGTCCCATGGCCGGGCAGGTGCGCGCCCGCGGCAGGGCGCCCGGCCGGCGAGATCGGCAGCAGCCGCCGGCGATCCCTGGGCGCGTGCGCAGGCCACCGCTCGCCAGCCACCACGGCGTCCAGCCTGGCGGCGATGTCACCGTAGTCGTCGAAGCTCAGGACCTGGGCCTCCGGCAGGGCCTCGGCGAGTCCGGCACCGTAGCGCTCGGCGAGGCACCCGGCAGCGACCACCTTCGCGCCTGCCGCCGACGCGCCGAGCAGCTGGTCAATCGACTCTTCCTTGGCCGCCTGGATGAAGCCGCAGGTGTTGACCAGGACCACGTCGGCGGCCCCGCCGTCGGCACCAGTGCCGTCGACGAGCGTCCAGCCAGCGGAATCTAGCCGCGCGGCGAGTTCCTCCGAGTCGACCTCATTGCGGGCGCAGCCCAGCGTGACGAGGCTGACAGTACGCCCCGGCCGGTCTGCGCTTCCCTGACTCGATGACACACCGGCAGACTACGGTAAGCAGAGCTGTGCAATGCCCGCGGGCCGTGACGGCCCGCGGGCACCGACGGGCAGCGATGGCCGGCCGGGGCAGTTGCAGACGGGCGGGCAGTCGCAGGCGGAGAACGGCGGGGCAGCGTCAGCCTGTTGTCCGCTGGCCAGGCCCGAAGCTCAGCGTGACCGGCTGGCCGGACTGACCGGGCGAGCCGAGGTGCTTGCCGTTAACGGTCAAGGCGATCCCGCCGGGATTTCCCAGCACGAGGCTGACTGCCTGATGCTCGGTCCAGCGCTTAACGGTGCCGCCGTAGACGATCCCGCTGAAGATCGCCCGGCCGCTCGCCGTGCTGAGCTGGACCCAGCAATCCTGCACGGCGGTGAGGTGGATCACCACGGCACTCGCTACGGCAGGCGACGGATCCGCAGCCGGCGACGGCTGCGGCCGCTTCTTGCCGGTGTGCTTCGGGACCGGGCGGCCCGCTCCCTGGGCAGCTACCCGCGAGACGCCGGAGGAGTGCCACGCCTGGTAAGCCACGAAGCCGACGATCAGCGCCAGCGCAAGCGCCATCGCGGCGCTCCAGTTAGGCCTGTGCCGATCGTTCAGCTTGATCGGGGTCGATGGCTCGAAGACATCCGCCGCCGTGACCGCCTGCGGTGCCCCGTGCGCCAGGTCGTACTCCCGGACAAGCGCGTCCGGGTCAGCGCCGACGGCTCTGGCGATGCTGCGGATATGCCCCCGGGCATAGAAATCGCCGCCGCACGCAGAGTAGTCGTCGCGCTCGATGCCCCGGATAATTGTTTCCCTGATGCAGGTCCGCTGGCTGACCTGGGTAATGGTGAGACCGGCCTGGCGGCGTTCTGCTGTCAGGGCGTCACCGATGCTCACGCGGCGCCTCCGCTGCTCTGTCGCACTGCGTGCCGCCCGGGGGTGCGGGTAACAGTTATCTGGATTTTACGATCCCTGCGTACGTGTTCCGTCACCAAGTGTAGACAGCATCACCCCCGGGGCGCGTCGACTGGCGCAACCTATCGCGGATCTTTACCCGGTTTCTCGGAGGCTGTCTCGGCGCTGCCTCAGCTGGCCGGCCCGCCCCGCAGCGAAGCGATAAGTTCCGGTAGCTCGTCTGGCTTGACCAGCACGTCTCTGGCCTTGGATCCTTCGCTCGGCCCCACCACGCCACGGCTCTCCAGCAGGTCCATGAGCCGTCCTGCCTTCGCGAAGCCGACCCGCAGCTTGCGCTGGAGCATCGAGGTGGAGCCGAACTGCGTGCTCACGATGAGCTCGGCCGCATCGCACAGGTGCTCAAGATCGTCCCCGATCTCGGCGTCAACCTCCCGCTGGCGGCTTTCAGGTACCGCGACATCATTCCGGTAGGACGGCTCGGCCTGCCGTTTGCAGTGCGCGACGACGTCTCGTATCTCCTTCTCGGTGACGAACGCGTTCTGCAGCCGCAGTGGCTTGCTCGCTCCCATCGGCAGGAACAGCGAGTCGCCCTGGCCGACGAGTTTCTCGGCACCAGGCTGGTCCAGGATGACCCTGCTGTCGGTCAGGCTGGAGGTCGCGAACGCGAGCCTGGACGGCACGTTGGCCTTGATCAGGCCGGTGACCACGTCGACACTCGGGCGCTGGGTAGCGAGCACGAGATGAATCCCGGCCGCGCGGGCCAGCTGCGTGATCCGGACGACGGCGTCCTCCACGTCGCGCGGCGCGACCATCATCAGGTCAGCCAGCTCGTCGACGATGACCAGCAGGTACGGGTACGGCACATAGACCCGCTCGCTGCCGGGCGGCGCGGTTATCTTTCCTGCCCGGACCGCCTTGTTGAAGTCATCCATGTGCCGGAAACCGGACGCGGCCAGATCGTCGTAGCGGCGGTCCATCTCCCCGACCACCCACTGGAGCGCGTCGGCGGCCTTCTTGGGGTTCGTGATGATCTGGGTGATCAGGTGCGGTATCCCGGCGTAGGACGACAGCTCGACCCGCTTCGGGTCGACCAGGATCATCCGCACCTCGTCCGGCGTGGCCCGCACAAGGATCGACGTGATCAGGCCGTTGATGCAGGTCGAGTTGTGCGTGGGGATGCAGGACCGGCTCGCCAGGTACAGGCGGCTGGGGCTGTCGACCTCGATACAGCGAACCGGAACGGACCCGACTGCCCGCACGTCCACGATGTACCGCTGCCGCGCCGGGCTGGCCGACTTGATCGCGCCTTGCTGCGCCAGCTTGCGGTTAAGCCGAAATACTGGCTCGTGCGGCCTGAATGCCACGCTGTAGGCCACCGACGTACGCTGGCTGCGGCCCCGGCACGGCTTCGCTAGCAACGTGGCCTTGAAGCCCAGCCCAAGCACTAGGTCCAGGGCGTCGCGGGCGAGCCGCTCGTTCGTGAGGGAAAGGACAACCGCACCACCGCGCCCGCAGTGCCCGTCCGTGTCAAGCAATCCCGCGAGCAAGGCGCGCCGTTGTCCGACCGAGGTCCTCAGATACAGCTCTGGGATGTGCTTATTGCCCAGCAGGTCAAGCTCTCGCAACCGGCTCATGAAGCCGGTGCGTGACTGGTGCCACGCCGAGCCGGTGCCCCGCTCCGCTATTCCGTACTGCAAGAGCGCCTTGTGCTTGGTCACCGCGTAGCCATCGGCGCCGATAGCGTCGATGACCTGCTGGTCGGCACAGGTGATGCGAGCGCCGTCCGAGTGGCCGTCGCCGAGCCACGCGCCAAGAGTGTACGGCGCCACTGGAAGATCGCGCTCTGGGTAGTCGAGCGGCCCGCAGACTGCGATGGAGTGGTTCGCCCTTCTTGGCGCGCGCAGCGTGGCGGCGATCTCGGCAGTGGTGATCGGCTCGTGACCGGAATGGCGCCGGTGACCGGCGCCGGCTGGGTTACTGACGCGCTCGGCCAGCGCCTTGTAAACCAGGTGCCGTGAGTAGGTGGGGGTCCAGAACGAGACCTCGCGCCCGTTACGCTGGTAACTGGACCGGCGGTTGCGGCCCTCATGCGGGAGCCATTTGACGAGACCGTACAGCACGTTCCGGAACTGCTCGCCGACGTCAGCGAGCACTTCCGCCGTCATAATGAGGCGGTCCGGCTCGCTCAGCACTACCGCGGCCTGCGCGCTCACATGGGCCACAGCTGCGGCCGGCCAGTAGGGCACCCCCCGCGCAGGCCTCCCGCGCTGCCGACGGCCGGCCGCCGTCTGGGTCTGCCACCGGTGCTCCGCGTCGGCCACGATCACGGTGCCGTCGGAGAACTCGACCTCGTAGCATGGGCGGCCGTGCATGACGGGGGTGGCAGCGATCACCGCGCAACGGTGACCGCGCTCATCGAAGACCTCATCGCCCGGCTGGATCTCGCCCATCGTGGTCCAGCCGGCCGGCGTGGGGACGGGCGTGTCGAGCGCCAGCGCCTTCCCGGCGCCGGTCGCGCCGGCGATCAGCATGTGCGGCATCTTGGCGATATTGGCTACCACCGTCCGGCCCTCGACGTCCTTGCCGAGCGCCACCACCATCGGGTGGTGATCGGCCATGGCCACCGGCGAGCGCAGCACGTCGCCCAGGCTGACGATCTCCCGGTCGGTGTTGGGGATCTCCACGCCGATCGCGGACTTGCCCGGGATCGGCGACAGGATCCGCACATCCGCGCTCTTCACCGCGTAGGCGATATTCCTGGACAGCGCCGTGACCCGCTCGACCTTGACGGCGGGGCCGAGCTCGATCTCGTACCTGGTGACCGTCGGGCCCCTGGTGAAGCCGGTCACGTGCGCATCCACCTCGAACTGCTCAAGGACGACCGACAGGGCCTCCACCATCGCGTCGTTGGCGCGAGTCCTGGCCTTAGGAGCCGAGCCAGGCTTGAGCAGTGCGGCCGGTGGCAGCGTATAGCTGGAGTCGCTCGCGCCGGCCAGGGTGAGCTGCTCGGTCTTCTTCGATGCCTGGCCGCTTCCCGGCGAAGCCGGCGCCAGCCCGGCCTGCGCGGCATCGCCGGCCCCCGTCCCTGCGCCAGCCGGGCCATCTTCCTGGCCGGCCCAGGGATCACGCCAGGATGCCTCCGGCGCTCCCGCCCGGCCGGCCCCGGGTCCTGGCTGCCCGGTCGGCGGGGCCGGCGGCGGCCCGAACAGCAGCGCATCGGGCACCGGCTCGTCGTCCCCGGCAGAGTGCGCGGTCACCGCGGAGGGGGCCTGCCTGCCGTCGGCCCGCGGGGGGACGGCGCCACGGGCAAGGGTGCCGCCGAGCAGCGGGGTGTCGTAAGGCCGCTGGTGCTCACCGGCCTCGATCGCCTGGTTGCGCCTGCGCCCGGCTCTCGGCAGCTGCCAGTGCGGCAGGCCAGCCGCGTCGCCGGCCACGTCGCCGTCGCCGGCCTTGCCGCCACGGCGCGCGAAGCCATGCAGCTCAGCGAGCCGGCCTGGCACCCGGTGCAGCGGTGTGCCCGTGATGACCAGCAGCCCGAAGCCGGTGAGGAGAGCGAGCAGCGGCGCTGCGGCCCAGGGCGTGACCGCCGCGACGAGCGGCGCCGACGCGAAGAACCCGATGAGGCCGCCTGCGGCGCGCATCGCCGCCGCCCCGTCCGCTGGCCGGGGCGTGCCGTTGGCGATGTGCACCAGGCCGAGCGCCCCGACGATGAGCGCGGCCCAGCCGATCACCACGCGCGCCGTCTCGGCGTTCCGGTCCGGATGCCGCAGCAGCCGCCAGGCGAGCAGCGCGAGCAGAATCGGCACGGCCCAGGCGCCGACGCCGAACGCGCCCCTGACGACGGCGGCCAGCAGGTGGCCCACCGGGGTGCCAAGGCGCCACCACGCCGCCGCCGCCGAGATGATCGCCGCGCCGAGGACGGCCAGGCCGAGCCCGTCCCTGCGATGGGCCGGGTCGAGATCCCGCGCGCTGCGGCCGAACGCCCTGGTGGCGTAACCGGCGGCATGCGCGACCGCCATCCAGGCGGCCGCGATGACCTTGCCGAGCCAGCTGATCAAGATCACGATCGGGTTGGCGGGCGGCGGCGGGCGGCGGCTGTTCTTGCCTGAATATCCGTTACGGCTGCCACCGCGACGCTGATCCCGGCGCGCGGCAGGCCGGCGGTTGTTCCGGGCCGCGCCGCCCTTAGCGCCCTTGCCGCTGCCCTGCCCGCCCTTGCCAGCGCCCAGCGGGCGCTTTTCGCTGCTCGCCGAGCGGGCACGGCCGGATGTCCCACCTTGCGGGCGGGAGGTACTCCTGGGCGCACGGGTGGCCATGATGACCAAAGTAGCCAGCGTTTTGCCCGGAGGCGGGGATGCTAGCGGCGTGTCGGCCCGGGAATGATACCTAGCGTTTGCCACCTCAGCGAAGAAGCCGACGGCGTGTCGGGCAGCGAATGGTAGCGATCATCTGCCGCACTGCAAGAACGCGGCAGCGGGCTACGATGGGCCGGCCGCGGCATGGCCCCGCGCCATGGCGGGCCGGCCGGCCGCTGCCGACGTCGAGGAGAGGGCGGTGCGATCGTGACCATCGAGCGGATGAACCCGCCGGGCCTGGCCAGGCCATCCGGCTTCTCGCACGCAGTCGTGGCGACCGGCAGCCGGCTGGTGTTCCTGGCCGGCCAGACGGCAACCGACGTCACCGGCACGGTCGTCGGCGACACCGTGACACGCCAGTTCGAGCTGGCGCTCGCCAACCTGCTGGCAGCACTGCGCGCCGCGGGCGGCTCGGCGGAGCACCTGGCCAGCCTGACCATCTACGCGGTGGACCTCGGCGACTACCGGGCACACGGCAAGGAGATCGGCCAGGCCTGGCAGCGGCTGGCCGGCCGGGAGTACCCGGCGATGGCGGCTGTCGGCGTCACCAGGCTCTGGGATCCCGCGGCGCTCGTCGAGATTCAGGGCTACGCAGTCGTCCCTGAGCCCGCCCTGGCCAGCGCAGCCAGGCTTAGACCTCGATCAGCACCGGGATGATCATCGGGCGGCGCCGGTAGTTCTCGTTCACCCAGCGGCCTGCCGTCCTGCGGACCAGCTGGGTCAGCTGGTATACGTCGTTGATCCCGTCGGCGGCTGCCCGGGCCAGCGCCTCCTCCAGCCGCGGCCGGACCTCCTCGAAGGCCGCGTCATCGATACCGGAGCCGCGGGCGTGGATCTCCGGCCCGGCGACCATCTTGCCGGTCGTCGAGTCGATCACGATGACTACGGAGAGGAACCCCTCCTCGCCGAGGATCCGCCGGTCCTTCAGCGACGTCTCGGTCACCTCGCCGACCGACAGCCCGTCCACGTAGACGTAGCCGCAGGGCACGGCGCCCACGACCGAGGCCTGCCCGTCGATCAGGTCGACTACGACGCCGTCCTCGGCGATCACGATGTTCTTCTCCGGGACGCCGGTGCGGGCCGCGAGTTCCGCGTGCGCCTTGAGGTGCCGCCACTCGCCGTGCACAGGGATGAAGTTCCCGGGCCGGACCAGGTTCAGCACGTACAGCAGCTCGCCGGCCGGCGCATGGCCGGAGACGTGCACGAGCGCGTTCCCCTTATGCACCACTCGCGCGCCGAGCCTGGTCAGGTCGTTGATGATCCTGGACACGGCCGTCTCGTTGCCGGGCACCAGCGACGAGGCCAGCACCACGGTGTCGCCCTCGGCGATCCTGATCGGGTGGTCCCGGCCGGCCATCCTGGACAGCGCCGACATCGGCTCGCCCTGTGATCCGGTGGAGATCAGCACGATCTGCTCGGGCGGCAGCTCCTCGGCGTCCTTCATATCCACGATCAGGCCGCCGCGCACCGACGGAATCTTCAGGTAGCCGAGATCGCGCGCCACGCCCATGTTCCGCACCATCGACCGGCCGACCAGCGAGACCTTGCGCCCGTGCGCCGCAGCGGTGTCGAGCACCTGCTGCACGCGGTGCACGTGGCTGGAGAAGCAGGCCACGATGATCCGCTGCTCGGCGGCTCCGAAGACCTCGGCCAGCACCGGCGCGATGTCCCGCTCGCTGGTGACGATGCCAGGGACCTCGGCGTTCGTGGAATCAGCCATCAGCAGATCGACGCCCTCGGCGCCAATCCGCGCGAACCCCCCAAGATCGGTCAGCCTGCCGTCGAGCGGCAGCTGGTCCATCTTGAAGTCGCCGGTGTGCAGGACCACCCCGGCGCTGGTGCGGATACCGACCGCGAGCGCATCGGGGATGGAGTGATTGACCGCGAAAAATTCAAGGTCAAAGGGCCCGAACGAATCCCTGGTGCCTGCTGCCACCTCCTCGGTGACTGGCGTGATGCGGTGCTCAGTGAGCTTGCTACGGACGAAGCCAAGCGTCAGCTTCGAGCCGACCAGCGGGATGTCCTTGCGCTGGCGGAGAAGATAAGGCACCCCGCCGATGTGGTCCTCGTGGGCATGCGTGAGGACGATCGCCTCGATCTTGTCCAGCCGGTCCTCGATCGCGGTGAAGTCCGGCAGGATCAGGTCAACACCGGGCTGATCTGGCTCGGGGAAGAGCACGCCGCAGTCCACGATGAGCAGGCGGCCGGCGTGCTCGAAGACCGTCATGTTGCGGCCGATCTCGCCGAGACCGCCCAGCGCGACGATGCGCAGGCCGTTCGCGTCGAGGGGCGGCGGTGGCCCGAGCTCGGGATGCGGGTGGCTCACCGGAGCTTCACGCCGCCAGCCTCAAGGTCCGTTCGGAGTTGCTGCATCTCGGCCGGCGTCGCGTCCGCCAGCGGAGCGCGGACCGGGCCGCCGGGCAGGCCGAGCATGCTGAGCGCCGCCTTCGTGGTGATGACGTTCTGGGTACGGGTCATGCCCATGTATACCGGCAGCAGGCCCCGGTGGATGTCCAGCGCGCCGGCCACGTCCCCGCTGAGGTAAGCGTCGATCATGTCGTGCAGCCGGTCGCCCACGATGTGCCCGTGCACGCTGACGAAGCCGCACGCGCCGAGCGCGAGCCAGGGCAGGTTGACGATGTCGTCGCCGCAGTAGAAGGCAAGATCGGTGCGGGCCATCACTTCCGAGCCCGCGCCGAAGTCCCCCTTGGCGTCCTTGACGGCCACGATGCGGGGGTGGTCGGCCAGCCTGACCAGGGTCTGCGTGGCGATGGCCGTGCCGGTCCGGCCGGGGATGTCATAGAGCATCACCGGCAGCCCGGACGAGTCGGCGACCTTGGTGAAGTGCGCGTGCAGGCCGCTTTGCGGCGGCTTGCTGTAGTACGGCGTGACGACGAGCAGCGCCGCCGCGCCAGCCCGTTCCGCCTGCCGGGCGAGTTCGCAGGTGTGCGCGGTGTCGTTAGTGCCGACGCCCGCTACCACCGTGGCCCGGTCCCCGACGGCCCCGATCACGGCGCGGAGCAGCTGCTCTTTCTCCGCGTCGGTGGTAGTCGGCGACTCGCCGGTGGTGCCGCTGATCACCAGGCCGTCGTTGCGCATCTCGGTGACCAGGTAGTCGGCGAGGCGCGCGGCTCCGTCGTAGTCGACCGCGCCGTCGACGGTCATCGGGGTGACCATCGCGGTCAGCATCCGGCCGAACGGTGCCGTCGGGGTCAAGGCCATGCTGCCGCCCCCTGCCGCTGTATCGGTAGCTGTCATGGACCAAACGCTACCGGGCGGTGCCCGTCGCGGGTACCGCCGGCACGTCGGCGGGCCGATTGGATCGGCCGGAGAATGCCGAAGAGAAAGACGCGGCGACGTGAGCTCGGGGGTACTCACGTCGCCTGCGTCTGCCTCAGTATCGCGCGCGGCTGCAGGTCACGTTACGCGTTGTGCGCAATTCGCTACAGGCAAGTGCGTTCAGCTCGAGCCCGGCCGTGGGCGGCCCGTGCTCGTGGCCGGCCGTGCTCAGGCGGGCGCCTCGGGGCCGGTGCTCAGCGGATCTTCGGTCTCTGCCCCGCTGCCGCTGCCGCCGGGGCCGCTCTCCCCGATGGCGGCCACCGCGGGCGTGAGCGTCCCGCTGCGCCACGGCCGCGCGTAGCCGAGCCATGCGCCCCCGGCTGCCAGCAGGACTGCGCAGAGCACCCAGCCGAGCGCGGTGGTCGCGAGGCCCACGTACTTAAGTCCCGACGCGAAGATCACGAACGTGATGGCGGGCCGGACGAAACGGTCGGGCGCCCTGGAGGAGAAGAACGAGCCGATCAGTACCGCGGGCACGCTGCCGATGACGATCGACGTGGTCACCGAGAACTCAACGTGGCCGAAGGCCAGCGCGCCGAGCGCTGCCGCCAGCGTCAGCGGCACGGCCTGAGTGAGGTCTGTTCCCACCAACTGGTTGGCCCCGATCATCGGGTAAAGGAACAGCAGCAGGACGATCATCAGCGATCCTGAGCCGACCGACGTCATCCCGACGATGAGCCCGCCGATCATTCCGATGCCGACGGTCAGCAGTGGCCGACGGGTGATGTCGTGCACGACGGCCTCGCGCTTCTGGCCGCTGCGCCGGTCGAGTACGTAGCGCAGCACCATCGCTGCGGCGCCGATCAGCAGCGCGGCGCCAAGTGCCCGCTCGATGTTGGCCTGGGCCGTGCTGCCGTCTCCCAGGAGATGCAGCAGGTACGCGCCGAGGAAGGCCATCGGGACCGAGCCGAGCACCATCCATCCCACCAGCCGGAGGTTCACGGTCCCCTTGCGCAGGTGCACCGCGGCGCCGACCGGCCGCATCAGGACAGCCGCGACGAGGTCGCTAGAGATGGCGGTGGACGGCGTAATGCCGAAGATCAGGATCAGCATCGGCGTCATCAGCGCGCCGCCGCCCGCGCCGGTCAGGCCGACGAGGAACCCGACGACTGCGCTGCCGAGGACAATGTAAGGATTCGCGTGCATGGCCACCTCCGGTCCGCATGGCCTGGCGCTCATCCGGGCCACTGTGGCCGGATGCCCGCGAGCGCGCCAGTGCACACCTGGTAGCAGCGCCCGGCACCCGCATCAGCAGGCTGCAGGCCGGTCAGACTATCCGCAAATGGAGGTTTACCGCGCTGCGGCCCTCTTGATCTGCGCCGTAGGCGCATACTGGAGATCATGAGCCCAGCACGCGCCATGCCCCGGCGCTACCTGCCAGGAAGTCCCTTCAACAACTCCGCGCCGGCCGCGCCCATCGAGCACTACGACGCGGGTGACCAGGTAACACATGACCGCTACGGCCTCGGCAGGGTAATTGGCGTCGAGGAGGACATCGCCGTGATTGTCGACTTCGGCGGGCAGCAGGCGCGGATCACTTCGCCGTTCACGAAGCTGACCAAGCTTTAGCACGCGAGCCGCGGCCGGCTATCGGGCCGGGTCGCTGGCGGCGCGGTTCTCCCGGTTCGCCACACGTCTGCCCCCGGCTTACCGGGCGTCGGGCGAGCGGCATGACCAGACCGAAGGCAGTTAGAAGACCGGGATGATGTCCTCGGGGTTGATGTCGGCGGAGACGTCCACGCCCTCGATGTCGAGTTCGGGGATGGCGGGGAACTCAATCCCCCAGCGCTGCACGATCACCCGGATCTTCGCGATCGCCATCTTCCAGTTCTCGGCCTGCTCCTCGTAGGACAGCACGCCGAGCCCGGCGTCCCTGGCATGGCTCATCAGGATCCGGTGGTTGGGCAGGAAGTACGGCGGAATATCCCAGAATCCCTCCGGCGGCTCCCACAGGATCATCGACAGGAAGATGAAGCCTGCCCTGAGCTGGCGGGTGATCGTGGTCTTGATGTCGTCGGTCAGGCCCGGCCACTCGTTCTCCAGGATCGTCATGCAGATCTGCAGATGCCGCGACTCGTCGCGGCCGATCCGGTGGAACATCTCCGAGAACACCGGGTGCGTCGTATGGGAAGCCATCCCGCGAAAAAGCGTGGACGCCGCCATCTCGCCCATCATGAAGCTGGTGAAGAGAACGGGCAGCGAGTACTTGCCGACCGCCTTGCTGTAGCCGCTCCAGTACCTGCCGCCGTTGTGGTAGAGCCAGGCGATGTTGTTGTGCGCCGCGCGCTCGAGGTCGGTCGACGGCCTCCAGTTGAGCGGGCCGCCCGGCCAGAGCGCAGCGATCGAGCGCTGGCAGCACTCCTCGTGGTTCATCTCGTCCCGGGTGATCGAGAAGAAGCACTTACGGACCGGGTCCTCCTCGTGCTGCTCGAACGCCTGGATCGTGGCACGGGCGAACACGGCAGGCCCGGACGCGTCAAAGTTGGCGAGCACGGAGAACCAGTACATAATTCCTAGCCGCTGCTCGGACGTGAAATCGTCGGCACGCAGGCCGTCCCACGGCAGGTCGGCCGGGTTCCAGACGGCGAGCTTGGACTTCTGGTAGATCGCGGCGAGCTTCTCGGTCTCGACCCGCCACTCCATCGGGTAGATGTTCGGCTGCGGGATCTCCGGCGCCGGCCAGAACCCGCCGTCCGGGATGATCAGCTCACCTTGCTCTGCTGCCCTTTGCTCTGCTGCCCCTTGCTGTGCTGCCCCTTGCTGTGCTGCCGCGCTCTCGGAGTCTGCCACGTCCCGCTCCGTCCCTCATGTTCACAGCGCGCCGATACGCCGCAACAGGTATATGCCCGAGCCCGGGGAGCCCGGACCATCGTATGACACGATACCGCCAGGGCTGCGTTCTACTGTTATATCGGGCTCAGTCGCCAGCGGACAGCCGTCGCCAGCGAGCCGCCGCGAACCGTCAGACGCCAAGCCCGCGGCCGATGATCTCCTTCATGATCTCCGTTGTGCCGCCGAAGATCGTCTGCGCCCTGCCATCCGCGAAGGCACGCGCCACCGGGTACTCGCGCATGTAGCCATAGCCGCCGTGCAGCTGGACGCAGCGATCAACGATCTTGTTGCAGAGCTCGGTGTCCCACCACTTCAGCATCGAGGCGTCCTCGTTTGACAGCCGGCCGGCGATGTGCTTGGTGACCGCGCGGTCGGTGAACGCCCGGGCGACCGCGAGCTCGGTCGCCATCTCGGCGAGCACGAAGCGGTTGTACTGGAAGCTCCCGATCGGCCGGCCGAAGGCCTGGCGCTGCTTGCAGTACTCCAGGGTCTGCTCGAAGACGGCTTCGGCCGCGGCCAGGGCCGTCGTGCCGATCGCGACCCGTTCCCTGGGGAGGTTCTGCATCAGGGCGACGAAACCGCCGCCCTCGTCCCCGAGGAGGTTGCCCGCGGGCACCCGGACATCGCTGAAGAACAGCTCCGAGGTGTCCTGGGCATGCATGCCGACCTTGTCCAGGTTGCGCCCGCGGTCGAAACCCGCCATGCCACGCTCGACCACGAGCAGGCTGAGGCCGCGCGGGCCGGCCGCCGGATCGGTTCGCGCCACGACGATCACCAGGTCGCACAGCTGGCCGTTGGAGATGAAGGTCTTCTGGCCGTTCAGCACGTAGTGGCCGCCGTCCCGCACCGCCGACGCGGCGATGCCCTGCAGGTCACTGCCCGCGCCGGGCTCGCTCATCGCGATCGCGGTGATGAGCTCGCCGGAGCAGTACCCGGGTAGCCAGCGTTCGCACTGCTCGGGGCTGGCTAGGCGAAGCAGATACTGGCCAATGATGTCGTTGTGCACGGAGAAGCCAGGGCCGTTCGCGCCGGCCCTGGCCAGCTCCTCGTTCAGGATCAGGTAGTAGGTGTAGTCGGGGTTCCCGCCGCCGCCGTACTTCTCTTCGACGTCGATCCCGAGCAGGCCAGCGCGCCCGGCTGCGAGCCATACGTCCCGCGAGACGGCCCCGTCGCGTTCCCACTGCTCGTGGTACGGCGTGATCTGCCTGGCGATGAAGGACCTGACCATGTCACGGAACGCGTCGTGCTCGCCAGTGAAGATGTCTCGCTGCATCGCCCGATCCCCTGCCGTCCGTTGCCACCTGCATGGCGAACGTAACATCTGCCCCGGCTCCCGGTATTACTAGTTTGCGAAGTTGCGAAACAGATACTTCGCAACTACTCTTTCACAGCATGACCTTCATAATTTCGAACGGGCCCATCCGGTGACTGCACATCAGGAGCCGGGCCCCTGGCCGGAAGGCCAGCGCCCTGCGTCCGGCGAGCCCGGCAGCGCGGATAACCCGCTCAAGATCACCGATCCGCGGGCCATGCGCGCCCTCGCGCATCCGGCGCGCATCGCGATACTCGCGCACCTGGTGATAGAAGGCCCGGCTACCGCGACCGACTGCGCTGAATTTGCCTTGCTGTCGCCCTCGGCCTGCAGCTACCACCTGCGGGCGCTGGCGCGCTTCGGTTTCGTGGAGGAGGCCCCGGCAAGCGCCGCGGACGGCAGGCACCGGCCGTGGCGGGCACGCGTCACCGCCCTGGAGTTCAGCGACAATCCTGATGACAGCGTTGCGGTCAGGACGGCAGGAAGGATGCTGAAGGAGAGTGTGCAGGCCAGCGTCGACGAAGTCCGGACCCAGTACTATGACCGCCAGGCCGAGTATCCGCCGGCCTGGCGCGCAGCAGCCGGCGAGCGCCTGGACGTTCTGCATGTGACGCCTGCGGAGCTTGCCAATCTCCGCTCGCGGCTGGCGGACCTGATCTCGGGCTACCGCCGACTGGACAAGGCCGAGCGGCCGCCTGACTCCCGGCGCGTCCAGGCCCTCTTCGAGTTCACGCCGTGGTTCCCGCCGGACGAGTTCCGGCCTGACGGGGTCCTGCCCGCCGGGGTCCGGCCCGACGGGGTCCCGCCCGACGGGGTCCCGCCCGAAGGCAGCTCGTGAAGCCGGCTGCGCGGCTGTCGGCCGCGATCCAGTCCGGGCCGCTGGCCAGCCGGAACTTCCGGCTGCTCACCGCCGGGCAGTTCACGTCCACGGTCGGCGACTACTGCTACGCCGTCGCGCTCCCTTGGCTGGTGCTGTCGACGCATGGCGGCCCGGTCCTGCTCGGTACCGTGCTCGCCTGCTACGGGGTACCGCGCACCATTGGAATCCCGCTCGGCGGCGTGCTCGCTGACAAGCTGGGGCCGCGCGCGATCATGCTCACGGCCGATGTGGTCCGCTGCGGGCTGCTGCTGGTACTCGCCGTGTTCGCCACAAGGCACCTGGCATCGCTGGCGGCGCTCGGGCCGATCGCGGCATTGCTCGGCGCCGGCGAGGGACTGTTCATCCCGGCCTCGTTTACCATCATGCCGGCCCTAC
>Ga0302229_10001005_pt1 | contig 21767 bp, 22 predicted proteins | sample II_Palsa_N1_3_FD_193518 | JGI IMG/M metagenome (GOLD analysis project Ga0302229, IMG submission 193518) | Peat permafrost microbial communities from Stordalen Mire near Abisko, Sweden - II_Palsa_N1_3 | ecosystem: Environmental > Terrestrial > Soil > Palsa > Peat permafrost | place: Sweden... | reverse complement strand
GCGGTGCTTGACGGGGCCGACGACCGGTTGCTGGTGGTCACCGGCCCGTGCTCGGTGCACGACCCGAAGGCGGCCCTCGACTACGCCGCCAGGCTGGCCGCGCTTCGGGATCGGCACGCCGACGACCTGCTGATCGTGATGCGGGTGTACTTCGAGAAGCCGCGCACGGTGACGGGCTGGAAGGGCCTGATCAACGACCCGGGGATGGACGGCTCCTACGACGTGCACCGGGGCCTGCGGACCGCGCGGCGGCTGCTGCTCGACATCGTCTCGGCCGGGCTCCCGGTCGGCTGCGAGTGGCTCGACCCGATCACCCCGCAGTACATCGCCGACACCGTGACCTGGGGCGCGATCGGGGCCCGGACGACCGAGAGCCAGGTCCACCGCCAGCTCGCGTCCGGCCTGTCGATGCCGGTCGGGTTCAAGAACGGCACCGACGGCGACGTCCAGGTCGCGGTCGACGCCTGCCGCGCCTCGGCGACCAGCCACACGTTCTTCAGCGTGACCGTGCACGGCGCCGGGGCGGTGGTGACGACGACCGGCAACCCCGACACGCACGTGATCCTGCGGGGCGGCCGGAGCGGCCCGAACTACTCCCCCACGGACGTGGCCAAGGCGCTCGACCTGATCGCGGCGGCGGGGCTGCCGCGCCGGGTCATGGTGGACGCCAGCCACGGCAACAGCGGCAAGGACTACCGCCGCCAGAGCGCGGTCGCGGAGTCGCTGGCCGGGCAGCTGGCCGGCGGCGAGTCCGGCCTGGTCGGCGTGATGCTGGAATCGTTCCTGGTCGCTGGCCGTCAGGACCCGGGCGACCCGGCGACGCTGACCTACGGCCAGTCGGTCACCGACGGCTGCCTCGACATCGAGCTGACCGAGGCCGCCCTCGACACCCTGGCCACCTCCGTCGCCGCCCGCCGACGGGCAGTAACGCCTTGATAAAGCACTCAGGTCAACACCGCCAAACCAGTCGTCCGAACGGTCCCGGCTGACTGTGGGAGGCGACCGGCTTCAGATCGACGGTGGCTGCCAGGAAGCGGCCCATTCCTCCAGCGGGGCCAGCCGGGCCAGCAGGTCGCGGCCGGCGGTGGTGAGGGCGTAGCCGTCGACGACGTGCCGCGTGAGGCCGGCCTCGGACAACTCCCGGAGCCGGTCGGCCAGCACGCTGGAGGAAACGCCGCCGCACCGCGCCTGGAGCTCGCGGAACGTCGGCACCGGCCCCTCGCGCAGCTCCTGGGCGCGCCGCCCGAACCTGGCGCGCGGGATCGCGGGGTGGGGGCGGTACTACCTGTCCCGGCGGTCGGCTCTCACCCTCCGCCAGCGGGAGCTCGCGATCGACCGGACGACCGCGCTGTGCGGCGCTGACTATGAGTGGGGCGTCCACATCGCGTTCTTCGCCGAGCGCGCCGCGTCGCTGCGCCTGCCCCTCGAGCCGGGAACGGCGCCAATACGATCGCTCAGCGCCGGGTGACCGCGGTGCGCCGCCACTGATCCCGCATCGCCGCGCAGGCGAGAGCCGATGCGGCCGCGGCGACGACATACCAGGAGATGGTCACGCGGCTCACGGTGGCGGGCGGTTCGGTCAGGAATCCGCTGATGACGGGGGCGTACCAGGCCAGCGCGATGACCGCGAAGCTGACGGGTGCGGCGACCGCCCCGCCAAGGTCGGCGTAACGGGACCGGTCGACCCAGGCCGCGGCGGCCACGGCGACGGCGCACCATCCGATGAGCTGGGCTATCAGGGGGTAGACGGCAGGCGGGCGGGCGAGGACATGCGGAGGGATGGTGCTGGCGATGATGCGCAGTTGCATCCAGCAGGTCAGCCCCAAGATGGGCGCGGACAGCAGAACGTGACCGGCTGGGGCCGTCCAGCCCGGGACGGGGGTGGTCTGGGTCAGTGGCCGGAACGGGGCACGGGGGACGAAGGCCAGTGCCGCGATCGCGGGAAGGAAGGCGAGGCGGAGGTTGCCCTGGCCGAGTGGCTGGGAGGTGCCGGCGAGGCGGGCCGCGATTTCGAGGTAGACGGTGCCGGCTAGGCACCCGGAGAGCAGCGCGGCCCAGGGCATCGTCCGGGCGACGGGCCGGGCGAGCGGGGGCAGCGCGCGGAGCCAGGACCGGCGGGACCGCTGGGCGGGCCGGGCTGGCTGCCCTGGGGCGAGGGGCGCGCCTTCGGCGTTGCGGATGTTCGGGTGCTGCGAAGCCACCGGTGCCTCCGGATAGGGCTGTGTTGTGCCAGTGGATGGACCCGTGCCCGCGAAAGCCGCCGTCAGGTGGCGCACACCGGGGACTGCGGCCCGTTTGGTGGTCCGGCAGCTGTCGTCTTCCCCGATGGAGCGGTCACGCCGGAAGATGCGCTTGGCATCGGCAGGCCGAGTGCGGCGGCGAGCTGGGCGTCGGTGGTGCGCCAGTTCAGCCATCGGCCCCACGCGCTGGCCAGGACGCGGCTGACCTTCTGCGCTGGCAGGCTCGTCATCGCCTTGGCCAGCAGGTACCCGGCGGCGGTTGCCTGCGTTCCGCCGCCGGGCGGCGCGACCGCGCCGAGGCCGGTGCCGGGGTAGTTCCAGGTCCTGATAATGGTGCCGCCGACGTCAGCGCCTTGAATGTTCGGGCCGCTCCCCAGGCCAGCCTGCAGTTCGCCGGCTGAGGGATGGGTGGCCTCGATGGCCAGCCAGATCGCGACCGCCTCCCGCGCCTGGTCGACCGGCACGCAGGGCAGGAACACCTCTGCGCTGCCGCCGAAGCTGTCGGTTCCCGGAAGGTGGACCGCCCATTCGGCGGCGGCTAGGGCCAGGTCGAAATGTGCGTCAGCGAGCTGACCGCCGACGGCGGGCCAGGCCCCGACCGGCAGGCCTATCGCTGATGGCGGGGCGGCGATCGCGTTGCCCGCTGCCTGCTGCACCTGCGCGTTCCACCGGGACACTTCCCGATCGGGGAGGCCGTGGGTGAAGGCGGAGTCGGGGACGGAGAGCGTCACGACCTGCCTGATCGTCAGCGGCTGGCCGGGCTGGGTGGGCAGCTGCGCCAGCACTCTGTTAACCGGGGCCTCCAACGACGGCAGCAGGGGGCCGAAGGCGGGATAGAGGCAGTACCTGACCTGGCTGGCGGTCGCGCACGCCTGCGCTGAGGCCGGGTCGGCGATCTCGCTTGCCAGCTGGTTGAGCGCGGCGGCGGGGATGGGGCGCAGTTGCACTGCCCCGGCAAAGCAGACCGCCGCCACGGCGACGATGCCGGCCACGGCCAGCCCGCCGAGCGCCCGGGCTTGGCGGACGGTCACCGCGAGCGCCGCGATCCCGGCGACGGCGGCGAGGCCGGCCAACTCCAGCGCGTGCGCGCGGCCGGGTGGGTACCCGGTCAGCGGGCCGGGCAGCTGACCTAGCTGGTCCTGCACCATCTCCCACGGGACGAGCCAGTTGACCGCACCCGATGCCAGGTGGGTCGTCCCTGAGCTGAGGAACAACGCCAGGGCGCCGACGACTCCGGCCAGCGGGTGCGGGAACCGGGCGCCGAGCGCGACCCCGGCCGCTCCCGCCGCGATCACCAGCAGCAGCCCGCCCGCCAGCACCGTGGCGTCGGGAGTGCCGATCGCGCCGCGCACCTGCACCGCGGCGGTAACACCGCCGATCAGCAGCAGGCCGTAGGGCAGCGCTCCCGCCAGGCCGACCAGATGGGCGAGGGTGCGGGTGGCGACGGTGGCCGGGCAGCTTGCGTACAGGTCGGCCAGTCCGTCCCGGCGGGGCCGCCCGGCGGCCAGCTGCGCGGCGACCAGGACGGCCATGCCGAGGACGAGCTGCCCACCGCCGATCCGCCACGAAACGTCCCACCACAAGGGCTCCAACCGGTGAATGAACAGCCAGGTCACGACGGCGCCGACCAGCAGGCCGGCTAGCGCCAGGGGGCTGCGGGCCATCATCTGCGCCTCCGCCCTGCTCAGGCCGAGCACCGTCCGCAGCCGGGGGGCACGGGTCAGGGTGACGCCCGGTCTGTCGTCGTCGCGCGGGGCGGCGGCGGCCATGGGTTGGCCCCCGGTGTCGTTCACCGCGCACCTGCCGCTTGCGACAGCAGCAGGTATCCGTCTTCGACCGTCGGCGCGACCAGCTCGGCGCCCGCCGGGGGGCGGTCCCCGATGTGCCGCCATACGTTGTCGCCGCCGCGCCAGGACAGGTGAGCGCGCGCGTCGCGTTCGCCCGCCGCCCACACCTGGCCGGCGGCGGTTGCCGCCAGCTCGGCTGGGGTGCCGGCGAAGCGGACCACCCCCTGGAGCAGCACGATGACCTTCGGGCAGATCGCGGCGATGTCGTCGGCCTGGTGCGTCGACAGCACGATCACCGGGTCGCCGGGCAGCCCCGACAGCAGCTCCCGGGAGCGCAGCCGCTGCTCCGGGTCGAGCCCGGCCGTCGGCTCGTCCAGTATCAGCAACTCGGGCTGGCCGAGCAGCGCCTGGGCGATCCCCAGGCGCTGCCGCATCCCGCCGGACAGGGTCCGTATCCGCGTGCGGGCGCGGCGTTCCAGCCCGACCGCCGCCAGCACCCGGGCCACCTCCTCGGCGCGCTGACGCCGGCCGGTGATCTCCTTCAGGATCGCTACGTAGTCCAGGAACCCGGCGACCGTGAAGTGCCGGTGGTAGCCAAGCTCCTGGGGGAGATAGCCGAGCCGACGGCGGATCTCCACCCGCTCCGCCGCGTTCCGGGGGTCCAGGCCGAACACCGACACGCGCCCCTCGTCGGGTTCGGCAACGGTGGCCAGGATCGACAGCAGCGTCGTCTTCCCCGCGCCGTTCGGGCCGAGCAGGCCGGTGATCCCCCGCTCCATGGTGAGATCGACCCTGTCCAGGGCCAGGGTGGCGCCATACCGCCGGGACAGGCCGTCGGCGCGGACGGCCGCGCTGCTCACGTTCAGGGTCATCTCATCCATCCCAGCTCGAACCGGTCACGGCGCGCCAGCAGCACCACAGCGCAGGAACACAGCACGACAGCGCACGCGCACTGGGCGGCCGGCTGCACCACCAGCAGCGGAAGGTGAGCCGCCGCGAGCAGCAGCGCCGGCGCCGCCCACAGGATCCCTGCTACGACCGCCGCCGCGCGGGGGTCCAGGACGGTCGCGGCGGCGAGCGCGAACGCGGACACCGCCAGCGAGGGCAGCAGCAGCGCGACCGGGAGCCACCCGGGTCCGGGCAGGAGGAGAGCGGCGGCGAGCACCGGGACCAGCGCGGCGGCCAGCGCGGAGACAGCACGCACGAGCATCAGCGTGAACCCGGAGAACGGGGCCGCGGTCGCCAGCAGGCAAGCGGGATCGAACATCGGCAGGAACGCCGCCGCCACTCCCGCGAGCACGAGCAGAGGGGTCGCCAACAGGAACGGCACGAGGACCTCGGGGCCCGGATATCCGGCCACGGGTCTGGGCCCGCCGGCCGAAATCCAGCCGTACCTGACCGCCGCCGCCTCGCCGGCCAACACGGCCAGCACCCCGGTCACGGACAGCAGCCAGGACCACCTCAGCGACGGCGTCGCCGCGAGCAGGCGAAGCACATGGTCAGGGAGGCCACGGCGGCACAGCGCGCGCCGCACCCGGCCACCGTCGCCGATCGCCACGCGCACCATCAGCACGGAACGGTTATGCGCCAGCCGGTCCGCGTCCACAGACGCCGACAGGGCCGAGCGGCACTGCAAGCACTCGGTCAGGTGCGCCTCCACCGACCAGGCGACGGTCCCGCGGGCCTCGCCAGCGGCATAGGCGGCCAGCGTGCCCTGGCTGGCGTGCCAGTCCGCGCCGCCCGACTGGCGGTGTCCCGGCGAAGAGGGGCTCGTCATGATGTCCCCCAGACTTCCCGCCGGTGCGGTTGCGTGCGCCGCCCTGCCTGCGGCTCGGCGAGCGCGGCGCGCAGCGCCTGCCGGGCCCGGTGACAGCGGGACTTGACCGTCCCCTCCGCGATGCCCAGCAGCACGGCCGCCTCCGCGCAGGTCAGGCCGTCCAGGACGGTCGCCTCGAGAGCGGCGCGCAACTCCGGCGACAGGTCCGCCAGGGCCTGCCCCAGGTATCCGTGCTCAATCCCGGCCAGCACCTGATCCTCGGCCGAGACCACCACCTGCGGCCGTTCCGCCCGCCGCGCCCGCAGATACCGCTGCCCGCCCTCGCGGCGGACCAGGTCAATCAGGCGGCGGATCCCGATGCCCCACACGAACGCGGCCACGTCCCCGCCCCCGCGATAGGCCCCGGCCTCCCGCCACAGGGCCAGGAACGTGTCCTGAACCGCCTGGTCGACCACATCCGGCTGGCCGCACCGCCGGGCCAGCCGGATCGTCAGCCAGCCGGCATGCCGGTCATACAAGGCAGCCAGGGCCTCCTCATCGCCGCGAGCGACCGCACGCAGCAACGCGACGTCGTCGCGGTCCCCGGCACCCCGTCTCATCGGCGAAGCCGTTCACGCACTCCCATGCACATCCTGTCGCAGCGGCAGGCCGGTTCGGTTCCTCTTATCCGAAGAAACTCCCAGCGGCTGCGCGGGGTTTCCTGCGCTGGTTCCTTTCACGTTGGATTGGCGTGCCTTAGTTCGCGTCTCGCAGGCGGAGCAGTGCTCCGCCGAGCAGCAGCGCGCTGGCGGCCCAGGCCGCGAGCACGCCAAGTCCGGCCCAGGGGCTGATCGGCTGGCTGCCCAGTCCGGTGGTGGCCTGGATGGCCAGCCCGGCGGTCATCGGGCCGATCTGTTCCAGGTGCCGGGACACGGTCGCGTTGCCGGCGGCAGCGGCGATGATGGGGAACAGGTAGAGCAGCCCGAGCACCGCGCCGATGGCCGCCGCGGCGTCGCGCGTCATGGTGGCGGCGCCGAGGCTGAGCAGGGCGATCAGCACCAGGTAGAGGACCGACCCGAGCCCGGCCCGGAGCACCGGGTCGTCGCTGAAGGAAAGCGCCGGGTAGCCGTGAGACGGGCCGATCCCGTGACCGGGCAGGATAAGCCGCCCGGCCAGCAGCGAGCCCAGGACGGCGATTGCCCCGGTGATGAGGGTCAGACCGGTGACGATGGCGGCCTTGGCGGCCAGGACGGTGAGGCGGCGGGGCATCGCCGTCAGGGTGAGGCTGATCATGCCGGTCCCGTACTCGCCGCTGACGGTCATCACCGCCAGGACCGCGACGACCGCCTGGCCGAGGTAGATGCCGGTGAGGCTGACCTTGGCCGGGTCATCGGCGCAGGCACCGGAGGGGCACCGGGTGGCCGCGGCCGCCGCGGCGCTGACAATGATCGTCAGCGCGGCGGCGGCGAGCAGCAGCCAGGGGGTGCTGGCAAGGGTGCGCTGCTTCGTCCATTCCGCGTGCAGCGCGTGTTTCACGCGTCCCTCCGCTGCAGCAGGAAGGCGGCCAGGGCCAGCGCGAGGGCCGCCCAGGCGCAGCTCACGGCGAGCCCGGCCCAGGGTGCCAGCGGGAAGTAGTCCTGGGACGGCGTGTAGTTGCCGGCCACCTGGGAGTAGGCGGGGATGCCCTGCTTGATCGCGAAGCCGGCGGCCGGGGTGACCCGCAGCAGCCAGTCCGCGGCCGCGACCGGCAGCACCGGGAAGGCGGCCGCCAGCAGGTAGGGCAGGATCACGGCGGTGATGACGACGGTGACCGTCGCCGCGCCGTGCCGTAGGACGGCGCCCACGCCGAGCGCGAAGACGGCGAGGACGGCGGTCAGCGCCGCCGTCCCGGCGATCACGCGCACCTCGGTGAGCGTGCTCGTCGGGTAGATCGCGTTGCCGTTGCCGCGCAGCAGCGGAATTCCGAGCGCGATCGCGCCCGCCGAGCCGGCCAGCCCGGCGGCGAAGGCGACGGCGCCGAGAATGATGGCCTTGGCGGCCAGCACCCGGCCGCGCCGCGGGCTCGCGGCGAACGTAACGCGGATCAGGCCCCGCCGGTACTCGGCGGTGATGAACAGCGCGCCGACGACGATCACCGCGATCAACCCGATGAACCAGCCGGCCAGCGTCTGGTCGATGGGCGAGGCGCCGACGACCCCTGGCGCTATGTCACCGGAACCGGTGACGGTGACGGTGCCGCCGGCCTCGCGGTAGCCGGCCTCGGTCCCGGCCGGGTAGGAGATGGATTTGGGGCCGCCGTTAACGGAGGTGCCCGTCCAGGAGTCCCCGGGCCAGCCGCCCTGCAGGCCGACCCGGTCGAAGGAGGCGGTCGCGTCGGTCGGGGCGCCGGTGCTGGACCCGCCGGAGACCTGCTGGCTCACCTGCTGGGTGTAGCCCGGGGAGGTGGCGAACAGCCCGGCCTGCACGGTCGACGTCAGCCCGGGCAGGGTGACGGCGCCGATCTTGGTCCAGCTGGCGCCGTCGGCGGAGTCGTAGCCGGTGATGACGTCGCCGACCCGGGTCAGCCGCAGCCAGCGCGGCGATGCGGCCGACACGCCGCCCGTCAGCCCGGCCGCGTCGCCGGTGTAGTTCCACTGCATCCGGGTGCCGTGGCCGCCGGTGACCATGACCGCCGCGTAGCGCGATCCCTGGCCGGTGCCGGCGGTGATCATCAGCCCGGCCTTGGACCACGGCACCAGGGCGGCCTGGGTGCGGGCCGGGCCCTGCGGGGTGACGGCCGTCTCGACCACGCTGGTGAGCGAGGTCGCCCGCACGGTGATGGTGCCGCCCCCGGTCAGCGGGCGGTGCACGAAGTAGTAGGTGTCGGTCACTGCCTCGCCGCCCGGGCCGGTCGCGATCGTGAAATGACACGGGCCGTACGGGCAGCCGTTCTGGCTGCGGGCCCCGGTGTACACGCCGAGCAGCAGGGTCACCAGGGCCGCGACGATGACGGCGATGACCCAGCCGCGGACCGTCCGGAACTTGGTCCACTCGGCGTGCAGCAGGCGGGCGAACCCGTCGTCCCCGTCGAGCCGGCCCGGCCGCGGCGACGCCAGCGTGGCGGCGGTCATCGCGCGGCCTCCCGGGCGGGCTCGGCCCGGTACTCCACAGCGTCACGGGTCAGCTCCATGTAGGCCTCCTCCAGCGTGACCCGATGCGCGGTCACCTCCGAGAACGGCACGTTGGCCGCCCCGAGCAGGGCCGTGATCCGCTCGGCGGGCAGCCCGGAGACGGTGAGGACGCCGCCGCCGGCGTCGGCCACCGACGCCCCGGCGGCCGAGAGCGCGGTCATCGCCTCCACGCGGGCGCTGGTGCGTACCGTGACCCGGTCCGCCGACACGGACGCGGACGCGATCAGGTCCGCGACCGTGGTGTCGGCGATGACGGCGCCGCGGCCGACGATCACCAGATGGCCGGCGGTCTCCTGCAGTTCGCTCATCAGGTGGCTGGACACCAGCACCGCCCGGCCCTCGGCTGCCAGCGCGGCCAGGAACCCGCGCATCCAGACGATGCCCTCGGGGTCCATGCCGTTGAACGGCTCGTCCAGCATCAGCGTCGGCGGGTCGCCGAGCAGCGCCGCCGCGATCCCGAGCCGCTGCCGCATGCCGAGGGAGTACCCGCCCGCCTTCCGCCGGGCCGCCTTGCCCAGGCCCGCCTGCGCGATGACCTCATCGACGCGGCGGGCGCCGAGGCCCTGGGAATGGGCCAGCCACAGCAGGTGATTGCGGGCGGTCCGGCCCGGCTGCGGCGCCGCGGCGTCCAGCAGCGCCCCCACCCGGGTCAGCGGGCGCCGCAGGCCCCGGTACGGCCGGCCGCCGATCAGCGCGTGCCCCGCCTCGGGGGCGTCCAGGCCGAGGATCACCCGCATCGTGGTGGATTTCCCGGCCCCGTTGGGGCCGACGAACCCGGTGACCTGGCCGGGCGTGACGGTGAAGGTCATCCCGTCCAGCGCGAGGGTGGGGCCGAACCGCTTCCGCAGCCCGGCGACCTCAATGGTTGCTTCGTTCATGCGACCGGTTGTACGCCGGCGGCGGTCTCGGCACGGTGCCCTCGGACGATACCCGGGCGATACCGGCCACCTGGCATCCTGAAGGCCAGGTCAGCTGCTTCCGGGAGGGACACGCGCCGTCATGAGAGTGCTGGTGGTCGAAGATTTCGAGCCCATGGCCCGGGGGATCGTGACCGGGCTGCGCCGGGAGGGCATGGCGGTCGACGCCGTCCACGACGGCGGCGAGGCGCTCAGCCAGCTGGCGGTGACCCGCTACGACGTGGTGGTGCTTGACCGGGACCTGCCCGGGGTGCACGGCGACGAGATCTGCCGTCGGCTGGCGGCCGGCCGGTCGCCGAGCCGGATCCTGATGCTCACCGCGGCCGGCAGCCTGTCCGACCGGGTGGAAGGCCTCAACCTCGGCGCCGACGACTACCTGGCCAAGCCGTTCGACTTCCCCGAGCTGACCGCCCGGATCCGCGCCCTCGGCCGACGCGCCGCCGAGCCGGTCCCGCCGGTGCTCCAGCACGCCGACATCAGGCTCGACCCGGGCAGCCGGACCGTGTTCCGGGCCGGTCAGCGGCTGGAACTCGGCACCAAGGAATTCGCCGTCCTTGAATACCTGCTCGCCCGGGCCGGACGGGTCGTGTCGGCCGAGGAACTGCTTGAACGGGTCTGGGACGAAGCCGCCGATCCGTTCACCACCGCGGTCAAGCAGACCATGCACCGGCTGCGGGCCAAGCTCGGCGACCCGCCCGTCATCGACACCGTCCGCGAGGGCGGCTACCGGATCGGAGAGCGCTGATGCCCGCCCGCCGGACTTCCCGGCCCGCTGCTCGCAGGCCCACCCTGCGGGCACGGATGACCCTGCTGTACGCCGCCCTCATCTGCACATCGGGCATCGCGCTGCTCGGCATCACCGACCTTCTCGCACCAGGCCTGCTGCAGCACCGCTCCTTTCAGGCCGCGCCGGGTCAGGGACGGCCTGGCACCGCCGCGGGCGGCCATTCCTCCGGTATCTTCTCCGCGTTCATCACCTCGGACTCGTTCCGGGCCGCGGTCGCCGCCGTGGCGATCATGGCGGTGATCTCCCTGGCGCTCGGCTGGCTGATCGCCGGCCGCTTCGTCCGGCCGCTGCGCTCGATCATCACCACCGCCCGCGACATCTCCGCCAGCAACCTGCACCGGCGCCTCGGCCTGCGCGGCCGGGGCGACGAGTTCACCGAGCTCGGCGAGACCCTCGACGACCTGTTCGCCCGCCTGGAGGCCTCCTTCGAGTCACAGCGGAACTTCATCGCCAACGCCTCCCACGAGCTGCGGACCCCGCTGTCGGCCGGACGCGTCCTCCTCCAGGTCGCGATCGCCGACCCCGAACCCTCCGTGCAGGCGTTGCGGTCAACCTGCCAGGAGCTCGTGGAGCTGGGCGACCGGCAGGAGCGCCTCATCGCGGCCCTGCTCACGCTGGCCAACAGCCAGCGCGGGATCGATCACCCGGAGCCCCTGGACCTCGCCGACATCACCCGCGACGTGGTGCTGGCCCGAAGCGGCGATGCCGAGCGCCACGGCATCCGCCTCACCACCGAACTCGCCCCCGCCCCGGCGACAGGCGACCCTCGCCTGGCGGAAAGCCTGGTGGCGAACCTGGTCGACAACGCCATCCGGCACAACCGGCCCGGCGGCCAAGCGGACATCACCACCGCCGTGACCACCGCTGGCGCCGTCGTAAAGGTCAGCAACACCGGCACCCTCATTCCGCCGCATGCGGTCGATGACCTGTTCCAGCCGTTCCGGCAGCTCGGCACCCAGCGGATCCGCCACGGCGAAGGACACGGACTCGGCCTGGCCATCGTCCGCGCCATCGCCGACGCCCACGGCGCGTCCGTCACCGCCAGCCCCCGCCCCGAAGGCGGCCTCGACCTGGAAGTGACCTTTCCCTGACCTCCGATGCCGATCGCCGAGGAGTCAGCACCCGGTTCAAGCGTCGCAGCAGCGGAGCAGAAGGCCGCCGACCACGAGTGCGCACACGGCCAGGCCGACGAGCAACCCCGGGCCGGCCAGGGCGCTGACCGGGAGGCCGCTCAGGCCGGTGCCGGCCGGAAGTCTCAGTCCGGCGGACATGGGGCCGACGTGCTGGGGGCCCCGGTGCCAACTCGGAGTGCCGAAGACCCGGCCGAGGAGGGGAAACAGGTACAGCAGGCCGAGCACGATCCCGACGGAGATCGCGACGTCCCGGGCGGCGGTGGCGATGCCGAAGCCCACCGCGGCCTCGCTCGGGTCCGGTGCGTCGCCCGTCGGGATCACTCGCATCGTTTCGACTCCTCTATGGCCGTGGTCCTCGTGACTGGGGCATGCGCCCGCTCAGGTTGCGGCGGGCGGTTTGGCGGTGCGGATGCCGCGCCCGGCGCTGACGACCGCGACGGCCGAGACGAGCAGCACTGCGGGCAGGTAGACCGCGAGCTGCCAGCTCTCGTGGTAGCCGGCGTAAGCCGGCGCCCACAGGTACAGGCCGACCGCCGCGACCACGCTGGCCACGCAGGCCAGACCCATCGTCACCGCCGCCAGCACCGCCGCGCGAGCGGCCAGGACGACGGCCGGGCCCTCCGGGCGGAGGCCGCGCAGCGCCAGAGCCGGCCCGGCGGCGGAAAGCGCGGCCGCCGCGAACCCGAGAATCACCAGCGCCAGGAACCAGCCGGGACCGACCCCGCCGTTCGCCAGGTCCGCGACGGGCCGTGACTGCCAGGGCACGACCAGCGGGCCGACCCGGCGGGCAAGGCGGGCGATCGCCCAGGCCGCCACGAGAAAGACGGCGGGCACGACGACCGGCGACAGCAGCCAGGCCACCTCCCGGCGTCGCCGGGCCGTGCGGAGCATCTGCAGCCACAGCCAGACCCCGCCGAGGGCCACCGCCAGCACGGAAAGGGCGAGGCAGCCGTCGAACGCCCAGTACGACCACTGGATGACCGGATGCTGTGCCAGCGCCGCGCCCTGGGAAGAGCCCTGCGCCTGGGTCAGTTGCACGAAGACGGCTCCCAGGCCGGCCAGCAGCGTCCAGGCGATGCCCGTCGTGGCCAGGCTGGAGCGCATCCGCCCCGACCCGTCGTGCAGATGCCGCGGCGGCCAGGCCAACGCGGGAACCGCGTGCCAGGCCAGGCTTGCCGCTGCCCGTGCGCCGCCTCCGGAATCGTCGAGCAGCGCCCGGACCTCGGCCCCGTATCGAGCCCGCCACGCGGGCGGGTACAGGCTCAGCGCCGCCCGGACCAGGAAGTCTTCTCCGCTTTTGCGCGGCGGCTCCGGGGCGCTCACGCGCCGGCCCAGCCATAGTTCGCGCGCAGCCGCCGTTGCGCGACCGAGGCGACCTGCTGCATCCGCTCCGACTGCTCCGCCAGCTCGCGGGCCCCCTCGGCGGTGAGCCGGTAGGGGCGCCGCCGGTCGTCCGACTCCAGCGGCTCGATCAGGCCGCGCGACTCCAGCCTTGAGATCACCGCGTACAGCGTGCCGGCCGACAGCCGCACCCCCATCGTGTCCGCGATGTCCTGCGTGATCGCGTACCCGTGCCTGGGCTCGTCGGCCAGGCTGGCCAGCACCAGCAGCGGCGGGTCGGCCCACCGGTCGAGCCCGTCTCTTCTCATCTCGTCCTCCGTCCCGCCGTCGTGTTCGTCCGCTCCACGCTATACCGTCGCACGGTATATCGCAATACGGTATAGCGGCTCGCAGAGCATTCAGCGTCAGGCGGCTCGGCGCGCGCCGGCCGGACGGCCGTCGACCTCTTGCATTGCATCCTAACTAGCCACTTAGCTATAGTGCTAGCAACCTAGATAAAGTAGGAGACCCGGTGATCGAGTTCCACCTGGACAGCCGGTCCGGCGTAGCGCCGTACCTGCAGCTGATCCATCAGGTGCGGCAGGCGCTGCGGCTCGGCCTGCTGCGCAAGGGCGACCAGCTGCCCAAGGTCAAGGACGTGGCGGCCGGCCTGGCGATCAACCCGAACACGGTGCTCAAGGCCTACCGAGAGCTGGAATACGAGGGCCTGGCGGCGGCCCGGCCCGGGGTCGGCACGTTCGTGACCGGAACGCTGGACGGCGGGTCGCTGGCAGCGCACGGACCGCTGCGCACCGAGCTGTTGCACTGGCTGGCCAAGGCCAGGCGCGCGGGGATGGACGACGAGTCCATCGAGGCCCTGTTCGCGAGCACCTTTCGGTCCGCCAGCGAGGAGGACATAGCGTGACCGCCGTCATCGAAGCCGAGGGACTCGGCAAGCGTTACCGCAAGCAGTGGGCGCTGAGCGACTGCACCCTCTCCGTTCCGGCCGGGCACGTCGTCGGGCTCGTCGGCCTGAACGGGGCCGGGAAAACGACCCTGCTGAACCTGGTCACCGGGATGGTGGCGCCCACCACCGGCACGATCGCGGTGCTCGGCGGCCGGCCCGCGGCCGGCCCGGGGCAGCTGGCCCGGGTCGGGTACCTGGCCCAGGACGCGCCGGTCTATCCGGGGCTTTCCGTCGCCGAGCACCTGAAGCTGGGCGCGCGCCTCAACCCGGGCTGGGACGACGCGCTGGCGCGCCGGCGGACCGATCAGCTCGACCTGGACCCGGGGCGCAAGGCCGGGAAGCTCTCCGGCGGCCAGCGTGCGCAGCTCGGGCTGACCGTCGCCCTCGCCAAGCGTCCCGAGCTGCTGATCCTGGACGAGCCGGCGGCGAGCCTCGACCCGCTCGCCCGGCGTGAGTTCCTGCAGGACCTGATGGCGGCCGTCGCCGAGGAGCAGGTCAACATCGTGCTCTCCTCGCACCTGATCAACGACCTGGAACGTGTCTGCGACTACCTGATCGTGCTGGCCGACTCGCGGGTGCGGATCGCCGGGCCGGTCGACGAACTGCTGGCCGCGCACCACCTGCTGTCCGGCCCGCGCCGCGACGAAGGCAGACTGCCGGCCGGGATGCAGGTCATCTCCGCCAGCCACACCGACCGGCAGAGCACGCTACTGGTCCGGGTCAGCGGCCCGGTCCTCGACCCGGCCTGGACGGTGACCGCGGTCGGCCTGGAGGACCTGGTGCTCGCCTACATGAAGCAGGCGGCCGGACGCGGCCGCCGCGGCAACCGCCACCTGGAGGCGCTGACATGATCTGGCTGACCTGGCGCCAGTTCCGCGGCCAGGCCGTCACCGCGGTGGCGGCGCTGGCGCTGTTCGCGATCCTGCTCGCGGTCACTCATCCGGAGCTGGCCAGCCTGTACGCGACCAGCGGCTTCGCCGGCTGCCAGGGCGGCAGCTGCGGGCAGCCGGCCGGCGCGTTCCTCAGCCAGTTGTCTAACCTCACCCCGTTCGGCGGACCGCAGGCCTTCCGCCTGCTGCCGGCCGGGGCCAACCTCTACGTGATCGTCTACACCGTCGGCATCCTGTTCATTCTCATCGCGCCCGCGATCACCGGCGTCTTCTGGGGCGCCCCTTTGATCGCCCGCGAGCTCGAGACCGGGACCGGCCGGCTGGCCTGGAACCAGAGCGTGACCAGGGCCCGGTGGCTGACGATCAAGCTGGCCCTGACCGGGGCGGCCGCCATCGCCGTGACCGAGGGGTTCAGCCTCTTGCAGGCCTGGTGGGCGGCTCCCATCAGCCGAGCCGTCGACGAGGGCGGCAGTGTGTCAGTGTTCAGCGGCAGCCGGTTCAGCCCGCTGAACTTCGCCACCGGCGGCATCGCCCCGCTCGGCTACGCCGCGTTCGGCTTCGCGCTCGGCGTCACCGCCGGACTCCTCATCCGGCGCGTGGTCCCGGCCATGGCGCTCACCCTGGCCATCTTCGCCGGGGTCCAGGTCGTGATGCCGCTGTGGATCCGCCCGCACCTCCTGCCGACCGACCAGACGACCGCCGCGATCGCGGCCAGCCGCGCGACCCTCAGCGACCTCGGCGGCGCCACCGTGCTCACCGCCAGCGCCGTCCCCGGCCAGCCTGGCGCCTGGATCATCTCGAGCGGGGCGGTCAACGCCGCCGGACAGCCGGTGAGCACGTTGCCCGCCGCCTGCACGCCGACTGCGCAATCCCCCTCGCCCGGACCGGGCAGCGGCACCGCGTTTCAGAGCGACGTGCAGCGCTGCCTGGCCGGCCACGGGATTCGGGAGGCGGTCAGCTATCAGCCCGCGAGCCATTACTGGCCGCTCCAGTTGACAGAGACCGGGATCTTCCTCGCCCTCGCCCTCGGCCTGGCCGGCTTCTGCTTCTGGTGGCTTGACCGGCGCCTGGCCTGACCGGGGCCGGCCTGCCGTGCGTCGCAGTTCGAGGTCGGGCTGCCCTTCCTAGATCGCTTACTCAAGTGCGAGTCCCTCGACGACCGGCAGGCTCGCGGCCCGGCGGGCCGGGATCAGCGAGGCAAGCAGCGCGGCGAGCCCGGCCAGCACGACGTACCCGGCGATCTGCACCAACGGAAAGCTGACGGCGACGTCCTGTGTTCGCAGGAACGCCCGGCCGGTGGCCCAGCCGAAGCCGATCCCGAATGCCACCCCGATGACGGCGCCCATCACGCCAAGCAGCACGGCCTCCATGCTGATCATCTGCCGGAGCTGGCCCCTGGTCAGCCCGAGGGCGCGCAGCAGGGCGGACTCCCTGGTTCGCTCGAGGACGGACAGCGACAGGGTGTTGGCCATGCCCGTCAGCGCGATCACGATCGAGGTTGCCAGCAGGCCGTCCAGGAGATCGGTCAGCTTGTGAACCGATGAGAGCATGTGCGCCCGCAGCGTTGCTTCTGAGGTCACCTCGATGGCCGGGTCGCGCGCGATCGCCGCGTCCACCACCGCTGCCGAGGCGGTGGCCGACACGCCCGTGCGCGCCTTGACCAGCACGTCGGCGGCTCCGGCGGGCCCGAACGACCGGGTGAAGTCCGGCCAGGAGATCAGCGCGTCCTCGGACAGGACGCCGTCGGAGAAGATCGCGGCCACCCGGAACGAGCGCCCGGCGACGGTCACCCGTCCGCCGACGGTCACGCCCAGGTCGCGCGCCTCGGCCCCGGCCAGCGCGATCTCGCCGGTTCCGGCGCCGACCTCGGTCACCGACCCGGTGGTGACGTCGGGCATGAACAGCGATCCGTAGGCCGACGGTTGGACCGCCATGACCTGCGCGTCTGCTTTATCGATGGCCGTCGTGCGCTGCCTGGTGGCGGCCGCCTCCGCGATGAGCGGGCTGGCCTGCAGGGCGGCCAGCACGCCGGGCGGCATTTCCGAGCTCGGCGCCGTGAGCAGGTAGTCGGCGGGGAAGCGGCTGTTCGTCTCGCTATTGGCGAGCTGGGTGGCGGTGGACAGCACGACCGAGAAGAGCGTCATCAGCCCGATCCCGATCGTCAGCGCGGCCGCGGTGATAGCCGTCCGGGCGGGATTGCGCCGCGCCCCGGTCACCGCCAGTCGCATCCGGATGCCGAATAGGCGGGAGGGGAGCCAGCCGAGGGCGGACGTAATCGGTCCCGCGACGATCGGCCCGATCACCAGGAAGCCGAGGAAGACGATGGTGCCGCCCGCCGCGATCATCACCAGGCCCGCCTCGCCGCGCGGCATGCCCAGGATGGTGAGCGCCAGCCCGAGGCCGGCCAGCAGGGCCGAGGCCGCGATCCGCAGGGGCCGGCCGCTGCCTCTGCCTTCCACCGGTGCCTGCAGCATGGCCATGGGCGCGGTCTTGGACGCCGCGACGGCCGGGAGCAGCGCCGCGGCCGACGTGACCAGCACCGCGATCAGTAGCGACGCGGCTACCGCGGCGCCGGTCAGCGAGACCGTGCCCGAGTTCACCGCGGCCACCAGCGCCGTGGCCGCGCCGATCCCGGCGGCGCCCGCTGCCAGCCCCATCGTCGCTGATTCGGCCAGGATGCCGGCCAGCAGCTGACGCCGGGTCGCCCCGACGCAGCGCAGCAGCGCGGTTTCCCGCAGCCGCTGTGCGAGCAGGATCCGGAAGCTGTTGTAGATGACGAGCGCGGCCACGATCAGGGACACGGCCGCGAAGATGCGCAGCCCGATGGAGAGCAGGCCCTCCCCGCCGGCGTTCTCCTCGGCGAGTACCCCGGCGAGCCGCGCACCCGTTTCCGTCGTCGTGCCGGGAAGGCGCCGTCCGGCCAGCGCGGCGGCCACAGCGGCTTGGCTCATGCCCGGGACCGCTGCCACGTCGATCCGCTGGTATCCGGCGGCGGCAGTCAGCGACCGAACCAGCGCGGCGGGCAGAATCAGCACCGCGCCGCCGAGCACCCTCCCGGAGGCGCCCAGGTCGGCGATCCCGGTGATCACGAGCCGCCGGGTGCGCCCGTCATGATCCAGCACGGTCACCGCTGTGCCCGGCCGCACATGGTTGAGCGCCGCGGTGTCCTCATCGAGCAGCACACTCCCCCCGCCCGCGACCACCGTGTAGAAGCGGAACCGCGGGTCGGCCGGCCGGTCGATCGCCGTGGCCGCGTCGGTCCGTCCGCCGGGCCCAATCAGCGTCAGCGGGCCTTGGAGTCTGCCCTCGACGGCGGCTACCCCGGGAGCGGCGCGCACGGCCGCGAGGTCGGACAGCGGAACAGTCGGGCCGCTGCCGGGGAGGACGGCGGCGTCGACATTCTTCGCCTCGGCGGCGTACTGGCTGTCGTAGGCGGCGCTCACCGTCGCCGTGTAGATCAGGGTGGCGGCCGTGAATGCCACTCCCAGGCTGACCGCCAGCGCCGACAGGAGCAGCCGACGCCACCGGAGCCTGAGGCCGGCCAGGGTGACGGTCAGCATCCCTGCTCCTTGAGGGCATCGAGGATGTCGGCCGCCGCCGGGTCGAGCAGTTCTCCGCGCACGCGCCCGTCGGCCAGGAACACCACCCGGTCGGCGTAGGACGCGGCCACCTGGTCGTGGGTCACCATGATGACCGTCTGGCCCAGCTCGCGGACTGATCGCCGCAGCAACGAGAGCATCACCGCCCCGGACCGGGAGTCCAGGTTGCCGGTCGGCTCGTCGGCGAAGATCGCCTCCGGCCGCGTGATCAGCGCCCGTGCGCACGCAACCCGCTGCTGCTGTCCGCCCGACAGCTGCCCGGGCCGATGTCCAAGCCGATCGTCCAGGTCGAGCACGGAGATGATCTCGCGCAACCAGCGCGGGTCCGGCCTGCGCCCGGCGAGCTCCAGCGGCAGCGTGATGTTCTGCTCGGCGGTCAGCGCCGGCAGCAGGTTGAAGGACTGGAAGATGAAACCGACCCGGTCGCGGCGAAGCAGCGTGAGCGCGCGGTCGGACAGCCCGCTGAGCTCCCGGTCCCCGATCATGACCGAGCCCGACGTGACCGTGTCCAGTCCGGCCAGGCAGTGCATCAGGGTGGACTTGCCTGACCCTGACGGTCCCATGATGGCGGCGAACATCCCGCTGTCGAAGCTGATCGTGACCCGGTCGAGCGCCTGCACCGCGCTCGGGCCGTCCCCGTAGACCTTGCTGACGTCCTTGGCTATGAGCATGCCGCCGACGTTAGGAGACCGACCCCGGCTCGCGCGTCGGGCGCGATGCGGAGTTCGCCGCTACGCGCCGGCGCGTACCAGCCTCATCTCATAGGCGTAGACGACGGCCTGCACGCGGTCCCGGAGGCCGAGTTTGCCGAGAATGTGGCTGACGTGGGTGCGGACCGTTGCCTCGGACAAGAACATCTTCTCTGCGACCTCCGCGTTCGACAGGCCGAGGGCCACCTCCCGCAGCACCTCGACTTCGCGCGCGGTCAGGGGGACGTCCGGCGCCTCCCGCCGGTCCGGCGGCCGGCGCGGGTCGGCCAGGGTGGCGAACCGGTCGAACAGCCGCCGGGTGGTGCTCGGCGCGACGACCGCGTCGCCGGAGTGCACGATCCTGACCGCGTCGATCAGGTTGCTGGCCCCGGTGTCCTTGAGCAGGAACCCCGAGGCGCCGGCCCGGATTGCCTCGTAGACGTACTCGTCCACGTCGAACGTGGTCAGGATGAGCACCCGGGGGGAGTCGGCGGACGAGCGGATGCGCCGGGTCGCCTCGACGCCGTCCATCCGGGGCATCCGGACGTCCATCACCACCACATCGGGCCGGGTCTGCGCGACGACCTCGATCGCCTCCGCCCCGTCGCCGGCCTCGCCGACGACCTCCAGGTCCGGCTGCCCGCCGAGCACGAGCCGGAACCCGGTCCTGACCAGCTCCTGGTCGTCGACCAGGACGACCCGGATCACGCCCACGGCAGCAGCACCCGCACCCGGAAGCCGCCGGAGGAACCGGGGCCGGCGGTGAGCGCCCCGCCGAACATGGCGGCCCGCTCCCGCATCCCGATCAGGCCGTGCCCGGCCGGGCCGGGCACGGCCGTCCCGCTCCCGTCATCGGTCACCTCGATCTCCAGCGCGCGGCCTCCGTACGTCAGCCGGACGTCGGCCGAGGCATCCGGGCCGGCATGCTTGACCGTGTTGGTCAGGGCCTCCTGCACGATGCGGAACACGGCCAGCCCGAGCCCCTGCGGCAGCTCGCGCTCCGGGCCGTCGACGCTCAGCCGCACCTTCACCGGGACGCTCTCGATGAGGTCCTTCAGCTGACCCGCCCCCGGCTGGGGGCCGGCCAGCTCCCGGTCGCTGCGCAGCATGCCGAGCAGCAGCCGGAGCTCGGTGAGGGCATCCCGCCCGGTGCGCCCGATCGCGACGACGGCCTTGCGCGCCTCGGCCGTGTTCCGCTGCTCGAGGGCGGCGTCGGCGCCGTCGGAGGCGACCACCATGAGGCTCACGCTGTGGGCGACGATGTCATGCAGCTCCCGGGCGATCCGCTCCCGTTCCTCCGCCACCGCCACCATCGCCAGCGCCTGACGCTCGCGTTCCAGCCGATCGGCTCGCTCCACCAGGCCGGCCAGGTAGGCGCGCCTGGTCCGGGTGGTGGTGCCGATCGCCCACGCCAGCAGCACCGGCGCGAACAGCACGCACAGGCCGAGGGTCACGTTGGGTGTGCTCATCCTGGGGCCCAGCCACACCGACGCGCCCGCGGCGGCCCCGGCGATCCCGCCCGCCACCGCGAAGATCCGCGTCCACCGCTCGCCGTACGAGACCGCGAAGTAGATCGCGAGGATGATGCCGAGGTCGTACAGGCCGACCAGCTTCACGCCGCCGACGCCGCTGAGCGCGGCCGCCGTCACCTGGACCAGCCCGGCGGCGAAGACGACCAGCAGGACCCCGAGCGGGTAACGGCGCCCCCAGTACAACGGCACGCTGAAGACCGCCATGAACGCCAGGCTCCACTCGGCGTGGTAGCCGGCCCGGCTGAGCAGCCCCACGCCCAGCGGGATAGCCGCCACCCCGAGGTCCACCGGCCGTATCCTCACCGCACAACGGTAATCCGCGCACGTCCTCCCCGCATCGTCCGCGATGCGTATTCTCGCCGGCCGCCATCAGCCGCGCGGACGATAAGATACGCAACCCAGGGGTTGCGCATATGGTCTTTATATGCAACCCTGGAGTTGCGTTTCAGACGAGGAGGAAACATGACGGCAAGCAGCAATGTGAGCGACACCATCGAGCGCGACACCTTCATCGCCGCGCCGGCTGAGAAGGTCTGGGAGCTCGTCAGCGTGCCCGGTTGGTGGATCAACGACGGCACGCTCGACCTGAACAGCGTCGAGCGGCTCGCCGACGACCGGGCGGTCGTCCACCATCGGGACGCGGGTGACCTCCTCGTCGAACGGCTGGAGGCCGAGGCGCCGCGCACCGTGACGTTCCGGTGGCTGGTCAGCGGCGCGGAGGGACCGCGGCCCGATGCTGCCGAGGACCAGTTCCTCTACACCCGCGTGACCTTCACCCTGACCTCCGAGCCGGGCGGAACCCGGCTAGCGGTGACGGAAAGCGGCTTCGCCACCGCCGCGATGGAGGAGCAGGCACGCCGCCGGGCCCATGCGGACAATTCCGAGGGCTGGGAGATCGAGCTCGGCGCGGCCAGGGCCTACCTCGAGGCCTCCCCCGCCGTGACTGCGTGAGCCTCGACCCGGCCCCCGGCACCGTCGCG
>Ga0302229_10001001_pt1 | contig 21828 bp, 21 predicted proteins | sample II_Palsa_N1_3_FD_193518 | JGI IMG/M metagenome (GOLD analysis project Ga0302229, IMG submission 193518) | Peat permafrost microbial communities from Stordalen Mire near Abisko, Sweden - II_Palsa_N1_3 | ecosystem: Environmental > Terrestrial > Soil > Palsa > Peat permafrost | place: Sweden... | reverse complement strand
GGGTGGCGCTGGTCTGCGGGCTCTTCATCCGCTCGATGCCCCGCGAGATCCGGAGGGCGCAACGACTGGCCGAGGCGGGCTGACGGTCCGGCGCTCAGCCGACATTCGCTCAGCCGACAGCCGACAGCCGACAGCCGACAGCCGCTCAGCCGACAGCCGACAGCCGGTCAGCCGGTCAGCCGATCATCCGGTCAATCGATAGGTCGTTCAGGCGGTGATATCGCGCAACCTGGCGGCCATCTCGGCGGCAGCAGGGTCGCTCGCCGCCGGGGCCGCCTGCAGTGCCATCAGCTTGGCCATGTCGCCCTCGACCCGTACCTTGCCGGCCATGAAGGCCTGCATTCCGGCCTGCGGGTTGCCCTCAATGAGGATTGCCTTGGCGGTGTCGTAGTCGACGGTCACCTTGAGGTCCTGTGTCTCCAGGTGACCGGTGTCGAGGACGAGCTCGCCGCTCGAAGTGTCCAGATGAGCGAGGATGTCCTCGTCGGAGAAGGGGACGGCGGTCACCACCAGGTTCATACGGACGACGTGGGGAACGGGAGCGGTCTTGCCCTCGTACTCGGCACGGATCTTCCGGGCCTCGTCCAACCACTCGTCACTGAGGAACGGGTACGACGGCATTGCGGTGCTCCTTCGTCTTCGGACTACGTCTCGGCTTCAGATGCAGGCCCAGTCTCGGTCGTGCTGCAGAGGACCTCGGTTGCCCGCCCCCGAGCCATATGACCGCCGGAACCCTACTCGTCTCGCCGGTAGGCTGCCCCTCTGTGTCAGCTTCCATTCTCCCCGGTGCAGAGCCGTATTCCGCCACGGGTGACACCCGTGGCGCACTGGTCCTGCACGGCTTCACGGGCAACCCGCAGTCGATGCGCGGGCTGGCCCTGGCGCTGGCCGATGCCGGCTTCAGCGTCGAGATGCCGTTGCTCCCGGGCCACGGCACCGACATACAGGACATGCTCGACACCCGGTGGGAGGACTGGTCGGCGGCGGCCGAAGCCGTCTACACCGAGCTGGCGGCGCGCAGCGACGGCGTCGTGGTCGTCGGGCTGTCCATGGGCGGCACCCTGAGCGTGTGGCTGGCCGAGCACCACCCCGAGATTGCCGCCCTCGCCCTCGTTAACCCCCTGCTGGCACCGCCCGATGCCGACACGCAGGGCTTCGTGCAGGCCATGATCGACGGCGGCGACGAGATCGCCCCCGGCATCGGCTCCGACATCGCAATGGAGGGTGCGGTCGAGGCCGCCTACGCGGGCCTCCCGCTGCGGGCCGCCCTCTCGCTGTTCGCCGGCGCGGCCGCGGTCGAAGAGGGGCTCGAGTCGGTGACCTGTCCCGTCCTCGTCTTCACCAGCGTGCAGGACCACGTGGTGGACCCGGTGTCGAGCCAGAAGTTGGTGGCCCGGGCCAAGGGGCCCGTGGAGCAGGTGATGCTGGAACGGAGCTTCCACGTGGCCACCCTCGACTGGGACAAGGACGAGATAGAGGCGCGGACGGTCGAGTTCGCGACCGGCGTGCTCCCGCCGAGCTCGTGACCGAGCGTGAACGTGCTGAGCTGAGCCGCGAGGACGTCATACACGTGGCTGCCCTGGCCCGGCTCGACCTCACCGACGAAGAGGTCGAGCTCTTCACGGCGCAGTTGCAGACCGTGCTCGACCACGCGGCCGACGTGTCGTCGCTCGACCTGTCGCACCTGGAGCCATCGTCGCATCCGATCGCGCTCCGGAACGTGTTGCGGGCCGACGAACCCCGGCCGAGCTTGGACCGGGAGGAAGTGCTGGCGGCCGCGCCGTCGGTAGAGGACCATCGATTCCGCGTGCCGCGCATCGGCGGAGAGGCGCCATGACGCCCCCGCCGACCGCGACGGCCGTCACCCTCGCAGCCGGGGTCCGCGCCGGCGAACGCTCCGCCCGGGAGGTCGTCGACGCCGCGCTGGCGACTGTCGACGCCGGCGACGGCGACTACCACGCCTTCCTCTGTCTGCTCGCCGACGAGGCGCGCGCCGAAGCCGATGCGGTCGACGCTGCGGTAGCCGCAGGAAAGGATCCGGGCCCGCTGGCGGGTGTGCCAGTGGCGCTGAAGGACAACTTGTGCACGCGGGGGGCGTTGACGACCTGCGGTTCGAAGATCCTCGAGAACTGGCACCCGCCCTACAACGCCACCGTGGTCGAGACCCTGCGCCGTGCGGGCGGGATCGGCCTCGGCAAGACGAACATGGACGAGTTCGCCATGGGCAGTTCGACGGAGAACTCGGCCTTCGGGGCGACTCGCAATCCGCGCGACATCACCAAGGTGCCGGGAGGCAGCAGCGGTGGTTCCGCCGCCGCGGTGGCGGCTGGGTTCACTCCGCTCGGACTCGGCTCGGACACCGGCGGGTCTATCCGCCAGCCCGCGGCCTTGTGCGGGGTGGTCGGGATGAAACCCACCTACGGTCGCGTGTCCCGGTACGGGCTGGTGGCCTTCGCCAGTTCGCTCGATCAGATCGGCCCGTTTGCCACGACCGTCGAGGACGCCGCGCTCTTGTTCGACGTCCTCGCCGGCCACGACCCGCTCGACAGCACGTCCCTGCCCTCGGTGCCCGAGCCCACGATGCCGACGGTGCACGACGGGGTGGAGGGCATCCGGGTCGGGTTGTGCCGCGACCTCGTTGACGGGTGCGCGCCGGACGTGGTGGCCCGGGTGCGGGAGGCGGCCGATGCGTTGGCCGGCGCCGGCGCCAAGGTGGAGGAGGTGTCGGTGCCGGAGTTCGGGTACGGACTGTCGGCGTACTACCTGATTGCGCCGGCCGAGGCGTCGTCCAACCTCGCTCGCTACGACGGGGTGCGCTACGGGCTCCGAGTCGACGTCGACGGGGACGACGTGGCGGCCATGAACACGGCGACGCGCACGGCGGGGTTCGGGGCGGAGGTCAAGCGGCGGATCATGCTGGGGACGTATGCGTTGTCGGCCGGCTACTACGACGCCTACTACGCGCAGGCGCAGCGGGTGCGCACCCTGGTCATGCAGGCGTTCGACCGTGCGTATGCGTCCTTCGACGTCCTGTTGGGTGCGACGGCGCCGACGACCGCCTTCGACGTGGGCTCCAAGGTGGACGACCCGATGGCGATGTATATGAACGACGTCTGCACCATCCCTTCGAATTTGTCGGGTCACCCTGCCGTATCGGTGCCCTTCGGCACAGGGGCGGACGGGCTGCCCGTGGGCGTCCAGGTGCTGGCGCCCGCGCTGCAGGAGGCGCCGATGTTCCGCGTGGCGCGAGTCGTCGAGTCGCTCGCACCGACATCGGAGGTGGCATCGTGAGCACCGACACCGATTGGGAGATGGTCATCGGTCTCGAGGTGCACAGCGAGCTGCAGACCGCCACCAAGCTCTTCTGCGGCTGCCGCAACGCGTTCGGTGACGAGCCGAACGTGAACATCTGCCCCACCTGTGTCGGGCTGCCGGGGTCGCTGCCGGTCATCAACGAGCAGGCGGTCGAGTTCGCCATGCGGATCGGTGCGGCCCTGCACTGCGACATCCGCCCGTCGGAGTTCTCGCGGAAGAATTATTTCTACCCGGACCAGGCCAAGGACTATCAGATCAGCCAATATGACCTGCCCCTCAACGCCAACGGGTGGCTGGAGCTCCCCGACGGGTTCCGGGTGGGCGTGACCCGGGCTCATATGGAGGAGGACACGGGCAAGCTCACGCACATCGGGGCGAGCGGTCGGATCAATGCGGCCCTGCACGCCCTGGTGGACTACAACCGGTCTGGCGTCCCGCTGGTCGAGATCGTGAGCGAGCCCGACATCCGCACCGTCGCCCAGGCGAGGGCCTACGCCAGCGAGCTGCGAGGGATCCTCGTGGCGACCGGCGCCTCGGACGGGCGCATGGAGGAGGGGTCCATGCGGGTGGACGCCAACGTCTCGGTCCGCCCCGTCGGGACCGGCGCCTTCGGCACCCGTTGCGAAATCAAGAACTTGAACTCACTGCGTTCGCTCGGTCGGGCTATCGAGTACGAGGCGGCGCGCCAGATCGCCCTCCTCGAGTCCGGTGGCACTGTCATTCAGGAGACTCGGCACTGGGACGAGTCGGCTGGTCGCACTGATTCCATGCGCTCCAAAGAGGAGGCCAACGACTACCGCTACTTCCCCGAGCCGGACCTGGTGCCGCTGGCGCCGGATGCGGCGTGGCAGGAGAGGGTGCGGGCCGGACTGGGCGCCATGCCGGCGGACCGGCGCGCCGTCCTGGTAAGCGTGCTCGGGGGCTCGCCGAGCAGCGCCCAGACCGACCAGATCCATGCAGTCGTCGATCTCGGTCTCGACGGGCTGGTGAACGCGGCGGCCGACGCCGGCGTGCCTGCCGGCCTTGCCCTGGCGCGCGCCGCCAACGAGCTGGCCGCGCAGAGCGAGGCGGCGTTGCAGCTGGACGCCAAGGCGTTCGCCGCCGCCCTCGCCATGGAGTCGGGCGGGCAGCTCTCGGCGACCCAATCCAAGGCGGTCCTCGGCGCGCTGCTCGAGCGCGGTGGGGGAGACCCGGCTGCCGTCGCCAAGGAGATGGGTTTCGAGGCGCTTGCGGCCGACACTCTCGGGTCGGTGGTCGACGAGGTGATCGCCGCGCATCCCGACGAGTGGGCGCGGTTCGTCGAAGGTGACGACAAGTTGCGAGGCTTCTTCACCGGCGCGGTCATGAAGGCCACGTCGGGGAAGGCCGACGGAAGCAAGGTGGCGGCGGAGTTGAGCCGCCGCCGCGGCTGAACGACTGAGACTCGCTGCTCAATCCGACCGGGGCATCCGTTCAGCCCGTCCCGGGCCGCCCGAGCTCTTGCCCCAGAGCGGGGTCACTGCCGCCCGACACCGTGCTCGCCCTGGTCCACAGCGGCGAAGGGCGCGACGTCATGTCCCGACCCGTTGGTCCGGTGATGGTGAGCTCCTCGTTGGCATTGCCCGTCATGGTCCACCCATCCGAATGCACCAGATGGTGGTGATGGAGACAAACGAGCACGAGATTGTCCAAGTCGGTGGTCCCGTCGGGTTCCCACGGGACGATGTGATGGACATTGGCGAAGGTCACATTGGTACATCCGGGGAACCGGCAATGTCGATCTCTTCGCCGAACCTCTCGGCGCTGGGCCCTGGTCGGGAATCGGCGGGCCCGCCCCTCGTACATGGTGTGCCCGACGTCGTCGTCGACCGCGACAGCGACCGTCGCGTCACAGGCGATCCGCTGCACGGTCTTGGCATCGATCAGGCCGACGTGCTCGAGCTCACCGGCGAGGGCGCTGCTGCGGCCTGAGCCGTCCACAAGGGATGCGAAGGGGACGTGGGCGACCACGAAGAACGGGCTAGGCCCGCCGGCCCCATCGACGCCACCTGAATCCGGCGACTGCGAACGGATGACCTTCAAGAGCGCGTCAGCGAGGCGCCCGTCCCATGGGGTGTCCCCCTCAGACGGGATCTCCTTGGCCGCCGCTTCGAGGCAGGTCTTGACCTCGGCGTAGCGATCGGACGGCAGCTGAGCGACGAGCGTGCGGTGCTCGTCGTTGAAGCGCACGTACCCCCGGTCCTGTCCGGACTCGGCTGGAGCGCCTTTGTCGAGGGGCCAATCCTCGCGGCTGGCCGCCACGGCGCTCGCGGCACGCGTCTTGGCCACTTCGACCAGGTCGCGCACCGAGCACTCCCGGGCCCGGTCGCGCCATTCGGCGTCGGTCTCGGGCGTGGCCACCTCGGCCAGCGCCTGCACCTTGTCCAAGGAGATGTCCCCGTCGCGCAACGAACCCACCAGGTGGGGCAGGTTCCAGATCACCTTGCCGACCCGGACGAGTCGCCGGGCCGTGGCCGAAGAGACCCCGTAGCGCTCTTGCACCCACGACTCGGTCGAGGTTGCTCCCTCGTCTCGAAAGTCCTGCCCTCGGTCGACCTCGCCCAGGGCGGCCACGATGTCGCCCTGGGCCTCCCTCAGGCGCTCGAACGCGTTATCGAGAAAGGCCCGGCGCTCTTTGGTCGACATACCCGCCACCGACGAGATCAGTTCGGGGCCGCATCCGGGGCCGGCGACGGAGCCGCCGCCGAGGCCCAGAGATTCCACAGTTGAGACCGTGTCGGACATCGGTGGAAGAACGGTCCCCAATGAAAAGAGGTCATACCCTTATCGACCAAGTAGCCCCGTATGCTGGGCGCCCATGAAATCGGACGACCAGGATTCCGAAACCCGCACGCTCGTGTCGCTCAACCCCGGCCGCGACGTGCAGCGGGTTGGAACCGCAAAGTTCCTGGGCGAGGACGTCGAGAAGATCCACGATCCGGTCTGGGCCGTCATCGGCAATCTGGGCGACAGCCAGTGCTATCTCGGCGTCACCGCCAAGGTGCAGGCGGTGCAGGCGGCACTGCACGACCGCATCGCCCAGGACAACCTCGGCCACCGCCTCATCGCGCCGGCCTTCACGCTCGGAGTGTCCGACGGGCAGCTCAACGGCACGCCGCAGATGCGCTTCTCCCTCATAGGAAGAGAACTGGTCCACGACGTCGCCGACGTCCACCTGGCGGCCAATGGAATCGCAGGACTTATCGCCGTCGTGGCGTGTGACAAGCCTCCCGTCGGCACGCTCGCCGCCATCCTCGAGAACGACACGCCGGCGGTGATCCTCTCCGACGGCTCCATCCACCCCGGCATCGACCCGGAGACCAACCAACCGATCGACCTCGTCTCAGCGTTCCAGATGGCCGACCAACCCGAGGACGTCCGCACGAGATACGCATTGCACGCCTGTCCCGGCCAGGGCAGCTGCGGCGGCATGTTCACCTACAACACCATGCAGACGTTCATCGCGGTCCTGGGTCTCGAGCCACTTCATATGGTGTCGCCGGCGTCGGACGACCCCCGCCGCCTCGAGGACTTCCCCGGCGAAATGGTCGACTGCCTCCTCGCCATGACCGAGAAGCGCCTCCGGCCGAGCGATATCGTCACGCCGGCCTCCCTGCGCAATGCGGTCACGGTCGCCATCGCCATGGGGGGCTCGACCAACGTCGTCCTGCACAGCGTGGAGATCGCCCGCGCCGCCGGCATCGACTTCTGGGCCGAGGCCATGAGCCAGCAGGAGTTCAACGCGCTGGCCCGCCGGCTGCCCGTGCTCGTCAATATGCGGCCCTTCGGCGAGTACTCCATGGTCGACGTGGACGCCGCGGGTGGGCTCCAGGTCATCGTGAAGGAGCTTTTGGATGCTGGCTTCCTCGATGGTTCCGCCATGACCTGTACAGGAGAGACTCTCGCCGGGCAGATCAAACGACTCGACCCGCCGGCCCCCGACCACGAGGTCGTCTACAGCGTCGAGAAGCCGTTCAAGGACACCGGTGGGCTGCGGCTCCTGCAGGGCAACCTGGCCCCAGACGGCGGCGCCATCCTGAAGGTCGCCGGCGTCGAGGGCGGCGTGACGAACGGCGTCTTCACCGGCCGGGCCCGGGTCTTCAACGGCGAGCGCGATCTCATCGACGCGCTCGACCATCACCCGGACACGTTCGAGGACAACGACATGGTGGTCATCCGCTACGCCGGCCCCCGGGGCGCGCCCGGGATGCCCGAGCTGCTGGACCCCACCTCCCGCATCACGGCGCTGTGCCGCCAACGCGACATCACCATCGCCCTCATGACCGACGCCCGCTTCTCGGGTGGCTCGGTCGGGCTGGTCATCGGCCACGTGGCGCCCGAGGCGTTCCTCGGGGGGCCGATCGCGCTGGTGGAGGACGGTGACAGCATCGTGATCGACGTCACCACGGACCGGATCGACTGCCCCCAACTGGCCGATCCCGCCGAGGCCGAGCGCCGGGCCGAAGCCTGGCGGGCGGCCGCCGAGGCCAACGGCGGCATGCACCCGGACGTGACGCCGGTGAAGGACCGGGTCCTCACGCGCATGCGGGCCACGGCGCTCCCGGCTTTGCAGGGCGGAGGCATGGCTTCGGGCTGATCCTGGTGGGCCGCCGACACCCTGTCCGGCGGGCCCAGGGCGGCCGGTTGCCCTGGGGGGCTTGTCGGAAGCGGCTTGGCATGCCACAATGTCCAACTCATGCAGGCACGTAGCTTCCGTCCCGAGATTCTGGTACTCGTCACGTAGGCACGCGCCGATCAGCGGAACGCGTGCCTTACGACCTCCCAACCTGGGGGGTCTTTTCAATTTCGGGACCGGGTCCGCCCGGCAAGGCAATCAGCAGAACACGAACAGGGGAGTCATATGAAGATGACAGGGGCCCAGGCCCTCATAAAGAGCCTCGAGATGCAGGGGGTCGACGTCATGTTCGGCCTGCCCGGCGGCGCCATCCTGCCCGTCTACGACCCGATCATCGACTCGTCCATCCGCCACATCCTGGTGCGGCACGAGCAGGGCGCAGGTCATATGGCCGAGGGCTATGCCCTGGCGACGGGGCGCCCCGGCGTGGCCATCGTGACCAGCGGCCCCGGCGCCACCAACATCGTGACGCCGCTCGCCAACGCCTACATGGACTCGACGCCGCTGGTCGTGGTGTCGGGCCAGGTGGCGACCGGCTCCATCGGCACCGATGCCTTTCAAGAGTGCGACATCACCGGCGTCACCATGGGGATCACCAAGCACAACTGGCTGATCAAGGACGTCGATGACATCCCGCGGGTCGTGGCCGCTGCGTTCCACGTCGCCACCACCGGGCGGCCGGGGCCGGTGCTGATCGACCTGCCCAAGGACATCTCGAACGCCCAGATGGAGTGGTACTGGCCGACGTCCCTCGACGAGCTCGACCTCCCGGGTTACCACCCGCTGACGTTCGGCGACCCGTTCCTGATCGGGCAGGCGGTCGAGCTGATCGCCCAGGCCCGGCGGCCGGTGCTCTACGTGGGCGGCGGCGTGCTGAAGGCCCGGGCCGCCGAGGCGCTCCGCGTGCTGGCCGACCGGACGGGGATCCCGGTGGTGACGACCCTCATGGCCCGGGGCGCCTTCCCCGACTCGCACCCCCAGGCGCTCGGCATGCCCGGCATGCACGGCCACTACACCGCGGTCACCGCCATGCAGAAGAGCGACCTGTTGATCAGCCTCGGGGCCCGGTTCGACGACCGGGTCACCGGGAAGATCAGTGCGTTCGCGCCCGAGGCCAAGGTGATTCATGTCGACATCGATCCCGCCGAGCTGGGCAAGGTCCGCGTCCCGGACGTGGGCATCGCCGGCGACTGCCGCCAGGTGATAGGGGAGATGTTGCTGGCCATGGACGCTGCGGCCGACCGCCCGGTCGTGCAGGACCTGGCGTCGTGGTGGCGGCAGATCGACGAGTGGCGGGAACGTTTTCCGTTGTATTACGAGGACGTCGAGGGCGGGGCGATCAAGCCGCAGAACGTCGTGGAGCAACTGCGTGACGCGGCGCCGGAGGACACCGTCGTCGTCGCCGGCGTGGGCCAGCACCAAATGTGGGCCTCCCAGTACTGGAAGTTCGAGCACCCCTACACCTGGGTGAACTCCGGCGGCGCCGGCACCATGGGCTTCGCCGTGCCGGCCGCCATCGGGGCCAAGGTGGGCCGCCCGGACCGCACCGTGTGGGCCATCGACGGCGACGGCTGCTTCCAAATGACGGCGCAGGAGCTCGTGACGGCCAGCTCCGAGCAGATCCCCGTGAAGATCGCGATCTTGAACAACGCGTATCTCGGCATGGTCAGGCAGTGGCAGGAGATGTTCTACGAGGAGCGCTATTCCGAGGTGTATCTGTCCCCGGACCTGCCCGACTACGTCAAGTGGGCCGAAGCCATGGGGTGCGTGGGTATCAAGGCCGAGACGCCCGAGGACGTGGGTCCGGCCATCGAGAAGGCGAATGCGATTGACGACCGGCCGGTCGTCGTGGACTTCCGTACCGACGCCCGCGAGAAGGTGTACCCGATGGTGGCCGCCGGCTCGTCCAACGACGACATCGTCGTCCACCCCGACCAGCTGAAGGCGGCGGCCCGATGACGGCGGCCCCGTCTCCGCTGTCTCCGCTGCACGCCGTGGGCGGTCGTGGCCGCACGCCGGCCCCGGGCCAGCGTCACCACATTTTGTCGGTGCTGGTCGAGAACAAGGCCGGCGTCCTGGCCCGGGTGGCCGGGTTGTTCAGCCGCCGCGGCTTCAACATCTACTCGCTGGCCGTCGCACCCACCGACGAGGACGGGCACTTCAGCCGCATCACCATCGTGGTCGACGTGGAGTCCGCCCCGCTGGAGCAGGTCATCATGCAGCTCGACAAGCTGATCAACGTGGTCTCCATCGGTGAGCTGTCGCCAGCCGAGGCCGTGGAGCGGGAGCTGGTCCTCGTGACCGTGGCGGTGGGGCCGACGGAGCGCTCGCAGGTCATACAGCTGGTCGGCGTCTTCGGCGGCGAGGTGGTCAGTGTGGGCGCCGACCGCCTCACCGTCATGCTGGCCGGCCGGCCCGAGAAGATCGACGACTTCGAGGGGCTGTTGGAGCACTACGACGTCATCGAGCTCCAACGGACGGGTCGGGTCGCCCTGCCTAAGCTGGATCGCCACTAAGGCCGCCGCCGCCCGACCTCATATCGCCCAATCGCCGCATCACCACATCACCACATCACACGCAAGACGAAAGAGAAAGAGTTCACGACATGGCCACGATGTACTACGAATCCGATGCCGACCCCGCGCTGATCGCCGGCCGCAAGGTGGCGATCCTCGGCTACGGCTCCCAAGGGCACGCCCACGCCCAGAACCTGCGCGAGTCCGGCGTCGACGTCCGCGTGGCGCTGCGTGAGGGAAGCAGCTCCAAGCGTAAGGCGGAGGAAGCCGGGCTGCGCGTCCTGTCGCTGGCCGAGGCCGCCGCCGAGGCGGACGTGATCATGATGCTGCTGCCCGACACCGAGCAGAAGGCGGCCTACGACGAGTTCGTGGAGCCCAACCTCAACGACGGCGACTGCCTGATGTTCGCCCACGGCTTCAACATCCGCTTCGGCCAGATCGTGCCGCCTCCGGGTGTCGACGTCACCATGGTGGCGCCCAAGGGGCCGGGTCACCTCGTCCGGCGCACCTACACCGAGGGCGGAGGGGTCCCGACACTGATCGCCGTGCACCAGGACGCCACCGGCAAGGCGCGGGAGCTGGCGCTGTCCTACGCGCACGCCATCGGGTCCACCCGGGCGGGGGTGCTCGACACCACGTTCGACGAGGAGACCGAGACCGACCTCTTCGGCGAGCAGGTGGTGCTGTGCGGCGGCTTGACGGCGTTGGTGACGGCCGGGTTCGAGACGCTGGTCAACGCCGGCTACCAGCCCGAATCGGCCTACTTCGAGTGCCTGCACGAGCTCAAGCTCATCGTGGACCTGATGTACGAGCAGGGGATCGCCGGGATGCGCTACTCCATCTCGGACACGGCCGAGTACGGCGACCTGACCCGGGGCCCTCGGGTCATCAACGACGCCGTCCGCGCCGAGATGCAGACCATCCTCGACGAAATCCGCAGCGGCGCCTTCGCCGAGGAGTGGATCGCCGAGAACCGGGCCGGGCGCCCCCGCTTCGAGGCGCTGCGCAAGGAGGGCCAGGCCCACCAGATCGAGTCGGTGGGGCAGGAACTGCGGGAGATGATGCCCTTCATTTCGGCGGGGAAGACCAAGGTGCAGGACGCTTCAGGGGGCTGACCAGGGGATTCACCCGCCCGCCTCCCGGTCACCTGTCGTTCGGCGGAAGATGGGCGGGGGCCGGGGCTTGACATGACATCACAATGACATCATTCTGACGTCGTGAAGATGTCACTGGTCGTCGACGGGCTGCGTTCGGACGTCGTCGCCGTCGGGGAGCTCGGGGACGACACTGTCGCCGAGGTGGCCGAGCGGATCGCCGACGTGCTCGGCCGGTCGGTGCCGGGGCGCGTTCTCGACCTGCTGTCCGATGCCGCCGCCGAGCTGGCGGCGACGCTCCCCGGTGGGCGTGTCGACATCCGGGTGGCGGGCGACGACGTCACGCTGACCTACGTCGAGGACGACCTCGGACCGGCGCCGGCGGGGGAGAGCGACGAGATGTCGGCCCGCATCAGCCTGCGTCTTGGCGAAAGCCTCAAGGCCCGGCTCGAGTCCAGTGCGGCCGCCGACGGCGTGTCGGTGAACGCCTTCATCGTGCGCACGCTCGAACGCGGGACGTCGAACAACCGGGCCCGGGGCGCCCGGGCGGGCAACCGCCTGCGCGGCTACGGCACAACCTGAAGGGAGCTGCGGGCATGGAAAAGACATTCGAGACTGCGCGAGGGGTGCGCCTCTCCGTGGAGAACCACGCAGGCCTTGTGGTCGTCACCTCGTGGGCCACGGACAAGACCGTTGTGTCGATCGAGGCAGCCACGCCCGGGGCGGAGGAGCTGGTCGAGCGGTCCGTCGTGGAGTGCCGGCCGACAGGGAACCGCGACCACGTCGTGGTGAAACTCCCGCACGTTCACGGCATGCGTCTCCTGCGCCGCAACGCCGTCATCATTCGGGTGGACGTGCCTGAAGGCGCCCACGTCTCCGTGGCCACAGCGACGGCCGATATCGAGATCAACGGGTCGGTCGGCGCGGTCGACGTCACGACGGCCAGCGGCGATATCTCCGTCGACGACGTGACAGCCGACGTGACCGTCAAGAGCGCTAGCGGCAACAGCACCCTCGGCAGAGTGGGGGGTGCGATCCGGGCTCACACAGCTTCAGGTGATCTGCGCTGTTCGAGCGTTGCTGGCGCCGCCTCCTTCTCGACCGCCTCGGGCGATCTCGAGGTCGGAGCTGCCGGCAATCGAGTCGAGGTCAAGGCCACGTCGGGCAATGTCCGCCTGGGCGAGCTCGCCCGGGGCGCCCGGGTCGTGAACGTATCGGGAAATGTGCGTGTGCTCGCCCTGGGTGAGGGATCCCTGCACGTCCGCTCCGTCTCGGGTGACGTGGCGGTCGGCGTGGCCAAGGGCGTCGACCTGCACGTCGACGTGGAGACGGCGTCGGGCATCGTGCACTCCGACATCCCCCTCAACGATGCACCGGCCCGCGGCCCGCGACCCCAGACCCGAGTGGACCTGAGCGTCCGTAGCGTCTCGGGCAACGTCGAGATCGAGCGGGCGCTCGAGCACGTGGCCTGACGCCCGGTCACGTGGCCTGACGCCCGGTCACGTGGCCTGACGCCCGGCCCTCCGCTTACCCGAAGACGATCGGGAAGGAGTCCAGGTTCGCCATCATGTCGGCCATCGGCGTGGTGGGGCAGACCTCGACGGTGTTCCACTGGGACATGCCCGTGGCGTATATGAGCTCGGTCACCGCCTCGATGCTCGGCGCATCGACCACGGACACCGTGCGGTGCCCGGGGTCGAGGTGGAGCGGTCCGCTGAGGAACGTGATGCCGGCCTCGGCGGACAGCTTGGGCAGGTCCTGGCCCAGACCCTGAATGGCGCGGTTGCGGCTCCGGCTGTTCGAGGACGGGCAGATGTCGGGCGAGTGGTCGGCGAGGATGACGTACTGGGGCATGGGACGATCTTCGTCGCCGGCCTTCGTGCTGTCCACCGTGACCTGCTCACTGGCTGTCGCGGTCGTGATGGCAGACGGCCTCGAGCATGATGCCGAACGGATCGAGCCAGAACGTGGCGAAATATGGCGGCGGGTACTGCGGCCACTCCTGGGGCGGGTGCAAAACGGTGCTGCCCGCTTGCTGCACATGAGTATGGACGTCGTGCACCGCACCACGCGTCGGGACGACGAACGCGAGGTGTTGCAACCCCGTGGCCTCGCGGCTGTAGTTACGGGCTTCCGTGGCTTCGTAGAGGAAGAGATAGGCGCCCCGCTTGTTACCGGCCGGCATGAACGCAACGGCATCTTCGGCGGTCGGGAAGGGCTCGTACTGGAGGAACGGCATGAGCGGGCCGTAGTAGTCCTTGGCCATTCCCAGGTCAGGGACGTTGACGCCGAGATGGCCGAGCACAGGCCATTTTCTCACCCCGGGGCGCGCCTTTCCGGCGGGGCTCGGCGGTCAGACTATTCGCCGTGCACCGTCGGTCCGTGACGTCATCGGCCCTGGTCATGGTGCTCCTGGCACTTTCTGGCGCAACGCTGCTGGGGCCAGGCACGGGCTCGGCGACGCCGGTGGCCGGGTCACTCATGCCCACCTTGTCCTCGCCGACATTCACGGCGGCCAACGACAGCGACGGCGATGGTGACGGCGGAACGGTCTCGGGTCGGATCTCGGCGCCCGGCGGGCCGTACCTCTATGACAGGAAGGGACGGGTCGTCTTCTTCCACGGCGTCGACGCCGTGTACAAGTACGCGCCATATGAGCTCTACCCCGACCAGGGCAAGCCCTGGAACTTTTCGGCCGCCGACGCCTCGCTCATGGCCCGGTTGGGCTTCAACGTGGTGCGCCTGGGCATGACCTGGAAAGGGCTCGAGCCGGGCAAGGCCCCCGTCAACGACCCCGCCATCTGCGCGCACGGACGTCCCGGTAACCCGGACCAGTTCAACCAGGCGGTCCTGAACCGGTACGTCGCGCGTCTGCGCACCACGGTCGACCTCCTGGCCCGCTTCCACATCTACACCATCCTCGACATGCACCAGGACGTCTACAACGAATACTTCGAGGGAGAGGGCGAGCCCAACTGGGCTGTCTGCACCAACGGGGTGCCCAGCGTGGATCCGCCAGGCCGCTGGTCGCTGGAATACGGGACCCGGGCGGCGGGCATCGCCTTCGGCCACTTCTGGAAGAACAACGTGCAGGGCAACCTGCAGGGGCAATACGACAAGGTCTGGGGCGACGTGGCGCACGCCTTCCGCGGCGACCCCTGGGTACTCGGGTTCGATCCCTTCAACGAGCCGTTCTCCACCGCCCTGGTGCACTTCCACGGCGAGCACTTCGACGCCCAGCTGGAGTGCTTCTACACGGGAACGGCCCACGTGGGGACACCGCTGCACGGCGCCCCTCCCCTGCAATGCCCGAAAGACGACCCGGCCCAGGGCGTCATCCCCTCCATCGAGGCCAATGACCCCCATGGGCTCGTGTTCGACGAGCCGGACAACTTCGCCAGCCGTGGCTACCCGACGTACCTCGGGCCGATGGACCTACCCGACCTGGTCTTCAACGTGCACATCTACTGCGGGGCCCGCAGTCCCGTCACGGGGAACCCCACCAACTTGCTGGCCTGCGCCGAGCAGGAAGTGCACTCGCTCGGGGTGCGCGCCGCTGACCGGCCGGAGATGACCTCACCGGCCCAGCCGGGTGGACCTGCGTGGCTGGTCACCGAGTTCGGGGCGACGAGCTCCTCGGCGCTGCTCGGCGTCCTCACGGCGGAGATGGATGCCCGGCAGGTGGGGTGGATCTACTGGTCCTGGAAGTACTACGGGGACCCGACGGGCAGCGCGGCCGAGTCGCTCGTCATGGCCGACGGGCATCTGCGCACGACGGCTGTGGAGCTGAGCCGGGCCTATCCCGAGGCGGTGGCGGGTACGCCGCTGCGGTTCTCCTTCTCGCCGCAGACCGACGTCTTCACAATGAAGTACGTGCCCAACCACCGCGTGCACGCCCCGACGCTCGTCTTCGTGCCGACGCAGATCCACTACCGGCACGGCTACTGCGCCCGCACGACCGGCGCCCGGGTGACGTCGGCCCGGGGGAGCGACCTGCTCCAGGTGGAGAACGCCCGGACCGGGCGGCGCGTGATGGTGAAGATCACCCCCGGGCGTTGCAGCGCCCGTCCGCCCGGCTCGACCCAGGCCTAGGCCCCTAGGGTGGCGGCATGTGCCGCAATATCACCACCCTGCGCGGGCTCGAGCCCGTGGCCACACCCGAGGAAATGGAGGCGGCGGCCCGCCAATACGTCCGCAAGGTCAGTGGCGTCCAGTCGACGTCGCCGGCCACGGAGGAGGCGTTCGAGCGGGCTGTGACGCAGGTGACCGAGGCGACGAAGTCGCTCCTCGCCACCCTGCCGCCGCGCAAGCAGCCGCCACCCACCCTGCCGCCGCTGCGCCGGATCTCGGCCAAGGCCGCCTCGACCTGACCTCGACCTGACCTGACCTCGACCTGACGCGGCCCGACGTTCCCCAAAGCCCCGGGTCGCCGGCCAGGGGGCCAACCCGTCGCACCAGCGGCTAAGACGTTCAGCACGGTCACGGTCCCTCTCCAGACTGGATGTCCCCATGAGCATGCAAGGCAAGGTCGTCGTCATCACTGGGGCAAACACGGGCGTCGGGCTCGAGACGGCAGTGGGGGTGGCGGCGCAGGGGGCCACCACCGTGCTCGCCTGTCGCAACCAGGCCAAGGCGGCGGCTGCCGCGAGCGAGGTCATACGGCGGACCTGGAACGACGACGTCCACACCGTGTCGCTCGACCTGGCCGACCTGGCCTCGGTGCGCAAGGCGGCGGACGAGATCCTGACCCGCTGGGACCGCCTCGACGTCCTCGACAACAACGCTGGGGGCACGTGGACGGAGCGCCAGGAGACGGCACAAGGCCTCGAATACACGATGGGCGTCTGCCACATCGGGCACTTCTACCTGACCCGCCTGGTGCTCGAGCGCCTGGAGGCCACCGCTCCGTCCCGCGTCATCAACGTCACCTCGGTGGGCCACCACGCCGCATTCAAGGGCATGCGCTTCGACGACCTGCAGAGCGAGAGGAAATACGACGGGATGGAGGTCTACTGCCGCGCCAAGTTGGCCAACGTCTTGTTCACCCGCGAGCTGGCGCGACGCGTGGCGGACACCGGCCTGACGGCCAACACGGCCCATCCCGGCTGGGTGCGCAGCCGCTTCGGCATGGACGGCGACACCATGGGCAAGAGCGCCTTCGGGTTCCGGGCCGTGCGGCCCTTCCAGATCAGCCCGCGCCGCGGCGCCAGGACTTCCGTCTATCTGGCCACCTCGCCCGAGGTGGCGACGCGCACCGGTGAGTACTGGGTCCGCTCCAAGCGAGGTCATATGGGCAAGCAGGCCCGCAACGACGAGGCGGCGGCCCGGCTGTGGGACGACAGCGAGCAGATCCTCGCCGCCGCCGGCTTCCCTCTCGGTTGAACCGATCGGGCGTCGGAGTCGTCAGGCGTCCCGCGTCTTCATACGCCACGCCCCGATCGCCGTCCAGAACACCAGCCAGCCCGCAATCACCAGCGACGACACCAAGGTCGACTCGGGGATCAACGGGTGGACGTTCCCGCCGCCCGAACCACCACCGCTGAAGGGTGTCGGCAACCCACCTGGCTCGATATGCGCCATGGCCACTCCCACGATCCCCCGCTGGACGTTGAGCATGTAGGTGAGGACGTGGCGGCTGAAGATCGGCACCATGATGAGCTCGAGGATGATGAGCAAGATGACGGGAACCGTCCGCTGTCCCATCAACGAAGCGAGCCCAAGGCCCACGATGAACCCGATGGTCGCCTCGAGGGCGATCCACAGTCCGACGTCGACCATCAGCGACGTCGACGGCGACAAGAAGTTGGACGAGTAGTCCGCATAATCCTGGTTGGCGACCGTGACCGCGAAGGCCCGGATCTGTGCCTGCGACTCCGCGGCCGGCACGGTGAACGTGCCGCCCCCCTTGGTCCGGATGACGGTCCCCGGTGGCGGACCGATCGATTGGCCGCCGCAGGTCACGTTCGGCGGCGGTTGGCTCAGACCGGGGCCCCCGTGGAAGTTGAAGTTGCAGATGACCTGATCGGCGTGGTCTGCCGCCCAGGTGTCCAGGGCAGGCCGTGAAAGGCCGGCGGGGACGTTGACGCCGTCGTAGCTGAGTTGCGTCGGCGCGGCGAACACACACACGGCGCAGACGATGGTGTAGCCGACCGCCACGATGGCGATGACGATGGCCAGCCCGGCCGGGATCCGGGCGAGGTACAGCGCCAACCGGGACCGGCCGGTGATCACCAGGTGGCGGAACATCCCCTCCGTCAGGTCGATCGACCCCGCCGTGCACCCGACGACGGCTGCCACGACGAACCCGAAGACGTACATGAAGCCCGTCACCAGCGTGGTGAAGATGCTGTAACCGCCGGCGGGTCCGAAGGACTTGGGATCGACGGCGTGCGAAATGAGGCGCACGCTGAGGAAGACGACCGGGATGCCGATGTTGACGGCGATCAGCGCGATCATCAGCCCCCGCCGTTTGCGCAGCTCCATGAGGCGCGTCGTGATCATGCCCCAGGTGGGGATCCACGAGCCCCGGTGATCGCTCCGCGTTGCCACCGGGCTCGGAGCGGGAGCCGGACCCGGTGCCGGTGCGGCTACGTCGGAGACGGTCGTCATTCGGATTCCCCGAGTCGGCTCGTGACCTCGAGGAACCACGACTCGAGCGAGGCCTGCACGTGCTGGAGCCGGTATACGGACAGTCCGTTCTCGACCAGCAACCGATTGATCTCGGCGATGGCGTCGCGCTCGGTGCCCTCGGGCAGCGTGATGTCCAGCCCGTCGGAACTCACGGCGACGTGCGCGTCGAACGCCGTCCCGCGGAGCACGCCGCGCGCCCGCTCGGGCTCGGAGCACTCGACCTGCACCTCGAACGAGGACCCGGCCAGCAGCTGGGAGATCGGCCCTTGCCGAATGACCTTGCCCTTGTCCACGATGGCCACCGCGTCACAGGTGCGCTCCACCTCGTCGAGCAAGTGCGACGACAGCACCACGGTGCGTCCCTCGGCGACGAGCGAGTGGATCATGTCGCGCATCTCGAGCATGCCGCCGGGATCGAGGCCGTTCATCGGTTCGTCGAGGATCAGCAATTGGGGGTCGCCGAGGAGGCAGGCCGCCACGCCCAGCCGTTGGCGCATCCCCATGGAGTACTTCGACACGTTGTCGTCGGCGCGGTGAAGGATGCCGACGCGTTCGAGCGCCGGTTCGATGCGGGTCTTGGCCGCCGGCTCGCGCGCCGCCGCGAGGATCTGCAGGTTCTGCCGGCCGGTCAGGTGGCCGTGAAAGCGGGGCTCGTCGACGATGGCACCGACCCGGGCCAGCGCGAGGTCGCGGTGGCGAGGGACGGCGTGGCCGAGCAGCGACATAGTCCCTGCGTCGGCGTGGGTCAGCCCGAGCAGGACCCGGATCAGGGTCGTCTTGCCGGCGCCGTTCGGCCCGAGATATCCGAACGCACAGCCCCGGGGGACCAGGAGCTCCACGCCGTCGACGGCGACATTGTCCCCGAAACGCTTCGTCAGGCCGTGCGTCTCGACGGCCCACTGCCCGCCGTCACCACCACCGTCGCCTCCCCGCCGCTTCGTGGCCGCGTCCACGGTGACCGCCGTCATGCCTGGCCTTTATACCGGGTATGCACCATACATACCGAGTATGCACAATCGGGCGGGGCGATGCCAGCCGGGCAGCCCCATTCAATTTCGACCGGCCAGCACCAATTGACACGCGAAGGACCCACCATCAGGCCATCGCGTCGTCAGACCGTGAGGCTCAGGCGAGTGCCCCCACCACGTGGGTGATGCAGGCGCACAGCGATGCGATGTCGTCGGGCTCGATCGCCGGGAACATGGCGATCCTGAGCTGGTTGCGCCCGAGCTTGCGATACGGCTCGGTGTCCACGATCCCGTTCGCCCGCAACACGGCGGCGACCTTCGCCGCGTCCACCGCGTCCACGAAGTCGATGGTGCCGACCACGTGGCTGCGGTCGGCCGGGTTCTCGACGAAGGGCCGGGCGAAGCCGGACCGCTCCGCCCAGGTGTAGAGGATCTCGGCCGAGCGGTCGCAGCGCGCGGAGGTCCATTCGAGGCCGCCGTTCTCGTTCATCCAGTCGAGCTGCTCGGCCAGCAGGAAGATGGTGGCCAAAGCCGGCGTGTTGTACGTCTGGTTCAGCGCCGAGTTGTCGACCGCCGTCTTGAGGTCGAGGGACATCGGGATCCACCGGCCCGAGGCGGCGATGCGCTCCACCCGGTCGAGGCCGGCGGGCGAAAGCAGGGCGACCCACAACCCGCCGTCGCCGGCGAAGCACTTCTGCGGGGCGAGGTAGTAGGCGTCGAACTCGGCCGGGTCGACCCGGAGTCCGCCGGCGCCCGAGGTGGCGTCCACCGCGACCAGTCCGCCTCCATCGATGGGGGCGGCCGCACCCTGGGGCCGCCGGATGGGCATCGACACCCCGGTGGAGGTCTCGTTGTGGGTCAGGGCGTAGAGGTCGACGCTCGGATCGGCCACCGGCGTGGGGTGGGTGCCGACCTCGGATTCGATGACCTGGGGGTCCTTGAGGTGCGGCGCGGCCTGGGCGCAGGCGGCGAACTTCGAGGAGAACTCACCGAAGCTGAGGTGCTGGCTCTGCTCCTGAATCAGCCCGAAAGTGGCGGCGTCCCAGAAGCAGGTCGTCCCCCCGTTGCCGAGGACGACCTCGTAGCCCTCGGGGAGCGAGAAGAGCTGGCGCATGCCGTCGCGCACTCGGCCCACCTGTGCTTTGACCGTTTTCTGGCGGTGGCTGGTGCCCATGTAGGTGGTGGCGACGCCGGCGAGCGCGTCCATCTGGGCCGGCCGCACCTTGGAAGGGCCGGACCCGAAACGCCCGTCGGAGGGCAGCAATTCGGAGGGGATGGTGATGTCGGGGGCGTCTGGCACGTATGAGATCATTGCATCCGTGACGACCACTCCCCCCGCGACCGAGCTCCGCCGGATTTCGCGCCGGGCCGCCGCCGTGGCGCCCTCGGCCACCCTCGCCGTGGATGCCAAGGCCAAGGCGTTGCAGGCGGCAGGGGAGCACGTCATCGGCTTCGGTGCCGGTGAACCCGACTTCCCGACACCGGCGCACATCGTCGAGGCCGCCGTGATCGCCTGCCGCGAACCGGCCAACCACCGCTACACCCCGACGGGTGGGATCCCGGCGCTGCGCGAGGCCATCGCGGCCAAGACCCGGCGCGACTCGGGCTACGAGGTGGCGGCCAACCAGGTGCTCGTGACCAACGGGGGCAAGCAGGCCGTGGCCAACGCGTTCGCCGTGCTGTGCGACCCGGGCGACGAGGTGCTGGTGCTCGCCCCCTACTGGACGACCTACCCCGAATCGATCGCGTTGGCCGGGGGCACGCCCGTCATCGTGTCCTCCGACGAGACCACCGGCTTCCGCTCCTCGGTCGAGGACCTCGAGCGGGCCTGGACGCCGCGCACCAAGGCGCTGCTCTTCGTCTCGCCGTCCAACCCGACCGGCGCCGTCTACCCGCGTCACGAAGTCGAGGCCATCGGCCAGTGGGCGGTCTCCAAGGGGATCTGGGTGCTCACCGACGAGATCTACGAGCACCTCGTCTACGGCGGGGCCGAGCACCACTCCATGCCGGTGGTCGTGCCCGACCTGGCCGACCGCTGCCTGGTGGCCAACGGCGTGGCCAAGACCTACGCCATGACCGGTTGGCGGGTGGGGTGGCTCATCGGCCCGATCGACGCCATTACCGCCGCCACCAACATCCAGAGCCACGAGACGTCCAACGTCGCCAACGTGTCGCAGCGCGCCGCGCTGGCGGCCGTGTCGGGCAATCTCGACGCCGTCGCCATGATGCGCGAGGCTTTCGATCGCCGGCGCCTGACCATGGTGTCGATGCTCAACGACATTCAGGGCGTCGAGTGCGTGGTGCCCGAGGGAGCGTTCTACGCCTACCCGTCGGTCAAGGGGCTGTTCGGTCGGAGCCTCCGGGGACAACGTCCGGCGAGCAGCGCGGAGCTGGCCGAAATCTGCATCAACGAAGCCAAGGTGGCGGTGGTGCCCGGAGAGGCGTTCGGCGCGCCGGGCTACTTCCGCATGTCGTATGCGTTGGGGGACGAAGATCTTGTCGAGGGCGTGAGCCGGTTGGCCGCGCTCTTCGGCGAAGCGCAAGACTGACCGCCAAGTCGGCGGGGAGTTGGGCGGGGGAGTGAGGAGACCACCGCGGTGGCACGGGTACTGGTAACGGAGAAGATCGCGCAGAGCGGGCTCGACCTCTTG
>Ga0302229_10000992_pt1 | contig 21922 bp, 22 predicted proteins | sample II_Palsa_N1_3_FD_193518 | JGI IMG/M metagenome (GOLD analysis project Ga0302229, IMG submission 193518) | Peat permafrost microbial communities from Stordalen Mire near Abisko, Sweden - II_Palsa_N1_3 | ecosystem: Environmental > Terrestrial > Soil > Palsa > Peat permafrost | place: Sweden... | reverse complement strand
GTCGCCCTCCGCGACACCATCACCACCCTCGACAACGCCAACCTCCAGCACCTGCTCACCGCCATCCGCCACGCAGCAGGACACCGACCCGGCTAACCCCGGCCCGAAACCGTTGAGGCCCCCGCCGACAACCCGGCGGGGGCCTCAACCGCCCGCCGGAAACACAGGCCGCCCTCTGAGCCGCAAGGTGGACACAGGGCAACTGGCATCCGCACCCGAGGCCGAGTCCGTCACCGGCCGGTATTTCGCCAACCGCAAGCCGAAAACCTCAAGCAAGGCTTCCTACGACACCGCCGCCGCCGCGCGGCTCTGGCAGACCAGCGCCGACCTGACCCGCCTCAACACCCGCGGCCGGGAGACCCCAACGCCGCCGGATTTGACCTGAGCAACAGCGGAGGCCTAGTGCTGTCGACTAGCAGACCTGACCCGGTAAGGCGGCCCGGCGGCGGCATGACAGCGCATCCGAACGAAAGACGGTTATTGTCGCTGAGCGCGCTGTGGGCGCTGGATGAGCGGCCGTGGGTCCGGGATGCGGTCCGACAAGCACACGAGGACGCGAAGAACGCCGCGCTACAGCTACTCGAAGAGCACGCCGCCTTTACCCGGACCGGCACGGGCGGTATCGCCCAGATCCGTACCAGGGGCCTGATCGCCGCGGCGTTCGATCACTACGACTCGCGCGACGGCGATCCCAATCTGCACACCCACGTGGCCATCTCCAGCAAGGTCCAGGGCGTCGACGGCAAGTGGCGGGCCCTCGACGCCCGCGCCCTGTACCGGATCACGGTCGCTGCGTCGGAGTGCTACAACACTGCGTTCGAGACCGCGCTCACTGCCCGGCTGGGAGTCACGTTCGTTCCGCGACCCGACACCAGGGGCGACCGCGAGCCGGTGCGGGAGCAAGCCCAGACGAGCACGAGGAGTTCGTCCGGGTCCGCCTCGCCCAGCAGCACGAGCTCACTCGTGATCATCATCCACTCCAGGTCTGGGCGGTCCTCGGTGAGGGGGCCCTGCGGCAGATGGTCGGCGGGACGTCATGCGGGCTCAGCTCCGCCACCTCATCGATATCAGCGACCGCCAGCGCAACGTCAGCCTTCAGGTGCTGCCCTTCGCCGCGGGTGCGCACGCCGCGACCAGCGGGCCGTTCGTCATCATCGAGTTCCCCGACGCGCCTGATCTGGCGGTGGTCTACCTGGAGGGACAAACCGGCGGTATCTACCTGCACGGCAACGAAGAGGTTGCGCGGTACGCCCTGGCCTTCGAGCACCTACGCGCAGCAGCCTTGTCCCCGGCAGCGACGATGTGCCTGATCGAAGAGATAGCCGCGAACACGTAGGTGGCCGCCGGCTCCTGGCCGCCCGGCTCCCCGCGGATGAACCATCCGAGTCCCGTCTGCGTGTTGCCAGAAAGGCCGTCCGGGCGACCAGGCCATGCCACGGCTGGGGTAGTACCCGGTGACGAGGACGACGACCGGCTGAAGCCTCAGGTACGCTTCCCTGCGCTGATTGGCGCAGGGAGGTTACCGGCACGATGGAAGGCGGCATTGATGACTTCTATTGCTGTGGCACGGTCTTGCCAGCCGCGGACGTCGGTGTCCTTCCCCGGCTCCAGTTCCTTGTAGATGTCGAAGAAATGCCCGATCTCAGCGGCAACGTGCGAGGGAACGTCACCCAGGTCCTGCAGCCCGGCGTACCGGGGGTCATGGGCCGGAACGGTCAGCACCTTTGCGTCCGGGCCGTGCTCATCATGCATCCAGAACACGCCGATGGGACGGGCGGTCACCAGGCAGCCGGGAAAGGTCGGCTCCTCGAGCATCACCATCGCGTCCAGCGGATCGCCGTCCTCGCCCAGCGTCTCCGGGATAAACCCGTAATCCAGCGGATAACGGGTTGAGGTGAACAGCATCCGATCCAGCCGGATCCGGCCGGTCTCATGATCCACCTCGTACTTGTTCCGCGAGCCCTGCGGGATCTCGACGAACACCTCAACTTCCACCATGCCTCCTCAGCTGGCCGAACGTAGCGCGGTTACCGATCAGGATGCGGTTCCTGGTGGTCACATCGATGTGCACATATGCCTCCACCGGTTGCCCATCCGGTAGAAGCCATCAGCCACTGCGGCGGTTCAAGGCGGGCTTCATCGCCTAGAGCGCATTTTACCCCGGGACGGACTCGGAGATCAGGGGTGAAGAGCCGCTGCTATTTCGCCCGGAAGGCCGGGCGCGCACAAGAAAAGAGACGCGGGCTGCGCTGGACCGCACCGGCGCGTCACAGTTGAAACGGGCGATGAGGCTCGCCGCAACCGCGGGGGCCCGTACCAGATGGGCTGCCGCTGCTGGCCTCTATCGCGTGCCCGCACGACGTGGCGAGGAGGCCTCATCGTGTTCACCACCACGCCCGCCCGGGCCGGCGAGATCATCCGGCCGACGGACCTGCACGCGCGCGGCATGGTCCGGGGCGAGTTAGCGCGGACCCATGCGCTCCTCGGTGATCTGGACCCGGCCGACTGGCTGCGCCTGACCGATTGCACCGGCTGGAGAGCCCGCGATGTGGTGGCGCACATTATCAGCGGGAACGAGGAGCTGCCCCGGCCCGCCCGGCTCATCCGCCGCGTCCGCACGACCCGCGGGCTGGCCGGCCCGGACGACGGGATGGCCGCAGCAAGGGACAGATCCGTGACCGTACCCGGCGCTCCGGCGAGCAGCCCATAGCCGGACAAGCGTACCGGGGCCGCAAGGCGACCTCAGCTGCGGAGCGTACTCCCGGGCCGCTGCACCGCATGCGCGGGAGCGTTTCTTCCGGGCGGCACGCGGTGCGGTCACGGGTGGGCGCAGTTGCCCGCGCCAACCGAGCGCTACCGCGGGGATGTTTCCCTCCAGGGTTGCGCGCCGCACCGCACCGGCCGAGAGTGGGAACAGGCGATGAGGCTCGCCTGAACTGCGGAGCCCGGCGCCGCGTGCCCGACGTGCCCGAGCTTCCGCTGATGGCCTCTGCTAAGCGATCGCCCTCACGGCGAGGAGGCCCGCGATGCAATCCACCCTGTACCTGCGGATCGTCATCTTGAGTATGGAGCCCGGCGCCTGGTGCGACTGGTGCGGCGTTCCGTCCGCGTCAACGGTCAGCTACGTGCTTGAGCCTGCGACGGGCGGCGCCCCGGCGGCTCTGCGGATCCTCATTTATTGCGAAGCGTGCGAGGGCGCGTGATCTCACGGCAGCCACAGGCTGCCAGGCACGGCTGAGCCGAAGCCGGTCGTCGCGACGGCCAGCCTGTGAATGCTCTGATAACGGCAGAGGAAAATGCTTAGCGGTCACGACTGCCCTGTCCGCTCGGAACGTACGGGCCGTTCTGGGTGATCTTCGGCGGTTTCGAGACGCTGTTCCTGGCCCGACTGGCCGGTGGTGGCATCCGCCCTGGTCGGCCCCGCTCCTTCAGGGATGACACAAACCTCCAGAAGCCTGCGACCAAAGATCGCCAGACGACGGCGGTTACGGAGTCAGGGCGTGTTATCGCCGGCTTGTTCTTCCAAAGCCCGCTGGGCGATGTCTCGCACATTGAAGGGAGGAACGCGGCTGAGCTCAGCCAACCAGGGGCGCAGCGGCTCAACACCCTCGATCGAGATGAGGCTCCGGAGGGCCTCTGCTCGCAGGTAAATGTCGTTCCCAGCCTCCACTGCCTGACGGAGCGCCGGAACACTCTCGCGCGCCCGCAACTTGCCGAGAGTTCCCGCTGCCAGTAGCGCTCGATCCCCGTCGGGGTGACGCAGTGCCCAGATCAGGTCGTCAACCAGGGAAAGGCCTTCCGGCGCCTCGACCGGTTCGCCGCAGACGTGGCACGGCCCACTCGGGTGATCGTTGACGGCGTAGCAATTGAAGCACCAGAACACGGGACTAGGCCTGGCCGCGGTCCAGTTCCAGGATCCAGCCGGCCACGTTGTCCAGGAAGTACCGGTCGTGGGTGACCGCCACCACTGTGCCCGGGTATTTGTCCAGGTGCTGTTCCAGCCACTGCATTCCCTGCTCATCTCCTACCACTTCCAGCATGCTGGCACCGTGGGCCCGGCGCTTACGCCTCTGTTCTATGCGATCGCGATCGCGGTCAGCGGCACCGGATCGCTCATTCTAGGCCGGATCTTCGACCCCGCAGGATCAGTGTGCTCATCCCACTGACGATCGTCGCCGCCCTGTACGCGCCGCTGGTCTTCCTCGGCGGGTTCTGGGCCATCCTGGTCGGCGTGTCGCTGTGGGGCTGGAGATGGGCGTGCAGGAGTCACTCATCCCGGCAGCGGTCACCCCGATGGTCTCCCCGGACTGCCGGGCCTTCGCCTACGGCCTGCTCACGGGCATCTACGGCACCGCCTGGGTGCTCGGCAGCATCGTGATCGGCGTCCTGGCCGACATCTCACTGGGCGGGCTCGTCGCGTTCTGCATCGTCACCGAGCTGGCCGCGATCCGCTCATCCTGATGGTCCGCAGGCGGATGACCACCGCGCGCTAAGCTCTGCTCCGCCGTGCCCGGCATCGCAGTGTTCCGGCAATTCGCCGGTACATCGGGCACTGGCCCGGCGGCTTGCCATCCAATAATCTTGCGACAGGTCAGATGATGCCCTGACGTGGAGACCATAGCCTCCCGAACTGCCGTTTTTGCGGCCGATGGCTTCTGCTCAGCCCCGATGCGGCGGAGCCACTCCGGGTACCTGACCGGTTCCGCCGGGCTTGGCCGACTGGAGCGCGGTTGTGAATGCGGACTGTACCAAGCTGACCTGTTACTTTGGCGAGCGCCATCGCACCAATGGCACATTCGTCGGCGATGCCCTCATCGACCTGTACAGCAGAAACGAAATCGCGGCCAGCATTCTGCTGCGCGGCATGGAAGGTTTCGGGCGGAAACATCACCTGCGCACCGACAGCTCGCTGAGCCTGTCGGAGGACCTGCCGCTGACCGCCATAGCGGTTGACACCCGGCCGAACATCGAAGCGGTGCTCGGCCAGACAGTCGAGCTCAGCCGCCCTGGGCTCGTCGCCCTCGAACGGGCACGGCTCCTCAGCGACGAGATCGATCCCGTCGGCATTGTGGAGAACGCCGACGAGGCAACCAAGCTGACGGTCTATTTCGGGCGCCACGACCGCGTCTACGGAGTACCGGCCTTCGAGGTGATCTGCGAAGTGCTGCATCGCCGCGGCATCGCCGGCGCCACCGTACTACTCGGAGTCGACGGGACTGCCCACGGCCGGCGCCAGCGGGCCCCGTTCTTCAGCCGCAACGCCGAGGTCCCGATGATGGTGATTGCCGTGGGATCCGGGGACCGGATCGGCCTGGTTCTTCCCGAACTTGGCAGTCTCCTGCGGCGCCCGCTTATGACCCTGGAGCGGGTCCGTATATGCAAGCTTGACGGGCAACTCATCAACCGCCCGGAGGAGGTAAACGGGGTCGATGACCATGGCTTCCCGCTCTGGCAGAAGCTCACCGTCTACACATCCGAAGCGGCCAGGCACAACGGCCAGCCCATCCACCGCGCCATCGTGCGCCGACTGCATTCCGCCGGGATCAGCGGCGCGACCAGCCACCGCGGCATCTGGGGCTTTCACGGTGACCGGCCGCCACACGGCGATCATTTCCTCCAGCTAGGCCGCCACGTCCCCGCCGTCACGGTCGTGATCGACACGGCCGAACGCATCTCCACGGCGTTTGACGTCATCGACGAGCTCACCAGCGAACGGGGGCTCGTCACCACCACTGAGACGGTACCCGCGATGGGAGCGACATCCGGGCACTACCAGCAAGGCAAGCTGTGACGTCGGCTCGCTGGCTCGGTCGTCGACTGGCCGCATCGGCGCTGGAGTCCCGCGCCCACCGCGACGCGCTCCGCCTGCTCGCCGGCCTGTCTGCCCTGGCCCATCCCCAGACCTGTGGCAGAGACACCCGGAACCAACTCCGATGGCTCGCAGCCACCGGAGGATAGGAAAGCCACCAGATGACCACGCCAGGCAGCTCAGATCGCTGGACCTTCTGCAGTCTGGGGCACGTCCACTGGGGCGCGCACGGCGGTGCCGGCCTGCTGCTGCGGCACGTCCCGCGGAGTGGGGAACCGGTGTACCTGCTTGCCGAGCGTTCCCGGTGGGTGGATGAAGGCGGCACCTGGGGCATGCCCGGCGGCGCAATACACGACGGCGAGTCACCTGAGGCAGCGGCTCATCGCGAGGCCAACGAAGAGATCTGGCCAGTCCCGCCCTACCGCCTTACCGGGATCGAGGTGCAGGATTGTGGTGGCGGCTGGAAATTCCACATCATCCACGCCGACGTCGATGAACCCTTCACCGCGTATACGGCCAGCGAAACCGACAGCACCGGGTGGTTCACGCTCAGCGAGATGAGAATGAGAACCCTGCGGCTGCACCCCGGCTTGCGTCAGTGGGTCACGGAGCACACACCGCCGCAGTGATGCCCGGGCGTGCCCGCATCCGCAGCGAACGCCGGCTCGTCCTCGGCGAGTACATCGATCACGACAACATCCACCGGCCACACCGGACGTTGAACCAGCACTCACCAGAGGGACGAACCAATCCGTCCACACGGGGCACGGAGCCTTTCACTCACCCCACGTCTCATCGGATTGGGGCGGAGCCCAGCTAGCCGATCACTGCGAAGCGCTTGCTAGCCCACGAGCCCGAGCCTTAGCCGAGCTGACGAGGTCGTGGCTGCATGAACGCCTTGTGAGGCCGTGGGGCCTGTGCTGACCAATTAGGTCTTCGTCCAAGTGCTCTCGGCAGAGAGCAACGGCGCAGTGGTGGCAGCTCGCGACGGCTGGAGTTGTGCGTCCGGTCTGGTCACACACGTAGCAGTTCATTGTATCTTTCTCCTAATGAGGGGTTTGATGAATATAAGCTGATCGGAACGATCCGCAATCACCGATACGGTCAGATGGCAAAGCGAAGGCACAGCACGACAAGAGAGATCCATGGGCGTTTCCACCAAACGACGACGAGGCGCGCCAGAACGATCGCGGGCGCTGGCGGTGTCGAGACCAGCCGACGAGGTCATTAAGCCAGCCAGGGCAGCAACTCCTGCATGCAGCCGGGGGCCAGCAAGCGTCAGCACGCCCGGCACGATGCGCACAATGACTGCAAGCACGAGAAAAAGCCCCTAACCTATCGGCGACGTTTATCACGTCCGATCGGGTAGAGGCCATTAGCCAAAGTTTCCGGCGTTAAGCGAGCCTCATCGCTTAGTTAATTTGATTATACACAGCGCTATCGTGCCGCGGTAGTCCAATGCCGTGAAGGAGCGCGTGATCGGCGTCACATGGCATGGTCCCGGCGGACGTCGGTGATTTGCGAGATGTTATTGAGGTTTCCCCAACGAGGCTGAGCTGGACATTCGCTTCTTAACGATCACCTGGATAGACGCGCAGACACATGCGGAGATCGCCCGGGGAGACACGGAGCCCCCGATAGAAATAGAAGAGGTCTCGCTGCCCTGCTGTCGCCGAATCCGGCAGCGTGCCTGGCCACGTGCACATCGGCTGACCCGCCCAGCAAATGCTTCCGCTTCGCTGGGACTGGTGCGCGCCGCGGGCGGGTGAATGCCAAGCGCGCCGGCGTTCAGTTCGAGCGCCGCCAGCGGCCTCTCCGCCGTCCACCCACGGTACCGCGCAAGGCGATCTGCGCGCGTCCCGCCGCGGATCGGCCGATGGCAGAATAGTCAGCGCAGGGGTGATGGGGCTCACCCTCGAATCGCGGGCTCGGTCAGCAGCTCGCTGACGGTCCCTGGCCAGGAGCCAGGAGGTCGTATGGTGCCTAGCGAGCCGGGACCGGCTGGCCGGGCGGTCATTCCGGCACCTCCTGTGCCTCCGGCGGCGGTACCCGTCCTGGCAGGCTCCGGGGGCACGGCGCCTGGTCATGCCCTGCCGCGGCCGGACTGCCGCTTCCCGGGTCGTCACCGTCTCGTGTCGGACACGGCCGCCGCTGTCGCCTCGCTGGCGCCGAAGATGCGCCGGTAGGAGTCTTCGCCGTAGCTGGTCGGCAGCGGCTCGCCCTCGGCGTGCTTGAACGTGCGCCGGCCGTCCGGTTGCCGCTCGGCGCGGAGGAACAGCGCCGTGTCCAGCCCCTGGGCGTGGAAGCCGTGCGCGAGGTCGTACATGTGGGTGACGAAGAAGACCCTGATCCGCTTGTCGAGCATGGCGCGCACGACCTGCCGGGCGATTTCCGATCCTTCGCGCTCGTTGGTGGAGGCGAATGATTCGTTGCAGAGCAGGATCGAGTTAGGCGTGATCTGCCCGGCGATCTCGCTCATCCTGGCGAGTTCCTCGTCGAGCTTGCCGCTGTGCATCGTGGCGTCCTCTTCGCGCTTGTAGTGCGTGAAGACACCGGCGCAGACGCTGGCGCGGAACGACTGCGCGCCGACGAACATGCCGCTTTGCATCATCAGCTGGGCGAGGCCGAGGCTGCGCAGCAAGGTGGATTTTCCGCCCTGGTTGGCCCCGGTGATCATCACGAGCGACTTGCCGTCGGCGTTCAGGTCGTTGCCGACGACCCGGTCCGCGAGGTGGAGCGTCAGGCAGACGTCGTAGATGCCCTCCGCGGCGAGCGTGAGCTGGCCCGCGGCAAACGGGGTGGGGAAGCAGGCCGGCTCGCCTTTCTCCTCGAGCCGCTCGCGCAGGTTGAGACAGCCGAGATAGAAGGCGAGCTCGATCCGGAGCATGCTGAAGAAGCTCTTGACGTGATCGGCCGACTGCGCGACCGCGTCCGCGACGAGGTTGATCCCCTTCCCGCGGATCTCCTCCAGCGCCCGGAAACCGTTCTCGTCCCGGGCCGGGATTGTGAAGGTGTAGCCCGGTGAGCGATTCCCGAACGAGAACCGCTCGGTCCAGCGCTGCTCCCGCTGCGTCCGGACGATGTAGCGGCGGCCCTTGTTGCCCTTGGCGAGCTCAGCGCTCTCGAGCAAGCCGCGTTTGAACTCGAGCTCGCGCAGATGATGCTCGACCGTCTGCAGGTAATCGTCTGAGAGCTCCTCCCTGAGCATGGCGAAGAAGCGCCTGAACCCTTCCGAACGGAAGTTCCCGGCGTGCTCCTCCGCGATCTGCCGGAGCCGCTTGAGGATCTCGACCTGCAGCGTCAGCACCTGCACCGACTGGTAAACGATGCTGTCGGGCGACGCCATATGCCAGAGGGAACGGGCCTTCCTCTCGTTCTCCAGGGCATTGATCGCGAGCTCGTAGAGTTGCCTGACGGTCTCGGGGTGCTCGAGGCAGTCCGCGAGCACCCGCTGGCGGTACACGACCGCGTCAGGATCGGTCAGGCTGGAGAGGATGGCGCGCTTGGCCACCTCGAACAGGAACTCGTCCCCGGCCGCCATCGCGTTCCAGAGCGTCTGGAGCTCCAGGTCCTGCGCCAGCACGTCGTCGTTTCCCGGCGCCGCCGCGACTGGGCCGGAGGTCCGCCCGCGCTGAAGGTCCCGCCTGACGTTGGTGAGCGCGAACAGATCGCCGCTCGCCATGGCACCGAAAATCGGGTCCCGCAGCTCCGGCTTCACGGCGAAGTCGCGGTCTTCGTGCAGCAGGAAGACCTTCACGAGCCGATCCTCTCCATCAGGCGCTGGTAAGTCAGGCCGTACTTGTCGGCGATCGCCGCGGCGTAGGCGAGGCCGTCAGCCGGCTTGCGGACGAGCTTGAACGTCCGCTGCGCCGGGTTCTCCGGCACGACCTGGCTGACCATGCTCACGGTCGCTTCGCTCAGCGACGCCATCTCGTCAACGAAAGTCACGTACACGCCGAGCAGGCCGAGCTCCAGGACCCGCCGCATCACCTCGGTGCCGACGAAGAGCGCATCGGTGAGGCTGGTCGAGGTGAAGCTCTCGTTCATCACCAGCACACTCTGGCTCGTCGCCCGCTCCAGGATCTCGTGCACGCGCACGAGTTCGTCCTCGAACTTGCCGCGGAGCGTCTCGATGTTCTCTTCCCGCTCGAAGTGCGTATAGATGCGATCGGGCAGGAACAGCCGCGCGCTCTTGCCGGGAACGGGCAGGCCCAGGGCGGCCAGAAAGTGGAGCTGGCCGAACATCCGGGCGAAGGTGGTCTTGCCGCCGTTGTTAGGCCCGGTGACGACGAAGATCCGCTCCGGCCCCTCCAGGTAAAAGTCATTGCCCACCACCGTGCCACCCTCAGGCACGAGCTTGGCCGCTAGCGCCAGGTCAAACGTCTCCTCGACAGCGATGCCCGTGGCGGGGGCGCAGACCCGCGGGTAGCAGAACGGCAGGCTGGCCGCCTGGAACCGTCCGATCAGCTCGAGATAAGCGAGGTAGAACTGCACCTCGCGGTCGAACCGGCCGACCGTAATGTCGAGGTAATCGCGGTAGCGGCCACAGTACCCGGCCAGCGCGCCGAACACGTCCGGGTTCAGCCTCGCCACCCGGTCGAGGATCTGAGCCTCGACGTCGTTCATGTCGGCGGAGTCGCGCAGCCGCGCCAGGTAACTCGTCGCCGCCCCCTGCTTGAACTTCGCGAACGTCTCTACCACCTCGGCGCTGTAGTCGGGCTCGCCTTCGTAGTTGCTGACCGTGACCCGCGCCCCGTGGATCCGGATCGCGTACCGCACCCCGGCCAGCGCCTCCTTCAGCGCCCGCGTCTGAGCCGCGAGCGAGGTGAAGCGCCCGGCGGCGGCGTACCCGGCGAGATAGTCGCGGAGCCCCTGAAAGCCGCGCGAGGCCACATCGAGCCCGCCGAGCTCTTCCGCGAGCGAGCAGACCGCCTCGCAGTAGATCTCGACGGCGTCCAGGAACCAGGCCTGCTTCTGGAGCGGATAGCGGAGCTTCTGCACCTCGGCAAGGTGCTCGCGCATCCGCCGCATCGTCTCCGCGAACCTCGTGACCGACTCGAGCACACCGGGCTGCTCGAGGTCGCGCAGCACCTCGTGCCGGTAGCGGACGGCCGACACGTCGTGCAGCGGTGCATAGAAGAAGGGCTTCAGCTCGTACTGCTTCCGGCCGGCGGTCATCCGCTCCAGCACCTGATCGAGATTCAAGTCGGCGAAGAAGTCCGGCTCCTGCAGCCCATCGACGCCAGCGCCCGCCGCGGGCTGCTCGAAGAGGATGCTCTGGAAACCTGCTTCGCTCACCCCACGACGCGACTTTACGTCGGCGGATGCGCCATCCGCCGAGAACGGCGAACCAGAACCAGCCTGACTGGAATTCGTCATCAGCTTCCACCGTGTCCACTCGGTAGAAGCCATCAGCCGCCACGGCAGTTTCAGGCGGGCTTCATCACCTGCACCACGATCATACCTACGGTGGAGACCCTGCAAGATGATCACGCGGAAGGCGGCGTGGCATCCCTGGCATCAGGTCAGGGCGCACGGCGGCGCACGATCGCCTTCGGGTGGCTGCCGTACCGGACCCTCGTGATCACTGAGGTCATCGGCAGCGCGCCCATCGGCAGGTACGGGCTGCCGAGCAGCGCGTTCATCAGCGTGGTCTTGCCCCGGCCGAACTGGCCCACCACGGCGAGCTGGAACGTGCCGGCGGCCAGCCGCGCCAGCAGGTCCCTGGCCCGGTTCTCGGCCTGCTCATCCCCGGACCCGCGCGCCAGGTGCAGCGCGGCCCGGATCATGTCGCCGAGCTCCAGGCGGCGATCGGCGTAGGTCCTCAGCTCATCCATCTCTCCTCCCTGCCGGGGAACGAGCGGCTCAGTCCCCGGGCTGCGGGCTGGGGCGCTTGGTGCGGGCACGGACGATCAGGATCAGCGGGATCGCGGCCAGCTCACTGACCACGCAGAACGCGACCAGGCCGCCCAGCGAGACGTTGATAAGCACGCCGATCACGATGCTGCCAGCCACCCAGGCGGTGCCGTACATGCCGGTGAACAGGCCGTAGGCGAACGCCCGGCGGTCCGGGGAGACCATCGCCGCCACCGCCGCCGGGATCAGCGACTCCTGCACGCCCATCCCCAGCCCCCACAGCGACATCCCGACCAGGATGGCCCAGAACCCGCCCAGGAACACCAGCGGCGCGTAGGCCGCAGCAACGATGGTCAGCGGGATCAGCACGCCGATCCCGGCCCGGTCGAACACGCGGCCCAGGATCAGCGACCCGGTACCGCTGACGGCCATCGCGACCGCGTAGAACACCGGTGTCAGCGCGGGCGACACCGTCCCGGCGTGCTGGAAGTGGTAGGCGATCAGCGGGAAGTCGGCGAACCCGGCGGCGGCCAGCGCGGCGCTGCCGGCGTATATCCAGAACACTCGGGGAAGGCGCTGAGTGGTTACCGGGGCCGGTCCGGGCGCGAGGTCCTGCGGCCGCGGGTAGAGCAGCCGCGCCACGGCCAGCAGCGACAGCATGATAGCGGCGGGGACCGCCAGCGCGGCGAACGCGATCTTGTAGTCGTGGTGGTTCAGCACGAGGATCAGGGCGACTAGCAGCGGGCCGAACAGGGCACCGAACTGGTCGAGCGCCTCGTGCAGCCCGAACGCCCGCCCGTAGCCGATGTCCTTGGCCGCGTGGGAGAGCATCGCGTCCCGCGGCGGATTGCGGATCCCCTTCCCGATCCGCTCGGCGATGATCAGCAGCGCGGCCACCTGCCAGTTCCCGGCGAGGGCGAGCAGCGGCACGACCGACATCTGCAGGATGTAGCCGCCGATGGTGATCGGCCAGTACCGGCCGGTCCGGTCCGCGCCGCGGCCGGAGAACGTCCGGATGTTGTAACCGAGGAACTCCCCGGCCGCGCTGATGACGCTGATCGCGAACGCACCGGCGCCGAGCATCCCGAGGTACGGGCCGGTGATGCTGCGCGACCCTTCGTAGGTGAAGTCGGCGAAAAAGCTCATGATCCCGACCATGACCACGAACTTCAGCGCGGGCGACGCGTTCCTCGCGGCCTGGCGGGCACGCGTCAGGCTTGGCAGCATGCGACCTCTTCCTGGCTCTGAAGCCAGGGACCGTCAGCGCACCGCTTCCCAGCCCGCGATTCCAGGGTGAGCCCCATCACCCATGCCCTGACCATTGTGCCAGAGGAGCCCGGTGCCAGGCAGCAACGGCCTCATACGCGGTAACGTGAGGAGAGGCGGAGGGGCTCGCCGGGAAACGCGCCAGTGCCAACGGTCCCTGCAGAGCAGCGTGCAGTGGCTGGAGCAGCACTGATGCAGGAAAACACCGAACCCGCCGGCAGGATCCGGCTCTTCGGAATCGGCGGGGACGCGCGCATCGCCGCGATGCGGACGGCTGACGACCTGAGGTCTCGCGGTGTCGCAGCGGCCGCGCTGTTCAAGCCGCAGCTGGGCGGGTGGATCGTGCGGATTTACCCCGGCGGCATCAGGAAGCGAGCCTGAGGACCTGCTGCGGCACATCGGCCCCAGGTAGGCGGGGCCCCGCAGCTGCTCCAGCCGCACCGACAGCTCCCCGATGAGATACTGCCGGGTCACTGGCGAGGCCTGTCATCCTTGCCGCATGCGCGGGCCAGCCCGCGCGCGGCCGCCTCGGCGCTGCCGTACCGCCCGCAGGGCCGGGCCGCCCTCACCGTCACCGCCACCCAGTACTCGCCGTCCCGGCGCACATGGCCCAGGTGCACCCCGTCGCAGCTGACGAGCTGGATCACCTCAGAGCCCGGCACCAGCGGGAGGCGGGCCAGGCCCTGGCTCCTGGCGAGCTGCTCGAGCGCCAGTTCTTCCCATATCCGCCACTGGGTGTGGTAGGCGGTACGCTCCGCCGCGCGGACCGCCTCGACTGCGTCGTCGCCGTTCATGGCCGCCCCCGCGCCGTTCACCGGGCCAGCTTGCGATAGGTGACCCGGTGCGGGCGGGCAGCCTCCTCACCCAGCCGCGCGGTCTTGTCCTGCTCGTAAGCGGCGAAGTTGCCCTCGTACCAGTACCAGTGCGCGCCGCCTTCCCAGGCCAGGATGTGGGTGGCCACCCGGTCCAGGAACCAGCGGTCGTGGCTGGTGATCACCGCGCAGCCGGGGAACTCGCCCAGCGCGTCCTCCAGCGACGCCAGGGTCTCCACGTCCAGGTCGTTGCCGGGCTCATCCAGCAGCAGCAGGTTGCCCCCCTGCCTGAGGGTCAGCGCCAGATTCACCCGGCCGCGCTCACCGCCGGACATCAGCCCGGCCGGTTTCTGCTGGTCCGGTCCCTTGAACCCGAACGCGGCCACATAGGCGCGGCTGGGGATCTCGGCCCGCCCGGCGCGGATCGAGGCCTGCCCGCCGGAGATGACCTCCCACACGGTCTTGGCCGGGGCGATCCCGGCGCGCAGCTGGTCGGTGTAGGAGATCCGCACCGTCTCACCGACCTTGATGGTTCCGGCGTCGGGCTGCTCTTCCCCGAGGATCATCTTCAGCAGGGTGGTCTTGCCGACCCCGTTCGGGCCGATGACCCCGACGATGCCGTTCGGCGGGAGGCTGAAGCTGAGCCCGTCGATCAGCATCCGGTCCCCGAACCCCTTGACCAGGCCATCGGCCTCGACCACCAGGCTGCCCAGCCGGGGGCCAGGCGGGATCTGGATCTGCTCGAAGTCCAGCTTCTGCCGGGACGCGGCCTCGGCGGCCATCTGCTCATACCGGTCCAGCCGGGCCCGGCTCTTGGCCTGGCGGGCGCGCGGGCTGGACCGCACCCACGCCAGCTCTTCCTCCAGCCGCCGGCGCAGCTTGGCGTCCCGCTGTCCCTCGACCGTCATCCGGGCGGCCTTGGTCTCCAGGTAGGTCGAGTAGTTCCCCTCATACGGGTAGGCGTGGCCGCGGTCCAGTTCCAGGATCCAGCCCGCCACGTTGTCCAGGAAGTACCGGTCGTGGGTGACCGCCACCACTGTGCCCGGGTACTTGGCCAGGTGCTGTTCCAGCCACTGCACGCTCTCGGTGTCCAGGTGGTTGGTCGGCTCATCCAGCAGTAGCAGGTCCGGCTGGGACAACAGCAGCCGGCACAGCGCCACCCGGCGCCGCTCCCCGCCCGAGAGCGTGGACACGTCCGCATCGGCGGGCGGGCAGCGGAGCGCGTCCATCGCGCGGGCGACCCGGCTGTCCAGGTCCCAGGCCTCCCGGTGGTCCAGCTGCTCTTGCAGCCAGCCCATCTCCTCCAGCAGGTCACCGGAATACTCCGCGGCCATCTTCGCCGCGACCTGGTTGTACCGCTCGATGAGGGCCCTGGTCCCGGCGACGCCTTCCTCGACGTTGCCGAGCTCGGTCCTGGCTTCATCCAGCTCCGGCTCCTGCGGCAAGATCCCGATGCTATAGCCGGGCATGCGGCGGACGTCGCCGTTGGAAGGCTGCTCCAGCCCGGCCATCATCTTCAGCAGCGTGGACTTGCCCATCCCGTTCGGCCCGACCACACCGATCTTCGCGCCCGGCAAGAACGCCAGCGTCACATCATCCAGGACGACCTTGCCGTCATAGGACTTCCGGGCATGGCTCAAAGCCAGAACCTGCTTCATGCCGCATGCACGCCTTTCCCTGCTGAGCAGGGACCGTTGGCACTGGCGCGATTGACGGCGGGCCCCACCGCCGCTTCCATTTTACCAGGCGGCCCTCACCGGGCCCGGCGTTGAGGTCCGCGCGGGACGGGCGCCCCGGCCGGCTCATCCGGCTCCCGGCGCGTCCGGCGCCACGGCGGCGATCTGACCCGCCTGCCGCATCCGGCTGCCGCCGTCGAGTTCACCATCCGGGGCCGCTCGCGCGGCAGCCGGGGTGACGGCTTTATCCTCATCCAGCCAGCCGCCGAGCCGGTAGTAGAGGTCTTCTCCGAAGCTTGTGGGGAGAGGTTCTTTCACGGCGAGCTTGAAGTTCCGGCGCCCGCCGGGCTGGCGTTCAGCTCGCAGGAACAGGGTGGAGGCTGCGTGCTGGCGGTAGAAGCGCTCCGCGAAGCTGTACCGGTGGGTGACGAAGAACACCTTGACCTGTGCTTCGAGCAGGGCGCGGACGACCTGGTAGCCGATCTCGGACCCCTCGCGCTCGTTGGTGCCGGCAAAGGACTCGTTGAACAGCATGAGGCAGTGCGGCTCGATCTGGGCGGCGACGGCGCTCATGCGCCGGAGCTCGTCGTCTAGCCGCCCGCTGGTCATGCCGGCATCCTCCTCCCGGATGAAATGGGTGAAGATCCCGCGGGTCACATCGGCCCGGTAGGACCGCGCGGTGACGAACAGCCCGCACTGCATCATGAGCTGGGCCAGGCCGGCGCTGCGCAGGAACGTCGACTTCCCCCCCGAGTTGGCGCCGGTGATGATGACCAGCGACTTCCCGTCGGCCTGCACATCGTTGCCGATGACCGGGCCCGCTGACTGCAGCTCCAGGCAGGCATCGCGCAGGTCCGTGCACGAGAACGCGAGCGACGACGGCTGAGCTGGGTCGGGAACGGTGGCCGGTGCCCCCTTGGCTGCGAGCCGGTCGGCGAGGTTGAGGCAGCTGACGTAGAAGCCCAGCTCGGCCCGCAGCATGGTGAAGTAGCTACGGATATGGTCTGCCGACTGGGCGGCCGCGTTGGCGACCAGGTTGACTCCCCGGCTGGTGAGGTCCTCCAGGATCTGGCCTCCGGCCTGGTCGCGGGGCGCGATGGTGAACGAGTAGGTGGAACGCGGCCCGATGCCCAGCCGGTCGGTCCACCGTCGCCTGGCGTCACCGGGGGGGCGGAGCACGAAGCCGTTCCCGCTGTTGTCCCGGTCAAGTTCGGCGCTGATCAGCACGCCGGCGCGGAAGCGCAGCTGCTTGAGGTGGTCGCTGATCTCCTGGAAGTACTCGTCGTCCAGCTCGCGGTGCAGCGTGGCAAACAGCGTCAGCAGCCCGTCGGAGCGGAACTTCCCGGCATGGTCGTCGGCGATCCGCCGCAACTGCCGCAGGCGGGCCACGTAGGCTTCGAGATAGCTGACCGCACCGGAGAGGTTGGACGAGGGAGTCTGGTACGTGCCGCCGTAACCTCCCCAGATGCGCCGCTTGTCCTGCAGCGCTCCGGCCGTTACGGCGTACATCTCCCGGATGACCCCGGGCTGGGCGAGGCAGTCGGCCAGGACCCGCTGGCGGTAGCGGATGGCTTCCGGATCATGGAGGCTGGTGAGCAGCATCTTCTGGGACACGTCGAAGAGGAACTCGTCACCGGCGGCCATCGCCTGCAGCAGCGTGGTGAGCTCCAGGTCCTGGATCAGCTCCTCGTGGCCGGCAGGCAGGCCGGCGCCGAAGTCGAAGTCCTGGGCTTCGTACAGGAGGTGGGCCTTCATGACGCGACCCTGCCGCGCAGCCGCTCGTAGGTGAGGTCGTATTTCTCGGCGAGGGCCAGCGCATGGGCCAGGCCGTCAGCTGGCTTCCTGACCACCTGGTACGTGCGCTCGGCCGGGTTCTCCGGGACGATCGCGCTCATCATGCTGACGACCGGCTCCCCGAGCGAGGCCAGCTCGTCCACGAAGGTGACGTAGACGCACAGGGCGTCGAGCTGGATGACTTTTGTCAGCAGCTTGGTTCCCAGGAAGCGGGCATCGTGCAGGGTGGTGGAGGTGAAGATCTCGTTCAGGATCACGATGCTGGCGGGTGTGGCTGCCCGCAGGATCTCCCCGATCCGCACCAGGTCATCCTCCAGCTTCCCGCTCATCTCGGCCAGGTCCTCCTCCCTCTCGAAATGGGTGAAGAGCCGGTCGGACAGGAACAGGCGGGCGGCGCTGCCCGGGACCGGGCAGCCGGCGCTGGCCAGGTGGTGGAGCTGGCCGAAGGTCCGGGCAAAGGTGGTCTTGCCTCCCTGGTTGGGGCCGGTCACGACGAAGACGCGCTCGCGGCCCTCCAGGCGGAACTCGTTAGTGACCACCGTCTTGCGCTCCGCGACGAACTTGTGGGCCAGGGCCAGGTCAAAGGTGCCGGCGGCCCGGACATCCTTCGAGCTGGCGGAGACCTCGGGATAGCAGAAGCACAGCCCGGCGGCGCGAAGCGGCCTGATGTAGTCGAGGTAGGCGAGATAGAACTGGAGCTCCTGGTCGGCGCGCCGGATGCCCTCATCGAGGAACGCGGCGTGCTGGCGGCAGTACTCCTCCAGGGCGGTGAACTCCTCCGGGAACAGCCGGGCCACCAGCTCTTGGATCTGCGCGGCGACCTGGTTCATCCCCGGCCACGTCCGGTAGTGGACCCGGTAGTCGTTGACCGCACCCTGCTTGAAGCGCTCGAAGGTCTTGAGCACCATGGCGCTGTAGTCGGCTTCATCCTGGTCGCGGCTCACCTCGACCCGGCCGCCCCGGATGCGGGTGCAGTAACGGATGTGCCGCAGGGCGTCCTTCCGGTTCTTCGTATCGCTTACCAGGGCGGTGAACCCGGCCGAGGCCGCGTAGCCAGCCAGGTACTCCCGGAAGGCCAGCAGGCCGCGGGAGCTGATCTGCGCCGAGGCCAGGTGCCCGGCCAGGGACTGCACCGCGTCGCAGTAGATGGCCGCGGCGTCCAGCAGCCAGCCCTCCCGCTGGTAGCGGTACTGCATCTTCGCCAGCTGACGCAGGTGGGTGCGCACCTCCTGCATGAGCCCGGCGAAGCGCTGGACCTCATCGAACAGGGCAGGGTCCTCCAGGTCCTGGAAAACCTCCTGGCGGTAGCGCACGGCGCCGGCATCGTCCAGTTGGCCGAACAGAACCTCCGTGATGAGATCACGCTCCTCGCGCTCACCCGCGACCGCCGCCACGATCTGATCCAGGTTCAGATCCCGCGCGAAGGAGCGATCCTCGTCCTGCCTGCCCGCGCCCAGGGCCGCCGGCGCCTCTGAGCACAACAAGCTCGAGAAGTGACCACTACCTGCCGGAGGTGAAACGCCGGCCTGCGGCCGGCCGGAGGGCGCGCCGCCTTCTGGGCTGTCAGGGCGGGCCGCACTATTGCTGCTCGCCGGTGAGTCCCCGGCCAGCGGCGGCTGGTCTTGCCGCCCGGCAGCACGGCCATCGGCTGGCCTGGTCATGACTCAGCCCCAGCGCCGGTCAGCGCCGCAGCCCGGACCTTGAGCCGCTCGCGGGAGGCCCTCAGCGTCCCGCCCCGCGAGGCACCACTCACCAGTGCCGCCAGGCATCGAGCGGCCAAGCGGCCGACCGGGAAGCAGCACCAGACGGACCGCGCCGCAGGGCCGCAGCCTGACAGCACCGGGAAAGACGAGATGTCTTCGGACCCCGGCTCCTGGGTGCTCGCTGCGCCATGACATGCCCTCCTGCGTTCGGCCGCGAAGGCGGCCAACAGGAGCCATCAGCCACCAGGGCGAATCCGGCGAGCTCCATCACCGTGACCCTGATTCTACGGCCACGCCGACCGCGATCGGCCTACCGGACAGCCGGGAGTGTTCTCACCGCTAACCATTACCCGGCTGTTCCGGGCCCACGTCACAGCAGTCAGCGCCGACCGAATGCCCGCCGGCGGCGGCTAGCACCAGATCTGCGACCGCCCGGGCTGTCAGCCCGGGCGGTCAGCGCCAGCACGAATGCTGCCACGCCGCGCTTGCCGGCCGACCCGTTCTGATCCGCGGGAGCAATGGCAATATCAGTCCAGGCAGTGGCCCCGTCAGCGTCTGACCCGGTGTAACAGGTGGCGCACATGACACGACGCGCGCCGCGCGACCGCGGAACCACGCCCACCGGCTGGGCGGCCCGGGCCAGGATCCTCGCGTGGTCGAGGCAGATACCGGCTCCGCAGTCGACGCAGCAACCTATCGCGCCGCGGACCGTATACGCCGCCCGCATCATTGCCGTGCATTCCAGGCAATTCATGACGGCCCTTCCTGGATAAGAGGGCTACGTGCCCCGTTATCGCCGGCCGGACGCCACATATTGCCTAGGTAAGCCGCGGTGCGCGCAGCTCCGCTGGCGTTCAGGGCGCGCAGGTACCCGGCCAGCGGCGGCCGCATGCTGAGCTCAGGCAGCAATTCAAGTGGCACGAAGCGGGCTTCCCGGTCGGGTTCCTGCGAATCGGGCTCGCCCCGCGCCGGCGGGCTGGCAAGGAAAACGAGGTCGACCGTGCGCCGCGCCGAACCTGGCCTGAGCGCCTCCAGCACGAACGCCACCCGGGTCGGCTCGACCGTCAGCCCGGTCTCTTCGCGGGTCTCCCGTCTCGCACACGCGGCCATGCTCTCGCCGGCGTGCGGCGTTCCCCCGGGCAGTGTCCAGTCATCCGTGCCCTCCCGGGCGCGGTGGATGAGCAAGAGTGCGTCATCGCGGAATACAACGGTTGAGCAGCGCACGTCGGTGCCTTCCGGCGTGTCCATGGGCGTTACCTTCCTGTTCCTCGCGGCTGGGTTAGGGCATCGTTGGGGTGGCCAGGCACTCGCCGGCCGGCGGGCAGCCGGTAGGACGGGCGGTAAAGCCCACGGTTCAGGTCATCCTGGATCGGTGAGCCATAGCCAGCCCGCGGCGAACATCCAGCCTGCGAGCACGTCTCCCGGCCAGTGCACCCCCAGGTACACGCGGCTGGCCCCCACGGCCGCCGCGGCCAGCGCCGGTGCCGCGTACCGAGGGCTACGTGCACCGGCCGCCCGGACGCATGCACCAGCCGTGAGAGCGGCGATGGTGGTGTGCTTCGATGGCAGGCTGAAACCCTCAGGCTCGATGAGCCAGGCGGCGGCGGGCGGACGCGGCCGGGCGATCACCCGCGATAGGCGACGCCGGGCCGCCGCCCCGGTCGCCACCACGAGAAGCGGAACGCAAGCCCGTCCCCAGCCGGCACGGCGGGAGGCGCCGATTCCCGCCACGATGGCCGCGGGATAGGTCACGCCCGGCTCGGCGAGGGCACTGATCCCGCGGGCGGCGATGACGCCGGCCTGGCTGCGCCGGGCCCGGACAGCGGCGAACGCCGCATGATCGACGAACGCGAGCGGGCCGCGCTCGCCGACCAGCGATGCGACGATCGCGACACCAGCAAAGGCCGTAACAGCCCCGCACACGCGCCGCGCTGCCGTCATCGCCACGCCCGGTCACCGCGACTGTCCAGCTCATGGGCGAGATGCGGCATCACGGCCAGCAGCACCACCTCAGCGCGGCCGTAGGCGCTGGCCCCCACCCACAGCTGGCAGCTGCCCGGTTCGCGGGCCCGCCCGGAGCACCGCGGTCCGGCCGAACCGCCCGGAGCCGCGTAGGCGGGAACCGACGCGGACCCGAGTGCGGCCAGAACAGACGGCACCGCCGAGGCACTGATTTCCAGGACCGGGGCCCACGCGTCGTCGTCGAGGCCATTGCCGCGCCCGCCCGCAGGCAGCCAGCACAGGCGGCCGAATGGGCGCAGCTGTTCGACAGACCACTGCACAGATGCCGACATCATCCTGCCTCCGCTGATAGGAGCACAGGACCCATTGGCCTTCCGGCAAGCATGCGCACGAGGCGCGCATGCGGCGGGGCCCACCGCCGACGGCCTACGCCGCACATCAATTATACCGTTTCCCGGCCAGCGCCGCCGAGTCCTGTCATTCGGCCCTGTCGCGGCCGGGGCCGGGCCCGTTAGACTGAACACGCCGGATGGGGCTCCGGCAGGAGCAATCCGCTTCTGAACCGCCGATACGGCTGATGGCCTCTCAGGAACCAGCTTCCGGGAGGCGGCATGGCCGCGCGAAGGTGCGTTCTGGATACAAACGCTCCAGACGTTGACGGCGGTGAGTTCACCCCGCGAAAGCGCGGCACGGGCCAGGCTGCCGGGACACGACGATGAACAGCCTCGGCGTGCCATGGGCCGACGGCTCGTCCGGCAAGGCCAAATGTCCCTACCAAAACCGCCGGTATGACCGGATGACCTGGCTGGGTCATGCTGGCCACCCCGGATGGCCGGTTTTCCACTGGCAGGCGAGCAACCCTACGGGAGCAGATGATGACTGATTTCGGGGTCACGGACCTATCGGCGCTGGAGATTCTTGATTCGCGGGGGCGCCCCACGGTGGCGGTGACCGTCCGGCTCGCCGACGGCACGACCGCCCGGGCCGGGGTGCCGTCCGGGGCGTCGACGGGATCACTGGAGGCGGTCGAGCGCCGGGACGGCG
>Ga0302229_10000991_pt1 | contig 21931 bp, 13 predicted proteins | sample II_Palsa_N1_3_FD_193518 | JGI IMG/M metagenome (GOLD analysis project Ga0302229, IMG submission 193518) | Peat permafrost microbial communities from Stordalen Mire near Abisko, Sweden - II_Palsa_N1_3 | ecosystem: Environmental > Terrestrial > Soil > Palsa > Peat permafrost | place: Sweden... | reverse complement strand
GGCCGCCGACCAGCGCATAACGTGGTGGGCCAGGGAGCTCCGCGCCGCGGGCCTGGACGGGGATATGGACCAGCTGAGGGCGCTGGCCTACATGGACATCATGCTCGGCCGGGACTCCAGGCTCGTTACCTCACCTGAGCCCCCGGCAAGCACCGACGCCACCGGCGGCGGGCAGGACGGTCCCGGCCGCCAGACGCCAGATGATCCGCGCGACGCCGGTCCGGGCGATGCCGGTCCGGGCGATGCCGGTCCGGGCGATGCCGGTCCGGGCGACGCCGGTCCGGGCGACGCCGGGTCAGGCCCGGATTCCGACGGGACCTGGACGCCACCGAGGTCCGGCGTGATCCCGGCCGGGTTCATCGGCTGCATCAACCTCACCGTCCCCCTGGCTACCATGCTGGGCCTGGCCGACCGCCCCGGCGAGATCTCCGGCCTGGGCCCCGTCGACCCGGCCCTGGCCCGCGACCTGGCCCACGCCGCCGCCCAGAACCCCAAGACGACGTACTGCGTCACCGTCACCGACGAGCAAGGACACGCCATCGGCCACGGTTGCGCCCGACCCGGACCCACGAACCGCACCCGCACCGCCAGGCCACCGGAACCCCGCCCACCCAGCGACCACAGCCCGCCCGCCGGACCCGGCACCAGTCCGGGATTCACCTTCACCGCCTCCGGCGAGGACGGGCCGCCCGGCGGCTACGGCGCCTGGCGGCTGTCCACCGGGACCCCCGGACGGCCGGACCTGCTCATCGCGCTTGACCCGATCGCCCTGGACACGTGCGACCATCGCTTTGAGGCCCGCGGTCATGATCCGGGGGTCAAGCTGCGGCACCTGTCCCAGATCCGGCATGCCACCTGCACGGGCCCGACCTGCCGCAGACCTTCCCGGCAGTGTGATTTCGAACATAACATCCCGTACGAGGCGGGAGGCCGAACGTGTTTGTGTAATTCGGGTCCTAAGTGCAGGCATGAGCACCGGCTGAAGCAGGATCCCAGGTGGAAAGTGGAGCAGATCACCCCGGGAACCTTCCGCTGGACCGCCCCGTCCGGACGCCAGTACACCACCGAGCCAACCCGGTACCCCATCTAACGAAGGTGAGCCGGTCGAACGCGGCTCAGCGTCCCCTAACGCCAGCTACCAGATACCCATCGCGGCCTCTGACCGCATCGCCTGTGTCTTGACCGGTCGGCCGAGGCGGTCCGAGGATAGCCGGATGAAGCGACGCGGCGGCCGGACCGCCACCACGATGGGCTACGCCACGGTACTGGCGGCGGTGTCGCTGGCAGCGGCGGGTTGTACGTCGGGCACGACGGCCTCGAACGCCACCGGCACCGAACAGCCGCCGTCACCGTCCACCGCAGCCTCTTCCCCGGCCGGGCCGGCCTCGCCGGCCTCCCCCAGTGCCGCCGCGGGCGGCCAGGATGCGGACTGGCCGACCTACGATCGCACCGCGGATCGCAGCGGGGTCTCGGTGAGCTCGCCGGCGCCAGGCACGGTGCGGTCGTCATGGACTGCGGCCGTGGACGGCGCGGTGTACGCTCAGCCGCTGGTCATCGGCTCCGAGGTGATCGTGGCCACCGAGAACGACACCGTCTACGCCCTGGACGCCTCTACCGGCGCGGTGCGCTGGTCACGGCACCTCGCCACCCCGGTTCCCAGCGGGCTGCCGTGCGGCAACGTCGATCCGTCCGGTATCACGGGCACCCCGGTGGCCGACGTGGCGACGGGGCGGCTCTGGCTCGTCACATTCACGGCCCAGCCGACCTACCGGCACACCCTGTGGGAACTCAACCTGGTCACCGGGCAGACGGTGGCGCAGCGTCCCATCGATGTCAGCGGCAGCGATCCGCGCGCCCAGCAGGAGCGCGGCGCCCTGGTCGTGCTCGGCTCCCGGGTGTACGTGCCGTTCGGCGGCCTGGACGGGGACTGCTCCGACTACAAGGGACGTGTGGTGGGCGCGCCCCTCTCGGGGTCGGGTCCGCTGGTCAGCTTCACCACGCCCAACCAGCGCCAGGCGGGTATCTGGGCTCCGCCCGGCGAATCCGTGCGGGACGACAGCCTTTACGTCGCCACCGGCAACGGCATGCCGTACGACCAGGTCGACGACTCCGACAGCGTCCTGCGTCTCAGCCCGGACCTGACGGTCCAGGATCGATTCACCCCCGCGAACTTCGTGTCGCTGTCGTCCGGCGACCAGGACCTCGGCTCGACCGCCCCGGCGCTGCTGCCGGACGGCCTCGTTTTCCAGGTGGGCAAGGAGGGGGTTGGCTATGTGCTCGACGGCACCCGGCTGGGCGGCACCGGCGGGGAGCTGACCTCCGCGAGCGTGTGCGAGGGAGGCTTCGGCGGTGACGCGGTGGACGGCAGCACCGTCGTGTTCTCCTGCTACGACAGCCTGCGCGCTCTTCAGGTCACGCCCGGTCAGGGCGGCGCCGCGGCCAAGCTCAGCGTCCGCTGGTCAGTGACCGGCCTCAACCCAGGGCCGCCGATCATCGCCGCCGGCGTGGTCTGGGACGTCGGCCGCAAGGGCACGCTGGCTGGCTACCGTCTCTCCGACGGCCAGCAGGTGTTCTCCGCCCCCATCGCCCCCGTCGACACCGATTTTCCCAGCCTGTCCGCCTCCGGTCCCCGCCTGTTCGTCCCCGAGGGCAACAAGGTCGTGTCCTACCTAGGCATCTGAAGCCCGAGCGAGCCCTCATCCGAGTAGCGAGCAGAGGCAACGCGCCTGGCGCCATCATGGTGTCATCTGAGTGCAGCTCGGGCGGTGATCGGCGGAGGGACGTGCATGGCAGACCCTGATTACCGGGCCTGGGCGGCGGCCGGAATCAACGCCCTGCAACGGTGGTATGACCCGTCGACCGGTCAGTGGAGGAGCACGAGCTGGTGGAATGCTGCTAACGCGCTGACGGCGGTGATCGGGTACACCAAGCTGACTGGGGACGGCACCCACGCGGGCGTCATCGGGACGACGTTCACGGGCGCGCGCAAGCAGCACGCGGATTTCATCAACGACTACTACGACGACAACGGGTGGTGGGCGCTGGCCTGGGTCGCGGCTTACGACCTGACCCGTGACCGCCGCTATCTCGACGCGGCCCGGACCATCTTCGCCCACAACGTGGCGGGCTGGGACGATACGTGCTCCGGTGGCATGTGGTGGAACGAGTCGAAGACCTACAAGAACGCAATTACGACCGAGTTGTTCCTCACCCTCGCGGCCCTGCTCCATCAGCGCACGCCGGACGATCACGGGAGCTACCTGACGTGGGCGCTGCGGGCCTGGCAATGGTTCAGCTCGAGCGGCCTGATCGGCGCCGATGGCCTGGTCAACGACGGGCTCACCGCGACGTGCGAGAACAATGGCGGTCCCACGTGGACCTATAACCAGGGCGTGATCCTCGGCGGGCTCGGCGCCCTGTTCGAGATCACCGGGGATCACGCCTACCTGACTCAGGGGGAATCCATCGCCAGCGCGGTGCTGAGCAAGCTGACCACCCCGCCGTCCGCGACGATACCGGGGATCCTCACCGAGCCTTGCGAGGCAGGCGAGCAGGGGTGCAACGGAGACCAGGTGCAGTTCAAAGGGATCTTCGTGCGTTACCTGTACGACTTCTGGTTGCGGAGCCGCCAGCCCGCCTACCGCGAATTTATCCTCGGCAACGCCCGGTCCCTGTGGGCCGGCAACAAAAACGTGAACCACGAATTCGGCTTGTGCTGGACCGGTCCGTTCGATCAGGGCGATGCGGCCAGGCAGAGTTCGGCCCTGGACGGGCTCAACGCCGCCGTCGCCCTCGCGCCGGGTCCGTTAGGTGCCGACCACGAGGTAGGTGCGGTCAAGGCGCCAGCCGGCCTGACTGTCGGGCCGGCCGGCATGGCAGTAGGGACAAGCGTCGTCGAGATCGGAACGGTAAGGGCCACCGCAGTCGGCGCATGTCCGCGGCAGCAACACGGCTCCCGGGTCGGTCCTTTGGCCAGCGGGTCGGACGAAGTCCCAGTCGAACCGCGTGACCTGGTCGGTCCTCCGCCAGCCCGGCCCCGCCGCCCCGGCGATCACCGAGGCCAGCCGGACCGTTATCCGGTCCAGCCCCTGGTCGCCAAGCGCGACGTTCTTCACCTCTGGCTGGCGCCAGCTTATGTCCAGCACCACCCGGCCGCGGTTCGTCGCACCCGGCCGGTCGCCCGCGTAGCGCCGCCACTCGGCTACCGCCGCGGCCAGCGCCTTACCGTTGGGCGTCTGCCAGTAGCCGGGCGTGGTGATGCGCCGGAGCAGCCGGTCGTCTTCCGCCGAGTGGGCCATGGCGTAGGCGCCCACCGCTACCCGGGCGCTGTCAAGGAAGGCCGTCACGTCGAAGCCGGGATCAATCGACTGCAGGTCCCTGATAGCGGTGGCCGGAATGGGTGAGCCGGCCCTCCCGGCCGTGTGCACCGCCCCATGCGGGGCTCCGGCCGCTACTGCGCGGCGGAACACGTTCCGCACGGCGTCTGAACGCCCGCGCGAGACGGCGAGCACCAACGCCAGGAACACGATGAAAGCCAGCGCCAGAGCCCAGGCCAGAGCGTAGAGGACGAGGATGCCGCCGATGACGCCTTCGACGATTACCACGGCGCCTCCTCAATGCTCCACACGACCCAGTCTCGCCCGCCGGTCAGGACCAGGGCCTGGCAATACGCACAGCTTCCGTCCGCCTCGACGCGGAGGGCCGCGCCGCATTGCGGGCACCGGCCGCTCAGGACGCCGCCGCTCGCGGGCGTCGTCGCGTCGGCCGAACGGCGGATGATCCAGTCCTCATCCCACCTTTGCTGCCCGTACTGGCCGCGCAGCACCACCCCGGCGACCTCGCACCGCTCACCCTGGCAGGCGAGCCGAATGCGGAGCTGTTCGGCTAGCCGGTCGCGGGTCGCCGCGACCACCTCGGCACCGACGACCACCGATGTCCCGTGACGGCGCACACCGTGAGCGGCGCGCTCGGCCAGGAGCAGGACAAAGACTCTCCACAGACCGTCGGACATGACCTGGCGAGCGGCCGAGGCATCGCCCGCCTGCCGGGCTAGGTCCACCACCTCACGCGCCCGCACGACCCCTCTCGTCGTGGCCGCAAGGTCAAAGCCGCCGTCCCGGGACTTCAGCGTCGCCAGCGCGGCCGCTACCATGGCCTGATCATCGGCGGGCGTGAGTTCTTCTCCCGAACTCCGGGCCTGCACCCCGGAGTCGGTGGCCGCTTCGCCGCGCAGGATACCGCCGACATGCGGTATCACCCGCAAGATCATGAACGGCAACCTCACCATGAGCCACAAGCCCCCGGCACAGCCCGCTCTGTCTGGGGCTGCCTGCACAACTCTTTGCCCGGACATGACAGCATTATCGCCAGCCTGAGCCGCACGCCCGACGAACGGGTAACCGATTGTGTAGGCAGGCCAGCAACGTCGAGGCGATCAGCGCACTGAACCGCAACGAGTGGACCGGCGCTGACCCAGACAAGTTCGACGGCCGCTAAGACCAGCGCAGGGTGAAGTCCACCAGAGTGTAGCCGAGCGCATTCACCGTCGGCTGGATGAAGTTGTCCCGGATAATCTGCCCCGCCTCGGCCTCGGCTGTGCTTATCAGCGGACGCGTAATCTGCGGATTGGTCCTGACTTGGCTGAACGCCACGCTCTGGGCCTGGGAGTAAAGCACCGACTCGGCAAACTGCGGACGGATGAGTCCGCCGCAGCCGAATCCGGGATAGGTCCAGCTGTGCTGGGTGTCGATCGGATGCGACAGGGTGTTGTCGATGGTGACATCGTGCACCGACTGCGGGAGCTGCGGTTGCGGCAAGACCATGACGACGCTGACCCGGCCCGGCTTGCCGGTGACCGGGCTGCTCAGGACCTGCAGCTTATAGTGGCCAGCCGACGGCGCCCACCAGGTCGCCCCCGGATTGAGATCGACCGTAGCCGACGCGTGGCCCACCGTGTCGAAGGTGCTCGAGTACCAGCACGGCCAGATGCCGATGTTCTTTGAGACCTTATGGGTAAAGGTGAAGTTGAAGTTCTCCGTGCCGAGGGCCGGCCTTGAGATGCCCTCGATCTTCTGCAGCACCCACGGGCCCAGATCAATGTTGGTGCTGGTGCCTGCGCTGATTGACTGCCACGGCCACGAAAGCTTGAGGTGAGGCAGATGGGCATTTATCCCCACGAGATGCAGCACCGCGGAAAGCCCCAGCAGCACCGCCCACGCGACCGCTTTGCGAAAAATCAGGCCGATCAGGAGAATGGCCGCTCCCCACTTCACCGGCAACGGGATCCAGCGGCGCCGACCCCTGAACCCGTAATGACCGTTGGACCCGTCCCGGCCGACCCTGCTCCCCTTACGAGGGCCTTGCCTAGGAGCGTACGGACCGCCCTCAGGCAGCCCCGATGGCGATTCATCCGGGGCGGGCCACCACTCCCTGCCGTCGCCATACCGCTGAGCAGACGGTGGTCCGCTAAGCGATCGCTGAGCAGACGGTGGTCCGCTACGCGCACGAGGGCCGTGCGGGGCACTGCCGCGCTGCGGGCCAGACGGATTCGGCAGCTCCCTCGTGCTGGCTGAATCCTCATCCCGGACCGAGGTGAACCTCGGGCTCCCGGGCCGGCTCGTGGTGAGCATTCCCAGCAGAAGAACAAAGAAGCGGAGCATGTTGGTTTCCTTTATATGCGTGCTGCGGATAACTCATCGACCGCCGGGTAATCGAGGCTCAGAACGACCGGTACTGCCCCGAATAGCAGGCGAGACCGTGAGCCGGGCTTATCCGGCGCGTTCCGCTCCCTGATATCGGGCCACCGCATCTTCATGTGCTGCGCCGTCAGGCCTTCTACCGAATACGGAAACTCCATGGCGGATATGTTGTGCAGCTTGAGCAGGCCTCCCCACCGGAACGCCGCGAAGACGTTCGCCAGATTACGCACGGAAAGCGCGCGGCGGGCCGTGATGTCAATCCAATAGACGGCCATCGCTAGCTCTATAAGGTCGTTGGCGCACTGTCCCAGCGCCTCAGACTTGGTCCGGTAGACCGTCCCGTCGGAATTGGCCGTTCCTAGCTTTTCCCCGTGGACCGGCGAGTTGCGCGGCTGCGCCTTGCACTGCATCCAGTCGCATGCCGCCAGCAACTCCCAGCGAATGCCGCTGCGGGTGGCGACGTCCTGGTAGAGAGGCTCGGCGCGGGTCAGCGGAGCCTTGGCCGTCGTCACGAACGCGGTCGTGACCGTTCGGGGGATCTGCGGTACATACCGACGGGTGCCGGCCCGAGCACGACGAGGCGCGATCCTCGGCGCCGGCTGGCGCGCTGTCCGAGGTCCTGCTGCGGTCGCGTCGCGGGCGTTCGCGGGCGTGGCGGCCGCCGTGGTATAGGCATCGAGGACGCCAGGGATGGTAGCGCCACCCTGGCTGTGCGTTCCCCCGCCGCGGTTAGCCGCCTCGCCTTCACTCGGCGTCCCGCCTTCGCTCGGCGCCCCATTCGGGCTGGCTGTCCCGTTCGGGCTCGGCGTACCGCTCGGGTTGGCGGTGCTGCTCGGGTTGGCGGTGCTGCTCGGGCTCGCCGTGCTGCTCGGGTTGGCGGTGCTGCTCGGGTTGGCGGTGCTGCTCGGGCTCGCCGTGCTGCTCGGGTTGGCGGTGCTGCTCGGGTTGGCGGTGCTGCTCGGGCTCGCCGTGCTGCTCGGACCGCTTGTGCTGGCCGCCTGCGGTGACCCGGGAGCCGCGGAGGTCCCAGGCGTCGAGGTGTCGTACTGGTAGAGGTTGTAGAGCTTCATGAGTGCGATGAGGTTCGCGCCGTAGTCGGGATCGGTCGCGTAGACCCCGCTCAGGTCCGCGGCGAAGGCATCGGGAACGTGCCGGTCGGCCATGGCCTGCTGGTAGCTCGCGCCCGTGGCGAGAAGCTGACTGTGATCGGCGATGCTCTCCGCGATGTTGTGGTACACCTTGAACGCGGCGGTCTGCGTCAGCCAGCGCCCGTTCTCGTACTCGCGTGTCGGCTGCATATCGGCACCAGCCGGGCCCGTGCCCTTGATGCCGAACAGATTGTGGTCGCGGACCGCGAGCACGCTCTGACCCCATCCTGACTCCTCGATGGCCTGGGCAATGGTCACCGCGGCCGGAATGCCGTACCTGCCTTGCGCCGCCACTGCGCCCGGCGCGACCTGGCTGATGAACGCCTGCTGCGAGGCCGTTTCAGGGACCTGCGTCGTGGCCGACGGCGCATTGCTCCTCCGGTATCCGGACGCCGGTGACGCGGAGGACGTGGACGAGGCCGACGATGCGGACGAGGCGGACGGACTGGACGAGGCCGGCGAGAGCACTGGAAGGTCGTCCTCTATGGCCTGGATTCCCGGTATCGAAGCCGCGCCGTGGGTCCTGGCGGTGCCCAGCGTCGCGGCTGACCGCCGCGGGCGGGAAGATGCGTTCCCGGCCTGCTGATTGCTGGCGCCGCTCAGCGCGGCCAGCAGCGTGCCGGGAATCGCGGCCTGTCCTTGGTGCGCGTGACCTGGCGTCGGCGTGGCCTGCGAGCCTGGCAGCGTCAGCACGCTTCCCGTCGCCTGACCTTGCTGGTTCGCCGACGACTGGCTGACCGACCCGCTCCCGGCGCTGGTCAAGTCGCCGTTGTCGACGAATCCGGAGACGCCCTGGTCCGCCAGCGAGCCGCTGTACTGGTGAGCATTGACCGAGAAATTAGGCAGTGAATCACCACCGATCGTGTACAGCACTCCGCCTGCGTACTTCGTGACCACCTCGACGTGACCGTCGAACAGGGCCCAGTCGCCCGGCTGAGGCTGGTAACCGTCGCCCAGCGGGTGCCAGCGGTGCTGACTCTCGGCGTCCTGAAGAACGGACATCACATTGGGCGAGGCCGGGTTCGGATCGACCCGGACGTCGGCCCACGAGTGCAGCGGCCACGGGTACGAGGTGCCTCCGGTCACCCAGCTTTCCTGGCCTGCCGCCTTTGCCCCAAGCTCCAGCGTGAGGCTGGCGAAGGCGGCGCACGATTCGCCGTGGTCGACCCCGTCTGCGCTGTCGCTCTGCCAGATAATCGCCTCCATTTCAGCCGGTGTCTTGGTCTGCGCCATCCGAAGGTAGTAATTGGCGACATTGACGATGGCCGATCGCAGCGTGCTGGCGCCCGCTGATGCCGATGCCGATGCCGATGCTGGCGCCGCGGCCGACGTCGGCGCGAGGGCCGACTCCGTCCGAGCGGGCTTGTTGAATTCCACCAAGTGAGCCGGCATGCTCGTCGGCGACGTCATATCAGCCACCGTTCCGTGGGTGAAGGAGAGTCCGGTCATCGCTCCGCATGTACTGAGGCTCACCAGCGCGGTCGCCTGCTGCCAGGTCGGTTTCCTAACGGGATGCACAGAATCACCTTCTTCCGCTGCTTCACGTGGGATGTTGTTTGGCGGGACTGGCTTATGGGCCCGTCCCGAAGCCCTTAGCCGGCACCGGGCAAGGTCCGCAGGATGGCTTGGACTTGGGGATTACCAGGGTCATTCGCGTTCTGGAACAGCACGCTGACGTTCCTGGCTTCATTGGCGGTAGCGCCGACCAGCCACTCCTGAAAGGCGTCCGCCGCCAGTGCCGCCTGTCCGGAGGTGCTGGTCACAGGCTGAGCGCACACGTCGGGGAATCCTGCCCGGGAGATGACAGCCGACGAGCCCGTGTACTGCTGACAGTTCGCCGGGCTGCTCTCCAGCCCGGGCTGCACCGCGGGGTCACCCTTGGCGTTGGTGAGCGTAGCCCCGCCGACGATGTTATTGATAGCCCGCGCCGCGACCTCGATGCTGTCCACCGGGTTATACGGGTTGTAGGGGTGATGAAGGTCCAGGGACCAGGCGACCTCACCGCCTTGGGTAGCGGTAATGGGCTCAAGTCCCTCTCTGCCGGTTTTGCTATCCGTGTAATTTGGATTGTCAGTGCTCGTCATGAGCGCAAAGATCCAGAGAATCTGGCTCGTCGTCTTTCCGCAGGAAAAGTTCACCTGTCCAGGTTCCGACGATACATTGGGATTCTGGCAGGCGGTGGTTATCTCGCTTTGCACTTTGGCCACGCTCGGAGGCCAGGAAGGGCCATTCCTGAAGATTACGAGGACCAGAACCGTAACCAGAACTAGCGCGGTGGCCGTCACGATAGTTATCTTGCGGCCGCGGGACCTGCGGGCCCGATCGACGCTGCGCCGCCCGTGATCAATGAGGGCCCTGGTACGTTCTTCGCCCGGATGCGGATGCGCCCCGGCACCAGCGCGCCCACGCCCGCTATCGGTTCGCGCCGCGGTACGCACGGCTGAGGTCTTGCCGCCGGCACGCACCGCGCTCAGGTCGTCCTGGGCGGACCCCAATACGGACCTCGCCTGGTCCGGTACGGATTCCCTGCCGTAGACGGACTCGGTGACCTCGCGCGCCCGCGACTCACGCCAGTCGAAGAGCTCTTTCTCCAGATCTATGGCCCTTGTTTCTAGTTCGGAGAGCCACTCGTCATCCTTATCGTTAAAACTTTCGAAATCCTGGCTCATTGTTTTCACCTCCAGCGTGTGGCCTGACTCCGGACTGATGACCGGCGTGAAACGTGCCGAGCGGTAACTCGCTACGTGCGAGCACGTAGCCAGCGCGCAGCCCGGCTCGGCGCGGGCGACCGCGCGGCGGAGCCTGCGTCACCGCGATCTGGGTGTCCTGGCTCCGCGCCGGCGCACCTCCCGCGATAACCGGGTTCACACCCGCACCGTCCGCCCGTGCTCCCGCCGCACCGCTCTGACTCATGAACCAATTAGAACACAAGTACGATCGAATTGGAAGAGGTTATTGCCACAGCTCAGCTGTGTTCGGGTAACAGGATACGGCGCCGGGCTGTTAATCTGGCCGGGCCCCACCACGGAGCCGGGTGAGCGGCGAGGTATGCAGGAGGTAGGACGGGGCAAGCGGGGATACAGGGGAGACAGAGGCTGGGGAGGTATCTGTGTCGAGCGGCGAGAGGCTATCTCGCGCCAGGGATGGCCGCGAAGCCGCGGGTGTCACGGGCGTCGTGGTGGTGGCCCATGGTGGCAAGTCGGTCAGTTCCGAGCCCACTACGGCCGTCCAGCCCGCCGTGCTGCGCATGGTGCCGCTGGCCCGGGCCATCCGGCGCGCGTTGCGGGGAAGCGGCGCGCTGGTCGTCCGGCCGCGCTTCCAGCTTCGCGGCTGGAATGGCGAGCAGGCTCTGCCGGTGCATGACCTGAGCGGGATCCTGGACGACCTCGGCCGCCGGTTCGGTCCGGTCCCCGTCGTTCTCGTCGGGCATTCGATGGGAGCACGTGCCGCTATGCGGGTCGCCGGGCACCCCGCGGTGCACGCGGTCGCGGGCCTGGCCCCCTGGCTGCCGCCCGGGGAGCCGGTCGGGCCGCTGGCCGGACGACGGGTCCTGCTCGTACACGGGAACGCCGACTTCATCACCCGCCCCGAGGACACCTGGGCTTACGCGGAGCGCGCTCGTTCCGTGGCCGAGGTGACGGCCATCGAGATACGCAAGGGCGACCACGCCATGCTGCGCCGCCCGGGCCTGTGGCACAGCGTCGCGGCCGAATTCGCCTGCAGCGTCTTCGGTCTGCCCGCGAGAGCGGGTCGGGTGGCCGACGTCCTGTCCAGGACACCCGATGATCCGCATCGCGTGGTGCTATGAGCGCTGCCTGCCGGGCGGCCTTCGGCCGTTCCCGGCCGGAATAGAGATAGTAGGACGGAATTGCCCTTCCTAAAGTGTCGCGGTATGTCGTCCTTAGCCTAATTATCCGTTATACGGCCAGTTGAGCCAGGGAATCTAATCGGGAAAGATCCGTATATGTTCCGAATTGTACCTAGGCGGTGAGCCCGAGTTATTACGAAAAGCACCCGATGCATCGCTCAGTGTGCTATATAACAATGGAAAATGCGGCTTGCCCCGTCTGCCGGAGTGCGGGGAGGGGTGTACGAATGGCAGAGTTAATCCGTGTTCGGCAAGAAAGCGGCGCGCCAGCGCGAGGCGTCCTTACCCGTGCGGTACCGCTTGCCGGGAAGAAGGCTCGGGCGCGGCGTGGCGCCCGGCACGTACGCAGTGGCCTCGCCAGGCCAGGCACGCGGCCGTCGCTGTCAATCCGGTCCGCCGAGGGACGGTGGGCCGCCGACCTGAGCGGCCCGGGCGCGGCCGGGCTCGTCGTCTACGGCATGGGCGGTATCGGCAAGTCCACCCTGGCCCGCCAGATCGCGACGCGGGTCGGCCGGCTGCAAGCCGGCCGGGTCGTCACCGTCGTCGACGGCGAAGTATCGGCGGCCGACCTCGCCGCCGGGCCGGGCGAGGCGGACTTCATCATCCTGCAACACTTTGATGACAACCTGTCGAAGGAAGCGGGCCAGTGGGTCTTCCGCGACCCGGCTCTTCCCGCGCTGCTCGCGAACTGGACCGGAAAGCTGCTGATCACCTGCCGCCAACCGTTCACCTTCCCCGCCCCAGGCGGAGCACAAGCCACACCTAACGCACCATGGCTCGCACCATCGCCGACAGCCCCGGACAAGGTCGTGTTCCGCCAGCTCGGGCCGCTGACCCGTTCCGGCGCCGCCGAGCTGACCCTGTCGCTGCCGGCGATCAGCCAGCTCGGCGACGCCGAACGTGATCGCGCCTGGCGGCTGACCGCCGGGCATCCGCTGGCCCTTGAGTACCTGGACTCCGTCCTGGCGCTGGGCGAACGCTACCCCGCCGTGGCCGGTCGTATCGAGGCGATGGTCGAGGCCAGGACCGGTCAGCCGCTGCCCGGGGCCGAACCCACCGAGTTGCCTACCCCAGCTGCGGAGCTGATCGCCTGCGCCGCGCGCGATCAGATGTTCGGCGAGCTGTTCGACCGCCTCAGCCACGGGGCCAGAGCGCTGCTGGTACGCGCGTCGGTCTTCCGGCTTCCCGTCGCCGCGGAAGTCGTGGCCGGCCGGGCGGGACAGATCGCCGAAATCGGGGCCGTCGGCTTGCTGGCCGTCGATGGCCGCGGTGAGCTGGCCGTTCACCGTTGGACCGCGGATGCGCTGGACCGCCGCCTGGCCGAAGCCGACCTCGGTGCCCAGGTCGTGGCGGCTCACCGCCGGGCAGCCCGGTACTGGCAGGTCCGCGCCCCGGGCTCGCCTTCTGCTCATCGGGCCGAGCTCGAAGCCGGCTATCACCAGCGCCAGTCCGCGCTGGTCGCGGAAGATGGACGGCCCGAAGGTCGCCAGTCAGGCGACGGCGGCGGCGCCGGGCGCCGCCGCCCAGCGCTGACCCGCGCTGGCCGGCGTGGTGGGGCCGGCGCATTCCTGGCTGGCGCACTCGCCACCCTGACGGTGTTCTTGACCGTCGGGGCGACCCGGGCCGCCTCCGTCCCGCACCTGGCGTCCGCGGACGCGCCCGCCCGGATGTCGGCGCAGCCGCCGGCCGGGACGTCGGCGCAGGCGCCGGCCGGGACGTCGGCGCAGCCGCCGGCCGGGACGTCGGCGCTGGTACCCGTGAGCCAGGCGGTCGTGGCCCGCGCCCAGGCGGCGGCCTGGGTCGCCAGCCAAGTCAGCGGCGGGGCCATCATGGCCTGCGACCCGGCGATGTGCGCCGTGCTGGCGCAGCATGGCATCGCCGCCGGGAGCCTGCTGGTGCTCCGCCCGGGTGCGCCTGACCCGCTCGGGTCCGACGTGGTCCTGGCCACGGCCGCGGTACGCGACATGTTCGGCGCCCGCCTGGCGGGCGTGTACGCTCCGGAGCTTCTGGCCAGCTTCGGCACCGGCGAGGCCAGGATCGACATCCGCGCGGTCGCGCCGGACGGCGCCGCCGCCTACCGCACCGCCATCGCCGCGGACCTGCGGGCCCGCCGGGTGGCCGGGAGCGAGCTACTCCACGACCCGCTGATTACGTTCGCGCCGGCCACCCGCGCTCAGCTGGCCGCCGGTGAGGTCGACGCGCGCCTGCTGACCGCCCTCGACACCCTCGCGGGCAGCGAGCGGGTGCGGGTTACGGCGTTCATCGACGACGGCCCCGGGGCCGGCCCGGGCCTGCCGCTGCGTGGCGCCGAGCTGACCGCGAGCAACACCACGGCACGGAAGATGCTGGCCTTCTTCCGCGCCCAGCGCCCGCCGTACCTCTGCGCCCGGGCGGCCATCGCCGCGCTGCCGGGCGGCGAATCGCTGCTCACCGTCGAGTTCGCCGCGCCCGCGCCGCTCGGCCTGCTCCCGTCGCAGTCGTTACCGGGCCCGAACCCCCAGAACCCCGCAGGGTCCCGCCAGATGCATCACGCCCGCCCGGCCGCTACCCTCAGCTATACATGGACGAGGTGACACTGGGGACGGCCTGCGATCCGCGCAGCGAGGAGTTCGCCGGTAACTTCAAAGCCCAGCAGGTGCTCGCTGCGGGGCTGACCGAGCTCCTGGCGGCGGCGCGGGCGGGCGGGCCGGAGAGCTCCCGGCTTCGGCACACCGAGCGAGGCAAGCTGCTGCCCCGGGATCGGGTCGACACGCTCCTCGACCCCGGCAGCCGTTTCCTCGAACTATCGGCGCTGGCCGCGCACGGGATGTATGACGGCCAGGCGCCGGGCGCGGGCATCATCACCGGCATCGGCCGGGTATCCGGGCGGCTGTGCGTCGTGGTCGCCAACGACGCGACGGTCAAGGGCGGCACCTATTACCCGATGACCGTCAAGAAGCATCTGCGAGCCCAGGAGATCGCGCTGCAGAACCGGCTGCCGTGCATCTACCTGGTCGACTCCGGCGGAGCGTTCCTGCCGCGCCAGGACGAGGTCTTCCCGGACCGCGACCACTTCGGCCGGATCTTCTTCAACCAGGCCACGATGAGCGCCCGCGGCGTGGCCCAGATCGCCGCCGTGATGGGGAGCTGCACCGCCGGCGGTGCTTACGTGCCGGCCATGGCGGACGAGGCCGTGATCGTTCGGAATGAAGGAACGATCTTCCTCGGCGGCCCGCCGCTGGTCAAGGCCGCGACCGGCGAGGTGGTCAGTGCCGAGGATCTCGGCGGCGGCCTGCTCCACTCCCGCACCTCCGGTGTCACCGACCACCTGGCGGACAACGACTCCCACGCCCTGCGCATCGTCCGGCGGATCGTGGCCACGCTGGATCCGCCGGACCCGTTGCCGTGGCCCCGGCAGCCGGCCGAAGAGCCGCTGGTCGACCCGGCCGAGCTCTACGGCGTCATCCCGGCCGACCTGCGGATTCCCTATGACGTCCGGGAGGTGATCGCCCGGCTCGTCGACGGCAGCAGGTTCGCCGAGTTCAAGACGGAGTACGGTACCACCCTGGTCACGGGCTTCGCGCACATCCGCGGCCACCCCGTCGGCATCGTCGCCAACAACGGCGTGCTGTTCGGTGAGTCGGCCCTGAAAGGAGCGCACTTCATCCAGCTCTGCGACCGCCGCCGGGTGCCGCTGCTCTTCCTGCAGAACATCACCGGGTTCATGGTGGGCCGAGAGTACGAGGCGGCCGGCATCGCCAAGCACGGAGCCAAGATGGTCACCGCCGTCGCCTGTGCGCGTGTGCCTAAACTCACGGTGGTGATCGGCGGGTCGTTCGGCGCCGGGAACTACTCCATGTGCGGGCGGGCCTACTCGCCTCGGTTCCTTTGGATCTGGCCGGGGGCGCGGATATCAGTGATGGGCGGCGAGCAGGCCGCGTCGGTGCTGGCCACGATCCGGCAAGACCAGCTCGGTGCTGACTGGAGCGAGCAGGAGGCCGACGCGTTCAAGGCCCCTATCCGGGCCCAGTATGAAGAGCAGGGAAACCCTTACTACTCCACCGCCCGGCTCTGGGACGACGGCGTCATCGACCCGTTGCAGACCCGCACCGCCCTCGGTCTGGCCCTGACCGCCTGCGGCGGGGCGCCGCTCGCGCCGGTGTCCTACGGCGTTTTCCGGATGTAAGAAGGGGAGCGCTTGTGTTCGACGCCGTGCTGATCGCCAACCGGGGGGAGATCGCCGTCCGGATCATCAGGACGCTGCGCCGGATGGGTATCCGCTCGGTGGCCGTCTACAGCGACGCCGACGCGGGCGCCCGGCACGTCCTGGCGGCTGACGTCGCGGTCCGGATCGGGCCCGCGCCCGCCGCGTCGAGTTACCTGTCGGCCGACCGGATCCTGGACGCCGCGGCCGCGACCGGCGCTCAGGCGGTTCACCCCGGCTACGGCTTCCTCGCCGAGAACGCCGCCTTCGCGCGGGCCTGCGCCGCCGCCGGGCTGGTCTTCATCGGGCCGTCGCCGCAGGCCATCGAGACGATGGGCGACAAGATCAGAGCCAAGCACACTGTCGCGGCGGCCGGAGTTCCCGTGGTCCCCGGCTGCGCCCAGGCCGGCCTGTCCGATGCGGACCTGATCCGCGCGGCCGGGCAGGTCGGCTATCCCCTCATGGTCAAACCGTCCGCGGGCGGCGGCGGAAAGGGCATGCGGCTGGTGCCCGAGCCGGACGGGCTCGCGGCGGCGCTGGCCTCGGCCCGCCGCGAGGCCGCCACCGCCTTCGGCGACGACACGCTGTTCATCGAGCGCTTCGTCCCTGACCCGCGGCACATCGAAGCTCAGGTGCTCGCGGATGGCTTCGGCAGGACGCTCCACCTGGGGGAGCGGGAGTGCAGCCTGCAGCGACGGCACCAGAAGATCATCGAGGAGGCGCCATCCCCGCTCCTGGACGAGGCCGCCAGGCAGCGCATCGGCGTGGCGGCCGCCGAGACGGCCCGCGCGGTCGCCTACACCGGAGCGGGCACGGTGGAGTTCATCGTCGCCTCGGCGGCGCCCGCCGAGTTCTTCTTCATGGAGATGAACACCCGGCTCCAGGTCGAGCATCCGGTGACCGAGCTGGTCACCGGGCTCGACCTGGTGGAGCAGCAGCTCCGGGTGGCCGCCGGCGAGCGGCTCAGCTTCACCCAGGGCGACGTCACGCTGACCGGCCATGCGGTCGAGGCCCGGCTGTACGCCGAGGACCCGGCGCGCGGGTTCCTGCCCACCGGCGGGCGGGCCCTGCTGGTCCGCGAGCCGTCCGGAGACGGGATACGGGTCGACAGCTCTCTGGCCGAAGGCGCCGAGATCTCCTCGGCCTATGATCCGATGCTGAGCAAGGTCATCGCCTGGGGCGCCGATCGTGCCAGCGCCCTGGCCCGGCTGGATCACGCGCTGGCCGCCAATGTCGTCCTCGGCGTGCGGACGAACGGTTCCTTCCTGCGCGCCCTGGTCACCGATCCCGACGTGCGGGCCGGGCGGTTGGACACCGGCCTGATCGAGCGCCACCTGGGCTCTCTCGTTGAGCCGGCCGAACCCGGTGATCTTCTGCTCGCCTACGCTCTCGGGCGGCTGCTGGAGATGCGGCCCGCGACCGATGACCCGTGGGACGTCCTGGACGGCTGGCGGCTGGCCGGCTCGGCCGAGATCTCGTGGACCGTGTCGACGCCAGCCGGCGGCACGCGGGTCCTCCGGGTCACCGGCACCCCGCGAGGCGCCCGCGTCGGGGTCGATGCCGAACCGCCGGTCGCCGCGGCCGCGTCGCCCGCCGATGACGGCTTCACGCTGACCGCCGGGGGGACCACGCGGCCGGTGCGTATGGTGGCCGATGGCCTGGCCCGCTGGCTCTGGCTGGACGGCGCGGCTCACGTGGTGACCGAGCTGCCCGCCGAGACGCTGGCCCGCGGCGCGGCCAGCGCGGACGCCGACATACGCAGCCCGATGCCCGGCACCGTCATCGCGGTTAGCGCCTCGCCCGGCGAGGCGGTCCGCCTCGGTCAGGTGATCATGATCGTCGAAGCCATGAAGATGGAGCATTCGCTGCGTGCGCCGTTCGACGGCATCGTCACCGACCTGCTCGCCCGGGCGGGCCAGCAAGTAAAGCTGGACGAATTGCTCGCCCGCCTCGACCCTGAACCCGATCCCGATCCTGGATCACCCGGCTGAGGCCTGCTCAGCCTGACCGTATCCGTGGCTGGCCGGCTCGCGGGCTGCAACCGTTCTGCACCCGGCGGCGCACCTGCGCGGCTACCTGAACCAGCGAGTATCACGGGTAGATGAAGATCACGCTTCAGGCCAGCATTATCTGGTCGTTCCGTGTCGCCGGTGATGGGGAAGGGAATGGCAGATGATGAGCAGCAACCGTTCTGAGGTTTCAACGGAGCTGGGCCTGGGGCTGGTCGGACCGGAGCGCACGATCGTCCCGCTGACGGCCGGGTTGTCCTACAGCTGCGCGGATCCGTACGCGATCCGGATGGCATTTGAGGTGGGCACCGATGAGCCGGTGGAGTGGATCCTGGCCCGCGAGCTGCTCGCGGCGGCGCTGCACGGCAGCGAGGGTCTCGGAGATGTCCGGGCCTGGCCGTCGGCCGCATCGGTTGACCCGGACGTCGTGGCCATCGCCGGCGGCGCGGCCGGGCACGCGATCTTGAACATCGCGATGAGCTCGCCCTACGGGCAGGCGCAGTTCGAGGTCAGCGCCAAGGCGATCGAGGACTTCCTGCAGCGGACCTACCAGCTGGTGGCGACCGGGCAGGAGTCGTCGTACCTGGACTTCGACGCCGAGCTGACCGAGCTGCTCAGCCAGGCGTAACGACCGGGGGGGTGCCGCGGCCGGGCCATTTCGGCCCGGCCGTCGGCGCGTCCTCGGCGCGGCCTGGCGCGCAGGAGTCCTCCGCTACGTCGTCCAGGCTCGGTCAGCGGGACATCATGGCCTCGATCAGGTGCGGCCCGGGCTCGGCGTAGGCCAGGCGCAGCGCCTGGTCGAGGTCCTCGGCCAGGTGCACCCGGGTCGCAGGGACGCCCATGCCGTTGCTGATCTCCGCGAAGCCCGGCGTCGGATCGGACAGGTCGAGCATCCGCGAGGCGCGCTCGCCCGCCTCCCCGGCGGCGGTGCGGGCCAGCTCCATCCGGAGGATGGCGTAAGCGGCGTTGTTCAGCAGCACCGTCGTGACGTTGAGCTGCTCGCGGGCTTGGGTCCATAGCGCCTGGATGGTGTAGAGCGCGCTGCCGTCGGCTTCGATGGCCAGCACCGGCCGGTCCGGGGCGCCCACCGCCGCGCCCGTCGCGACCGGCAGGCCCTGTCCGATAGCGCCGCCGGTGAGGGTCAGCAGGGTGTGCCGCGGCGCGCCCGCCAGGGCCTGGGGCAGCGCCACCCCTGAGGTGTTGGCCTCGTCGGACACGATCGCGTGCTCAGGCAGCGACGCCGCGATCGCACTGGCCAGGGTGCTCGCCGTGATCGGCCCGGGGATAACAGCCGACCGCCCGGCGCGGGCCAGGACCGGCGGGGTTTGGGCGGCGATCTGGTCGGCCAGTTGCTCCAGGGCGGTCTGGGCGTCCTGGTCGGCGTCGGTCAGGACGGTCACCGTGCAGCCCCCGGGCACCAGGTCGCTGGGGCGCCCCGGGTAAGCGAAGAACGAGACCGGCGCCCGGGCCCCGGCCAGGATCAGGTGATCGAGTCCTGTCAGCTGAGCTTCGGCGCGTTCGGCCAGGTAGGGCAGCCGGTTGACGGCGGGGATACCGGCCCCGACCTCCATCCGCGCCGGAAACGTCTCAGCCAGCAGCCGCGCTCCGGTCGCGGCGCTGATCCGGCTGGCCGCCGCGAGCCCACGCTCGGTCAGCGCCGTCGCGCCGAGCAGGAGCATCGCGGCCGAGCCAGCAAAGCCGACCGGACCGGCCGACCCAGCAGACCCAGCGGACCCCGCAGACCCGGCCGAGCGAGCCGGGCGAGCCGGGTCGGGGGCCAGCAGGGCGGCCACGGCCTTGACCTGGCCGGGGTCGGCCGGCTCAGGCGAAGGTGCCGGCCGGGGCGGGGCGATCGCTGCGCCATCGCCCCACGAGACGTCGGCGGGCAGCACCAGGGTCGCGATCTGGCCGCGGCGGGCCGCGGCGACGGCCCGCATCGCGTCCTGGGCCAGGTCGCGGGTCGTGCCGCAGGTGCGGACCCAGCCCGAGACGGTCCGCGCCAGGGCCTCGATGTCGGACTGCAGGGGCGAGTCGTACCGGTCGTGGCCGGTGGCGTGCCCGCCGACGATGGTCACGATCGGGCTGCGGGCCCGGCGGGCATTGTGCAGGTTGGCGAGCCCGTTGGCCAGGCCCGGGCCCAGGTGCAGCAGCACCGCGGCCGGCCGTCCCGCGATGCGCGCGTAGCCGTCGGCGGCTCCGGTCGCGACACCCTCGAACAGCACCAGTATCCCGCGCATCTCCGGCACCGAATCCAGGGCGGCCACGAAGTGCATCTCCGAGGTGCCCGGATTCATGAAGCACGTGTCGACGCCCGCGGACACCAGGCTGCCGATCAGCGCCTGCGCTCCGATCATTCGCGGGTCCCCGCGCGCTAGGCGGAGGGAACCGTGACGACGGGGCCGTGCGCGTGGTGCAGGACCGCGTGGGTGACGGCGGCGGGGCCCTGCCGGCCGGCGCGCCGGCCGATGACGACCAGGTCGGCGCGCGCGGACACCCCGGCCAGCGCCCGGCCCGGCGGGCCGTAGACGACGTCCTGGCTGACCGCGACGTCGGGGTACTTGGCCCGCCAGTCGTCGAGCAGCGCCGCGAGCTTGCGGGTGACCTGCTCTTGGACCGCCTGCGCGCCGGGGGTCATGAAGTGCTCCCAGGCCCGCGCGCTCTCGGACGGCTGGGTGCTCCAGGCGTGCACGGCGAGCAGGCTGGCCTTGCGCAAGGTGGCCTCCTCGAACGCGAAGGACAGTGCGGCGGCGCTGGTGTCGGCGTCCCCGATGCCGACGGCGACCTGCCGGTGCGCGGCCGTGATCTCATCGCGGACGACCACGACCGGGCACGGCGCGTGGGTGGCCGCGTACCGGCTGACCGACCCGAGGATCAGCGCCGTGAACGCGCCGACCCCGCGGGAGCCGACGACCAGCATCAGCGCGCCTGACCCGCTCTCGGTGACCGCCAGGGCGGGCGCACCGGACAGATTATCGCTGTCGACCAGCAGGTCAGTGGATACCTTCGCGGCCCGGGCGGCGGCCGTGGCCAGCGCTCGGTCACGGTGGTCCAGCAGCACATCGGTGACGTCCTCGAGGCCGGACCCGTCGTGATGGTCCATCATCCGGGGCAGCGTCGCCGCGGCGGACACGATCCGCAGCGGGGCGCCACGCAGGACCGCCTCCCGGGCCGCCCAGTCGACCGCCCGCAGTGATTCCTCGGAACCGTCTGTGGCGGCCACGATCGGCTTGGCTGACATACTGGTCCTCCATTCTGGCGCGTAACTGCCAGAATGCTCTCATGGAACATGGTTCGGCGCGATCGGTGGGCTCGGCGGGCTCGATCCTGAGCATCGGCTCGAGCGGGTCGATCCTGAGCATCGGCTCCTCGGGTTCGATCTTGTCGATCGGGTCGGCGGGCTCGATCCTGTCGATCGGGTCAGCCGGATCGGTGGCGAGCCTGCTCTCCGTGGGCTCGGTGGCGAGCGTCGGCTCGATCCTGTCGGCGCTTTCCCAGTGGTCCATACTGGCCTGGCGATCGAGATCGGCCCTCAGCCGGTCAGCCTGAACGGTCCAGCGCCAAACCCCAGTCTGAACGGCCCTGGCTCGACCCCGATCCGACCTCAGCGGGCCGAGTGGGCCCCGGTCATCATGGCCGCGAGATCGTCGGGATGCAGGAAGGACGCCGGTGGCGGCGGCCCCCAGGCGAACAGGCCGCGGGCGCCCTCGAGGTCTTCCGGCGTCCACAGCTGGTCGTCGACGATGCAGTCCATGTCCGAGTAGTACTCGGAAAAGTTGCCCGCCGGGTCCTTGAGGTACCAGAAGAAGTTCGAGCCGGCGTAGTGGCGGCCCAGCCCCCAGACGTGCCGTTCGGGGTTGCCCTCGAGCATGGCGAAGGCGCCGCGCCCGACGTCGTCGATGTCGTCGACCTGCCAGGACGTGTGGTGCAGGAAGTTCACCGGGGCGGCCAGCACCAGCACGTTGTGGTGGTCGGTGGAGCAGCGCATGAACGCGCCCACGCCCTTGATCCGGTCGCTGACCTTGAAG
>Ga0302229_10000987_pt1 | contig 21972 bp, 17 predicted proteins | sample II_Palsa_N1_3_FD_193518 | JGI IMG/M metagenome (GOLD analysis project Ga0302229, IMG submission 193518) | Peat permafrost microbial communities from Stordalen Mire near Abisko, Sweden - II_Palsa_N1_3 | ecosystem: Environmental > Terrestrial > Soil > Palsa > Peat permafrost | place: Sweden... | reverse complement strand
CCGGCCAGGCCACGCAGCCACTCGGCGCGGGCCACGTTGATGCCGCCCTCGCCCTGCACCGTCTCCACGATCACGGCGGCGGGCTTGTCCAGCCCGCTGCTGCTGTCGTCAAGCAGGCGCTCGAACCACGAGGAGCCGGGCGCACCATCACTACCCGGGGAGGGGTCGAACGGCATCGGCGTGGCGTGGGCCAGCGGCACCCCGGCGCCGCCGCGGTGAAACGCGCTGCCGGTGATCGACAGCGCGCCCAGCGTCATGCCGTGGAAGGCGTTGGTGAAGCTGATCACCTCGGTTCGGCCGGTGACCTTGCGGGCCAGTTTCAGGGCCGCTTCGACCGCGTTGGCCCCGCCCGGGCCGGGGAACTGCACCTTGTAGTCCAGCCGGCGCGGCCGCAGGATGAGTTCGTCGAACGCGGTCAGGAACTCGCGTTTGGCGACGGTGTACATGTCCAGGGAATGGATGATCCCGTCGCCGGCCAGGTAGTCGATCAGGGCACCTTTGAGCACCGGGTTGTTGTGGCCGTAGTTGAGTGCGCCGGCTCCGGCGAAGAAATCGAGGTAGGCGCGGCCGTTCTCGGCGTACAGCCAGCTTCCGCCCGCCCGTTCGAATACCGCTGGCCAGGTGCGACAGTAGCTGCGGACCTCAGATTCGCGTTCATCGAAGATTGTCATTTCATCGGATCCTGTTCACTAGTTATTACTTTTGGTAATTTCTATGGCCTGTTAGCAGTGCCGTTCAGGTCAAGGAATTTCGTGAGGGACAGGGGCAGCGTGGTCACGGCCTCGGTGGCGGGATTACCGCCCCACCAGGCTCGCGGCGGCACATTTTCGCCTTTCATCAGGAAGGAATCGGCGTCGAGTTCCGAGCCGGCGCCCATGGTGACTCCGTAGTGGACGAAGGCACCGACGCCGAGGGTGCAGCCGGGGCCGATCGTTATGTAGTCGGACTTGAAGGTGCCGTCTTCCAGGGAATGGCTTTGCAGGACGCTGCCCGCATTGAGGGTGCACTCGCTGCCCACGGTGACCAGCGTCCGCTCCACGATCCCGCAGCCGTCGTCGAAGACCCGGCGTCCCATCCGTACTCCGAGCAGCCGCCACATCACGCCCTTGAACGGCGTGCCGTTGAATATCTGGAAATAGGCGGTAGACGGCACTTTCCAGAAGCGCTCGTGGCGCCAGAACGCGGCGTCATAGATCGAGCAATACCGCGGCTGGAGCCGGCGGAACGCCAGGACCGCGTGTTCGACCAGCACAAAGTAGACGAGGGTGAACGCGAAGTCGAGCACGATGCAGGTCGCTGTGGCCGCCCAGTCCGGCAAGTTCCCGATGCCGAACGGGTCGAAGGCGATCAGCACCAGGCCGACGACGTACAGGTACCGGACCAGCTCGTGCAGTCCTATCGTGACGGCGTTGTGCCTGTTCTTCGCGGCCAGGCGGCGCCGCCGTAGCCGTCCTCTGGCGAGATGGTCGAACCGGTGATCACGGTGGACCGAGCGGGGTATCTCGAAGCTGGGCGAACCGAGCAGCCCGACCCCTTCGCGGACCGGCCCCGCGATCGGAATCATGGCCTTGGTGGCCAGCAGGCAGTCGTCGCCGGTGCGGCCGCCGGCCGGATAGGCGATGTTGTTCCCCAGGAAGTTCCGCGCCCCGATGGCGGCGGGCAGCACGCGGAATGAGCTGCTGGAGAACTCGGCGTTCATGAAGGACAAGCCGTCGGAGACTATCGATCCGGTGCCGACGCTGCTGAGCGTGGGCATCTCGTGCTTGACCGCCATCCCGAAGTTGGAGCCGCTCTGCACCACCGGCGCCAGGTGGTATCCGATGGCCTGCAGGTAGTGCACGATCGCCGAACTGTCCCCGAGCAGGGCGTTGAAGAGCCCGATGTTCGAAAGCCTGCTGACGTTACGTTGCAGCGTGTACTGCCAGCCGTACAGCGGGTAGACCTGGCCCGGTTTGAGGGCACGGCTGAGCAGCCGGGGAACGGTGCAGACGAGGAGGAGGCCGGCGAGCGTGAGGCCGAAGACCACGGCCGCGCCGATGATAAGCGCGTCGCGGTCGAGCAGCGCGCTCGTCGCGTGCGCATGGCCGGTGAGCAGGCGGGTCAGCATCGATGGGGACAGCATCAAGATCGCGCCGCCCACCGCCACCGGGCCGAGGATGCCGAGCGCCAGCAGCAGCCGCAGAATGCAGTACCTGACCTGGCGCAGTGCGCTGCGGGGGGCCGGCGTGACCGTCCGGTAGTCCCAGCCGGCGTCGGCCGGCTCGGCCGGGGAGCCGTGCCAGCACTGGCCGGCGGGCACGGCCTGGCCGGCGTGCAGGGCGGAGGCATGGCCCAGCTGGGCATCGTCGCCGATGGCGGTGTCGATGTCGAGGACCGTGTGCTCGCCGACAAAGACGTTCGCGCCGAGGGTGACGGCACCGGTCTCGATGACACCGGACCGGGCGCGGTAGCCGCTGAGGTAGGTGTCCTTGCGGATCACGCTGCCCGGACCGACGGTCAGCAGGTCGGTGCATACCGGCACGTGGTGGGTGAAGATCGCCACCCCCGGGCCGATCTTGGCCCCCAGGGCCCGCAGGTACAGCGGGTAGAGCGGAGTGCCCATACAGAGCCGGGCCAGCGGGCTGGCGACGACCAGCGTCTTGACGATCCAGAACCGGAGGTAGGCCAGGCTCCACACCCTGATGCGCTGCGGCTTCCAGCGTCCGATCAGGATCCACTTGGCCGCGATCGGCACCGCGCCCGTGCCCAGCAGCACGGCCGCGCCGAACAGCACCGCCCGCGCGCAGATACCGGGCACCCCATAGCCGGCCGCGGTCCAGGTGGCGCCGGCGTCCAGCACCAGCGAAGCCGCGAGGACGGTGCCGGCGAACAGCAGTAGCTGCAGCGCACCGCAGAGGACATACCGTGGCTTGCCGGCCGGCGCGGCCGCCCTGTCGAAGGCCGCATGGGCGGCCTCGTGCGCTGGCGCCTGCTTCGCCAGGGCGGCGGCCAGGCGGCGCACCGTGGGGTTGAGGTAGATGTCCTTCATCGACACGGCGGGCAGGCCGGCGTGCTTGCGGATCGCGGCGTTAAACCGCGCCATCAGCAGCGAGTCGGCGCCGAGAACGTCGAAGAAATGGCTCTCCGCTGAGACCCGGTCGACGCCCAGGGTGGTGGCCAGCAGCTGGGCCAGTGTCCGTTCGGCGTCGTTCGCCGGGGCCACGTAGTCATCCTCGGTCGCTAGCCGGCGAGGGCCCCGCGGCGCGGGCAGGCTTTTGCGGTCGGCCTTGCCGCTGGCCATCATCGGGATCACCGGGAGCTGTTCGGCGTAGGCCGGGACCATGTAGCCGGGCAGCCTGTCGCGCAGGTACGCAAAAACGCGGCCGGCGTCCAGTGCGGCCGTGTCCCGGCGCGAGCTGTAGTACGCGACGAGCTCGATCACATCGGGCTGGGGCTGGTAGGTGTCGACCACCGCCTGCGCGATGCCCGGCACCTGCAGCAGGACCGACTCGATCTCGGTCAGCTCCACCCGGTAACCCCGGATCTTGACCTGGGTGTCTATCCGGCCGTGGTGCTCGATCTCACCAGCGGAGTTCACCCGGCCCAGATCGCCGGTCCGGTAGATCCGGCCGGACGGATTCTGCGGGATACCTATGAAGTCCGGCACGAACGCGCGCTCGGTTAGCTCGGGGCGGTTGAGGTACCCGCTGGCGAGGCCGATCCCCGCGATACCGATCTCCCCCATCGCTCCGGGCGGGACGGCCCGGTCCGCGTCAGGATCCAGCACCACCACCGAATAGGTCGGCAGCGGCACCCCGATCGTCACCGGCCTGCCCGGATCCAGCACCGTCCACGTGGCCGTCACGGTGGCCTCGGTCGGGCCATAGACATTGAGAAACCGCCGGCCTGCCCGGTGCCAGCGGGCCACCAGGTCCTGCGGGCAGGACTCACCCGACACCAGCAGGAACCGCAGCCCGGGAAGTTCGTCCTCCAGCGTGGCCAGCAGCGTCGGCACACAGCACAGGGCGGTGACGCGGCGCTGGAGCAAGAAGTCGTTCAGCTCCGGGCCGAGCAGGTTTTCCCCGCCCGGCTTGGGCACCAGGGTCGCCCCGGCCATCCAGGGCACCCAGATCTCCTCCACCGAGAAGTCAAACGCGATCGTCATGCCCTGGTAGACCCGATCGTCGCAGTCCAGGCCGTACACCTCGGCTGCTACCTGGACGAAGTTGCAGATACTGGCATGTTCGATCGCCACCCCCTTCGGCCGGCCGGTCGAGCCCGACGTGTAGATGACGTAACACAGGTCATCGACCGGCCTGCCGACCTCGGCCGCGCCGAGGCGATCCCTGCTCTCGACCGCGATCGGGCCATCGGCCTCATCCAGGTACAGCAGCCGGGCCGCGCCGGCCAGACCCGCGGCACGATCGGCCAGGTGCGATCGCGACAGCACCAGCCCGACCCCCGCGTCGGAGACGATGTAGGCCAGCCGATCCGGCGGGAACGCGGTATCGAGCGGAACGTACGCCGCGTGGACTTTCAGCACCGCGAGCATGCTGGCGTAGCCGTCCACCGCCCGGTCGAACAGCAGCCCCACCCGGTCACCCGGCCGCACACCACGGCGCAGCAGGAAACGCGCCAGCTGGTTCGCCCGCGCGTCCAGCTCCGCGTAGCTCAGCGTGACGTCCGCGGCGTCGACCGCAAGATGATCGCCGCGGCCCAGCCGCCGCAGCCAGTCGCAACGACCCTGGAACAAGTGCTCCAGACGCTGACCCTCCCGCCACCGGATTGAACCCTCGTATCCGGCGCCGGACCCCGTTAGCAACTGGGCATTCGGGCGCAACCGCTGCATAGTGTCACTCACTGGCAATCCCCCTGATCCCCTGCCTGAATGATTGATCTTTCAAGTACCGATACGTTCGGAGCACGGGGGCCGGTTCACCTGACCTGTCGGCCGGCCAGATCAAGTTCGCCACCCTCCGTGCATTTGCTGTAACGTCATGTGACCACGTTCACAGAAGGTTACCGCCCAGTGCTGAACGTTGCGGCTCCCTCAGCCGTATTGGAGGGAGGGAGGGAACCGGCGGACGGTGCCCGGAGCGAAGGAGCAGGTCATGGCGCAGCAGGAGATGGCGCAACAGACGACGGCAGGCCGGAAGGGCCGAGCAAGCGCGGGCAGGGTGGCGGTACCGGAGGTCGCGGTACGGCTGTCAGGCGCCCTGCTCGCGCTGGCGGTTTCGGCCGTGCACGTGGCCGACCAGGGCGGCGTGACCGCCTTTACCTCGCCGGCCTGGATCGGCTGGAGTTACCGGCTGATCGAGGTGGGCGGTGTACTCACCGCCCTGGCGCTGCTGGTGCCCCGGCCGGCCCGGCTCGGGCCGGCCGCGCTTGGGCCGGCCTGGCTTGGCTGGGCGGCCGCCGTGCTACTCGGCACCGGGCCGTTCGTGGCGTACGTCGCTTCGCGCACGGTGGGCGTGCCGGGTGACCCCAGCGACGTCGGCAACTGGGGTTACTGGGTCGGGACGGTGTCGCTGTTCGCGGAGGCCGCGCTGGTCGCACTGAGCGTCGGCATGCTGCTGACGCTGCGGCAGCGCCGGTCGTGAAGAACCGCTTGCTGATCGCTGCGGGAATCGCGGTCATCATCATCGGAGCCGTCTTCGCGCTGCAGGGATTCGGCGTCATCGGGGGCAGCGCCATGTCAAACAACCACACCTTTGAGGTCGTGGGCCCGCTGGTAGCGCTCGCGGGCCTGGCGCTGGCCGCACTCGGGCTGCGGCAGCACGGATCCGCCGCGCAGTGACGGCCCCGCCCGCCGCGATGACGCGCCGTCCGGACGGAAAGAACCTTCATTAGTTTTTTCGGCACCCGCGGGCCGGGTGCGATCCGGGAAACCGTCAAATCGTACTTAAGATCTATAAAAAGGGCGAGTCCGGGAGCCGTCGCTAGCCGATTTTGCCGGCATGATGGCACATGGTGCCGGCCAGGGCCGGTACAACCGTCCATCGTGCCGGCTGGAAATCCCAGTTGGGAGCCGGTATTTAGAATTCGTATGCATGCAGGTGCGGGTGAGACATCGGGAACCTTGCCCGGCTGGACGGTGACGGAGCACGCAGCATTCTGAACGGCTCCCCGGCCAGCGGCCGAACTGGCTATTTAGTCGCTGGTGGTGCAGGTGGCTCCGCCGACGGTCACGGTGATCCGGGCGCCGGGCGCGGGGCCGTTGAGGTAGATCAGCGCATACCCGGAGCCGTCGGTCCGGTAGCTGCGGGAGTAGCCGTCCGCCTTCGCGGTGGCCTCCTGGTCGTCCTGGTTGGAGTGCACGTAGACGTTGTTCTCGTCGCGGGAGGCGTCATACACGCTCGCGGTGGCCGTGCAGCTGGCGCCGGATCTGGACGCGGCCGGCGGTGTGTAGGCCGCGGCCCTGGCGTAGTCGCTGGCCAGAGTGGCGCTAACGGCGGCCACGATACGCGCGTAGCCGGTGAGGATGCCCAGTTCCCGGTTGTAGCCGAGGCTGGCCACGGAGAAGTTCTGCGACCCTACCAGCACCCGCTGGCCGGACCGCCCGGCGTCGGCCACGATGGCCTTGGCGTGGATGTACAGGGCGCTGGCCTTGTCCGGGTAGAGCCGGATGTGCGCGCCGGCCCGGGCTAGCTCGGCGAAGGCCTGGTCCCATTCGGAGTCGGCGGTCATCGTGATGGTCACATGCACGCCGCGCCGGGCCGCAGCGACGAGGGCCGCGGTGACGGCCGGGTCGTCCATCTCCTCGTCTTCGGTGGCCAGGGTGTGCTTCGCCCCGTCGATGACCGACAGGACCGACGCCTTCGCGTTCGTCGGCGACCACACCAGGTCGGCGCCGTCCGGCGGGGTGATGGCCCGCCCGGCGAAGTCGGCGTTGAAGGTGGCGACGATGGCGGCGACGTCGGAGCGGCCGGTGTTGATGACGGCGAAGTCGCGGGTGCCGGGATAGTCGCGGGCGACCAGGTTGAGGGTCATGATGACCGAGGTGGCGTCGTCGACGGTGAGGGTCTTCTGATGGTAGGTGGTGCCCGCCGGAGCCCACCGGACGTGGACGCGGTGGGTGCTCAGGTAGTCGTACGCACCCGAGTTGGCGGACTTCTCCAGGTGCCGGTCGAGGAGCACCCGGACGTCCACGCCGCGGGCGGCGTCCGCGGCCAGGTCCGCTTCCGCGGTGGAGTCGGCTAGCTCGTACATGGTCAGGTCGACCGAGTGCCTCGCGCCGGTGATGAGCTTATAAATGGGCCCGATTCCTGACGCCGGCTCGGTCAGTAGCCGCAACGATGCCGCGGTACTCGATGAACGCCGCTCGGCGGCCGACGCCACCGCGACGGACCGGGACGGGGCCGCTGACGTACCCACGGCCGCAGTGCGCGCGACCTGGTCAGATGCCGCGCCCTGGCCCACGGCCGCGCCGGAGCAGGCAGCCACGCTCAGGCCCAGCCCGGCCGCCGCCGCGATGATCAGGATCTTCCGGTACATACCACCGTGCTCCGCCCCGCTCGGGAAACCTGCCCGACGCCCGACCAATGTAGACCCTGCAGAAGACCCGCAGAGCCTGCGTTCAGGAAACCTGGCTGGCGACCGGGAGCCCGTGGCCGGCGACAGCGGCCGGGGTCAGGCCTTTCGATGAGTTGACGCTGGCTTTATCGTCTCGATCAGGGGCAACCGGCTCGGGGAACCGGCTCGGGGAACCGGCGGACCGGTAGGAATGCCCGCGGTTTGAGGAGGGACCACACGATGGGGCAGGCGAGCGCGGAACAGGCACTACGGGCACTGGAGCCCCTCGTCGGTGAGTGGACCGTGGAGGCGAGAGGCCCAGACGGGCAGGCGTGGCCCGGTGCGGGCCGGGCAAGTTTCCAGTGGCATCCCTCGCAGGCGCATCTCGTCCAGCGCACCGTCATCGCTATGCCTGGTGCCCCGGACAGCATCTCGATCATCGGCTGCGACGCCGCCGATGGCAGCTATGTCCAGCTCTACAGCGACGAGCGCGGGGTGTGCCGTATCTACACCATGCGCATTGACAACAAGGAGTGGATACTCCAACGCGACGGTGAGCCGTTCCCGCAGCGGTTCATAGGGACGATCAGCGACGACGCCCGCACCATCTCGGGCCGTTGGGAGAAAGCCGAGAACGGCCCGGAGTTCACCGTCGACTTCTATCTGACCTACCGCAAAGTGGTCCTCACTTGAGACAGGCGCTGAGGCTGAGCACTTACTGACGGGCTTTCCTGGTGCTGGTCTACGGCGTGCCGCCGCTGTTCGCGCCTGTGCCGGCGCTAGTTTCGTCTTCACCGGTGTACGGGGAGGAGTCTCATGGGGCGCAGGCGTGGGTTGACCGTTGCTGTGGGTGCCGCGCTGCTCGGGGCGGCGCTGACGGCGTTCCCGGCGTGGCCGGCCGGCGCGGCGGCCGGCCGGGCCGCGGCATCGTCAGCTATCTGCAGTTCTTCCTCCCATCCGGCCCTGGCGGCCAGGATCGGCCGCGACATCCAGACGGCGCGGCGCGGCCGCGTCTCCGCCGTCGCGGTGGCCGTCGATGACCCGGGCCTGGGCCTGGAGTGCTGGGTGAACAGATTCTCGGCTTTCGACTCCGCCAGCGTGATCAAGGTGACCATCCTGGCTGCGCTGCTGCGCAAGGCGGAGGACCAGCACCGGCATCTGACCGCCACCGAGGCTGCCTGGGCCAGGTCGATGATCACCAGGTCCGACAACGATGCCGCGTCTGCCCTGTGGGCCGAGCTCGGGCGAAGCTACCTTCAGCACTTCCTGGGCGTGGCCGCGATGAGGCACACCTGGTTGGGCCCGGGCGGCTACTGGGGCCTGACCCAGATCACCGCCAACGACCAGGTCGTATTGCTGCGGCTGCTGCTGAACAGCAACGCGGTGCTGGACCCGGCCTCGTGCAGCTACGCGCTGAAGCTGATGGCCGAGGTTATCCCGGCCCAGCGCTGGGGTGTCCCGGCCGGCGCGCCGGCCAGCCTCACCGTGCACGTCAAGAACGGCTGGCTACCCCTGGCCACGCACGGGTGGCGCATCCACAGCATCGGCAGCTTCACCGGCCACGGCGGCGGTTACAGCATCGTCGTGCTGACCCAGGACAACCCGACCATGGCCTACGGGATCACCACCATCGAGAAAATCGCCCAGGCGGTCAACCGCGACCTCCGCTGAGCTCATGCTCCGTCCTTGCCTGACACGTCCAGAAGGAACGAACCTGCCGAGCACCACAGTGGTCTCAGGGCTCACGCGAGCAGCAAAAACAGAAAGATCCCCTCCGTTTATCGTGGTGAATTCGGGTTCCGTGGCGGATCCGGTGCATCATGATCCCCCCAATCCACCGCCAAGCCCGGATCCACCGCCCAAACTTGCCAAGTAAATACGGTACAACTAAACAAAGGGGATGCGGGGCGGCTGGAATCGGCGGATGGCAGGCCCGGCTACTTGACCGGGCTTTCTAGTCGGCGCTGATGGTTAGGACGCCGTGAGACCAGGTGCTGGTCACGGCGATTCCCGGGCCGCCTGCAATAGTAACCGGGGCGGGGCTAACCGTGAAGGAGACAGCCGTTCCCGGGGCAGAGGAGGCGAACGCCGGAGTGGCCAGCCCGGTGACCAGGCCGGCCGTGATCAGCGCAGCGAAGATTTTCATGCTTCGGCGAGCCAGGAAGTTACTCATCATCGGCCGCTTCACGTTTTCATTCGCCTTGCTTGTCATATTCATCTCCGCTTTCCGCGACCCTTCCTGGTCGATATACCCGACGCTATGGAGCGGAGGAAGCGGGCCCGTTGCGCGGACGGTAGCAGAACGGTAGCGGGATGCGACGGTCGGTACGACGAGTGCTGTAGCAGGCTGGTAGGCCGCCGGACCGTCAGGCTGTCCGTTGGAGAACCGAAGCCGAGTCGCTCCGGCAGAGCTGAGCGAGCGCGGACAGTATCGTCAGCCCCACCAGGAGGACGTCGCTGGGCGGCACGGCGCCGGCGGCGGCGAGGTCCTCCAGCGGATCGCCGCTTGGGCGCTTGATGCGTTCCAGCACTTCGGCATCGCCGGGCAGCTCGCAGCGGTACTCCGTGGAAAAAGCGCCGATGAGAGCGTCGGCGGCAATCTGGCTGTCCACGCCGGGGACGGCGGTGGCCAGCACGGGCAGCAGCACGCCGAGGACGTCGGTGAGCGGGTCATCCCCCACCGCCGCCCATACCGCGTCTACCAGCGCGCACGTGCCGAGCAGGAACACCGGGCCGTCCTGCTCGGGGAACTCCGGCTCGTCTTCATCCCAGGCCGTCCCGATCTGGTACATCGCGGCATCGGCGGCCTTCCGGTACGCCAGCTCGGCCTCGGCGATGGGAGCGAGCACCTCGAGCAGCCTGCTCACGGCCGGGTGATCCGGTCCGAGACCGTCGAAGACCACCGCGCGGACCAGGGCGTCGGTCGCGACGTTCCAGTGCGCGGGATCGGCGGCGATCACCGCGGCGTCCGGGATCTGCGCGGTCGCCAGGCTCGGCGCGTTCCGCGCCTCTTCCACGTAGGTGCCGGTGAAGAACCGGTCGCCGAGCGAGCCCTCGGGCCATCGCGGTGCGTCCGCCGGGACAGGGTCGGCGCCGCCGGACCAGGTCCGGCGGGCAGCGGCTTCGCGCTCCTTGCGCTCGTTCGACTCTTGGACGAACGCCTGCAGGCCAGTCGCCAGCAGGCGCATCGCCTGCTGCTTCTGCGCGTCAGCCCGGGAGCTCTGGCTGGCCTGCCGGGAGCTGGGTCCAGCCTGGCGCTGTGCCTTCTTTCGGTTGCTGGCGCGGCCCACGACACCTCCCACGGATCGGCTGCCACCGACATTATCCACCGGGCGACGAGGTGTCAGCTCAGCGCGCTATTCGCGGAATCGGATCAGAACGGGGTGTGCTGGAGCCAGTGGGTGAGCAGGGCTTGCTGGCCGAAGACTTCCACGCCGGGAGTCGAGGGCGGCAGGCGGCGCGTCAGGACGAGGAGCAGGTCAGCCGCGGGTCCGCGGACGGCCACGTCGGCTTGGCCGTGGCCGTGCTGGACGGTGATGCCGGACGGGGTACGCGTGATCAGCCACTCGCCGGTGCCGGGCAGCTCGGGGTCGGTGGCGTGGAAGTGCAGGCTCTGGCCGTCTCCGCGCAGTTCCGATGCCGAATCGGCTCGGCCGGCGGCGATGAGGCCAAGCCATTCGTCAACGCCGTCCGCGGCCAGGCCAGGCGCCAGATCGACGTCGCGCGTGGCGGCGAGCTGGGCGTCGGCTAGATGCACCGCGGCCTCGTGGGCCCGGCGGCGCGTCCAGAAGCTGGCCGGGTGCATGCCGGTCATGGTCCACACAAGGTCGCTGCCCGCGGCCGCGACGGCCTCGATGACCTGGTCCGCGCCAGTGTTCAGCCAGGAGGCGTGCCGGGCCGGGTCCTCCGGCAGCTTCCCGTCCGCTACCTCGCGCATCGGCACTGGCGCGGTCGCACGGGTCGCCACGATCTGGGCCGCCCACCGGTGGCCGCGGCCGACGTGGGTGGCCAGCTGCCGGAATGTCCATCCCGGGCAGGTCGGCACCGGCCGGTCCAGGTCACCGTCGATGATCTGGGCCAGTTCCGCCGTGCAGGCGCGCAACCCAGCCGAGAAGCTGTCGTCCCCAGGCAAGCTGTCGTCCCCAGGCGTATGCATCGGCGTCCTCCTCAGAGCAGAACCCAACAGCGCAGCAGCGCCCCGGAAAGGCACTCTACCCGCGGGCCACGGCGGGTTGAGGAGGTTCCGGGGGTCAGTAGTTCGGCCGATGGCACGGCCGCGGCCGGCTCGGACGCCACGTCCCCTGGCCGTAGCCCGGCGCCGCTGGCCAGCTAGGAACGCGGGGTTGAGGAGGTCTGATGCTTGTATCCACCCGCTGGTGGTTTCCGCGGCTGGAATAGCACCGGCCGGCCTCGCGTTCCTACTTCCTGTCGGTGCGTTAGTGTCCCCCGGGCTCTAACCATTGCCGTCATGGAATACCGTCCGGCTGGAGCCATGATGCGCCTTTCGCCGTGAGGCGACCTGCGCACCGGCCACGGCACGCCCTCGCGAGCACACGCTTCCGGGGGCGCTGTCATGTCCGGGCCGGCGTCACGCGCCCAGGTCCCGGCCCGCAGCCGGCCACGTGATGGATAGGGCGGTGCCTATCGCCATCAGCCGGGCGGCGATTTTGCGGCGGCGACCGGGTCTGTATATATAGAGCCAGCGCGTGGCTGGCGTTGGCGTGGACGAGGTGGGTAGCCGATGACGGTCAGCGAGGATTTCACCGGCCTGACCGGCCGGTTCCGGGGCGAGCTGCTGGCTCACTGCTACCGGATGCTGGGCTCGGCTGAGGAGGCCGAGGACCTAGTGCAGGAGACGTACCTGCGAGCGTGGCGCTCTTATGACGGGTTCGAGGGCCGCTCGTCGGTACGGACCTGGCTGTACCGGATCGCGACCAACGTGTGCCTGACCGCGATCGAGCGGCGGGGCCGCCGGCCGCTGCCGTCTGGGCTGGGCGGCCCGGCGGAGGAGATGGAGGCGCCGCTGGTGGCGGGGCCGGAGGTGCCATGGCTGCAGCCGTTTCCCGGCGCGCTGCGGGCCGGGGAAGGCGACGATCCGGCCGCGGTGGCGGTGTCGCGGGCCGGTATCCGGCTGGCCTTCGTCGCGGCGCTGCAGTACCTGTCGGCCCGGCAGCGCGCGGTGCTGATCTTGCGGGACGTACTGGAGTGGCCGGCCGCGCAGGTGGCGGAGCTGCTGGGCACGACGACCACCGCGGTGAACAGCGGGTTGCGCCGGGCCCGGGCCCAGCTCGCGGAGGCGCTGCCCGCCGAAGACGAGCTGGCCGAGCCCGCTGAGCCGGATCGGCGGGCGGTGCTTGACCAGTTCGCCGCGGCCATCCAGAACGCAGACGGCAGCGTCCTGGCGGAGCTGCTGCGGGAGGATGTCGCGCTGGAGATGCCTCCGGTGCTGACCTGGTTCAGCGGCCGCCAGATGGTGGCGGGCTTTATCGCGGCGCACTTTCTCACCGAGCCCGGAGGGCTCCGGCTGGTTCCGGTCCTGGCGAACGGGGAGGGGGCGTTCGCGGTCTACCGGCGCGGCCCAGCCGGGGCGTATCACGCGCACGCTGTGCTGGCGCCTACGGTCACCGCGACGGGGATCGCGCGGATAATCGCCTTCCAGGACACGGGATTGTTCGGGTCGTTCGGCCTGCCGTTGGAATACCGGGCTGGGTCCGGACCGGCGCCGGCGCGGGACCAGGCGATCCCGCGTGGCCCCGCTGAGTAGCGGGCCGGCCAGAAACTCTGAAAGTCACCGGGTCGCCCGCGGCGACTCCCCGGACGGCGGCTGGTCTATATAAGTGGGCCGCCGAACAAGCGGCGCGGAGACCACAGGAACACCGCAGAGCTGGAGGAACGGACATGACCATCAACGGCAAGGCAATCCTGGTGACCGGGGCCAATCGCGGTATCGGGCAGGCGCTCGTCGCCGAAGCCCTCAGCAGAGGCGCGGAGCGGGTGTACGCGGGTGTACGCCAGCCCATGGCCCACCCGGACGGGCGCGTCACGCCCCTGATCCTGGACGTGACCGACACGGCGCAGATCCAGGCCGCAGCGGAGAAAGTAAGATCTCTCGATGTCCTCATCAACAACGCCGGCATTGCGCTCTACGACGACCTGAGCGATCGTGCCGTGCTCGAGCAGCACCTGGCGGTTAACCTCTTCGGTACCTATGGCGTGACCCAGGCGTTCCTGCCGCTGCTGACCCGGGCGCGGGGAGCCATCGTCAACAACGTGTCGACCATGGCCCTCGCCCCCTTCCCGTTTACTCCGGCCTACGCCATCTCCAAGGCGGCCGCGTTCAACCTGACCCAGTCGCTGCGCGCTCTGCTGGCCGGCCGGGGCGTACGGGTCCACGCGGTCCTGACCGGCCCCACCGACACCGACATGACCCGGGGCTTTGACATACCCAAGGCCTCGCCGGAGTCCGTCGCGCGAGCCATCTTCGACGGAGTGGAAAACGGGGAAGAGGACATCTTCCCCGATCCCATGTCCCAGTCCCTGACCGACAGCTGGCGCAACGGCGCGGTCAAGGCGATGGAGCGCGAGAATGCGGCGTTCGTGTCGGCCGGGGCCGCCGCGGCCTAGGCCCACTCTTATTAGGAGACAACGCGATGACGGATCACAAAGTGGTCAGCCGCCGAGCCTGCCCTGGGTCTCGTCGGCGAACACTGACTTCAACGTCGACTTCGGCGGCTCCCACGCCCCCGAGCAGGTACGTTCGTGGGGCCTCGACGAGAGCGGACTGCCGCCGATCGTGGCCCTGAACGCGGCCGCGACCGGGACCGACGTCCTCGGGTACCTCTCGGAGTCACCGGCGGTGAGTGTCTTCACGCGCCAGGACGCCGCGATCTACCAGACCTATACGACCGCGGGGCGCGGGGTGGAGTTCCTGATGGGCTACTACCCGGTCCTCGACCGGGTGCCGATGGGGCGCGACGAGGGCGACGCGTTCCAGACCTGGATCCGCCGCCACGACGAGTACGTCTGAGGCGCGGCGTGCGGTCAGGTAGCGGGGGCAATGACCGGACTGCTGACGGTGGCGTATGCGGGACTGGTCCTGCTGGCCACCCAGGTGTTCAGTTTCCACACGCCGGTGGCCGTGGCGGTTCCACCGCCTGGCATGACACGGCCCCCGCCAGCGCCCTAGCGCCGGCTGAGTGCGTTTGCGTCCTCGGGGGGAAGCATTTCCGCTTCCGGTATCTCGCCATCACGAACGGGGGCCGGGCGTGATGCGCGGTGGGACCGGTGCAGGGTGATGACGACCGAGGCAAGGACGAGGGCAGCGCCTAGTCCTTCGCGCCAGCTGAACTGCTCGCCGAGGAACACGATCCCGGCCAGCACGGCGACGACGGGGTTGACGTAGGCGTAGGTGGAGACCGTGGTCACGGGAAGGTGGGACAGTGCGTACCCGTAGGCGGTGAAGGCCAGGATCGAGCCGGGACCGATGAGGTAGGCCAGGGCGATCCAGGACGTGGCCGGAACCGAGGACCACTGGATGCGGGAGAACTCCCCGGAACCGGCGCCCACCGCCAGCAGCACCACGCCGCCGGCGAGCATCTCGATGGCGGCGGCCAGCATCGCGTGGCTCGGCACGGCGAGCCGGTGGCTCAGGACTGACCCGAAGCCCCAGGCGGCCGCCGCGCCGAGGACGACGATCACGGCGGAGATGCGGCCCGACGCCGTGCCGTCGCCGACCAGGATGATCACCCCGCCGAGCCCTACGGCAAGGGCGAGGGCGGTGCGGAAGGTGACGCGCTGATGCTGTACGGGCCAGGCGAAGACGATCATCCAGAGCGGCACCGTGGCCACCAGAACGGCGGCGAAGCCGGAGGGCAGCGTCGTCTCCCCGAAGGTCACGCCGCCGTTGCCCGCGAAGAGCAGCAGGATGCCGATGACAGCGCCGGCCAACCATGCCCTGGCGCCCGGCTTGGTTCTGTCCCGGGCCGATCCGCGGCTGTTCGCCGTCGCCCGCAAGGCAATGGGGTAGAGCAGCGCGCCTGCTATGACGTATCTGGTGCCGGCGAACAGCAGCGGCGGCAGGTGCCCGACTCCGACGCGGATGGCCAGGTAGGTCGACCCCCACACCAGGTAGACGACTCCCAGCGCGAGCCAGCTCAGGGCGGGGCTACGGGTATCGACTGCGGTGCCGTTGTTGGCCATGATCCCATTCTTCGGCACTCGGGGCGGCTCCGCGAGTGGCAGAATCGACAACTTAAGGTAGATTACTGCCATGCATCGAATTGCTATCCCCGTGACACCGGGCTTGCCGATGTTCGAGCTGGCCATCCCGTGCGAGGTCTTCGAACCCGGCCGGGAGGACTTCCCCGTGCCCTGGTGGTACGAGCTGCAGTTGTGCGCGGTCCAGGACGGTCCGGTACGCACCGCCGAGGGACTGCTCTTCGACGGTCCGTTCGGGCTGGATGAGCTGAGCCAGGCGGACACAGTGATCATTCCTGGCTGCGCCGACAGGCAAGACGATGTGCCCGAGGCGCTGCTGCAGGCCCTGCGCGCCGCCTACGACCGTGGTGCGCGGATCGCCTCCATCTGCACCGGCGCCTTCATCCTCGCCGCCGCCGGGCTGCTCGATGGCCGCACCGTCACCACCCACTGGATGCACGCCGGTGAGCTCACCCGGCGGTGGCCAGCCGTCCGGGTCGAGCCCAACGTGCTCTACACCGACGACGGCCAGATCCTTACCTCGGCCGGATCGGCAGCCGGGCTGGACCTGTGCCTGCACATCGTCTCTAATGACCACGGGACCAGGATCGCGAACGCTCTCGCCCGCCGGCTCGTCATCCCGCCGCACCGGGAAGGCGGTCAGGCCCAGTACATCGAGCAGCCGCTGCCCGCCAGCGGCGCCCAGGGCCTCGGCTCATCGCTGGACTGGGCCAGGGAGCACCTCGAACTGCCGCTGACGGTAGAGGACCTCGCCCGCCAGGCCATGATGAGCCCTCGCACCTACGCCAGGCGATTCCGCGAGACGACCGGTACCACGCCGCTGCAATGGCTGTGCGCCGAGCGAGTCCGCCGCGCGCAAGACCTGCTCGAGAACACCGACGACACCGTCGAGCGCATCGCAACCTTGTGCGGCTTCGGATCCGCCCACCAGCTGCGCACGCACTTCACCCGGATCAACCACGTGACCCCGCACGCGTACCAGCGAAACTTCCGGTCCCACGCCGCCGCCTGACCGGGCGGCGCAAGAACATCGGTTGGTCCCTTTGCAACTGTGGCCACGGCGGCGACCACATCCTTTAAGGTGAAAATATCGCCGAGTCGAGGGCAGCGCCGCGTCGGATGAAAAAGCGGCGGGCATGCGCCAGGGCAAACCGTGGCGGGTTTCCGGCGAGCCGAGCCTCGTATACAGGCCGCTGCTTCTTCTCCTTGTCCGCATAGTGTTTTTTCACCGGGGGCAAATTCTTTAGCTGACGCCATACCGGCGTATCGAGGCTCAGCCCCGCCGGCTGAGACGAAGAAACGGGACTGCCATCAGGATTGACCAGAAGCAATGCGAGCTGATGTCCTACTCGGTTGCGAGCTAGCCGCAATCCCGCGATTACGTAACCATCTTCGTCGTTTTCCCGTAGCTCCTCGTAAACTGACGGATTTCGGTTCCAGTACTGCTCATCAAGAACGGCGATCCACCACAGCGTCTCACCAAGAGATGCATACCAGGCAGCCACATCTCGACCCTCGAAATCTTGTTTGAATCGATCATGGGCGGAACACAGGGCGGCCCGCGCCCAGTCCAGTTCCTTCGGAGGCTCCATTGTCCCATCATCTGCCTCAGCTCATGGTCTGGGGCAAGCACCACTGCCGTTCAGAAAATTAATTTCAATTACCCTGAGCGGGCACCGGTGTGGGGCCCGCGCCGCCGGGAACGGAGCCACTCGGGGGCGTGCCTCCGCAGTAAAAGAGCCGCTGCGTTAGCCGGGGGCAGTGGGTGGTGACCCATTGCAGCCGGGGGTCGGTGGCGGAGGATATCCAGACGAGGTGGAACAGTCCGTGCTGGATGTCGGCCTGCAGCTGGGCCAGGGTCGGGGACGGAGTGGTGCCGTCGAACCCTCCGATGGGGACCGCCTCGAGGCCGGTGTCATAGATGATCGCTGACGGCAGCAGCGCGCTCTGCGCCGCCATCAGGTAGGGGGTTCCGTTCCCGGCGCTCTGCCAGTAGGGGATCGTGTCCTGCACCGCGATGATGGCCTGCTGGCCCAGGCCGAGAGCCACATCCTGCTGCACCCGGGCCGACTCGAACGGGGTGTCGAAGGCGCTTTCGCTGTGGGCCGCCAGGCTGACCGAGGCGACGGCCGGCGCCAGCGCTACGGCGACCAGGCCCGCGGCCAGGGCCGCGGCGAACGGGACGGAGCGGGGGCGCACCAGCGACCAGACGATCACGCCGGTCGCGGCGATGCCGACGGCGATGATGGCCGGGACCAGCCAGCCCGGTGCGCCGGCCGAGGAGGACACCAGCCAGCCCGCGTAGGCGGCCGTGCCCGCGACGATGACCGCCAGGCCGATCCTGCGGCTGACCGGGACTCGCTCGCGTGACCGGGCCGCGGCGACGCCGGCCCCGATGATGGCGGCGGCCGCCGGGGACAGCGCCGCGGCGTAATAGGGCCAGAGCGTGGTGACCGCCGTGAACACCACGAAGAAGGTCACCAGCCAGCCGCCCCACAAGATGAAACAGGCCCGCAGCGGGTCACCGCGCGGCTGCCGGCGTCGGCTGGCGATACCCCAGACCGCCACGACGGCAGCGGCCGGGACCAGCCAGCCGGTATCCCGGCCCAGGCCGCCGTCCAGCAGGCGGCCGACGGTGCGAGGCGGAACCTCGAGCGGGGTGCTGGGATTCAGCTGGGCGGCCCGCACCTGCAGCGGGGTCTGGTCGCCGAACCTGCCGAACCCGTTATAGGAGAAGACCTGCGCGAAGACGGAGTTGTCGTGGCTGCCGTCGACATAGGGCCGGTCCGCGGCCGGGACCAGCGACACGGCTGTCATCCAGGACACCGACACCAGCGCCACGACGACGCCCGCGACCGCGAGCTGGCCGGCCCGCCGCACCACCGAACCGGGCCCGGACAGCAGGTAGGCCAGGCCCAGCGCGGGCAGCACCATCCAGGCCTCGATCTCCTTGGCCTGGAAAGCCAGCCCCACCCACACCCCGGCCAGGATGAGCTGGCCCAGCGTTCCGCCGACGGCGCCGGACGACGGCTTATCCAGGTCGCCGACGGCTAGCCCGGCGATAGCCGCCGAGACGGCGTCGGCGGCCAGGACCAGCAGCAGGATCAGCAGCGAGTCGGAGATGTTCTCGCGGTCCAGGGCCACCGTGGCCGGGCTGACCGCCAGCACCAGCGCGGCGATCAGGCCGGCGGCCGGCCCGGCGAGCCTCCGCACCGCCCGGTAGAGCACCAGCACGGAGAGGATGCCCTCGATGACCTGCGGAAGGACGATCGCCCAGGTGTGCATGCCGAACGCCCGCACCGAAAGCGCCTGGAGCCACAACGCCCCCGGCAGCTTGTCCACGGTCATGGTGCCCGCCGGGTCGAACGCGCCGAAGATGAAGTCGTGCCAGCTCATCGACATGCTGCGGTCAGCCGCGGCGTAGTAGTACTCCAGCGTGTCCTGGCCCATGGCCCAGGCGTACAACAGGCCCGCCAGGGCCGCGATCGCCGCCAGGGCCAGCCGCCGCAGCCACACCCGGTCAGACATGCGGCGCCAGGTCGGCATGCCGGGCCATCTTGCCTCCCATCTGCCCACCACTGGCTACCCCGTCATCTGATGAACGGACGAGCGAGAGCGCTCGGTTCCCCCGCCCATCCACTGGCAAGCGCTTGAACGCAAACGCTGGAAACCGGGCGGACCGTCCGGCCTCTGGCGACGCGCGAGATCGGCGTGCAGGTAGCTTCAGGTGTGGTAGGCATCGTGTCGGTGCCGTTTCTCATCGCCATCCAGCGAAGGGCACACCGCAGTGCGACTCTCCCGTACCGCGTTGAATGGCCGCCGAGCGCGGCGGATGCCCCGGGTTCAGCGTGGATGGCGGCGGTTGGCCGCGGCGGCGGCCGTTTTCAGCTTGATATCGGTTGCCGTCGGCGGCTTGCCTGTGACCACCGCGGCGCCCGCGGTCGCGGAAGCTAACCGCGCGGGTGCCACGCCGGCGATGGGCTGGAGCAGCTGGAGCTTTATCCGGCACGACCCGACGGCCGCCGGTATCGAGGCGCAGGCCGCCGCGATGGCCGGCAGCGGCCTGTCCGCCGTCGGGTACGACTACGTGAACGTGGATGACTTCTGGTACGACTGCCCCGGCAGCCAGGGGCCCGACGTCGACTCCTACGGGAGGTGGGTCACCAATGCCAGCGAGTTCCCGCCGGGTCCCGGCGGGAAGAACGGGATCGCGGTCGTCGCCGGCTACGTGCACTCGCTCGGGCTGAAGTTCGGCATCTACGTCACGCCGGGCATCTCCAAGCAGGCCGTGTCGGAGAACACCCCGATCCTGGGGACGCGCTATACCGCCGCCGAAATCGGCGCCGCCACCAGCGAGAACAACTACGACTGCGGCGGCATGGACGGCATCAACTACAGTGCGCCCGGCGCGCAGGATTTCATCGACTCCTGGGCTGATGAGTTCGCTTCCTGGGGCGTCGACTACGTCAAGCTCGACGGCGTGGGCACCGAAGACATCGGCGATGTCAAAGCGTGGTCCGCCGCGCTGAAGCGGACCGGCAGGCCGATCCACCTCGAACTGTCCAACAGCCTCGACATCGCCAGCGCCGCGACGTGGGCGGAGTACTCCAACGGCTGGCGCACGGGCGCGGACATCGAGTGCTACTGCGGTTCTGACTCCTCGAGCTATCCGCTGACTGACTGGTCCAACGTCCGGTCGCGCTTCGCCCAGGTGGCGACGTGGCAACGCTACGGCGGGCCGGGCGGGTTCAACGACTACGACTCCATCGAGGCCGGCAACGGTCCGGCCGACGACGGCATCACCGACGCCGAGGCACAGTCCCAGCTGTGCCTGTGGGCGATGGCCGCCTCGCCGCTGCTCCTCGGCGCCGACCTGACGCACCTGAATCCCACCGAGCTCGGCTACCTGAAGAACACCGCGGTCATCGCGGTGGACCAGGACGGCATCGACGCTCGCCGAATTGTCAGTCACGTCAACCAGCAGGTGTTCGCCAAGACAGAGCGGAACGGCGACGTGATCCTCGGCCTGTTCAACTACAGCGGAAGCGCACGCCACGCCGTGACCGTCGCACTGGCCGCGGCCGGGATCCGCGGCCGGGCCACCGCGACCAACCTGTGGACCGGCGCCTCGGCGGGTACGTTGAGCGGCACCTACAGCGTCACGCTCGGCGCGGGCGCGGTGCAGCTGCTCAAGCTTGTTCCGGTCTCCGGCGCCGTCAGGTAAGAGACGGGGCGCCACGGCCATGCCGACGGCGGTGCGGACGACATCGACGAGCGTCGAGGATGGCTTGGCCTGGCGGGCCCAGTGCAGGATGGCGGCCCGCTCCGCTCCGGTGACCACCGCGGCGAGCACCCATGGTTCCAGCTGGCTCTCGTCGGCGCCGGTGCGCCGGGCGATGGCGTCGGCCAGGGCCGCCTCGGCGGCGGCGGTTGCTTTGAGGTATTCGCCGTGCAACGCCGGCTCGGTCGCCACCAGGGCCCGGAAGTCGCGGAGCCAGCCTGCAGGCAGGCCATCGACCTCGCCTTCGCCGTACATGCTGGCCACGGCCTCGACAAGAGCATCCGCGAGCGGCTCCTGCGGGGGGCGGTCCGCCAAGCTCGCCGCCAGCACGGACGCCCGCCAGGTCGCCGGCCAGGCGATCGCCGCTTCCTTGCTGGCGAAGTAGTTGTTGAAGGTCCGGGGCGACACACCGGTCGCCGCCGCGATCTGGGGAACCCGGACAGCGGCCAGTCCGTTTTCCCTGGCTAGCTCGAACGCGGCCAGGGCGAGGTCGAGGCGGGTCTGCTCCTTCTGCAGATCGCGGCGGCGCGCCGGGGGGTGCAGGAGTGCCGGCCGGTGTCCGGCCAGGCTCATGAGCGGGCGTGCGGGGTGTGGTGGCGGCGGCTGAACTGGATGATCGACAGGGCCAGGAACGGGGCGCTCATCACGATCAGCAGGGCCGAGTGCTCGGCGATCCCGAGGGCGAGGAAGACGACGTTGGAGATGGCGCTGAGGACAGCGCCGAGGACCGGGTAGCGGTGCTTGACCAGGAACAACATGAGAGGGCTTCCTTTCGCGGGGCCGGGCTGTTCATGGCTCGAGCGTAACAGCTGCTTGCGTACCACGCAAGTTATGCGCAGTACGCAATTTCGGCTGGCCGATGGCGGCGGCTCACCCGGGGAGGCGCGCGAAGGCGCGCACGGGGATGGTGCCGGTGGCCTCGATGCGCAGGGGCAGGGCCGTGAAGCGCGCGCCGGTGGGCGGTAGCTGGGCGAGGCCGGTCA
>Ga0302229_10000985_pt1 | contig 22015 bp, 25 predicted proteins | sample II_Palsa_N1_3_FD_193518 | JGI IMG/M metagenome (GOLD analysis project Ga0302229, IMG submission 193518) | Peat permafrost microbial communities from Stordalen Mire near Abisko, Sweden - II_Palsa_N1_3 | ecosystem: Environmental > Terrestrial > Soil > Palsa > Peat permafrost | place: Sweden... | reverse complement strand
ACCTATACTTCGCTGCCTGGGACCGCCCCGCGCCATCCGGCGTGGTGGTCAAAGGACCCGTTTAAGGCCAGGTATCGACAACCTGGCCCGTCTCCTTCGTGGACGGCCTCGACGTCACACGATGGAGAACTCCGACGTTAACCCTTACTTCGACTCGATCTTCGCGATCGGGTCGTCGCCGCGCTCGAGGGCCGCGATGGCGTCGAGGCCAGGAACGGCGGCCTCGAGCTCGTCGAGGTGATCGAGGATGTAGTGCATGTCCGTGGCCCGGTCGTGCCAGAAGAGGGGCGCGTCGGGCAGGTCCATTTCCCGCAGTCCCAAGGCGGTCGAGTTACGGTGGGTGGGCTGGATCACGACAAATCCGTGCGCGCCTCAACCACGGAGATTCCCGGCGCCACCGCCGCGGTGACGGCGGCCAGCCGCTCACGGTCCAGCCGCAGGCCTTTATTCCGCCGGGCCGCCCCGGCCGCGACACCGGGGACCGGGCAGGAGGGATCCTGCTCGTTGCCGGACGGCAGGGCCGGGGCGCCCTCCCTGCGCCGGATCCCGATCCACGGGGCCGGGTTGCCGTCCTGGTAGCCGGTGTACAGGATGATCTGCTCCACGTCGGCCCACGGCACGAACGTGGCCGGTCGGGACGCCAGGGGGTAGCGCTGAGGGCCGAGGGTGATGCCCGCATGGTCGGCGCGGAGCGGGTATCGCTTAACGAAGAACGCGCGGGAAGCCGGCCGCCACAGCAGCCACACCACGGCAAGGCCGGTCAGGCAGGTCAGCCAGGCAAGGAATACCGACAGCACGCCGTTCGCACCCTGCAGTTGCGTCGTCGCCAAGACGAACAGCACGGTGGACACGATGCGCGCCCAGTTCCGGCCCTGCCCAGCCGCCCGCGCCATCCACAGCCACAAGGCGACCGGGATCAGGCTGAGGACTGTGACCAGCGTGATGGTGAGCGGGGTCGCGGTGATGGGGTGCCCGCGGAACCGTCCGTGGATGCCGCCCATGAAGGGCAGCGCGGCGATCAGGAACACCGCGGCGGTGCTGGCGGCGGCCCCGTACATGAGCTTGATCGCGGTCAGCACCGGCTTAGGCGCGGCAGGCCGCAGCAGGTCGCCCGGCTGGCCAGCGAACGGGCCGGGCTGGGACGTGGTGGCCTGTGCTGCGGCTGTGGCGTACGTGGCCTGATCGGCGGTGATCGCGGCGACCAGCCTGCCGCGGGCCGCGTCCAGCTCGCCGGGCGCGGGCAGGGACGTCTCCTGCGCCAGTTCCCGGAGCAGGTCCATCTCATTCATTGGTGGTGAGCTCCTCATACGTCGCGGCCGCCTCGGTGCCGGCCAGGACCTGGCGGACTTTCGTGCGCGCCCGGTGCAGCCTGGACTGCACCGTCCCCACCGGGATGCCCAGGGCCCGCGCCACCTCCTGGTAGGTCAGCTGCTCCCAGGCGATGAGCAGCAGCACATCACGGTCACCGGCACTCAGCGCGGCCAGCGCCGCGTCCAGCAGCGTGCGCATCGCCCGGGCGGTGACATCGGCGGCCACCCGGTCGGCGTGACCGGGAACCTCGGGCGCGGCCACGGCCATCTGCCTGATCCGGTACTGGCGGGCCTGGTCCCGGCGATGCTGGCCGACCAGGTTGGTGGCGATCCCGTACAGCCACGGCCGGGCATCGGGGTAGCCGAGGTCATACCGGTCCCGCTTGGCGAACGCGGCCAGGAACGTCTCGGCGACCAGGTCATCGGCAACCTCGCGGCCGGCATGCCGGGCCAGGTAGCGGTAAATGTGCGGGGCGTGCCGGTCGAACAGGACAGCGAACCGCTCCGGCTCCCGCCAGGAACTCTCGATGACCGCGGCATCACCGGCGGCGGCCGGTCCCCGGCGCGGCCTCATCCGCGGCCTTCCTTCATGTCCATATCCTTCCCGGTGCAGCGGAGCAAACGCCAGGATCGTCTTCGTGCCGTCTGCGGCTGGGGCCGCGGCGTGAGCTGGCGGCGCGGACGCCGCCGTCCTGGCCGGGCCGCGGCGGGACCGCGGAGAACACGGCGGCGGAACTCATGCGAAGCGCTGCGGCTTGAAGAACGCGCTGGCGGCCGGGCGGCACAGCAGCCACACCACGGCCAGGCCGGCCAGCCAGGCCGGCGCGACGGTGAGTACCTGCACGACGCCCCGGCTTCCGGTCAGCTGCAGCGTCGCCAAGGTGAACAGCACCGGTGGACACGATGCGCGCCCAGTTCCGGCCCCGGCCGGCCGCCCGCGCCATCCACAGCCACAAGGCGACCGGGACCAGCAAGACGACTATCACCACCGTGATGGTCAGCGGGGTCGCGGTGAGGCGGTGCCCGAGCGCTTTTCCGTGGATGCCGCCCATGAAGGGCAGCGCGCCGATCAGTTCCGCGGCGCTGACGGCGGCGCCCCCGTACATGATCCTGGCCGCGTTCAGCACCGGCTTAGGCGCGGCAGGCCGCCGCGGCCCGGCCGGCGGGCCAGCGGACGAGCAGGGCTGATACATGGTGACCCCTCCGGAAGCTCGGCAGACTACATCTGTTATCCGCAACTGGCGCCCGACATGTTCACGGCCACCGCGCAGCGCGGCACCGCACCGCACCGCACCGCTGAGCAGTCAAGGGGCCCTCCGTAGCCCAGCTCTCCAGCCCGTGTGGGTGTTCCGTGTGACGTGCCTAACTCTCGTCTCTGGGGACGGGGCCGGTGAGAAGGTTGCGGGCGGCGCTGGCGTAGGCCATGGCGTTGGTGTGGTCGATGTTGAAGACCAGGGCAAGGTGGAGCGGGTCGGCGCCGGTGGCCGGGGCTTCGGCCAGGATGCGGTCGCGCCGGATGTGCTCGAGGGAGAGAATGCGTCGGGGCCGTTATCCTCATCCCTGGCGCGCCGCTGCTCTCGATCGTGCTCAACGCCAACGTACTCGCGACCGTGTTGCTCCCCGTCACCCTGGTCTTCATGGTCATGCTCGCCAACGACGCCGGGTTGATGGGCCGGTCGGCCAACAAAGCGCACCGCGAACGCGGTAGGGATCACCGTCATCGTCCTCGTCGGAGGATGCGGAGCGGCCTACGGCATCGACTCCTTCCTGCAAGTCATCCACCTCATCGGCCCATGACGAGCGACGACTGCCAGGGACCGGGCCGCGACGGGCACCCGCGCCGCCGGCAGCCTGTGGGCACTCCGCGTCTTTGTCGTCCTGGTCAGCCTCATGGTCATCTACACCTTCGTCTACCAACTGCGCTGACCGGTTAGCCGATGGCGGTGCCGAACAGGTGGCCGCGGACAGGCCCTTGGCTTCGTACCGGGCGGACCTCAGCCCCGGTCACGAACCGCGTCGTTTCTGCCATGGCCATATTGTTTCTCTCCAGTACGCCGCAGAAGCCGTTCCTGCCGGTGGACGGCGTCACCGGATTGTTCCTCTCGTGACTCGACTAGTCACCGGGGTCCGGAGCGACATTTTTCCAGGATCACCCTGGAACAACCGTTCCCAGCGATCGGGACGGCTGTTGGCCTAACCGTACGCTCAACAGGCAAATCGGGGGGTAGGGGGGCCGCTTCCGGCCATCCCGCTTCCGCCCCGAGACGGTCGGGCAGCCATCTGGCTGGCGCAGGCGCCACCGTCCGTTTCGAGAATATCTTTCATTCCGTTCCGAGCGGACGACGGCTGGGCGCTTTCCGGGTCGGCGGATTACTTCAGCGCGTCCCCATCGACGAAGCCTGAACAGGGTCGGCAATGATGCGCGCCGGCTACGATTGCTATCTGCGCGAAGGCCTGCGATTCCGCGTCCTGGCGGCTTCGAATGCGAAGGTATACGGATAGACCGGTACAAACTTTCGGATCTTGAACAGAAAGCCTATATGGGGACAGAACGCTCTCTCATTTATGTGCCGGTGCTGCACAGTTCTGGTGATATGGGGTCGCTCGCCAGCGTCATCCCGCGGCCCACGGAGTACGGCGCGCAGGTCGGCAGATACTGGGATGCCGTCGCAGCCGATTTCCGTGCCATGGCTCGCCGGTGGGAAGAGGTCCGCGTTTATCAGGACGGCCTGCCGGTTACCAGGGACGATATCGTGGCCCGTATTGTCGCCGACGTGGACAGCCCGAACTACCGGCTGCTGCGCTGGCTCGCCAGTCAGGGAGCCATAGTGGTCGGTACCGAGGACCCCATCCTCCTGCAGGAGGAGTACGAGTTGCTGAAAGCAAGCGTGACCGACGAGGCGGCCAGGCAGGCTTATGCGGCCCGGGCGACCGGGCTGCTGGAAAGCAGGGACCGCTATATCGCCGCGCGGATCGGTGACACGCTGCCGTCAGCCGGGACGGGTGTGCTGTTCGTCGGCCTACAGCATGAGGTGACGAGGATCCTGCCGCCTGACATCACTGTCACCAGCTTGCCCTCCTGCCAGGAACTGCTTTCGTCCATTGTCAGGAAGCTAGGTATCAATCGGGCCAAGGCGGAGGGACAAGGGTAGGCGCCGAGGCTAACGGGGCGAACGGCCGCCCGCGGCGTGAACCACCCCGGCACCGTGGCAATCAGAGCAGGACATATGGCGCTCGCTCCGGGGATCGGTTCCGCTGCCGCCGCAACGGGAACAGGTCAGGTGCGGATTGCGGACAGTCTGGGCTCCTCTTCCTCCGCAACTGCTGCAGGTCAGCCTGGTATGGGGTTGCACGCCAAGCCCCCGGCAGTGGGCGCACGGCACCCGCGGTTCCGGTACTTCCACGACACCGCGCCCTAGGCAGACCTGGCAGGCCGACGGCGGAGAGAGAATCCCGAAACGATCGCGACCTGTCCCGGAGCAGAACGCGCAACGCACGGTAAGTTCCCGCTGGGTCGTCTTGCTCATCCTGGTAACCACCTTCGGCTCGACGATTCGCTGCACAGAACCAAATCACTCCGTGGCACGCACATATTTACCCGCCCTTTGTCGAATTTCCCCTATTGTCCCGGCTTCGGCGGCTTTTCTCGCTGGTTCCGCAATTAACTTCAGCCTAGCAAATGTACCCGCGAAACTATAAGGCGGCCACGGTCCGGTGAAACGCACCTCGGTACCCGTTCCCTGGCTCACTTGCTCGAGATAATCACCGACCCGGGCCACGCCGGCCTGGTCGGTGAGCAAGGAGAGGTTGAGCACCATCATTTTCCCTCGCACCGGCCGCGGCCTGTTGACCTGCACATCGTCGACCAGCGTGGCCAGCATTTCGCCGTGACGGCGGAAAGCCGCTTCCGCCTGGAGTTCGAGCCTTTCGCGCTGTTCGCGCTGCCGCTGATGACGGGCAAAATAGGCGTGCCCGCGCGGGCGCAGCGAAGCAGATTCCGCTGCCCCGGCCGGGGCAGCGGCCGCGGCCGAATCCTCCGCGTCGCGGAGGATCTGAACCCCCACCTCGACGCGTCCCCGCAGAGCCTGCAGGCGGCTGCGCAGGGCGGCATGATGTTCGGAAAGCCAGCCGGCCACGTTCGCCTCGGCGCCGCGGCCAGAATCACCGCGGACGATGACGTCGAAGCTCATCGGCAGGACGGTCCCCGCGGACTTCCAGGCTTCCTCGATAACCGCGTTGTGCGCGGCGATCCAGCCGCGTACTTCTGTTTCGCTGCCCTGGTAAGGCTCCGGGGCGCAAGCGTGCGTGAGCACGGCGACGTCCCGGTGGCGGATGGGATGTACCGGTCCTCCGTCCAGCGCCGGCGCGCGGACGGCGGGTGCCAGGTCGTAAGCCGGGAGGACGCAGTAGAGATAGCGGGCACTGGCCGTCATGTCAGACCGTTCCTGGAGAGGCCTGGTGCGCGAGGCCTGGTGCGCGGCGCAGGCCGCGGATAACGAGCGTTCCCGCCGGGCTGACCGCGCACCGCGGTTCGCCGACGACTTGGGTGGGAAGCCCTATCCACCGATCATGGCTGGGCCCGTGGCGCAGCACGAGACCGCGGCCGTCGGCGGCGGCCTGGGCGGACGGCGGCGCGGCGCGCGCCTGCGTCGGGACGCTGGTGATCACCAGCAGTTCGTCGCCTTCCACCAGCACCTCGGTCGGAACACGGGATGCCAGCCAGCCCGCGGCCAGCTTCTCGCCGATGCGCCAGGTCTGCTGCCGCACCTGCCGTGACGCCGCGTCGAAATACCTGTCGGCGTAGCGGACCGCGGGACCGCCGAGCACGGGCACGAGCGGCCGGAGGCCCGTATGCATCTCGGCGAGGAGGGACTCCTCCGTCTGCGCGCCGATGAGCGTCATGAGTTCGGCGGTCGTCGCGTGGCCGCGGCAGGCGAGGTAGTCAAGGATCAGCGCGGACGTGGCGGGCAGCGCGGTCAGCCGGGCGGCCAGTCGGCGAGATGCCGGGGCAGGCAGTTTTTCGGTGAGCGCCTCGTCTGGCCGCTCAGCCAGCCGCTGCCGCTCAGCCAGCCGCTGCCCGAGGACGGCTTCCCAGTCATCTAGCCGGGCGGTGATCAGCCAGCACACGCGCTGCCTCGCCCCCGCCGCGGGCTGGTACGTCAGCCGCAGGACGTGCTTGCTGACCAGGATGAATGTCCGCCTCTGGAGGTCCAGGGCCGTGATGGCGGCCACGTCGATCTTGACGTCGGCTGACCGGCCCGAACCGTGAAAGGTGAAGGTGGAACCTTGCCAGCCCAGCCAGCCGAGGCGCCAGCAGCCCCGCGGGCTGACGCTGAGGGCGCCCTGCGCCCGCTGCATCGGTCCTGCTTGAGCCAGGTCATGCATAAGCGCGCTCCGTGTCCTCGCGCTCCGTGTCCTCGCGCCGGGGCTGCCCGGCCATGGCGTGGATGAGGTCGCCGACGAGTCCGTCGAGGTCATCGCGCACGCTTCGGACCGCGTCGGCTACACCGTGCTCGGCCTTGATCGCCTCGACGGCATCCTCCAGTTCCGCGAGGGCATCGCCGAGCCGCTCGATCTCGGAGTCGCTCAGGCTCCCCCCCTCGACGCGGCGGACGGCCGCATGGACGAGTGCCTCCTTGACCACCTCGAGGAGGGCGATGACGAGCGCCAGCAATCCCTGTCCCGGGTTGCTCTCTTTGAGGTCAAGCATCGCCGCCCCCATCCCCCGGGTCCGCGACTCGCCGCAGGGCCGTGGCCCATTCGCTGACGTTCTCGCCGGTGAACAGGGCCTCGGCGGGGAACCCTCCGGCTTCATGGCTGACCACGAGCACGTCGCGAGCCCCGAGGTTCGCGAGTTCGCGGCGCTCGACCGTTACGTTCCCGATCTGTGCCAGCGGCACGCGCAGCAGGAGGCCCGGACCGACGTCGGCCCGCCAGGTGAGCTCATCCGCCGTCAGTACCGCCCAGCCGGACTTCCACTGCGCCTGGGAATCCCCGGGGCGCCAGTGGTGCCACAGCTGACCCGCGGCGGCGGCGCCGAGCCCGAGCCATCCCACGTCAGCCGCGGAGAGCTCCGTTACGGTGCGGCCGAGCCGCCCTTTCAGGCGTGCCTCCAGGACATCCGCCTCGCCGGTATAGAGCGCGGCCAGGGTCCCGTCCTCCAGCGCCAGGCAGATGACGTCGCGGCGGTCGCCCGCGACGTTCTCGCGCGGGATGCGACCGAGGCCTGCGATGGCGCTCACCTCGGCCGCGAACAGGATCTCCCGCGGCAGCGGCCGGATGAGCAGGAGACGCTGGTCGGTCAGCAGCAGGCGGCCGGGACGCCAGAGACGCCAGATGCCTTGAGTTTCGTAGTATGACCCGTACAGCTCGGCTTGGACCTGCTCACCTGGCCGCAGGGCCAGCTGCCGCCACTCCGCCTCGTGGTTCTCGACGGCGCGCGGTTGCGAATCCCAGGCCTCCAGCAGGCCGTACTCCAGCATCGTCTCGACCGCCGCTATCGCGGCGTGCAGGCTGATACCGATCAGCGGGATGCCCGCCATGCCGATGACGAGGTCGAGCTTGACCACGACCCCCTTGTCCATGACGCGCTCGATCAGATCCGTCATCGTCGCTCGGGATTCACGCTGCGGCTCCATCGGCGGCGGTCCGCCTCAGCGCGCCGGGACATGCGCGGGTTCGGTCGCGGCGAGTTGCTCGGCGAACGGCTGGCCGTAACTCTGGCCGCGGGTCTCGGCCGGCATCATCGCGCGCCAGGCGGGCGCCTGCAGGTTCGTGCCGGAGGGGAATTCGAGGCCGTACTTCGCCGCGGTCTCGAAGGAAGCGAGCGCCGCCCGGATCTTGATGCCCAGCAGCTCGACTCCGGCCAGCGAGACCATGATGTCGGCGTTGATGACAAGCCCCTTATCGAGCACCACGTCGATAACGTCAGCGAGAGCGTCACCGTGCTCCCTGGCCGGCTCAAGCCCCACGGCTCTCCTCCGCCGACGCCAGATTCGGGAAGGGCACGATCACTTCCGCGATCCAATCCGTTTCATCGCGTCTGCGCAGGCCGATTCGATGCCAGGTGACGAGGTCGCCTTCGTCGCTCACCCGGACGTCATACGCGCCGACGATACCCTGGGCCTCGGGTATCCGGTCGAGTTCGAGCATCTCGACCGTCAGCCGCCAGCCGCCTGCCTCCTTGTCCGCCCCGGAAACGAGCAGCGGCTCCAGGTTGGTGGCCGTGGCGAGCTGCGCCTTGGCCCGCTCTGCGATCTGCATCAGCTGCATTACTAGCTCCTCTCGTTGATAATCGCGTTCAGTCGCGCCAGCAACTCGGCCTCGGCCGAGTCGTATGCGTCTTCGGTGATCAGGCCGGCGTCCAGGCGCTGCTGTAGCTCCAGCATTTCGCGGCGGATGACCTGCGGATCGTTCAGCTCGCGATCGGCTGTATCCCGGATCTCGGCCAAGACGAATTTGAGCCCGCTGGCCGGCAACATCACCGGGGCGAGCAGCAGATTCTTCAGAAGTCCCATCGCCGTCCCTTCACCGTGGGGTGCTCCCGTTTGCTCATAGCCCGCCGAGACCGACGAAGTTATAGGGGGGCAGCGGGCCCGCGAGCATGAAGCCAAGCCGGCCCGCGTGGACGCGGTCCAGGTCCTGCACCGCGGCCTCGAAAGGCTCGATCCGCGGCCGGTCAACGAGGAACGCCGCATTGAGCACCATCAGCTCCGAGATCGGATCGTTCCTGCGGATATCGATAACGTGCGGCTCGAGCGTGCCAGCAAGGTCATCTGCCTCCTGCTTGCGCTTGGCGGCCAGCACCTTGGCGGCCCGTTCACCGAGCTGGAGCCTCGCCTCGTAGGTCGCCGCCGCGGGATGCCGGGACAGGCGATCACGCAAAGCGCGCAGGTCACGGTCGCCGGCGACGACTTCAGCGAAGACGGACCGCAGGTCCGTCCAGGACGCCTTCAACCCGAGCTCGACTCGGCCGGCCACATGATCGAGGAGCCGCCGCAGCTCGGCCCAGCGCACCTCCAGGAAGTTCGTCACCACCCACTGCGGGCTCGGCAACACCGTGCCCAGCCGCGTGGGCAAGATCTCAGTCGTGCGCATCACGCCGTCGATGACCGCCTGATGGCCGCGGACGTTCGCTCGTGTCACCTCGTACCTCGGCCGCGGGTCGTCGCTCAGCACGGCCGCCAGGCCACGGTGCGAGAGCGTGTAGACGGGGCCCGCGCCGCTCATCGGCGGTACGTCGAGAACCAGCGAGTCACCGTCGCCGATAACGCCGTAGAGGTACACCGTAGGCCCGGGGCTCATCGTCGGCCGTCCAGCGCCACGTCGTCCTCGCTCCGCCCGATCGTCACCATCAGCTCGGGGCAGCCAGCGGAGTCTCCCCAGGTGCGGCCGCGGGCGTAAGCCAGCAGGTCAGCGCGGGCGGCACCGAGGGCGGCGAAGCGGTCAGCGGCGTCGCTTCCGGCGGGCTGGCTATCGGGGTGGAACTGCCGGGCCAGCTGCCGGTAGCGCGATTGCACCGCCTCCTCGGAGATATCGCACGCCAGTCCGAGCAGGGCGCGGCCCGCCGCGAGTCGTTCGGCGTCGAATCGCGTGATGCTGACCGTACCGAAGGTGTATGGCGGGAGCGGGCCGATGATACGAAGCGCGCAAGACCCGGCGAGAGCCTCATCCAAACGGTCGATCGCCGCCTCGAACTCCGCCATCGCCTGCCGCGGTACCAGGAACGCGACATTGAACACCAGCTGATCTGAGAGCAGGGCGTTCGGTTGAACGCATTCCGCCAGCGGCTTGGCGACATCCAGGAGCATCTGCTGACAGTGCGCGCGACGCCGGTCAAGCGCTTCGGAGACGATCTTCCCGACGTTGACCTGCTGAGCGAGACGTTCTTCGGGCGGAGCCTGCACGGCCACCGACTTGGCCTTGGCGACCTCCGGATCGCGGCCGACCTCGCCCAGGACTTGTGGCAGGTCCCAGGTCGCCGCCACCTCCACCTCCACGAGGCCGGAAAAACGTGTCAGCGAAGCCCGGACCAGCCCGCTCCAGCCGGTCAAGAGCATGCGGACTTCGTCCTCGGAGGCCAGGACCGTGCCGAACTGCGCGGGAAGGACGTCACCGCGTTCGAGTGCGTCTTCGATCACCCGCTGGTGGATGGCCAGCCGGCGCAGCAGTTCGGGCCGCGGCAAGCCGTTCATCGCGGGGCCCGCGTGAGGGCCGACGATGGCCGACGCGCCGCCGACGGCGATCGCCGTTACCGGAGACTGCCCGTCTGGCATGCCCTGCGCACGAAGCGGGGTGCGCAGGACGCCCGCCGCGGCCACCCCGTACACATAGGTCGCTGTCTCAGCCATCGTCGCTCCTGCGCCTCTTGCGTGCCCCCATGGCGGCCAGCGCGGTCGACACGTCCGCCTGCGTGACTTCAAGAAGTTCGAGGTCGGTGTCCGCGCTCTGGTCATCGCGCCCGATGAACCTGCGCGCCGCGGCCATGGTGGCGTCACGGCACAGGCCCGCGAGGTCGGCGCCGACGAAACCCGCTGTCTCGGCCGCCAGCGCGTCCAGATCGATATCGGCGGTGAGCGGGCGGTTTCGGGTGTGCACGCCGAGAATCGCCCGGCGGGTGGTCTGGTCTGGAAGCGGTATATCGATCTCGATATCGAAGCGGCCGGGCCGCAGCAGGGCCGGATCGAGAATGTCTGACCGGTTGGTCGCCGCCAGCGTGACGACTCCGCGCAGTTCCTCGATACCGTCAAGTTCGGTCAGCAGCTGGCTCACCACGCGTTCGGTCACGTGGCTCTCACCGCCACCGCCGCCGCGCCGTGGGGCCAGCGCATCGATTTCGTCGATGAAGACGATGCAGGGGGCCGCCTGACGCGCCTTCTTGAAGACCTCGCGGATACCCTTCTCTGACTCCCCGATCCACTTGGAGAGCAATTCCGGCCCCTTGATCGAGATGAAGTTCACCCCGCTCCCGCGCGCGGCCGCCTTCGCGAGCAGCGTCTTCCCGCTGCCAGGAGGGCCGGTGAGCAGGATGCCCTTGGCGGGCTGGGCACCGACACGGGTAAGGACGGCCGAATGCAGCAAGGGCCACTCCACGGCCTCGCGAAGGGCCGCTTTCGCGTCCTCCATGCCGCCGATCTCGTCCCAGGAAACGTCGGCCACTTCGGTGAACACCTCCCGCATCGCGGAGGGCTCTATGTCGCGGAGGGCGTCGAGGAAATCGGCCATGGTCACCTCGAGCTCCATCAGCCGCTCGTAGGGAAGCTCCGCGGCCGCCAGGTCGAGGGTCGGCATGAGCCTGCGCAGCGAGGCCATCGCGGCTTCGCGCGCCAGCGCTTCCATGTCGGCGCCGACGAAACCGTGGGTCGCGGCGGCGAGATGATCGGGATCGACATCGAGCGCGAGCGGCATGCCCCGGGTGTGGATCTCGAGGATCTCGCGGCGGCCGTTGCGATCCGGGATGCCGATCTCGATCTCCCGGTCGAAACGGCCCGGCCTGCGCAGGGCCGGATCGAGATTCTGCTGGATGTTGGTGGCCCCGATCACGATCACCTGACCACGGGTCTTCAGCCCGTCCATCAGGGCCAGCAGCTGCGCGACCACTCGCTTCTCGACCTCGCCCTGCACCTCGGTTCGCTTGGGCGCGATAGCGTCAATCTCGTCGAGGAAGACGATGCTCGGCGCGCGCGCCTGCGCCTCCTCGAACACCCGCCGCAGGTTAGCCTCGCTTTCCCCGTAGAACTTGTGGATGATCTCGGGCCCGTTGATATGCAGAAAGTGCGCCGCGGTCTCGTTCGCTACCGCCCGGGCGATCAGCGTCTTCCCGCATCCGGGTGCGCCGTAGAGCAGGACTCCCCGGGGCGGGTCGATGCCGAGCCGGTCGAACACCTCAGGGAAGCGCAGCGGCAACTCGATCATTTCCCGGATCCGCGCGATCGTCTTGCCCAGGCCGCCGATGTCCTCGTACGAAATCTTCACGGTGCGCCGGTCAGCGCTCTCGCCGGTTATCTGGATGCGTGTCCCGGCCTGGATCAGGACGAAGCCCCGGGGGGTCGTACTCTCCACGGTGAAATCCTGCGGCCGTGAGCCGAACAGATTGACCCGGATCCGGTCGGCGGCCTGGACCACGAGACCATCGACCAGGCGCCCGACGTAGGAGGCATCTCTCGCCTGCTGGGTCAGCCGCGACCGGCCGATAGGCGACAGCGTCACGGTCCGGGCGTCGGCGATGGCGGCCCGTTCCACCCGGACCCGATCGTCGAGTCCCGCGCCAGCGTTCTCGCGGGCAATCCCGTCGATCTGGATGAGGCCCTTCCCGCGTGCGTCCGGGTAGGCCGGCATCAGTTTGACCGCGGTGGCCCGCTCCCCGGTTATCGCCACGACATCGCCGATGCTCGCGTGGAGTCCCTCCATGGCGTCCGGGTCAAGGCGGGCGATGCCGCGGCCAACATCTTTAGGCAGCGCCTCCGCGACACGCAAGGTCAGCGGGGGCGATTCGTCGCGTACCGGCGAGCGAGCCATGGCCGTTCCTCAGCCCCGGCCCTGCGTCTTGGTGAAACGCAACTCCAGATAGCCGTTCTGATAGTTTCGCTGCCGCTCCTTCGGATCGACCGCCGCTGGAAGCAGGATCTCCTTCTCGTACTTCCGCTTCGGCCCTGTCGCCGACAGCGCCAGGACGTCTCCGTTCACCTCAAGATGGATGTCCTTCTCCTGGACGCCAGGAACCTCGGCGACGACCACGATCTCTTCTTCCTCGTCGAAAACGTCGACGAAGGGCTCGCGGGTGTCGCTGACGACAGGTCCTTCTGTGGTGTCTCGTACGTTGCCGAAACGCTCGACGGTCGGCGTTCCTCCGATCCCCGTGCGCACCGAGAACCCATAGACGCCACGCATGCCACCGGGCGAGGTGAATTCCCGCTCTCCGGTCGTCCCCTGTCCGCCCTGCTCGCCCTGCTCGGCGAGGCGCTCGGCCAGGGTGATCAAGTCCCCTAGACCACGCAGCAGGCCGCTAACGCCGTCGCCTCCCGGGCGCCTAGGGTTCGTTCCGCCCGATGTCATCTAACCCACCTCGTCTTCAGCACCGCTGGTCAGTTACGGAACTCGGTGTCCGCCAGCGAGGGCCGCGGCCCGGAACCTGCCGGCTGGCGGCCGTCGCGGGCAGCCGCCCGTGCAGGCGTGCGGCCTGGGCGTCGATCTCGGCCAGGCTCCTGCTGATCCGCACCAGCCTGCGCTGCCAGGACTGCTGCTGGCTGAGGAGTCGCTGGCGTTCCCGCGCCAGCCCGGTCAGCAGGCCGTAGGCCCGTTGCTCAGTGACCGGTCCTTGGCCGGCCGACCTCCTGGGGGCGCCGCGGATGTCCTGAGCGGTACGGATGGGTTTCATGTGCGCGCCTGACTGGACTGGGCGACCGGGCGGGCCGGGGCGGGCACGCGGGCCGAGGAGGACGCGCGAGGTGGGCGGCTGGCCGGGCCGGGCGCATGCTCGCGGATCAGGTCATGCACTAGCTGCCGGACGGCTTGCGGTGTCAGCCCGTCCCAGCCGCGCCGGCCTGTCTCGCTGGACAGCACGTCCTGGCAGGTCTGCTCGAAGATCGGGTCGCCCGCCTGGGCGAGCGCACCTTGCTGTCCCAGTACCCGCGCGATCACGATGGCGCTGCGCACCGTATGACGATCGGTGCCGCCCAGCACCGGCCGGCTCGCCCGCACCAGCCGCACCACCGTCAGCGCTTGGGACTCGCTGAGCCCTGACCGGGCCCGTACGATAGCCGTCTCGGTCGCCTCGTCGAAGGATTCCAGGTCGATCGTCACGATCCGCTCGAACAGCGCGTCCTGAGCCTGGTGTACTCCCGCGTACTCCACCGGGTTGCTGGTGAAGATGGCCGTGAAGTTCGGGTGGACCGGCACGTAATCTCTTCCGTCCCGATCCCGGGACGGGAGCACGAGGATTCCCTCTTCCAGCACGGAGAGCAGCGCGTTGTTCGCCTCCGGCCGCGACCGGGTGAACTCGTCGTAGATGAGGGTCAGGCCTTCGCGGCAAGCGACGGACAGCCGGTTGTCGACCCAGTGCGGAGAAACCTCGTCCTCGGTCTTCAGCACCGACTGGACGAAATGATCTACCACCCGCCGGCGCCGGTATCCGGCCTGCCGGCCGACAAGGTCCGAGCTGCCGAATTCGTCGTCACCCACCATCAGCATCACGGGCCTGCCCAGCTGGTGGGCAACGTGCAACGCCAGCGTGGTCTTTCCCACCCCGGACGGACCGCGGAAATGCACCGGGCAGCCGGCCTGTATATAACTAAGCGCCCGGGCGGTGACCTGTTTCACATAAGCGGTCTCGACAAATTCAGAACGCGGCGCCGCCCTGATCGCCGCAGAACCTGTATACACCATATGCGCCCCTCCGGATATTGATTCAGGAAAAGGAAAATATGCGTGCGTAGCTAGCCGGGTGCCCGGAAACTGGACACCCGGCCGTCCGTCCGGCGGTTACGTCCCGGAATTACCCGATGCTTTCGCTTTCGCTGCCTTCGGCTTCGTCGCTGCCTTCGGCTTCGTCGCTGCCTTCGGCTTCGTCGCTGCCCTGGGCTTCATCGCCGCCCTCGGGGCCGGCGGCTTCGCCGCCTCCGGTGCCCCGCCGCGGTGCGGAGGCTGAGCAGCCCTGCGTACCGGCGTCCGGGGCGCTCCGGCGCCAGGGCCTCCCATGACCACGGTGTGACCATGCCATATGGCGCTCAGCTCATGGAACTCGGCCATTCGCGCGCGCGCTTCGGTCGCAGCCTCCGCCCGCCGGTCACGCTCGGCCTTGACCCGCTCGCGCTCGATCATGGCACGGTCACGTGCATCGCTGGCGGCCTGCGCCGTCCGGACCCGAAAGAAGGTATCCATCAGGTCAGCGATCTCGCTGCCGCGCATCGATATCTCCGCCAGTCGCTCCCGCGCATTTTCGGCGGCGGTCGCCCGCAGCTCACTAACGCCCATGGCGCGATATTGGGCATCGCTCGAGGCCGTTTCAAGCCGTTCCTTTTCACCTTCGAGGCGGCGCGAAAAAGCCGCCTCGAGATCGCTCACGAGGAGCTGCATCTCGTCCAGGATTGCCATTCGTCGTTCTCCCCCTAGCCTGTTGCCGCAAGTCACGGCACAGCGCATCCGCCAGGGCCCAGCAAATACGGCGAACCGGCCACCGGGAAAACGGATGCGGACACTCGCCCGATCAGTTTCCCCGGTACCTGTCTGCCCTTTTCACTGGGCCCTCTACGGCTGGCGCCCCTATGCCTCCGCCGCTGTGGCGGTCAGGCCAACAGCCTCGGCGTACTTCAGGTAGGTTTCCACCGAAGCCACGACGACCCTGGCCTCGATGGCCAGGAGCTCGATGCCGACGAGGGACACTCGCACCCACGCATCGATGACGATTCCCTTATCGAGAATCCGGTCAATTACCTCGACTAGACTTGACGACCCGATTGCCTTTTCTACAGCCACGAGTCTCCCCCCGTAGTGAGCGTGTAGGTCGGACCATACCTTTCTTACCTGCCGATAAAGCCTATCCGCAGAGGTGTGGTCTGCTACGAACCATATCCCGGCAATCAGACACGCGCAAGACCTAGAGGGCAAGAATTGAATTGAGGTGTTCTATTTTTGCATTATTCAGATTATGACGCCTCGAATCGGACGCCCCTAAATTCTTCTTTTCGGCTGAAACCGGTGGATAGGGTTTATCCGCAATACTGAGCTATAGATACGGATTACGAGCTATTGTCCTTAACGTTTACATCGATCCCGTCGTCTTCGCGCCGTCCCGCGTTACGCGCAAGCGCCGCGTACAGGTCCGATTGAGTGATCTTGAGTCGTGACACGTCAGGAGTGGCGCCGCCCTGGGTTCCGATGATCAATCTGCGTACCGCATCCATGCCGGCTTCCCGGCAGATGTCGGCCATGTCGGCTCCCATGCGGCCTTCCGTCGCCGCGGCCAGCAACGCGAGGTCGACGTCGTCGGCTAGCGGCTGCTGCCTGGTGTGCACCTCGAGAATCGCCTGCCTGGTCGCGGCATCGGGAGGCCCGACCTCGATCTGAATATCGAACCGGCCTGGCCGCAGCAGAGCGGGGTCCAAGATGTCGGGCCGGTTGGTCGTGGCGAGGGTAACCACTCCCCGGAGTTCGGTTATCCCGTCGAGCTCGGTCAGAAGCTGGCTTACCAGCCGCTCACTGACATGGTTCTCGCCTCCGCCGCCCCGGCGGGGGGCCAGCGCGTCGATCTCGTCGAGGAAGACGATGCAGGGCGCGGCCTGCCGGGCCTTCCCGAAGACCTCCCGAATCCCCTTCTCGGAGTCCCCGACCCACTTGGACAGCAGCTCGGGTCCCTTGACCGAGATGAAATTCACGCCGCTCTCGTGCGCGACCGCCTTCGCCAGCAGTGTCTTGCCGCCCCCAGGAGGCCCGGTCAGCAAGATCCCTTTCGCCGGACGCACGCCGGCATAAGCCAGCACCGGCGCGTAACGTAGCGGCCACTCGACTGCCTCGCGCAGCGCCGCCTTCGCCTTCTCCAGCCCGCCTACCTCGTCCCAGGTGACCTTAGGTATCTCGGTGAATGCTTCACGCAGCGCCGAAGGTGCCACCTCGTCCAGGGCCGCGGCGAAGTCGCTCATGGCTACCTCGAGCGCCATCAGCTCGCCGTGCGGAATATCCGCCGTCGCCATATCCGCCGTCGCCATATCCGCCGTCGCCGCCTCGACGCTCGGCATGAGCCGTCGCAGCGCGGTCATCGCGGCTTCGCGCGCGAGCGCCTTCAGATCGGCCCCGCCGAAGCCGTGCGTGACGGCCGCGAGGTGAGCCGGGTCAACGTCCCCGGCCAGCGGCATCGTCCGGGTGTGGATCCGCAGTATCTCCTCGCGTCCGGCACGATCGGGGATGCCGATCTCGATCTCCCGGTCAAAGCGGCCGGGCCGACGTAGGGCCTGATCGAGATTCCGCGGGATGTTCGTCGCGCCGATCACTATCACCTGACCGCGGGTTTGGAGGCCGTCCATCAGCGCGAGCAACTGCGCCACCACGCGCTTCTCGACCTCGCCCTGCACCTCGCCTCGCTTGGGCGCGATACCGTCGATCTCATCCAGGAAGATGATCGAGGGTGCCTTCGCCGCAGCCTCCGCGAAGATCTTGCGGAGGTGAGCCTCGCTCTCACCGTAGAACTTGTGGATGATCTCCGGCCCGTTGACGTGGATGAAATGTGCCGCGGTCTCGCTGGCGACCGCCCTGGCCAGCAGCGTCTTGCCACAACCAGGCGGCCCGTAGAGCAGGACTCCGCGCGGCGGATCGATTCCCAGCCGCTCGAACGCCGCCGGGAACCGAAGGGGCAACTCGATCATCTCGCGGACCCGCGCCACGGTCTGGCCGAGACCGCCGATGTCTGCATACGAGACCTTCGGCTCGCTCCGGCGACTGCCCCGCCTCCCGGCCACCCCGGGCTTGGGGGCCACGCTCACGATGTGGACCCGCGTGCCCGGCTGGATCATAACGTGGCCGTCAGGTACCGTTCCGCTGACCTTGAAACTCTGCGGCCGGGACCGGAGAACGGGCACGCTGACACGCTCGCCGGCCTGCACCACCAGCCCGTCGATGAGCGGCCCGACGTAGGAAGCGTCTTGTGCTCGCGGCGCGCGCACGATGCCGATGGGCGTCAGCGTCACCACCTGAGCGGGCCGTACCTGCGTCACCTTCACGCTTACCGGCTCGTCGAGCCCGCTGCCCACGTTCTCGCGGGCGATGCCATCGATCTGGATCTGCCGCTTGCCCCGCTCGGGGAGATGCGCTGGCACGATCTTCAGCGCGGTCGAGCTCTGTCGGCCATCGACGAGCACTATGTCACCGACTTTCGCCCCCATGCGTGCCATGTCGGCGGGGTCAAGTCGCGCCACGCCGCGGCCCGCGTCTCTCGGAATCGCCTTCGCGACTCGCAAGGTCAGGCTGCGCATCTGGTCGTCCAGCGAGGAAGCCATGTGCCGTTCTTCCTGAGAGCCACCAGCAAGAGGGGCGGCGAACTGCCGGGCTCACGATCGTCATGTACGTTCGGGTACTACTTATGATGTATATGTTACCTAATGAGAAGTATTATTGCGTCTGTGCCCGTATGGACGGGCTGGCAGCCGACGTGGCCGAGCGGCTGGCGGACGGCCTGCTCGCACTTGCGCGGGTCGGCGCCGGCCGTGCCTGGTGACTTGGTTACCAAGACATCGGTCGTGCCGTTTCGTTCTCACCGCGACGGGAACGGGGACCGCCCAGCATCTCACCGCGGCCGGCCACGCCGGGCACCGGTCAGGATTACCGGCGCACGGTCAGGTCGCGGGCGAGGCGATCGATCACCTCGCGCGCGTCGTCCTCAATGCCGCAAATGAACGTGGACTTGCGCCGCCGCAGCACGGGCAGCCCCAGCGCGTAAAGACCCGGACTGTCGACCACGCCGCCCTCATGGCGCAACTGGCCCTTCGCGTCGACCACCGGCACGTCGAGCCACCCGTAGTCAGGCCGGAAACCCGTCGCCCACACGATCGAGCGGATCTCGCCGCTGCGCAGGTCAAGCTGCAATCGCGTCGATTCGGGCACGCGGGTCGGCGCGGAGCGCTCTGGCGGGTCGACCTCCGCGTCATCCCCTGAAGTCTTGGCCCACTCGTCGAACGTGTCCAGCAGACGCTGCAGTTTGAGGTCCGCGAGCGAGAAAACGTTGCGCAGCCCGCCGGAGAACAGCGCGTGGCCGTCACGGACAGCCGCCCAGCGGCCTACCAGCTCGACGCCGATGGCGGCGAGCGCGTTGAGATCGAGCGTCGTCCGCTCAGGAGTCCCGACGAGCTGGGGCGAGGGCAGCCGCCGGGCCCGGGTGAGATCCTCCACCTCGTCGTATCGCTGGTCCCACACGCCCGACGCGTTCATCCACCACAGCACGTCGCGGCCGCGGTACTTGCGGGGCAACCGCACGTGCTCTCCCACCGAGAGCGTCACCGGCCGGCCCGACCGCTGCAGCTCGGCGGCCAGCTGCACGCCGGTCGCCGACGCTCCCACGACGAGCACGCCGCCGTCGGGGAGCTTGGCGGGGTGACGGTAGTCGAACGGCGTCAGCTGCTCGACGGAAGCTGGCACCCCAGCGCTGACGCTCGGCACCGACGGCTTATTGCAGGCGCCGCTCGCGATGACCACGGCCCGGCAGCGGATCTCGCCGCGGGTCGTCGCCAGCTGGTACCCGTCGTCAGTGCGCCGCACTGAGGTGACGTTCGTCCCGGTCCGGACGGGAGCGCGCGAGGCTGCGGCGAAACGCACGATGAACTCGGTGACTTCCTCCACCGTCATGTAGCCGTCGGCGTCCGGGCCTTCGTAGCGAAGGCCCGGCAGACGACTTAGCCAGTTGGGGGTGAGCAGCCGCAGCGAGTCCCAGCGTTCCCGGCGCCAGGAGTTCGCCACCTCGCCGCGCTCCAGCACGACGTGGTCGATCGAACGGTCGCCGAGGAAGTAGCTGGCGGCGAGGCCCGCGTGCCCCGCACCTATAACGACCGTGGTGACGCGCTCGATGACCTGGACCTTTCAGTGATTACCCTGAGCGCGCGCGTCGGACAAGCCGCCGCGCGGCCGCTCAAGCGACTTCGACGGTGACGTTCGTCGGGTTGGTGAGAGCGTCGTACACGGCGGAGCGCTTCTGGGACTGGGCGACCAGCGCCTCGATCTCCTGCCTGGAGGCGTCCGCGTCGATGGTGAACGTCACCTTGATGTCGTTGAAGCCGTTGCGGACGTCACTGTCGGCACCGAGGATGCCGCGGATGTCGTGCCCGCCCTCGACCACCGACTCGACCGAGCGCAGCTGGATGCCACGGTTCTCCGCCACGGACGCAATACCCCCCGTCAGGCAGCTCGCCAGGCCGACGATGAGGTACTCGATCGGCGTGATGCCGTTGTCCTCCGCCGCGAAGACCTCGGGGTGGTCGGCTTCGAACGACCACTCTTCCTTGTGGCTCTGCTCATCGCCGAGGCCGAAGAAGCTCTGGACCTTGATCGTGCTGTGCACGCCGCTATTCCACTTGGCGGACGCGCGCCAGGTGAACTGGGCGGCCTCAGGCGCGCCCTTCAGCACTTCGCGCGCGTCGAGCAGGGCCTGTACGTTAACGCCGTTGGTAACCGTAGTCATGTCGCGTGACGCCTTTCTCGCTGTATTCTCCACATTCTGGATGTATATGCTAGTAAATATACCGGCTCCGACCAGCTAAGATAGCCCCCATGGCGGAGCCATTCTCGAAACTCCCGGCCGGCTCGGTCGGCACGGTCGAGACGCAGTACCTGGACCTGCCTGAGTCGTTGCGGCTCGACTGCGGACGAGAGCTGCACGCGATAACGGTGGCGTACGAGACCTACGGCACCCTCTCGCCCCAGCGCGACAACGTCATCCTGGTGTGCCATGCGCTCAGCGGCGACGCCCATGCGGCGGGCTTCGCGAAGGCACCGCCCGAGGAGAGCACCCGAGACGGGTTCGGGGCCGAGGATCGCGACGGCGTGACCGGTAAGGGGCTGGGCTGGTGGGACGGCATGATCGGTCCCGGCAAGGCATTCGACACCGACCGTTTCTTCGTCATCTCCACGAACCTGCTCGGCGGCTGCCGCGGGACGACGGGACCGTCATCGACCGACCCGGCGACCGGCAGGCCGTACGGACCTGACTTCCCCGTGATCACGGTGGCAGACATGGTACGGACGGAACGGGCCTTCCTGGACGCGCTCGGCATAGGGCGGCTTGCCGCGGTGGCCGGCGGCTCCCTGGGCGGGATGCAGGCGTTCGAGTGGGCGATCCTGTTCCCCGATCAGGTCGATGCCATCGTCGCGATCGCCAGCACGCACGCCCTGCTCCCCCAGGGCGTGGCCTGGAACGCGATCGCGCGTGAGGCGATCATGCGCGACCCGGCCTGGCAGGGCGGCCGCTACTACGGCACGGGCGTCGTGCCCCAGGCCGGCCTGGGGGTGGCGCGGATGGTCGGCCACGTCACCTACCTGTCCGCACAGGCGCTGGGTGACAAGTTCGGCCGGCGGCTGCAGTTCGCTGACGACATCCGCTACACGATTACCGAGCCGGAGTTCGAGGTCGAGAGCTACCTGCGCCACCAGGCCGACTCGTTCGTCAGGCGCTTCGACGCCAACACCTACCTCTACACCTCGCGCGCGCTGACGTACTTCGATCTCGCGCGGCAGTACGGCAGCGGATCACTCGCCCGGGCGCTCGAGGGCGTTTCGGCGCGGACGCTGCTGATCGCGTTCAGTTCCGACTGGCTGTACCCGCCGTCCGGGTCGGGGGAGATCGCCGAGGCGCTGCGCGCTGCGGGCAAGCCGGTAGAGTTCCAGGTGATCGAGGCACCGTACGGCCATGACTGCTTCCTGCTCGAGGAAGCGCGGCAGACGCCCATCATCCGCCGGTTCCTGGACCAGCACAGCCTGGCCGCAGCTAGGGACAGGGCTTGACCTCAAGGAAGAGGCCTTCATGACCGACAACGGCTTCCGCAGCGAGGAAACACGCGCGTACGGATTCGAGACGCGGCAGCTGCACGCCGGACAGCGGCCCGACCCGAATACGGGTGCCCGCGCGGTGCCGATCTTCCAGACGACCAGCTACGTGTTCGAGGACCCGGAGTCGGCGGCGGCGTACTTCAACCTGCAGGAGTACGGGAACACCTACTCACGCATCATGAACC
>Ga0302229_10000984_pt1 | contig 22021 bp, 17 predicted proteins | sample II_Palsa_N1_3_FD_193518 | JGI IMG/M metagenome (GOLD analysis project Ga0302229, IMG submission 193518) | Peat permafrost microbial communities from Stordalen Mire near Abisko, Sweden - II_Palsa_N1_3 | ecosystem: Environmental > Terrestrial > Soil > Palsa > Peat permafrost | place: Sweden... | reverse complement strand
CGCGACGCCGAGCGAGCGGATCAGCTCGTCTTCCAAGTCGGTCACGCAGACGAAGAAACCGAGTCGTTCCAGCCCGGCCCGGCCCGGGCCGGGAGCCAGGCCGGCCCGTTCCAGGCCGCGGCGGAAGGCAGGCTCCTCGCCCTCGTCGCACAGGCCCGCCAGCCGGACGCCGAACCCGCGCGGGCCGAACACCTCAAGGAAGTGCCCGATGTTGGTCGCGCCTCCCATCGGCACCACGAAAACACCCTCGCCGCTCAGGTCCCGGCCGCGGCGCCCAGCGAGGGTGGCCAGCGCGGACTGGTCGCTCATGCCCTCGACGAGCACGACCGCGCACGAGCCACCGGAGCCAGCAGGGCCAGCGGAGCCAGCAGGGCCACCGGAGCCAGCGGGGCCACCGGAGCCAGCGGGGCCGGCCCCGGCCTGCGCGGCCGCGGCGGCTAGCGCGGCGCTGCTGCCGCCCGCGGCTTCGGTCACCGCCGCGAGGTAGGCGACCCGGGCGAGCAAGTCCGGGACCCGGGCGAGCGACTGATCGTCCACGTCTATCAGTTTCGCAGTGGGCCGGCGCGTTTCTGGTCAGCTCCGGCCGGGAACCGGAGACTTGTCATGGAACGCAGCACTGATCGGATCCGCACCACGCACGTCGGAAGTCTCGCCCGCCCCGTGGCGCTGCTTGACCTGATGCAGGCGGCGGGCCGCGGGCAGCCGGTAGATCCGGCCGAACTGGCCGAGGCCGAACGCCAGGCCGTGACCGACGTCGTGGCCCGCCAGCGCGCGGCCGGCCTGGACGTGATCAGCGACGGCGAGCAGACCAAGTCCGGGTTCTTCGCCTACATCGGGCAGCGGCTCAGCGGGTTCGAGCCCCGCGCAGGCCGCAGCGCGCTGGCCGCGTTCCAGGCCGAGGTCGACAGCTTCCCCGAGTACTACGAGCAGTACTTCGCCCGCGCGATGACCGGCGGGGCGGCCGTCCCGATCGTCTCGCTCGGCTGCACCGGGCCGGTGTCCTACACCGGGCAGGACCGCCTGCGGCGCGACCTCGACCTGCTGCGCGCCGCGGTCGGCGAGGGCGTCGGGTCGGGCCCGGACGAGGTGTTCGTCTGCGCGGTGGCGCCCAGCGGGGTCGGCGGCAATGAGTACTACCCAACCCAACGCGCGTACCTGGACGCCGTGGCCGACGCGCTGCACGTGGAGTACGCGGCCATCATCGACGCGGGCTTCACCCTGCAGATCGACGACCCGTTCCTGACCGACGTATTCAGCTACGGCACCGGTTCCGCGGCGGACAAGCTCGAGACGGCAGGCCACTACGTCGACGCGATCAACCGGAGCCTGCGGGGCCTGCCCCGCGAGCGGGTCCGGATGCACACCTGCTACGGCATCAACGAGGGACCGCGAATCCACGACGCACCCCTGGCGGAACTGATCGACGTCCTGTTCACGGTCCAGGCCGGGGCCATCTCCTTTGAGGCCGCCAACCCCAGGCACGAGCACGCTTACCACGTGTTCGAGTCGGTCAAGCTGCCGCCGGACACGGTCCTGCTGCCCGGGGTCATCAGCCACGCCACCAGCATCGTCGAGCATCCGGAGGTCATCGCCGACCGGATCGTGCGCTTCGCCGAGCTCGTCGGCCGGGAAAACGTCGTGGCCAGCGCCGACTGCGGCTTCGCCTCCCAGGCCAGCTACACGCCGGAGATCCACCCGAACATCGTCTGGGCCAAGTTCGAGGCGCTGGCGGAAGGAGCGCGCCGGGCCACCGTCCGGCTCTGGTGAGCCCGGCTAGCTCCAGCCGTCGATCGCGCCGCTGTCGTAGCGGCACCGGCCGTCGACCAGGGTGGCGAGGACGGCCAGGCCGGCGATGCGGTCCGGGCTGACGGCGGTCGGGTCTTCTGACAGCACCACCAGGTCGGCGAGCTGGCCCGGGATGATCGAGCCCTTGACGTTCTCCTGGCGGCTGGCGTAGGCCGATCCGGCGGTGTAGGCGTACAGGGCCTGCGGCACGGTGATCGCCTCCCCGGGGTTGAACGGCGCGCCCGAGGCGGTGCGCCGGACCACCATGTCGGCGATGCCGAGCAGCGGCGCCCCCGCCACTACTGGCCGGTCCGAGCTGCCGGGCAGGACCATGCCCGCTGCCAGCAGGGAGCGCTGCCGGTAGAGCCAGTCGTGCCGTCCCGGGCCGACGGCGGCCAGCATGCCGTCGCCGAGCTCGGAGACGAACCGGCCCTGCGGCACGGCGATCACGCCGAGCTCGGCGGCCCGGTTGACCTGCCGGGTCTGGGTCAGGCCGAAGTGCTCGATGCGGTGCCGCGGGTCAGGCCGCGGGAAAGCGGCCAAGGCCTGGGCGTACGCGTCGAGCACCAGGTCGACGGCCCGGTCCCCGATCGCGTGGGCGGCGACCTGCCAGCCGGAGCGGTGCGCGGCGATGATCGTGGCCTGCAACTGCGCGGCGTCGGCTTGCAGGTAGCCGCGTCCGGCCCCGTCGGCGTAGCCCCCCGCAGATGCGTCGTGCTGCGCAGATGGGTCGTGCTGCGCAGATGGGTCGTTCTCCGCATGGGTTTCGTGCCCCGCATATGGGTCATGCAGGGCGGCGGTCCGGCCGACCAGCGATCCGTCGGTGAAGATCTTCATGGCGCCGAGGCGCAGCCAGTCATCGCCGAACCCGGTCCGGATGCCGAGGTCCAGTCCCAGGTCCAGTCCGTCGTCGGGGTGCGCGCCCAGCTGATGCAGCACCTCGCTGGCCACCATGAGCTCGACCCGGACCCGGAGCCTGCCCTGGTTCCTGGCGGCGGTGAAGGCGGCCAGCTCAACCGGGCTATGGCTGATCCAGCCACCGCCGATTCCGGCTTCGGTGCAGCTGGTGACGCCTTCGGCGAGGTAGACCGCGCCGGCCCGGTCGATGGCGTCGGTGAGCTGGGCCAGCGGATACGGATAGACCAGCGTCCCGGCCAGCGCCTGGGCCCGCTCCTCGAGCAGCCCGCTGGGCCGCCCGTCAGGGTCGGTGGCGACCCGGCCGCCGGGCACGTCTGGAGCCGCGGCGTCCAGGCCCAGATCCCCCAGGACCAGGCTGTTCACCACGCACATGTGTCCGGAGGTGTGCCGCAGCCAGACCCGCCGCCCGGGCGCGGCCCGGTCCAGGCCGTCCCGGTGCGGATGGGCGCCGAGCTTGTTCTGGTCGTACCCGGACCCGATCACCCAGTCTCCGGCGGCGGTCGTCTCCGCCCGGCGGGCGATGGCCGCGTACAGCTCGTCGAGGCTGCCGATCGGGGGCGAGCGCAGGTCGACTTCGGCCAGTGACATGCCGAACCCGGTCATGTGGTTGTGCGCGTCGTTGAAGCCGGGCGCCACGGTGGCCCCGCGCAGGTCGACTACCTGCGCCGCGTGTACCTGAACGGCGCTGACCTCGGCTGGGCTCACGGCCACCGCCTCGATCCGGCCGCCGGTGATCGCCACCGCGGCCGCCCGCGGCCGCCCGGGATCCATGGTCAGCACGTTCGCGTTGACCAGCGCCAGGTCCGCCATCGGCGCCGCGGTTACTGGCCGGCCAGGTAACGGTGCACCGGTCTAGGATTCCACAACCGGCGGCACGGGGCGCGGGCACCCGGGAAAAGCGAACGGGGCCACCGGGACAAGCGCTGGCTGGGGGCACGAGGCCGTGCCGTTCCGGGAAAAAGATCTTTAAAAATTGTCTGAACGACCCTGGTTTCCGGCCTCAAGTCAGCACTCGCGCGCCGTGGGAGGGGGGTGCTAACCCCCGGGCCGACGGTGGAGTTTTCCGCATTGCCGGACGGCGGGCGCGGCGGTAACCTGCCGGTAGAGGCAGCGCACCACCTGCCCGCTTCCGAGCCAGCGACCGGCCCGCGCCGGTGATGGCCGCGAGGACAAGGGTCGACGACTCGGGTGCGTCTTGAAGGTCATGCCATTCACCGTGGCGGGCAGACGCGGGCCGACCCGCCGGGAAGAAAATGATCATGACCCAGGACAAGGCGCGGAAGACCGCCACCCGTCAGCGCATGGCTGAAACCGGCGAGCCCTACTGCGAGGCCAGGCGCGCGGCGGGGGCCGAGGCCGAAGCGGACCCGGACGGCGCCGGGCCCGCGCCACGGGAGGAAGACTGGTACGCACGGATGGCCGAAGAGTCCGGCCTGTCCGTGGCCGAAGTCAGGGCCCAGGAGATCGCGGCCCAGGCCAGGGAGCAGGCGGCCGAGGCCAGGGAACGGGCCGAGCAGGCGCAAGAGCTTGCGGAGCGGGCCAGGGAACGGTCTGAGCAGGCGGAAGAGGCGGCCATCATGGCGGACGAGGCCGCCGAGGCGGCCGAGGCGGCCGCCGAGGCCGTGGCGATGACCCGCGGCTGGGCCGACCCGCGCGAGCTGGAACAGGCGCAGCTGCGGGCGGAGCAGGCGCGAGCCGCGGCGCACGAGGCGCAGCAGCGGGCCGAGGCGGTCGAGCAGGCTGCCGACCGGGCGGAGGAAGCGGCCGGCGAAGCCGAGGAAGCGGCCGAAGAGGCCGAGGAAGCGGCCGAAGAGGCCGAGGGATTCGCCAGTGAGGTGCAGGAGAGGGCCAGGGAGTTCGGCGACGGGCCGCACGAGCATGTCCGGCGGGCGCACCGGGTGCACTGGACTGGTGGACGGCGGGACCATTGGGGCTGGGACCATCCGGAGCCGCCCGAACCTCCGGAGCCACCGGAGCCGCCTGAGCCGCCGCGGCACCGTGGACACCCTGGACACCCTGGACACCGTGGACACCCTGGACACCCTGGGGCGGGGCCTGACCCCGGCGATTGGCTCGCAGACCGGGTCGGCTTGGTCCTGCGGCGGTTCGGCCAGCTCCAGGAGCGGGCCGAGGAGGTGGTGAGCCGGGCCGAGCGGATGTTCGGGCCGTCCCACCAGGAGTCCAGCCCGGATCAGGCCGAACCTGGCTCGCCCCGTTCAGGCTGACGACGGCGGCGGGTTACGCCGTGACTCCGAGGGCCAGGACGGCCGTGTCGTCCTGGCGGCCGTCACCGAGGCTCTCCAGCAGAGCGATGATCGCGGTGACGGCCGCAGCGGCGGGGCTCGGGGCCAGATCCGAGGCGAAGGCGAAATCCGCGGTCAGGGCCGGCGCGACCAGCCGCCACATGTTCTGATCGCAGCCGAACCCGTTGGCGAGCATCATGACCGGCTTATCCTCACGGCCGTTGAGCAGGACGTTGTTCCTGCCGCCGATCCGCACCTCGCCCATAACGGCATCTTCTCACCCGGCACACCATGATCAGGTCCGCGTGCGGAGCGGGAAGTGTCGTTCGTCAGATCGATACCAGGTCGCAGACGAAGATGAGGGTCTCACCCGGTGCGATGGCGGTCCCGGCGCCCTGGTCCCCGTAGGCCAGTTCCGGGGGGATGACCAGCTGACGGCGGCCGCCGACCTTCATGCCCTGCACGCCCTGGTCCCAGCCGGCGATGACGCGTCCGGCACCGAGCTCGAACTGCAGCGGATCGCCTCGGTTCCAGCTCGCGTCGAATTCCTCGCCGGTCGAGTACGCGACCCCGACATAGTGCACCCGGACCAGGTCGCCCGGGTTCGCCTCGGCGCCGTCACCCTCCCAGATATCGGTGATCTCCAGCTCGGTCGGCGGCTCTCCGCCGGGAAAGTCGATCTCGGGCCTGCCGATGCTCATACCTGCCTCTTTCAGTTGCTTCATTAGCTCGCAGCGGCGCGCGCTGGTCCGCGGCGCGAGGGCCGCGCCAGTGCGCGCGGGAAGCCGTTTACTTCACCGTGGGTACGGCCCTTAAACGCCAGAGGCCAGGTTATGCCGCCCGCGGGTACTTCTGGACCGTCGAGCGTGAAGTCCCTCCGGGTCACCGGCTGGTGACCCGGAGGTAGTAGCCAGCGGGATCGATGATCCGGAAGTCCGTCAGCCCCGCTCGTCAAGCTGGCGCGCTTCGGCGCAGGGATATCTCGTCGGATCCGGCGATGTGGTCGGCCTCGACGGCGCGCAGGCCCAGCCCCAGGCGCTCGCGGGCCTGCCGGAGCAGCTTGAGGGAGTTGGTCGCGGGACCTTGCGGGGCGGTGCGTTCCGGATCGGCGCCGTGTTCCTCGATGAGATGGGTTTGCAAGGCGGCGGCGACCTCGTCGACCGCCTTCAGCGCGTGATAGATGGCCCGGTCTCGTGCTGTGTCGTCAACCATGCAGCTAGTATCACCTGTCCGCCCGGCTCCAGGCTCTGGTTGTGCTTGATCACCTGCTGTAGCGGCGGGCGAACGTGCTGTTGAGAGACATGGCTATGATCAGGATGCCCGGCTAGTGGGCGCTGGCGGGCTGGAGGGAAGAGCGCAGTGACATCGATTGGTATCCCGGAACTGCTGCGGCACGGGGCCAAGGCCGTGGCGGCCGGGCGGGTGGCGCTTGGCCTGACCGCCCTAGTCTGGCCTTCGGTCCCGGCTCGGCCGTGGGTGGGCGGAGCGGCGGATGAACTGGGCGCACGGGTGTTCGGGCGGGCGCTGGGAGCACGTGACCTCGCGCTGGGGCTAGGAGCGCTGGCGGCACTGCAGGGGCCGGCCACCGGCGCCGGCTCGGCCAGCGCATGGGTGGCCGCGGGCGCTCTCTCCGATGCCCTCGACGTGGTGGCCAGCGTGTCATCGTGGCGTGAGCTGCCGCGGATAGGCCGGTGGCTCGTCGTGGCATCCGCCGGCGGGGCCGCTCTGGCCGGTGCCGCCGGGGCCCTGGCCGTGTGGCCGGACCAGAACGGCACGCCGACCTGAGGTACACGCCGGCTGGAGCACCGGTCAAGTAGTCGGGTCGGCCGTCGGTCGATTACAGCCGCCGCGCATCCCTGTTTGTCCGGTTTCATCGTATTCAGTGGCGGTTTTTGGCGGTGGATCCGGGCCTGGCGGTGGATCCGGGGGATCATGACGCACCGGATCCGCCGCGGAGCCCGGATCCACCACGATAACCGGAGCGGTCTCTCCGTTTTCGCTACTTGCGTGGTCCCTGGGACCACTGTGGTGCTGGACAGGTTCGTAGTACTTTGCCCCGCGTTCTAGGGCTAGGCGCGTCGGGTGGGGCTAGGCGGGATCTGGTGCCGCGGCTTCTGGTGTTACCACGTCGGCTGGTGTTACCACGTCGGCTGGTGTTACCACGTCGGCAACGATGCAGGTGATGTTGTCTGGACCGCCGCCGTCGATGGCTAGGGCGATGAGGTCCTTGGCGGCCTGGTCCGGGTCGGTGATGGTGAGCAGCACCCGGGCCATGGACTCGGCGTCCGCGACCTGGTGCAGGCCGTCGGAGCAGAGCAGGTAGCGATCCCCGAGCCGGGCCTCGTGCAGCTGGAGATCGGGCTCGAAGTGGCCAGCGCCCAGCGCCCGCAACAGCAGCGATCGCTGCGGGTGCGAGGCGACTTCGCCGGCCGTGATCTTGCCCTCGTCCAGCAGGGACTGAACCAGCGTGTGGTCATGGGTGATCTGGAACACCTCACCGTCGCGGACCAGGTAGGCCCGGGAGTCGCCGATGTGGACCAGCCCTAGCTGCGAACCCGACCACAGCAGCGCCGTCAGCGTCGTTCCCATGCCGAGTAGCGACGGGTCCTGAAGGACGATGTCGCGTAGCGCGCTGCTGGCCCGGCGGACCGCGTGGTCGAGCGCGTTGAGCAGCTCGCCGGCCGGCACCTCGGTGTCCAACGGGCGCAGCGCCTCGATCACGGCCGCGCTGGCCACCTCGCCGCCGGCATGACCGCCCATCCCGTCAGCGACCGCGAGCAGCCGGGCCCCGGCGTACGCGGAGTCTTCGTTGTCCTGGCGATGCAGGCCGATATCGGACTGCATCCCGCACCGGACGGCGAGCGTCCCCTGAGCATCGCGCATTGCAGTGTCCTTTCCTCCAGACAGGTACCCGATGAGGAACGTCGCAAGCTCGCGCCTGGCCGCGGTCTCGGCCTCCACTCGATCCCAGTACGCCGCCAGCTCGGCCGTGGCCTGGACCCGCGGCAGCGTGCTCACCGCGCGGATACCGGCCAGCGGCATGCCCAGCCGGCGGAGCCACGCTACCAGCCGGGCCTGCTCGAGCTGGGCCGGATCGTACCGCCGGTACTGCGATGGGAAGCAGATTTACATCAAATATTGATATAATGTGAGCATGGCGTCCTCACCCGCGGATCGGGCTCTGGACGTCGACGAGCTGACCACCGTGATCGAGGATTTCAACACGATCTTCATCCGGCTGCCTTCGGTCCGAAGGCTTAACTTCTCGGCCCTGTCCGTGCTGCACACCCTGTCACGGAACGGACCGATGCGCCTGACCGACCTGACCGCTACCGAGCAGCTGAAGCAGCCCGCGCTGACGAGCCTGGTGGCCAGACTCGAACGGGACGGGCTGGTATCACGCCGCCGCGACCCCGGGGACGGCCGCGCGGTCCTGATCTCGCTGACCCGGGAGGGCAGTGCGGTGATCCGATCCCGGCACGCGAACCGGATAGCGAAGCTAACACGGCTGGTGGACCGGCTGACGCAGGATGAGCGCGACGTGCTTGCCGGTTCAGCGGGCGTGCTGGCCCGGCTGATCGAGATCGCCGCGACTGACGACAGCGACTGACGACAGCGACTGACGACAAAGTAAGGAGACGACGTGCCCGTTCGCATTGGCATCAACGGCTTCGGCCGGATCGGCCGCAACTACCTCAGGGCGGCGCTGGAGCAACGCAGCAAGGTGGAGGTCGTCGCCGTCAACGACCTGACCGGCCCGGCCACGCTGGCACGGCTCTTGAAGTTCGACTCGGTCGCCGGCCGTCTGGCTGCACCGGTCGAGGTCGACGGGCAGGCCATCGTGGTGGCCGGGCACCCGATCGCCGTGCTCGCCGAGCTCGACCCGGCCCGGCTGCCGTGGGCCGATCTCGGCGTGGACATCGTGATCGAGTCCACCGGACGCTTCACCAAGTCCGCCGACGCTCGCAAGCACCTGACCGCGGGAGCGCGCAAGGTCCTGATCTCCGCGCCTGCCACCGGCGATGACGTCGCCACGGTGGTGCTCGGCGTGAACGCAGGCAGCTACGACCCGGCGGTGCACGACCTCATCTCGAACGCGTCGTGCACCACGAACTGCCTGGCCCCGCTGGCGAAGGTGTTCCACGAGGCCTTCGGCATCGAGCGCGGCCTGATGACCACGGTGCACGCCTACACCGCGGATCAGAACCTGCAGGATGGTCCGCACAAAGACCCGCGCCGGGCCCGCGCGGCGGCGATCAACATCGTCCCGACGTCCAGCGGCGCGGCGAAGGCGATAGGCCTGGTGATCCCCGAGCTGGCCGGCAAGCTGGACGGGGCGTCGCTGCGGGTCCCGGTGCCGACCGGGTCGATCACCGACCTGACCGTCGAGGCCAGCCGCCCGGTCACGGTCGAGGAGGTCAACGCCGCCTACCAGTCGGCAGCGGCGGGCTCGCTGGCCGGCATCCTGAGCTACAGCGAGGACCCGCTCGTGTCCAGCGACATCGTCGGCGACCCGCACTCCTCGATCTTCGACGCGGGCCTGACCAAGATCATCGAAACGCAGGTGAAGGTCTCGGCCTGGTACGACAACGAGTGGGGCTTCTCGAACCGCCTCGTCGAACTGTCCGAGTACGTCGCCGCGCGCCTCGACGGGTAAGGAGCGGGTGGGTCGAAACCAGCGCCTGAGCGGCTTAGCGCTGGTCCGGCAGGCGGCTGGCCAGGAGCTGGGCCAGGTGGAGGCCGCTGACGTGGGCGAGCTGGTCGAGCTGGGTGCGGCAGGAGAAGCCGTCGGCCAGGACCACGGCGCCCGGCGGGGCGTGGCGCACGGCGGGCAGCAGGGCGGTCTCGGCCACCGCCACCGAGACATCGTAGTGGCCGCGTTCGATCCCGAAGTTCCCGGCCAGCCCGCAGCAGCCGCCGACCGCGGCGACCTTCGCGCCGGCCCGGGCCAGCAGCGCGGCGTCCGGCTGCCAGCCCATGACGGCGTGGTGGTGGCAGTGCGGCTGGGCGACCGCGGGCACGCCGGCCAGGTCGGGCGGCGCCCAGCCGGGCGTGGCCGCCAGCAGCTCGGCCAGGGTACGGGTGGCCGCGCGGACCTGCGCCGCGCGCGGGTCGCCGGGCAGCAGCTCGGTGATCTCGCCGCGCAGGACGGCGGTGCACGAAGGTTCCAGGCCGACGATCGGGATGTCCGCCTGAATCGCGGCGTCTAGGGCCGCCAGGCTGCGCCGCAGCTGGCGGCGCGCGCCGTCCAGCTGGCCGGTGGAGATCCAGGTCAGGCCGCAGCACACGGGCTGGGCGGTGATCTGCACCGGGTAGCCGGCCGCCTCGAGCACCCGCACGGCGGCCTGGCCGACCTCGGGCGCGAAGTACTCGGTGAACGTGTCCACCCACAGCAGGACCGGGGCTCGTGGGGTTGCAGGGGCTCGTGGGGTTCCGGTCGGGGCGGGACGGCGTTCGAACCAGTCGCGGAAGCTGATGGCGGCGAAGGGGGGCAACGGGCGCCGGGCGTCGATGCCGCCCAGCCGTTTGGCCACCGCTGACAGCGGCCGGTTACGCAGTACCGCGTTGGCCAGGCCGGGGGCGCGAGCGGCCAGCTTGGCCCAGCGGGGCAGCCAGCCCAGGGCGTAGTGGGCGGCCGGGCGCGGACGGCGCCGGTACCGCTGGTGCAGCACCTCGGCCTTGTAGGTGGCCATGTCCACGCCGGCCGGGCAGTCCGACGAACAGCCCTTGCACGACAGGCACAAGTCGAGCGAGGAGGCCAGCTCGGCCGAACCGAAGCCCTTGACTAGCGTGCCGTTCGCGAGCTCCTGCAGCACCCGGGCGCGGCCGCGGGTGGAGTCCTTCTCGTCCCTGGTGGCCAGGAAGGACGGGCACATCACTCCCCCGCTGGCGGTGGTGTCGGCGCGGCACTTGCCGACGCCGGTACAGCGGTGCACCGCCACCGACAGGTCACCGTCGTCGTGGGGATAGGCGAAGCCGAGCCCGGTGCGCAGCCGGCGGGCCTGCGGCACCCGCAGGTCCGCGTCGACCGGCCTCGGGTCGACCAGCACGCCCGGATTGAACAGGTTGCCGGGGTCGAACACCGCCTTCACCGCGGCCATGGTGTCGATGGCCTCGGGTGAGTACATGTAGGGCAGCAGCTCGCCGCGGGCCCGCCCGTCGCCGTGCTCGCCGGACATCGAGCCGCCGTACTTGCCGACCAGCTGCGCGGCGGCGACGACGAACGGCCGGTAACGGCCCGGCTCGACCGAGAACGGGAAGTCGATGCGGACGTGCACGCAGCCGTCGCCGAAGTGCCCGTAGGTCAGGCCGTCCAGGCCTTGCTCGGTCATCAGCGCGCCGAAGTCACGCAGGTACGCGCCCAGGTGCCGGGGCGGGACGGCGGCGTCCTCCCAGCCGGGCCAGGCCGGCGCGTCCGCCGGGGTGCGGCCGCCCAGGCCGGCGCCGTCCTCGCGGATCCGCCACAGGGCGCGGGCCGGCCCGCCGGTGACCACAGAGGCGTCAAGGGCGCCGCCGTCGGCGATTAGCCGCTCGGCCGCCGCCCGCGCCTCCGCCTCGGTCTCGCCCTCGGTCTCGACGAACAGCCAGGCCTGCCCGCGGGGCAGACCGGGCACGGCGGCCGCGCCCCGCCGGGCGCGAAAGACCTCCACCAGCCGCGCGTCCATGCCCTCAAGCGCCACCGGGCGGTGCGGCAGCAGGCCGGGCACCGCGTCCGCGGCCTCCGGCATGCCGGGATAGCCGAGCACGGCCAGCGCCACCGCCTTCGGCGAGGCGACCAGCCGGACCGTCGCCCCGGCCACCAGGGCGAGCGTGCCCTCGGTGCCGACGAGGAACTTGGCCAGATCCGCGCCGTTCTCCGGCAGCAGGTGCTCCAGGGAGTAGCCGGACACCTGCCGGGTGAACCGGCCGAACTCGGTGCGGATCATGCTCAGGTGGGCCGCGACCAGCGCGTCGAGCGCCACCCCGGCCGGCCCCGCGGCGGCCAGGCCGTCACGGCCGAAACGCCGCGCCGCCAGCCGCTCCCCCGAGGCGGTCAGCACCTCCAGGCTGACCACGTTATCGGCGGTACGGCCGTACCGCAGCGCCCGCGAGCCGCAGGCGTTGTTCCCGATCGCACCGCCGATGCTGGCCCGCGCGTGGGTGGAAGGGTCGGGGCCGAACCGCAACCCGTGGGAGGCCGCGGCCGCGGTGATGTCGTCCAGGATCGCGCCGGGCTCGACGACCGCGGTCCGCGCTTCCGGATCGACCGCGAGCACCCGGTTCAGGTGCCGGGAAAAGTCAAGCACCAGGCCGGTGCCGACGGCATTGCCTGCGATGGAGGTGCCGCCGCCCCGGCAGGTGACCGGCACGCCGAGCTGCCGGGCCACGCCCAGCGCGGCGGCCGCCTCGTCCACGTGCCTGGGAAAGGCGACCACGGTCGGCACGACCCGGTAGTTGGAGGCGTCGGAGGAATACTCGGCCCGCCGGCGGACCGAGTCATCCACGCCGTTCAGCCCGGCGGCGCGCAACGCCGCGGCCAGCTCACCGGGCGGCGCCGGCTGACCGGGCGGCGCCGGCTGACGGGGCGGCGCGGTTGGTTCCTCCGGCTGTGAGGTCATGATCCCGGATGCTACCCAAGCTTTTCCCACGGGCAGAGACGGCCGCCCACGGGACGCAATCTGACCCCGGCCCACTGCCCTGGAGGGGGGACCGATTCGATTGCTGAAGGTCGGCAGCAGGGCGGCTAACCGACCGTGATCAACCGACGGTGATCGCGTCGAGGCGCTCCTTGAGGAACTGGGCCGAGATGACCGGGGCGAACTCGTTCGGCAGGCCGATCGGGGGCTGCAGGGACTCGATCACCGCGTCGTGGTCGGCCTCGTAGAAGTAGACGAGCGAGACGAGGTCCTCATCCGGGGCCTCGGCCTGGGGCGGCAGGACGCGGTGGCGGTTGGACTTCCACCGACCGCCGCTCCACCGGGCGAGCAGGTCGCCGGTGTTGATCGTCAGGGCGCCGGGGATGTACGGCGCATCTTCCCAGCCGTCCTGCTCGGTCCACACCTGCAGGCCGCCGCGGCCCGGTTCGCGGTCCAGGATCGTGACCGTGCCGAAATCCGTGTGCGGGCCGATCCGGAACTGGCCGGGTTCCGGCTCACCGGCCACCGCCATCGGCGGGTACCAGTTGATGTTCATGGTGTGCGTGGCGTGTCCGGTGTGCCGGGTGAAGAAGTCGCGTTCCAGGCCGAGCGCGGCCGCGGACAGCACCAGCAGCTCGTCCGCGAGCGCGCGCATCCGGGCCAGGTAGGCGACGACGGCGGGCTGCAGGGCCGGGATCTCAGCCGGATAGACGTTGGGCTGGTACCAGTACCCGTCCACGTCGGGGTCGCCGGTCGGGGTGTCGGCACCGACCGCGAACGACTCCTTCAGATCCGGCGGGGTCGCGGTGCCCTCGGCGTAGCCGTTCGCCTCGACGCCGGGCGGCAGCCAGCCCCGGCCGCCGACGGTGACGGCGTAACGCTGCTTGACCTGCGGCGGCAGCGCGAAGAACGCCCGGGCCTGCGCCCGGACCGCGGCCGACAGCTCATCGGGCACCTCATGCCCGCTGATCAGGAAGAAGCCCACGCTGCGGAGCGCGGCGTCGACCTGCGCGGCGACGGCGGCGCGGCCTGCCGCATCGCCGCGCAGCCAGGGCGCGAGGTCGATGACGGGAACTGACGAAGGCATGGCCTGGGCTCCCAGCTGCGATCTGAAGCGTGAAGTCCCAGTTTCGCACGGGCCGGTTACGGGGGGATTACCTCGCGGACCTGGCGGGCGATCTCGATGTCTTCGCGGGCGCTGATCGCCAGGACGCGGACCGGGGCGTCCGGCGGGGCGATGTCCCGGTCGGTGGAACCAGTGCCGTTCCGATCGTTATCGACGTAAACGCCGAGGAAGCCGAGCCGGGCGGCGGCGCGGGACCGGATCTCGGCCGAGTTTTCCCCGACGCCGCCGGTGAACGCGACCGCGTCCAGGCCGCCCAGGGCGGCGGTCATCGCGGCCACGCTGCCGGCCAGCCGGTGCAGGTACACGTCCCGGGCCAGCTCGGAGCGGGCCTGGCCCGCGGCGGCCCGGGTCAGGATCTCGCGCAGGTCCGCGGTCCCGGCCAGGCCGGCCAGGCCGGACCGGTTCTCCAGGGCGTCAGCCAGTTCGCCGGCGGGTATCCCCGCGTGGGTTTGCAGCCACAGCACGAGCCCGGGGTCGACCGAACCGGAGCGGGTCGCCATGACCAGGCCGTCCAGCGGGGTGAAGCCCATCGTGGTATCGACGCTGCGCCCGTCCCGCACCGCCGCCAGCGACGCGCCCGCGCCGAGGTGGCAGCTGACCAGCCGCAATGAGCTAACACCGAGCAGGGCCGCGGCCCGGCGCGACACGTAGGCGTGGGACAGGCCGTGGAACCCGAACCGGCGCAGCGGCCAGCGCTCCCGCCACTGTTCCGGCAGCGCGAAGGTGGCGGCGGCGGCCGGGATGGTGGCGTGGAACGCGGTGTCGAAACAGGCGACGGCTAGCACGTCGGGCAGCACCGCGGTCACCGCGTCCAGGGCGGCGAGGGACTTGGGCTGGTGCAGCGGAGCCAGGTCGGTGAGCGCGCCGAGCCGCTGCCGGACGGCCGGGTCGATCAGCACCGGGCCGCTGAACTCGTCGCCGCCGTGCACGATCCGGTGACCGACCGCGTGCACCTGGCCGAACGGCTCGATCGCCGCCTTGATGGCCGCCCCGTCGTCCCCATCCCGCGGCGGCGGCAGGTCGGCGGACCCGGTGACCTCGTCGGCGTCGTCGAGGACGCGCAGCTTGAGGCTGCTTGACCCGGCGTTGACGACCAGGATCTGAGTCAGTACGGCCACTTCCAGTCGTTGATCTCGGGCGCGTCCTCGCCGTGGGAGCGGGTGTAGGCGCGGCAGGACAGCCGCTTGTCCTCCATCAGCTGGCGGACGTGCCCGGCCGAGGACGCCAGCCCGGGGACCCGGTCGATCACGTCCATGACCAGGTGGAACCGGTCCAGGTCGTTCAGCATCACCATGTCGAAGGGCGTGGTGGTGGTGCCTTCTTCCTTGTAGCCGCGGACGTGCAGGTTGTCGTGCCCGTGCCGCCGGTAGGTCAGCCGATGGATCAGCCACGGGTAGCCGTGGTAGGCGAAGATCACCGGCCGGCCGACCGGGAACAGCGCGTCGAATTCGGCGTCGGACATGCCGTGCGGGTGCTCGGTCTCGGGCTGCAGCCGCATCAGGTCCACCACGTTGACCACCCGGACCTTGAGCTCCGGCAGGTGCTCGCGCAGCAGCGAGACCGCGGCCATCGTCTCCAGGGTGGGAATGTCGCCGCAGCACGCCATCACCACATCGGGTGCGTCCGGCGCGTCGCTGCTGGCCCACTCCCAGATCCCGGCGCCCCGGGTGCAGTGGATGATGGCCTCGTCCATGGTCAGCCAGTTCCACTGGGGCTGCTTGCCGGCCACGACGACGTTCACGTAGTGCCGCGAGCGCAGGCAGTGATCCGCCACCGAGAGCAGCGTGTTCGTGTCCGGCGGCAGGTAAGCCCGGATGATCGACGCCTTCTTGTTCACCACGTGGTCGACGAAGCCGGGGTCCTGGTGGCTGAACCCGTTGTGGTCCTGCCGCCACACCAGCGAGGACAGCAGGTAGTTCAGCGAGGCGACCGGGCGCCGCCACGGGATATCCCGGGTGACCTTGAGCCACTTGGCGTGCTGGTTGAACATCGAGTCGATGATGTGGATGAACGCCTCGTAGCAGTTGAACAGCCCGTGCCGGCCGGTCAGCAGGTAACCCTCCAGCCAGCCCTGGCACATGTGCTCGCTCAGCACCTCCATCACCCGGCCGTCGGGCGCGAGGTGATCGTCGCCGTCGATGATCTCCCCGTCGAAGGCCCGGTTGGTCACCTCGAACACGTCACCCAGCCGGTTCGAGGCGGTCTCGTCCGGGCCGAACAACCGGAAGTTCGACGGGTTGGCCCTGATCACGTCGCGCAGCCAGTCGCCGAGCACCCGGGTGGCCTCCGACATCCGGTCGCCGGGCTTGGTCACCTGCACGGCGTAATCCTTGAAGTCGGGCAGATCGAGGTCGCGCAGCAGCACGCCGCCGTTCGCGACCGGGTTCGCGCTCATCCGCCGCTCGCCGTGCGGCGCCAGCGCGGCCAGCTCGGGTATCAGCGTGCCCCCGGCATCGAACAGCTCCTGCGCCCGGTAGGAGCGCAGCCACGACTCCAGCAGGGCCAGGTGCTCGGGGTTGGTGCGGGCCGCGTCGATCGGCACCTGGTGCGCCCGCCACGTCCCCTCCACCGGCAGCCCGTCTACCACCTTGGGACCGGTCCAGCCCTTGGGCGTCTTCAGCACGATGGCCGGCCACAGCGGCCGGGTTTGGTCACCGTCCTCGCGGGCCCGACGCTGGATGGCACCGATCTCGGCGATCACCGTGTCCAACGTGGCGGCGAGCTGCTGGTGCACCAGCTTGGGGTCATCACCCTCCACCAGGTAGACCTGGTAACCGTAACCGTTCAGCAATGACTCGAGCTCGCGGTGCGGGATCCGGGCCAGCACCGTCGGGTTGGCGATCTTGTACCCGTTCAGGTGCAGGATCGGCAGCACCGCGCCGTCCTGGGCCGGATCCAGGAACTTGTTGGAGTGCCAGCTGGCGGCCAGCGGCCCGGTCTCCGCCTCGCCGTCGCCGATGACGCAGGCCACGATCAGGTCCGGGTTGTCGAAGGCCGCCCCGTACGCGTGCACGAGTGAGTAGCCGAGTTCACCGCCCTCGTGGATCGAGCCGGGTGTCTCCGGCGCCACGTGCGAGGGGATGCCGCCGGGAAAGGAGAACTGCCTGAACAGCCGGGCCATGCCGACGGCGTCCTGGGTGATGCCCGGGTACAGCTCGGTATAGGTGCCCTCCAGGTAGGTGCTGGCCACCACGCCCGGCCCGCCGTGCCCCGGCCCGGAGATGTAGATCATGTCCAGGTCCGACTGCTTGATCACCCGGTTCAGGTGCGCGTAGATCATGTTCTGCCCCGGCGTGGTGCCCCAGTGACCGAGCAACCGGGGCTTGACGTGCTCCGGGCGCAGCGGCTCGGTCAGCAGCGGGTTGGCCATCAGGTAGATCTGCCCCACCGACAGGTAGTTCGCGGCCCGCCACCACGCGTCAAGCGCGTCGAGCTCACTGCTGGTCAGCGGCCCCGGTTCGGTCTCAGTCACGTCTAAAGCCCCCTTATTATCTGAACGGGCCGTGGTGCTTGCCCACGGTGACCAGTATCTATCCTGGCGTATCAGTTTTCCCGGCGTCTCAGCTCTGCCGCACGTCTCAACTCTGCCGCACGTCTCAACTCTGCGGCCGGATCAGCGCAGCTTCCGCAGGAACGGGTCCTGCGGCTCGCAGTGTTCCAGCTTTATTCGCGCGTTCGTTACCACGGTCCCGCCCAGGTCGAGGCCGAGGTCGGTGACCTCGGGCAGGTCGTCGGCCAGCCGGGAGACCCGCAGCAGCAGGTCGCGCAGGCCCAAGGGGGGGCCGGGGGGATGGGTCCCCCCGAGGGCAACCGATTGGATCAGCTGGTCCGCGTCGGCGTCGGTCAGCGGCATGAGCCGGGCGCAGGAGACGCCGCCGATCCCGAGCACCACGAGCGGGCCGAAGACGTGGTCGACGGTGACCCGGGCGATTCCCGCGATGCCAGCCGCGGCATCACCAAGGGTTATGCCGTAGCAGCGCAAGATGTCGGCGGCGGCGCCTGCCGCGAGCCAGCCTCCCGCTGGCGCCTGGCGGAGGAACTCGCGCGCCAGCGTCCGGGCCTGTTGGGCGTCGATATCCGGCAGGTCGGGCAGCTGCCCGCGCGGCTGGGTCCGCCAGGCCCCGTAGCCAGCCGCGCGGGCCAGCGCGCCCACGGCGGCTTCCGGGCGGCTGTACGCGGGTATCCGGCTCTGGCGGCCAGGCAGCAGCCGGACCGATTCTGGCTGGTTGAGCACGACGGCGGCCAGCGGGATGCGGACGTCCGCGTGGACGATCGCGGACACCAGGTCACCGGTCGCCCCGGTGGGCAGGACCACCGCGATGATCGCGTCTACGTCATCGTCGGCCGCGAGCAACTCCAGGCACCGGCGGTAATTCTGCTCCGACACCGTGGTCCCGGTGTCGACAGGACCGAGGTTCACGGGGTTCAGGGGGTTCACGGGGTTGGGGCCGCGAGTCAGCGCGCGCAGCCGCCGCCTGGTCAGGCCGCGCGGGCGGTAGACGGTCAGGCCTCGGTCGGTGCAGGCGTCGGCGGCCAGCCGCCCCGCGCCGCCCACGTTGGAGACGATCGCGACCGTGCGTCCGGCCGGAACCGGCTGGGTGGCCAGCAGCGCGGTGGCCTCGATCAGGTCGCCGAACCCGCCCGTGGTGATGACCCCAGCCTGCTCGAATAGGGCCTGCCGGTCGGCCGGCCCGGCGTACACGGTGAGCACGGGCATGGCGGCGCCGATCCGGCGGGCGATGCGAGCGAACTTCCGCGGGTTGCCGAACGACTCGATGTACAGCACGGCGATCTTGGTGACCCCGTCGTGCTCCCACCACATCAGCAGGTCGTTGCCTGACACGTCCAGCTTGTCGCCGACCGACGCGAACGAGGAGATCCCGACGCCGAGCCGGGAAAGCTGGTCCATCACGGCGAAGCCCAGGCCGCCGGACTGCATCACCAGGCCGACCGCCCCCGGCTGGGGGCGGCTGGCGGCGAACGTAGCGTCCAGCCCGATGCCGGGAACGGCCACGCCGAAGCAGTTCGGGCCGACCAGCCGCATGCCGTGGCGACGGCACACCGCGAGCAGGTCCGCGCAGGCCGCGACGTCCAGCCCGGAGGTGATCACCACCAGGGACCGCACCCCGCGCTGGCCGCACTGCTCCGCCACGTCAAGGACCGCCGCGGCGGGCACCGCGATGACCGCCAGGTCGGCCGGCTCGGGCAGGTCGAGGACCGAGGTCAGGCAGCGTTCGCCGCGGATCTGCCGGGCGCGCGGGTTGACGACGTAGACGCGGCCGGGGTAGCCGCCGGCCGCGATGTTGTCCAGGATGGCCCGGCCCGCGGATCCCTTGCGCCGGCTCGCGCCGATCACCACCACCGACTCGGGCGCGAGCACGCGGCGGAGGCTGGCGTTCTCGGCCTGGCCTTCCCGTTCGGCGCCGGCGGCCAGGTCTAGGGCGGCCGTGCTCATGGACGGTCTCCTTCCCTAGCTATGAGGACTCCGCGTCAGAAGATCGGGCCAGCCACGACGGGAAACGCGTCGGGGTAGCTGAGGCGGTCGCGGACGGCGACGACGCCCTGGACGTGCCGGATCTTGCGCACCAGGTCGTGGCCGAGCGCGGCGCTGTCCGGGCTTCCCTCCAGGGTCACCACGCCCGCAAGGACGTCCACCGTGAACTGATCCGGGTCCTGGAGAAATCCTTGCACGATCACGTTGTCGATGATCTCCTGCCGGATATCGGAATCGGGCCGGTCGTAGACCGCGAGCACGTCGGCCCGGCTGATGATCCCGACCAGGAAGCCGCCGTGATCGATGACGGGAAGTCGCTTGACCTGGAGGGTGTACATAAGCCGGGCGGCCTGCTCGACCGAATCGTCCGGGGTCACGGTGACCGCCGGGTGCGTCATCAGGTCCCGCGCGGTGAGGCCGTCGGCCTTGTCCTGCTCCCGGCGGTGCAGCATGGCGGTGATCGTCCCGGTGTGGTCGGCGTTCAGGACTTCCTTGGCCAGCATGTCGGCCTCGGAGACGACCCCGATCACCTTCCCGTCGTCGTCGACGACCGGGAACGCGCTGATCCGGTTCTCGCGCAGGGCGGCGGCCATTTCCTTGACCGAGGCACCGAGCTTAACCGCCACGACCTGGGCGGTCATGATCTCCTTGACGCTGGTCTTCATCTCTGTCATCCCTCCGGGGGAAAGGTAGCTGAGGCGGTCGCGGACGGCGATCTCGTGGTCCGAGCGGTCGAAGACGGACAGCACGTCGGCCCGGCTGATGATCCCGGTCAGGTGGCCATCGGAATCGACGACGGGGAGCCTGGAGATCTTGCTCTTGTACATGAGCCGGCTGGCGTCCTCGACGGCGTCGTCGGGGGAAATGGTCACCGCCGGCTGCGTCATCAGGTCACCTGCCGTTACTCCGCGGGCCTTTCCCTGCTCCTTACGGCGCAACAGGCCGGTGATCATGCCCGGCATGCCGTCGTAGCCGCCGTCCAGGGCTTCCTTGGTCAGCAGGTCGGCCTCGGAGACGACGCCGATCACTTTCCCTTCGTCGTCCAGGACAGGGAACGCGCTGACCCGGTCCTCGCGCAGCCGTGCGGCCAGTTCCTTGTACGGCGCGTCCTTCGTGACCCAGATCACCCGGCTCGTCATGACGTCCTTGACGGCGGTTTTCATCGTTCTCACTCCTGTTTTTCTTATTTGTCCCTCAACTGAGGACGACCTTCAGGGCGCTGGTGTCGGCGGCGCGGGCGAACACGTCGTACGCCTCGTCGAACTCATCCAGGCTGAAGTGGTGGGTGACGAACCGCTTGACGTCGATCTGCCCGCTGGTGACCAGGTGCATCAGGGTCGGGGTGGAGGAGGTGTCCACCTGGCCCGTGGTGATCGTGATGTCCTTCATCCACTCGTCTTCCAGGTGCAGCGTGGCGGCCCGGCCGTGGACGCCGATGTTGGCGATCCGGCCGCCGGGCCGGATCAGCTTGACGGCCAGCTCGAACGTGCCGGGCGTGCCGACCGCCTCGATGGACACATCCGCGCCCAGCCGCTCGGTCAGGTCCTTGATGACGGCCAGCGGGTCCTCGCGGGAGTTGTTCACGGTGATATCGGCGCCGAACTGCTTGGCCGCATCCAGCCGGGCGTCGGACCGGTCGATGGCCACGATGTGGCTGGGGCTGAACAGCTGGGCGCAGGTGATCGCGGACAGGCCGACTGGCCCGGCCCCGACGATGGCGACGACATCGCCTGGGCGTACGCCGCCGGCCAGGACGCCAACCTCGTAGCCGGTCGGCAGGATGTCGGCCAGCATCAGGGCTTCGTCGTCGGTCAGGCCGGCCGGAATCCGGAACGTGGACGTGTCGGCGAACGGAACCCGGACGTACTCGGCCTGAGTGCCGTCGATGGTGTGGCCGAGGATCCAGCCGCCGCCGCACAGGCACTGTCCGTAGCGGCCCTCGCGGCAGAACCGGCAGGTCCCGCACGCGCTGATGCAGGAGACCAGCACCCGGTCGCCGATAGCGACCGTTTGAATGCCATCCCCGGCCTCTTCCACAGTGCCGACGGCCTCGTGACCCAGGACCCGGCCCGGGCGCACCTCGGGCACGTCGCCCGCCAGGATGTGCAGGTCGGTACCACAGATCGTGGTCGCGTCCACCCGTACGATAACGTCACCATCATCGGTGATCTCAGGCTCCGGAACCTCTTCCCAGGCCTTGCGCCCAGGACCGTGGTATACGAGGGCTCGCATGGCTGCCTCCAGTTGTGAGTATCGTTCTGCCTCTAGCCTCGCGCTTCGGGCCGGTGCGAAGGCAGGGCCGAAGGTCCATAGCCGGCCGGGTTGAAGGTCACCGCGATTCTGGACGGACGTGAGTTTCGCGGTGGGGGCGCCCGGCGCTACGGTCATGACTAGGCGACAGGCCCGCACTGGGGAAGGACCAGACATGTCTGACCGCACGATCACGGAACTTGACGAGGCCGAGTGCCTCCGGCGGATAGCGCAGGGCGGAATCGGCCGGATCGCTTACCACAGCCGGTTCGGCCCGGTGGTGCTGCCGGTGAACTACAAGTGGCACGACGGCGCGGTCGTGTTCCGCACCGTTCGGCACAGTGCGCTCGACGAAGACCTGCAGACCGGGATCGCCGGCGGGGACTACAAGGTCGCGTTCGAGATCGACGACTTCGACGTGGCCGGGCGGCAGGGCTGGAGCGTGCTGATTCAGGGGCCGGCGCACCATGTGTCCGAGGCTGAGCGCGAGTCCGCCCTGGAGGCGGGCGTCGAGCCCTGGCCAAGCGGCGAGAGGGAACTGTTCGTTCGGATTACCCCATCGCGGGTCACCGGCCGCCAGATCACGCCC
>Ga0302229_10000978_pt1 | contig 22044 bp, 8 predicted proteins | sample II_Palsa_N1_3_FD_193518 | JGI IMG/M metagenome (GOLD analysis project Ga0302229, IMG submission 193518) | Peat permafrost microbial communities from Stordalen Mire near Abisko, Sweden - II_Palsa_N1_3 | ecosystem: Environmental > Terrestrial > Soil > Palsa > Peat permafrost | place: Sweden... | reverse complement strand
GCGGAGCGCTTTCAACCACGATCGCTTCATCGACGAGCGTCGTCCTGTTGCCCGCGGCGTCGGTCACGCTGACGCGCAGCTGGTGCTGGCCGACCGCGCCGACGAGGACCGACAGCGGGACTTTCGAGACCGATTCGGGGCAGCCGCCGGCGCCGAGTGGGGGTTCGATCGTGGCGCTCGAGGATGGGTGTTCGGGGCAGAAGCCGGTGCCGAGGCGCACGAACGCGACCGTCTGCCCATCGATCGACGCTTCGGCGTTGGCCAGCCCGGGGCCCGGGTCGTACGCGTACAGCAGCAGCTGCAGCGATTCGCCGGGTTCCAGGGGGCTCCGCACGCCTTCGACGGCGCCGGTGGGAGGCGCTTCGCCGGACGCCCGCGCCGGCCCGGGAAGAAAGGCCGCCGCCGCGATCACAGCGATCGCGGCGGCGGCGGTGTTTCGCAGGTGTGTCATTCACACCCAGTCTACGTCATCGCACTGCAGGCGCTACGGGGTGGTGGTTGACAGGGTCAGCGTGATCGTCTTGGCGTACACGCCGGTATGCAGGGGATCTTTCTTGCCGATCTTCTGCGTGAATTTCACCGTCAGGAGATTGTCGGCAAACGGTTCCGCGAAGTTCAGCAGGGTCTGTGGATGACCGAGTGACGTCGCGAGTGTCTGCACTCCTGTGGTGATGCCCCTTTCTTCCGCGGCCGCCTGCACTTCGAGCAGGTCGGGCAGGTCGTAGTTCCCCTGCACGAGATGCCCCGTGTCCGTCGCGCTCGCGTCTTCCGCGGTCAGCCTGCTGGCCGCGTCCGTGTCCGTCGCCGTCACATTGCAGGTGTTTGTGTAGGTTTTTGCCTCAGCGGGTATGAAATGACCCAGGTTCACTTCCGTGCAGTACGACGTCAGGGTCTGCGTGAACGGCACTTCGCCGTGGAGGCCGACCGGGAACGAGTGCACCATTTCCACCTTTACGCTCACCGGCGAGACGGCCGTCGTCGAGCCGGATGCGTTTTTCCCTGTCACCGAGACGCGCACGTAGTATCCGGCGTCGAGGGCGGTCAGCGTGTATTCGCTTTCGGTCGCGCCTTCGATCGCCGAGCATTCAGTGGCCGCTGCGTTGCAGTCTTCCCACTGGTAGGTCAACGTTTCGGGCGCGCCCGTCCATTCGGCTGCTTTGCCGCCTTTCGCGATGCTCAGCGTTTCGCCCACGTGAGGCGTACCGCCGATTGCGATCCCACCCGCCGGAGGCACCGGCGCCGCGCTGAATGCGGCCGTGACCGACTCGTTCGCACTCAGCGGATTGACCGAGCACGATCCGGTGCCCGAGCAGGCGCCGCCCCACGCTGAGAGCGTATAGCCGGCTGCCGGCGTCGACGTCAACGTGACGGCAACTTCTTCGAATTCGGCGCTGCATGCCGTGTGACCCTGGCCACAGTCGATGCCCGCGGGCGTGGAGGTCACGGTGCCTTCGCCGGTGACCGTCACGGTGAGAGTGTGCTTTGGAGTGGTCACCTGCACTTTGAAGGATGCCGTCGAGGTGTTTTCGTCACCGGCCACCGCGGTGCATTTCACTTCGGTGGTGCCGACTGGGAACGTCGAGCCCGACGCCGGCGTGCAGCTGAACGAGTGGAGCAGTTCTTCGGAGGCCGTGGCAGTCGCCGTGTATGACACCACAGCGCCCGATGCGCTCGTTGCCGGGGTGGTGATGTTGGACGGCACCGTGATCGTCGGCGCCGCGCCGAATTCAACCGCGCCGATCGAGCACGGGTTCGCACGTTTCGCGCCGCGCTGGTCGGTCGTCGGGCAGTCCGCCTCGTCGCCGGCGCCAATCGCCGGGCTGCCGGGTTTCAGGGAGTGCACAGGCGTGGTGCCTCCGTTGTTGAGCAGCGACGACTGCAGCAGCGGGTTCGTTTTGCTCAACGCGCCGACGCCGCAGCTGCCGTTCGAGTCGAGGCTGTTGACGCTCGTCGTCGCCACGATCCCCGTGCAGTCGCCTGCGCCGGTGTTCTCGGCCACGATCGTGTTTGTCAGGTTCAACGTGCCTATGTTCTGGATACCGCCGTTGTTGAACGCGATAGTCGAGTTGAAGAAGCTCGCCGTGCCGTCGACGAGCACACCGAATTCCGCGTCTTCGGAAACCGTCGAGTTGCGTGCTGTCAGCGTTCCTTTGTCAGTGACGGAAACGCCGGGACCCTCGTTCCCCTCGAGCGTCGTGCTTTCGATCGTGAGGCTGCCTTCGTCTTCGATCGCGGCCGTATTCGACCCACCCGACGCGCCGATCTCCAAGTTCTTTATCGTCGCGGATACGCTCGGGTCGACGATGAACAGATGCGAGGGGAACGGTTCGACCGAACTGCCGCTGATTATGGCGGTGCTGCCCCTGACCGATGGCGAACTGGTCGGCCCTTCGATGGTCTGCACGCCGCTCGTATTCGTCAGCGCCAAGGATTTGACCGGCACGTAGCTGCCGGACGCGAGCACGATCGTGTTCGCTTCTTTATTGCCGTTGGCACTGGCCACGTCTGTTTCCAATTCGGCGGTGTTTTTCACGTCGAAGGTTGCGGCGCCCGCCCCAGGCGTGAGCACCGCCAACGACACCGCGGCGAACGCGAACGCGACCAACGCTATTCGCAGATGCTCCATGAATCGGTACCTCATTCTGTCCTCCAGTCCAGTGTGCAGTTTCCCCAGCCCAGTCGCAGATTCCGCGATGGGATGATCGTGGCCAGTGGCCGGCTGTCGTGTGACGCTCCGCTGCCATTCCGAGCGATGGCTGACTTTCTAGCAAGGCATTCCGGCTGCAAGCGAGTTGTTTAACCGGATCGTTACGATCGGTCACAAGATCATTAGGTTCTATGCGCCGTGCGATTCCCGCGCTTGTTCACAAGTCGTTTAGGTTTGGCACCACTCGATGCGACAGAATGGCCCGCCCGGGGATACGGGAGTCCGCCGCTCGCACGGCCGGGGCCGCCGGTCCCGCGAGCAATCGGCCATAGTTTTCGCATCCAAGAACCCCACCACCCTGACCATGCTTACGAAACCTCCACTCAGCTGGCTGCGCACCGGGGCGAAGACCGTCCGGGACGTGGTCACCGCCAGCCCGCTGCTGGCCGGCCTGGCGGGGACGGCGGCCGTTCTGCTGATCCTCTTCTTCGTCGGCCTCTCGCTCGTCGGACGGTCCCCGGCCGGACGGGAGACCACGCTTACGAACACCACCGAACTGATCTCCCGCGGACGCGTGTCGCAGGCGACCCTGCTCGACCAGGACGCCGCCATCGCGCTGCGCACCGTGAGCGGCGAAAAGCTGTGGGCGAACTACCCGTCGTCGAACTCCTACACGGGCACGCTGCTCGCCCAGCTCCAGCACAAGGGCGTTCCGACCACGGTGGACGCGCAGTCGGGGAAGGCGAGCCTGCACGCGACGGTTCAGTTCCTGTTGCCGATCCTGATCCTCGTCACCCTGTTCGCGTTCTTCATGACGCTGCTCAAAGACCAGGGTGCGGCCTTCGCCGCGTTCTCGAAGTGGACCGGGAGCGGGCAGAAGGCCGGCGAGGGGCGGACGACGTTTGCCGATGTGGCCGGCGCTCCGGAGGCGCTGATCGAGCTGGGCGAGGTCTGCGACTACCTGGAGAACCCCGGGCGCTACGCGCACCTCGGCGCCAAAGCGCCCAAGGGAGTGATCCTGACCGGGCCCCCGGGCACGGGCAAGACGCTGCTCGCACGTGCCGTCGCCGGGGAGGCCCAGGCCAACTTCTTCTCCCTGTCGGGTTCGGAGTTCGTCGAGTCGCTCGTCGGCGTGGGCGCGGCGCGCGTTCGTGATCTGTTCCGACAGGCGCGCGAAGCGGCGCCCGCCATCATCTTCGTCGACGAGCTCGATGCGGTCGGTCGCCAGCGAGGCGCCGGCATGGGACAGGGCAACGACGAGCGCGAGCAGACGCTCAACCAGATTCTCGTCGAGATGGATGGGTTCGGCGCGGAGACCGGCGTCGTGATCATGGCCGCGACCAACCGGCCGGACATCCTCGACAGCGCCCTGCTGCGACCTGGCCGCTTCGACCGCCAGGTCGTCGTCGACGTCCCGGACGTGCATGGGCGCACTGAGATCCTCAAACTGCACGCCAGCAGGAGCCCGATCTCGCCCAACGCCGACCTGGGGCGTATCGCCCACCAGACGCCGGGGTTCACCGGCGCCGACCTCGCGAACATCATCAACGAGGCTGCGCTGCTCACCGTGCGCGCCGGCAAGCGGTTGATCGAGCAGGAAGAGCTCGAAGAGGCCATCGACCGGGTTCTTTCGGGACCCGCCCGCAAGAGCCACGTGCTCACGCGCGAGGAGGTGTGGCGAATCGCCGTGCACGAGTCCGGACACGCGATCGTCGCCCGCGCGATCGACAACTCCGCGGCGCTGCAGAAGCTCTCGGTCGTCGCCCGCGCGCGCGGACGCGGCGGCGCGACGGTCTACTCGAGCGAGGACAAGCTCATGCTGACCCACCTCGACCTCACGAAGAACCTGGTCACAACGATGGCCGGAGTGGCGGCGGAGGATTACGTGTTCGGCATGCTTTCCACCGGCGGGGAGAACGATCTCGACGAAGCGACCAAGACCGCGCATGCGATGGTCTCGGTCTGGGGCATGAGCGAGGCGATCGGACCGGTGACCGTCGGCGAGAAGCCCGGCGAGGTCTTCATTGCGCGCGAACTCGCCAACACGGCGAACGTGGCCGCGGCGACGCACGAACTCGTGGACAGCGAGACGCGCCGGCTGACCCACGAGGCGGAGGACACCGCCAAGCAGATCATCGACATGAACCGGCAGGTTCTGGAGGAGCTCGCCAACGAGCTGGTCGAGGCCGAGACGCTGGCGGGGCCGGAGCTGAACACCTTCCTCGAAACGGTCCAGGGCTGGCCGCGCCCGCTCGTCCATGGCCTCAACGGCAACGCGCCCGTGAGAATGCGGGAGTCCGTCGCTGCCGGCGGTGAGGCGCCGACCGAGGACACGGGACCGCTTTATTGACGTCTGGTGGTCGGGATGCTCGCCAGCAGCGGCAGGAAGCTGCCCATGGAAATCTTGCTGACGGCCACTTCACCGACGGGGTTGTGATCGCCTCCGGGCTGGTAGGTTCGCCCCGCCAGCCCGACCCCTTCAAGGCTCACGCCGCCGGCCAGCGCACGCTGGATGGCGCTCGGCTCAGCCGACCCGGCCTTGCGCGCCGCGCTCTCGAGCAGGCGGATCGTTTCGAGTCCGAGACCCGGGAAGCTGCCGACGGGCTGATGGCCGGCAAGCGCACGGTAAGCGGCGGCGAAGCGCGCCGCCGCCGCACTTTCACGCGGGAAGCCATAGGAAGCGAAGGTCGCGTTTTCGAGCGCTTTGGAGCCGCTCGAGAGCGTTAGCGGAGTATCCATCGCGGTGGTGCCGATGATGGTCTGTTCGACACCGTTTTCCCGCAGGCCGGCGGCGAGCCGATTCACGAGCGGCGGAGGCAGTGCGGTGAAGATCAGCGCGGGTCGGGGACGGGTCGCCCGGATAGTGCTGGCCAAGCCCGAGAAGTCTGTGGTTGTCGCGGCCATCGACGCGCTCCCCCTGAGCTTGATGCCGCTCGCCCGCGCGGCACTGCGAAAGTCGCCGGTCAGCAATTCGACATAGCGGTTGCCCGGGACGCTGACGACAAAGGCGCTTGCGTAGCCGGTTATCCGCATGAAGGTGGTGAGCTCCGCGGCTTCGTCGGTCGCCGCGGCGCCGACAGGCCAGTAGGTGGCATAGCGGCGGCCGGCCGTAGCGTCGGGATTGCACGGCGCCAGCATCAGCAGCCCCCACCGCGACGCCCCGGCGGCCAGGCTCAGCTGCGAGTTCGTGTCGCACGGCAGGACAAGAGCCGCGGCGGCCTCCGAACGCAGCCGGCTCTGCACAGCCGCCGGGGACAGACCATCCAAAGTCTGACGCACCAGCTTGATATGAACATGCCCGGCCAGCCCACCCGCGGCGTTCAATTCACCGACCGCGACTTCGGCTCCCTGCGCAATCGAAGCGTTCTGTTCGCTGAAGAGACCCGGTGGTGGCTGGTCGACCACCACCGTCATCGACCCACCCGCCAGCGACCGTTCCACCGCCGGTCCACCTGCCACCGCGACTCCACCAGCCCGCGACGGCGATCCGCCTACCGCGGAAACCCGCTTTGACCCAGCCCCCCCCGCACGCACGGAGCCGGCCGCGGGCGCCCGCTCAGCGGGACGCGACGCCGCGGCGTGGGACCCGGACCGCGACGCCGAAGCGTGGGAGTGGTGGCTCCCATGCGAAAGGCTCTCGCCTAGCACCACCGCCCCCGCGGCCACAGCCACCGCAACCGTCAGGCGCAGAGCCTCGGCGCGGCTCATCGAGAGCGCCGCACGAACACCGAGCGGATGCGCACGCCTGCCCCGCCGCTACTCACCAGCGCTCAGCGTCCCCCAACTCGTTGCCAGACTCACACGAAAAAACACCCTCTGCGTGTGCGCAACCGCGGCCGACTTCGCGCGGCGGGCCGCGCCGCGCAGCGTCACCGTCTCCTGAGTCGTGTGCGTGGCACCCGCCGCGTCATGAGCGACGATCGTGACCTGCACCCGCAGCACCTTCGAACGAGAGAGCAGCGCCCGCGCCTTGCTCGAGAGGTGCAGCGTCAGCACCTCGACCTGCCCGCCGGACAGCGTGAACGAACCGCTCGCGAGTGTCAGGATCGCGGCCTTCGACTTCTTCTTGCTCTTGGCCTCATGCCCACGGGAAGCGATCACCGCGGTGAGCGTGCGCACCGTGACCGTGCCCGAGCAGCTCGCGTCTTCCTCCGGGCAGCTCAGCTTCAGCGCGAACGCGCCCTGGGCGCTGACGGTCGCCGAGTTGACCGTCACCGTGACGTCGGGGGTCGGTTCCTGCTTGGGCGGCGGTTCGACTTTCGGTTCGACTTTCGGTTCGACTTTGGGTTCGACTTTTGGTTCGACTTTGGGTTCAGTTTTTGGTTCAGTTTTTGGTTCTTCGGCCGTCGTGAACGTCGCATCCGAGCCTTGGCTCGTACCGCCCGCATTTTTCGCCACGATGCGGAAATGGTAGGTGGTGCTCGCGGTGAGACCCGTCAGCGACGCCGTGACGGGAACCGCGCCCGTGCCCGCTCCGGGCAACGAGGCGCACGAGGCCGTTTTACCGTAGGAGGTGCTCGTGCCGTAGTCAAACGTGCATTCGGTCACGTTCGAGCCGTTCGGGTTCACCGTCGCGTTCAGCGTCGCCGCAGTCTGCGTGACCGCCGTCGCCGCGCCCGCCACGACCGTCGGGGCGACCGGCGGCCCGACCTTCGGCGTCACCTTGACGTTGAACGACTTGGTGGCTTTATTTTCGTGGCCGTCCACGGCCGTACATTTGACGGGAGTGGCGCCGACCGAGAAGGTGGATGCCGATGCCGGCACGCAGCTAAAGGTACGGACCGTGTTTTCGAAACCGGCGGCACCCGCGTCATAGGACACTTCCGCCCCCGCTTCGCCTTCCGCTTCCACGACGATTTCCGCCGGCACCGTGATCGTCGGCGGGGTGCTGTTGTATTCATCCGCGCCGATGGAACATGGGTTCGCACGTTTTGCGCCGCGCTGGTCGGTCGTGGGGCACTGCGCCTCGTCGCCCGCCCCGATCGCAGGGCTGCCCGGTTTCAGCGAGTGCAGCGGAGTCGTACCGCCGTCGTTGAGCAGGTGTTCCTGCAGCAACGGGTTCGTTTTGCTCAGCGCACCTACGCCGCAGCTGCCGTCCGAGTCAAGGCTGTGATCGCTCGAGGTCGCTTTCCCCTTGCAGTCGCCCAAGTCTTTGTTTTCAGCGACGATCGTATTCGTCAGGTTCAGCGTGCCATTATTTTCGATACCGCCATCGGTATTAAGCGCCACCGTCGAGTTCACGAAGCTAGCCGTGCCATCATCGAGGACTCCGAATTCCGAGTCTTCGGAAACCGTCGAGTTGCGTGCTGTCAGCGTTCCGCCGTCAGTGACGAGAACACCGGGACCCTCGTTCCCCTCGAGCGTCGTGTCTTCGATCGTGAGGCTACCCATGTCTTCGATCGCAGATGTCCCCAGCCCACCCGATGCGCCGATCTCCAAGTTCTTTATCGTCGCGGATACGCCTAGTTCGACTTTGAACAGCTGTGAGGGAAAAGGTACGACCGAACTGCCGTTGATGATGGCGGTTTGGCCCCTGACCGATGGCGCACTGGATGGCCCTTCGATGGTCTGCACACCGCTCGTGTTTGTCAGCGCCAACGTTTCGAGCGGAGCGTAAGAGTCACTGCCGCCCGCGAGCACTATCGTGTTCGCCCCTGAATTGCCGTTGGCTTCCACCACAGCCTCGGTCAATTCGCCCGTCGTTTTGACCGTATATGTTTTGGCGCTCGCGCCGGGCGCATTCAGCATGCCGAGACCTGTGGCCACGACCAAGAGACCGACGACGTGGCGACGACAGTTAGCTACCTTGAGGGTCATCAGTTTGCTCTTTCTACCAGAGGGCGGGCGGGGGAACGCGGGTTGTTCACGACTTGGAGATGATTTGCGGGTTGTTCACGACTTGGAAATGATTTGAGTGAACTTGACCGAGCCGCTGAGCAGGCGCCCGCTCTCGTGGTAACCGTTCGAGAGGCGGACGCTCAGTGTGGGATGCCCAGCGTGACTCTCCAACACGATCTGTATGCGAACCCGTTGTCGATTCGCCTTCTCCACGCCGCTCCCGCCGAGGGTCGCGACCCCCCGGGATCGGTCGATCGACAGCGACGTCACGGTCAGGGCACCGAGCACAACGTGGGGAGCGCTGTCCACATAGCGGAATGTGGCGCTCTTGCGACCGGTTTGAGCCCGGAGCGTAAATGCAATTCGCGAGCCGCGTGCTCCACGCAGCCTGCCGTGTCCGCTGACCACCAGCGAGATCGCGCCCGAGCCGCCCGAGCCGCCTGCCGATCCCGACCCGGAGCTCGCCGGCGTCTGCTGAGCTTCGCTTTGGACAGCATCCACCTGGTAGGCGCCGATGTCGCAGCTGCCGTTCGGGCGGATGAAGTGGCGCTGATCGTCCGGTGGGCATTTGGACTCGTCGCCCGCACCGATCGCCGGACTGCCCGCCTCCAGCGCGTGCGTCGGCGTCGAGCCGCCGTTGTTGCGCAGCGCAACTTCCAGCAGCGGATTGACATCGCCGAGCGAACCCACCCCGCAGCTGCCGTCCGAGTCGAGACTGCGATCGCTCGTCGCGGCGTGCCTCGTGCAGTTGGACGGGCTGTTGTCGGCGACGATGGTGTTCGTCAGGTTCAACACACCGCCGGAGTTGTCGATGCCGCCGTTCGTGTTGAAGGCGATCGTGGAGTTGAACAGGCTCGCGCTGCCATCGTCGATCAGGCCGAAGTCGGAGCCGTCGCTCAGCGTTGAGTTCCGCACCGTGGCCGAGCCTCCAGACTCCACCTCCAGGCCGGGCCCGTCGTTGCCCTCGATCGTCGAGTTCTCGAGGTCCACAGCGCCGAGATCGTCGATCGCCGCCGCAAAGGCCCCTCCGCCCCCCGTCGTCAGCTGCACGTTCGAAAGGGTCAGGCGCGCATGGGCTTCCACGAGCAGCAGATCCGAGGGATACGGCTCGACTGCGCCCCCGTCGATCCTGGCTCCCCGTCCGGATGGGGGCCCGGCGATCGTTACGTCGCCGCCGATGCGCAGCGTGAGCGACGGCAGGAACACTCCTCCGCTCAAGACGATCGTGCTCGGCGCCGAGCTCGCATCCGCACGGGCGACCGCCGCTTCGAGGGCCGCCCCGTCGTCGGCCTCAAAGGACGCCGCCCGCGCGGATCCCGCGCGGGCGGCTGACACCAACATCGCGAGGGCGAGAAGCCCTGCCATCCGCCACCTCACTAGAAGTTCGACTCAAAGCCTTCTGTCAGGAGGGATAGCCAGGCAGTCGGCAGTGGTGCGTAGTTGTGAGCGGTGAGCTTGTCCTGTGCGGTCGATGACAGAACGTAGGTGAAGTACGAATACAAGGTCCTGCGCTGATTGTTCGTGAGCCTCGTAATCGCGTTTTCGGTTCCGCTCGTATCGTCCAGGCCCGTGTACACCAGGTCGAACGCCAGCGCACAGATCGGGTAGCGGCTGCCCAGGTCCGTCGCGTTCTCGTGGTTGGGGAACTCGGCGCTTGCTTCGTTGTTGTTCGCCCAGTTGTCGTCTTCGGCGTTGAGGCCCACGGCGCCGTTCTTGCCGCCGCTGGGAAGGGTCAGCGTGCTGAAATTGCAGTTGGCCGCCGATCCGCTCTGGGGAGACTGGTAGCCCGTGTTCGTGGCGTTCTCGACGCTGGCCGTGATCAGACCTTTGCCTTCCACCGCGTCGGCGAGATCGGCGTAGCCGACGCCGTCTGCGGTTTCTCCGACCGTTTTGACCTCCTCCGGGCCGCCGCTTGAGGCGTCCGCTTTGATTTTGCTGCAGGTGCCTTCAGAACCTTTCAATCCAGGCCATTCGGTGTTTTTCGCGATGTAGGCGGACCATTCTTTACCGACCGCGCATTCGCCTGTCACGTCGCCTCTGCCGCCGTCCGTCGCTTCCGCGTTGACGAGGTACTTCTTGAGGAATTCCGACTGCGCCGCGCTGTCCTCGCGGACCACGCGGTTGATTTCCCCTTCGCAGTTCGCCAGCGACGGGTTGTTTGCCACGAGTTCTGAGTCATTCCATTTCAGGGCATCGCCGCCATAGATCCTCGAGACCTCCTTGGCTGTCAAGTCGAGGCTGGTCGGCGCCACTTTGCTTCCGGCCGTGCAGTCCGCGTTCGTGAGGTTCACGAGCAGCGCCACAGACTCGCCCGCGATCGGGAACGACATGATGTTCGCCTGCGTGTCCGCCTGGCCAGAGATTGTGTCCGGATACGGTCCCGGCGTCGGCTCGAACGGCGGTGTGAAGGTCAGCGCGCACGAACCCCCACCCGTCGTCGCGCCTGGTGTCCCGTCGAGTTCCGCAAGGTTTGCCTCGGTATAGGGAGTGGCGTCGCCGGCGAAGGCGTCGGTGCGGCACGCGGCCGCCTGCAGTCCGAATTTCGCACCCGTGGCGCTCGCCGCTTCAGCGGCCGGATAGTTGTATGCGACCATCGTGTTGCCCGCAGGACCTCCCAAGGTTTCAGGCGTGCTGCCACACACGTCTTCCTCATAGAGCTGCGCAAAGAGCGCTTCGGCGTGGGCGTTGAAGCTCGAGCCACGACCGCTGATCTTGCCGTTTGCTGCCTGGCTGCCGCCGCCTGCCTGGCAGGCGAGCCCGGCTGTCGGCGGGATCGCGGAGCTCGCGTTCGCAAGCACCAGATTTGCCAGCACAGAACAACCGAGCACGCTCAGCCCGACAAGCAGGGCACGCGGGCCGCGGCCAAAGCGCTTCTGAAGTGACATGTCCATGTTTGTTTCTCCCACCTTGCTCGAGTCGAGATGACGGATCAGGGCCGATTTGCTCCAGAACTGGTTGCCCCCGAACTGGTCGCTGGTACGGTCCGACCCCAATGACCAGCGTCGGCGGATTATTGGTGGCGGATCGGGGCGCATTGTCGCCTTTTCGTGATTTGTTCTTTCCTTCCAGTGAACAATCTTGCTCCGCTCTCGCCGCCCGACAGCCAGGCTCGATCATTCATCGATCATTCCCACAGCTTAAGTTCCTGTGACCTCCCGGCCTCGCGACGAGCAGCCCAACCTAAGCTCCGTCCCATGCACCGTCTCGTCGGGATCCTGTCGTGCTGCGTGGCTTTGAGCGGGCTCGAGCTGGCCGCGACTCCCGCGACCAGCACTGCCCTGGCGGACTCGTCCGTCCGCTGCGCGGGCGCAACGACCACCACCACGACGGCGGGCGGAACCTCCGGGACGACGACCATCGAGCCGGGCTCGGCGCCATCCGGCAGCGGCTCCTGCTGGGAAGGCGTCGAGCCGTATCCCTTCGGCAGCGCCGGCGGGCCGATCGAAAGCTCCTCCGTGCCGAGCTGCAACGATGCCATCGGCGAAGTGACCTGCCCCCTGACCGTGACGTCGATGGCCTTCAGGGCCTGGAACCGCGGCCTCGCGGCCACGACGGAGCAGGGCAGCAACGCGGCGGCGACGGCCTACGGCGTCTGGATCTTCAACGGCAATCACTGGTATCCGGCCCCCACGTTTCCCGGCAGCAAGAAGTGCCCGGGAAACACGATCGTGTGGGCGGGCAAGCTCGACTACTGGCTCGTGGGACCCGGTCCAGAAGATGGCAGCGGGGGCAAATGGGCCGACCTCTGCCGCTTCGAAGGCGAGGTCGACCTCGAATGGGAGCAGTTCGCGCTCCCCAGCGCCACCAAAGAGCGCATCGGAACAAATCCGGGCGGCATCACCTCCGCCGCCTGCTACGCCTGGAACGACTGCTGGTTCTTCGGGACCTACGGCACGGTCGTGCACTGGAACGGCAAGGCCCTGACCAACGCCTCCCCCGCTCCGTCGCAGAGCCTGCTGCAGGGCGAATACACCGCCGCCGCGGCGCGCGAAGGCCTGGCCGGCGAACGCCTCGGGATTGCGGTGGGCGCAACCGGCGAAGCGTATGCAGATGGGCCGTTGACGACACTGCAAGGCGAGCCGCCTGCGCAGCTGTTCGCCTCCAGCGGACAGGCATTCTCGCCGCTCCCGTTCGCCCCGTTCACGAGCCCGCAGGCGGGCGATCCCTACCGGACCGACCTCGTCGCCGCCGGCATCGACGCGGCGGGCCAGGGCTGGGTGGCGGGCAACCCGGCCGGCCTGCGCCTGAAAGAACGCAGCGAAGGACCGTCCTCGGAAGGGGGCGAGCTCGTTCAGCCGGTCTCCCGGCCATTCGCGCCGCCCGAGTCGCCGCAGCCCTCCCCGCTGCAGCCGGTGTCCACCTCCGGCGCAGCGGCCGCCTGCACCGGCCCGCCGGCGACTCGCTTCACATATACGCCGAGCTACGAACACATCTCCGCGGCGGGGGCCTTCCTGTGGTCTTCGCTGGCGGTTTTTCCCAGCAACGGCGAAGCGCTGGCGGGGGGCAAGGCATGGGAAGCGGCCGCCGGCGACGAAGAACCCGTTGGCCAACCGGCCATCGCCCAGGCCAACTGCGAAGGGACCACGACCCTGACGCGCTTCTCCGAAGGTCCCTCGGCGCCGGCCGATCGCGCGGGCGGCGTGACCGCCCTCGCCGCCAACGCCGCCAATGACGCCTGGGCGGCCACGAGCGCCGGAACAAGCGGCGGCCCTTTGACCGCGAGCGATGAGCTCCCGCACCTCTACCGGCTGACCGACGGAGAACCGCCGGAAGCAGCCGAAGGCAACGAAGAAGAACCGGAACGGCTGAAAGAAGAAGAAGAAGGACGAGAAGAAGAACCACAGCCCCCCGCCGCGGAAGCCCCTCCACCGCCGCCGCCCGTGGAAGCACCGCCGACCGTGACCAGGACGCGCACGGTCACGCTGGCGCCCGCCGTCTACGACGTCAAGGCGAAGCTCCACACGGCCGAGCGCAACGGGCAGGTGCAGGTGAGCCTCTACATCACGTTCAAGGTACGTAGGCCGGTCACGATCGGGGCGCGGGCGCTTCGCTCCGGGCACATCGTCAGCCAGGCGCGTCCACGACATTTCGCCGGGCACAGCGGCCTGCTCGTTCTGAGCCTCAATCGCAAGCACTGGCCGACCAAGGTGAGCTTCTTCGTATGAGAGCGGCGCGCTCGATCAGAAGGCTTGCTCTGGTGCTGCTGACGCTCGCGATCGCGGGCGGCGCTGCGCCCTGGCCGCAAGCCGGCCGTGCTTTGGCGATCACCACGGAAGCCGGCGCGCCGGCGCCCAACGGCGAAGGCGCCGCGCCGGCCGGCGGCGGCCCTGAAGGCTCGGCCCCAACATCAGGCTCAACGTCAACTGAAGGCTCAGGCTCAACATCAGACTCGGCCTCGAGCTCACAAACGCCGTCGCCGGAATCGCAATCGACCGCGCCGGCGTCGACGCCTCCTTCGCCGTCAACGACCCCTTCGCCCTCAACCTCGACCTCGAGCCCAGGGCCTTCGGTGGTGGCACAAGCGCCACAGGCACAGACGCCACAGCTGCCAAGGAAGCCCATCTCGCACCGCCACGCCCACAAGCATGCCGGGCGAGTGGTCGTGCCGATCGCGGGCGGCAACGCCGGGGGGCCGCCGGCGCCGAACCCGGCCGAGCCTTCGACGCCCGCGCCAAGTCCGAGCGCGATCTTCGGCTCTCCGCTGGCGTTCCCCGGCGGTAGCCCGCTGCTGAGTTTCTTCCTTGACACTTACCGCACGCCACCGTTCTTGCTGCCCATCTACCTGGCGGCCGCCCAGCGTTACGGGGTGCCTTGGCAGGTGCTGGCCGCGATCAATGAAGTCGAGACCAACTACGGCTTGGATCTCGGCCCCTCGAGCGCGGGCGCGGAGGGTTGGATGCAGTTCCTGCCGGAAGAGTGGTTGATATACGGCGTGGACGCGAATGGAGCCGGCGTACGCGATCCGAACAACCCGGCCGACGCGATCTTTGCGACCGCCCGCTACCTCGCGGCCGCCGGCGCCGGCAACAACCTGCGGGGAGCAATCTACGCCTACAACCACTCCGCGAGCTATGTCGAATCCGTGCTCCTGCGTACCCAGCTGCTCGCGGCCACTCCGCAGTCGCTGATCAGCGGGCTCAGCGCGATCGCCAGCGGGCGCTTTCCGGTGGCAGGCGGCGGCTCCCACGCGGCAACAGCGGTCTGGAGCACGCCACCACGGTCCAGCGCTGCCCGCGCGGCGGCGGCGGGGCGCTCCTCCTCGGCCGGGGCGCCTGCGCCACCGCCGCAGCTTGCCGCCGCTGCGAGCACGAGCGCACCGGGCCCCGCGGTGGTCGGTGCCAGCGTCGCCGCTTCACCGGGCGCACCGGTGCTCGCCGTGCAGACCGCGGAGGTCATCCGGATCGGACGCAACGCAACGCTGGGGCGCTTCATCGAGCTGCGGGATGCCTACGGAAACACCTACACCTATGCCAATCTCGGCCGTGTCCTGAAGCGTCGGGGCACGTGGCTTGCGCCGGGCACCGTGCTGGGCAGCGTGGGCGCTGGGCCACCGGGCTCGGGGGTGCACTTCCTGTTCACAATCCGTCCCGCGGGCGCCGGGCCGATCGACCCGCTCCCGATCCTGCAGAGCTGGCATCTGCTGGGCGAAACTCAGGGTCACACCCGAGAGGGAGCACAGCCGCTGTTCGGCCCCGATTCCAGTGACGCCCGGATCAGCGAGATTCGGTCGCTAAGCAAGCGTCAGCTGCAGTCGCGTGCGCGGCTCCATCCCAAACTGAATCCCAAACTGAACACGGCGCAGTGGCGCAAGCTCCTCACGCGCATATCGCGGATCACAGAGCCCCACGTGCCGAGCGCACCGACAAGCTCGGCTATCGCGGACACCACGATCTCACCCCTGCCGAGGGCCGAGCCGCTACCGGGGGCGCCCGGCGCCACGCCCTTTACCTCGGGACCGGAAGTGTTCCTCGAAACTCCGGGCACCGAAGCCGTCCTGAAGGCATACCAAGAGCTCGTGGCCAATACAGTGGGACTCTCGTCGATCGCCTCATACGAGTTTCAGTACAGGCCTGCCGAATCCCCGGAATCTGAAGAATGGACCACGATCCAAACAACGACGAGCTCGAACACGATCTTTGCAACAAACACCGAAGACAAACCCGTGAGCGACGGCCTCTATGACCTGCGCGTGATCGTGACGACGGCCGAAGGGAGCAAATATGAATCCGAGCTGACCGATCGTCTGATCGCAAACAGCTCGCCCGTGGTGAAACTCACCACCAGGCCCAGCGCGGATGCAAGAGGCACGATCGTCCTCGATGCCACCATTCCGACCGGCGCAGAGGTCACCTCGGTCAGCTTCCAGTGGGCCCACTCCAACAGCCCCCCCGGCAGTGCGAGGTGGACGACGATCGGCGCACCCCTGCCCGCCACCGAACTCGTGAGCACGAGCTTCGACACCAAGACGCTGCCGGAAGCAGGCAACGGCGAATACGACTTCCGCGTCGTACCCGCCGATCCCGGCGAATTCGTCTCGATCCCCGTCCGCAAGCTGCTCGTGGACAACACGCCACCGGCCGTCGAACTGATCGACCCCACACCCGGATCGCATCTCGGCAAACAGGTCACCCTCTCGGCCAGGGCGACGGACGCCCTCTCTGGCGTCGCATCGGTTCGCTTCCAGGCGCGCTCGCTGACCGGCCCCGGCGCCTGGATCGACGTCGGCGGCAAGACGACCATTCCGGAATCCCCGGGGTCCAGCATCTACACGCACACCCTCGATACCGAATCCCTGCAGAACGGGCCATACGACTTCCGCGCGATCGCGGAGGATGTGGCGGGCAACGAAGCCACCTCCCAGGTGGTGAGCGACGTCGACGTCGAGAACCCGTCGGTCGCCCCCGCGGTTTCGGCATCGATCGCCGGCGTCGCGGCTCCGGCGCGAGAGGTCAGCTTCCTCGGCGCCATCGCGGGCAGCCCGGAACACGAAGCCTGGGCATACGGATTCACGAGCGCGCCGCCCGCGGAAGCGAACGGGAGCCCGCTGCCCTACGAAGCGCAGGGCGAACAGCTCGTCCTGCTGCGCTACACCGACAGGGACGGCTGGCAGATAGCCGAAGTGCCGCGCGGACCGGAGGGTGAACCGTTCAAGCTGCTGAAGGCCGACGAAGTCTCAGACATAACGGGCGGAGCGCACGTCTCCAACCAGGTGCACGTCGCGGGAGCGATGACGCCCTCCGGAGAAGCCTGGCTGTCGGTGGCCGAGGCCTCGACGAAGGAGGGGCAGCCGCCGGTGGTGGGCCTCTTCCACCGCGCCCCCGACGAAGACCAGTTCAGGCTCGACACCGAAGCCACCCGGACGCTGGGTTCGCTGCTCGGATCCGAAGCGGAAGATCCCGGCCGCCAGGGCGTCACCCTGCGGCTCGGGGAAGGCCAGGGCGGGCCGGTGTACGGCATCCTCAGCGCATCCAGTCAATACGCGCCGCTGGGCGAACTCAGGTATGGGCTGTTGCAGGATGGCAGGTGGACCGTCGAAACCGTCAAGGCCGCGACCCAGCCGCCAAAGCCTTTCACCTCCGCGGACCCGCTCAGGCTGAAGCTCGACGACGTGCAGGGCCCGGGCGAAGGCTGGGGCGCGTTCGAAGTCGAAGGACATCCGCCCGGATTGGGACTCGTCCTCGGCCACCTCCAAGACGGCGAATGGACGTTTTCGCCGACCGGTCTGGACGCGCTCGACCTCACGGGAGCGGTCGCGACGGAGAGCAACGGGAAGGGCGAAGTGCGGCCCGAAGCGCTGAAGGCCGACGGCAGGGGCGTCTGGATCGAAGCAAGGGTGGACCTCACCCCCGGCAGGGAAAGCGGCCGCGTGGTGGCGCGCTACGAAGCTGAAGGCGCGAGCGGCCACATCACCAACTCGTGGTGCACGCTGCCGGGAACCAACTCCTGTGAAGAACCGCTCGAATCGTCGAGTGGCCGGGCGACGGTGCCCGACGCGATCTTCCAAACCGAAAGCGGACCGGTGGCGCTGGGATTGAGGGAAGGATCCGTCGACGTCTTCGCCCACGGTGAGTGGACCAGCGTCCTGGCGCCCGGCTACGGACCGTTCCCCGGCCAGACGGGAGCGGACGACGTGTTCGCCAGCCCCAACGAAGGCTGGCTCGGCGGCGTCGAGACGCTCGGGCACTGGACCGCCAAGGGGGCATCCGGCTCGCTCACCTCCTGGCCGCTGCCCGACCGCGCGCCGCTGATGAGCGTCGCGCTGCCTCCGGGCAGCGCGGGCGAAGCGAGCGAATCGGGTGCGCTGGCGGTCGGGTTCGATGGCACCACGCTGAGCTACGAAGCCTCCGCGGGCTGGCTGGTGCAGCCCGCGCCCCCACGCGCGCGCAAGCTCAACCTGCTCGGCGTCGCCTTCGCGGGCCCGAGCAGCGCCTTCGCGGTAGGCGAGTTCGGCGTCATCCTGCACTGGGATGGCACGAGCTGGTCGGAAGACCCGCAGTCGACCTCGCTCACCGACTCGCAGCTGAACGCGGTGGCATTCGCACAATCGGGCGAAGGCTGGGCGGTCGGCGCCGACGGGACGATCCTGCACTACAACGGCAGCAGTTGGAGCAAAGAACAGCCTCCGGAGGCCGACTCCGGCGTCGACATCACCTCGGTCGCAGTGGCGGGCTCGGAAGTCTTCGCGGTCGCGGCCGGCAACCTGATCACGCTTGCGCCCGGCGGAGCCTGGACGGAAGTCGGCGCCGCCACGCTACCCAGCGGGCTCACTCCCGGCAACCTGCGCGTGGTCGCCGGCCTGCCCGACGGGGGCATCGTCGCCGCGGGCAAGTCGCTGGTGCTCGTCCGCGAAGCGGCCGGACAGAGCTTTGCCTACGCCGCGCAGCCGCTGGAGGGGATCGCCGTCGCCCTCGCCCCGTTTCGCGACGCCGGCGGCAGGCTGCGCGCCTACGTATCGATTGCGCCACCGGCCGCCGGGCGCGGAAACCCCCCCGAAGTCGGCGGCTTCCCCCCCGGCGACGGCGAGTTGCTGCGCCAGACCGAAGGCGGATGGCAGGACCTCAGCCACGCGCAGTATGCCGGCAACGAAATCACCGGAGACGGTGCGCTCAAGAGCGATCCGGTGCTGGCGGTTGCCACCGGCCCGGCCGGCGAACACGCCTGGGCGGCGGGCGGCTATGACGGAACCGAAGACGCGGCCGGACAGGGAACCGAAGAACCGCTGTCGAGCCGGCCCGTCGGCTGGCAGAGCGCATCGATCTGGCGCTACGACACCACGGGCAGCGCTCAGCCTCCCGATTTGCAGTCCACGGCGCCGAGCCTCCCCGCCGAACCTGGCACGGTGTCCTTCGCTTTCTTCACGAGCCCGATGTGCAAGGAAGAGTGCGCGTCGGCGCCGGACGCGCAGCCCGACGTCAACCTGACCTCCGCGGCCAAGCAAATCGCCGCCTACGCCGCGCAACCGGGGGGGCCGGCGTTCGCGATGCTGGGCGGCAACGCGGTCGGGCCGCTCGAAGGCTCGAAGATCCCGGCGGCGAAGCAGGAAGCCGATTTCGCACACCTGCCCGAACTGCTTGCGCCGCTGTCGGGCGTGCCGACGTTCGCCGCCCTGGGGCCATTCGATCCCGTGCCCGGCGCGACCAACACGACGCTGCCGTGGGCCGAAGCGTTCGCCGGTGCGCCGGCGCCCTTCGGGTCCGGCCCCGACGCGCCCGGGATCACGCCCGTCTCCTCGCCCGAAGAAACGCCGACAACCGGTGAAACGCATCTCTACTACGCCTTCGACGCGGCCCAGAACGGAGGCACGCTGCGGGTGCTTGTGCTGGACAACGCCGACCCCAAAGGCGCGCTTGAGGAAAGCACGCGCCAGCGACCGTGGCTGGAAGGGCAGCTGCAAAAGGCCGAAGGGGAAAACGTGCCGGTCGTGGTCGTCACCGCGCACCCGCTGCGAAACCTGAACCGCGGCGATGAAACAGAAGCGGAAGAAATCGCCGCGCTGCTCGCACACGCCGGCGTGCGCGAAGGTCACGAAGCAACCGTGCTGGCGGTGTTCACGACCGACGGCGCCCAGCCGGGCAATAGCGCCGGCGAAGTCCACGAACTCGACGAACACCGCCTCATCCCCGAAAACGCCGGTCCCGAAGAACCGAAGATACCCGAGTACGAAGGCGCGACGCTCGGCTACCAGCAGACGAAGAACAACGGGGTGATGTGGTACTTCGCCTCGATCGACACAAATCCAGGTGCCCGCTCGGTGCAGGTGGCGGCGGTCCCCGTGATCGAATCCCTCTCGTTGAAGGCGATCGATGGGCTGAGCGTCGCGCGCAGCCGGACGCTGGTGTTCGAAGCGGTGGGTCGCCGCCCGGCGGGAACGCTGGCGACGAAGGTCGGGGAAAACTTCCAGGGCTATGACGACTACGTCGAAATTCCAGCGCCCAACTGCGGCGCGACATGTGTGTCCCCGAGCTACTCCTTCACGAGCTCGGAACCGGCAGTCGGCAGCTTCGTGGAACCGACCGGCGAAGGGTCGCCCTTCCCCAAGCTCAGTTCGAGCGGACACCCGATCGCCTCCAGCACGTCGGGTCTGTTCTGCGCTTACAACGCGGGCACGACCACGGTTACGGTCACGGCGGGCCTGTTCAGCTACTCGGAGACGGTCACAGTCCAGCGCGGCAGTTTCGGCAGGCCCTGCGGCACCGTCCCCCCCGCCGGCCTCTCGGCGGGGAGCGCGTCGAGCTCCCATCAGGCGCAGCGGCCGGTGAAGGCCACCGCCGCGCCGCCGCCCCCGCCGGCGACGGCCCTCTCCGCTGTCAACCCCACGCTCCACTTCATCCCCCCACCGCCCGCGACGCCGGCTGCGCCGGTGGCGCCGGCGGCGCCCGCGCCCAAGCTCGCGGCGCCGGCGGCACGACCGTCAGCGCAACCACCGGAACTGCCGGGGGCCCCGACGGAACAGCTGGGGGTACCCCCCGCCATCCTGCCGGCGGCGACGCCTCCGGTCGAGCCGATCCCGCCCGGAGCCGGCGGCTATGCCCAGAGCCCCTCAGCGGCCGAGCGCCGGGAAAAGGCCCGCAAGCAGGCCAGCCAGTCGGCGTTCGCGATCCGGCCCGCGGGTGCGAGCAGCCAGGAATCCCACAGCGGCGAGGAGTGGTTCTACGCGGCCGTGGGGATCGCCACCCTGCTGGCCCTCCTGCTGAGCGCGCGAGCCCTGCCCGCAGGGCCCCGGCCCCGGCCAGCCCTACTGATCGATCGCCGCACCGATGCCGCGCGCAGGCGCAGGAGGCGCTGAGCGAGGATGAAGAGTCTCAGCAAACCAATGGAGAGTCTCGGCACCCTGGCGGCGCTCGGATGCGTTGCCGCGTTCGTGGCGCTGCCTGGCGCGCCCGCAAGGCCCGTGGCGGGCGCCCGCCACGGGCTGAGCAGCCTGCCGGCCGCGGCGCAGAGCCCGATCTCGGCGGCGTTGGGCCGCGATGAACCGGCCTATGGCGTCCTCGGCCTGCACGCCCGCAACCCCGCCCAGCGGTTGCGCGTGGCCTTCTCGCGCCGGGGTGTGGCGGTCGCCTCTGGGAAAGCGCGACTCGGCATGGCGCTCACGGCATGGGGCTACGCGAGCGCGCTGAAGCCGCTCGCACCGAGCATTGCGCCGCGCGCGAGCGGCAACCGCGTGAGCTATCGGCACCGCTCGCTGACGGAGTGGTATGTCAACGGCCCGTTGGGACTGGAGCAGGGCTTCGACGTCACCGCACGCCCCACCGGCGGCCGCGGCCCGCTCACGCTGTCGCTCGCGATCTCGGGCAACCTCAGCTCGCGGCTGCAACACGACTCGGTGTTGCTCACAGGCCGGGGAGTCGCACTTCGCTACGACGGCCTGCTCGTCACCGATGCGCGGGGACACACCTTGCGCTCCTGGCTGCAGCTCATCGGAGGCCATGTGCTGATCCGCATCGACGACCGTGGAGCGGCCTACCCCCTGCGGATCGACCCATTCATCCAGCAGGCGGAGCTCAGTGCCTCAAACGGGGCCGAAGGCGACCAGCTCGGCTACTCGGTGGCCGTCTCGGGCAGCACGATCGTCGCGGGCGCGCCGTTCCACAAAGTGGGCACGAACCTCTACCAGGGCGCCGCGTATGTGTTCACACCGCGCTCGGGCAAGTGGGCGAACGCGACTCAGACCGCCGAACTGACCGCATCGGACGGCGCCGAAGAGGACAGCCTCGGCTACTCGGTCGCGATCTCTGGCGACACGATCGTCGCTGGCGCGCCCTATCACGCGGTGGGCTCGAACATACGTCAGGGCGCGGCTTACGTGTTCACGATGCCCGCGGGTGGATGGGAAAACACGACCCAGACAGCCGAGCTCACGGCCTCGGACGGCGCCGGCGCGGACCAGCTCGGCTACTCGGTCGCGATCGCCGAAAACACGGTCGTCGCCGGGGCCCCATTCCACAAGGTCAGGTCGGACACCAATCAAGGTGCGGCCTACGTGTTCACGACGCCGCCGGGCGGCTGGGCGAACACAAACCAGAGCGCCGAGCTGACAGCCTCCGACGGCGCCGAAAACG
>Ga0302229_10000965_pt1 | contig 22286 bp, 16 predicted proteins | sample II_Palsa_N1_3_FD_193518 | JGI IMG/M metagenome (GOLD analysis project Ga0302229, IMG submission 193518) | Peat permafrost microbial communities from Stordalen Mire near Abisko, Sweden - II_Palsa_N1_3 | ecosystem: Environmental > Terrestrial > Soil > Palsa > Peat permafrost | place: Sweden... | reverse complement strand
CCGGCGCGACCGGAGGCACGGAAACCTACGCCCGGGAACTCATCCCGGCGCTCGTCGCAGCGGCACCGGGTGTGCGTTTCACTGCGTTCGTCAACCGCGAGGTGGAGGCTGGAGGGGGCCCGTGGACCGAGCTGATGCCGGCGATCCGAGTCAGTGTGCGGGCACGACACCGCCTCGAGTGGGTGGGTGGCGAGCAGTTGCTGCTGCCCCGGCTCGCGGCCCAAGCCGGCGTCGACGTCATCCACAGCCTCGCCAACACCGGCCCCGCGTGGGGCAGGTTCGCGCGCGTCGTGACGATCCACGACCTCCACTTCCGCCTCGTTCCCGAGGCGCACCTTGGCGTCCTCGGGTTGGGGATGCGGGTGCTCGTCCCGCTCGCGGCGCGACGCTCGCAGCGGATCATTGTGCCCGCCGCCAGCACGCGCGATGACCTCCAGCGGCTGCTCGGCATCCCGCCCGGACGAATCGACGTCGTCCCAGAGGGATTTGGGACAACGCAGCGCGCCGCACCGTTGCCGGAGCCCGTGGTCCGTGCGCGGGTCAGCGCCGGCGAGCGCCCGATCGTCCTGTCCGTCTCGGCCAAACGTCCGCACAAGAATCTGGCTCGGTTGCTCGAAGCGCTCGCACTGATTCCCGCCGAGCGGCGTCCGCTGCTCGTGGTCCCGGGCTATCCGACGCCGTATGAGAAGCTTCTGCGTCGGCGAGCCGAACAACTGCGCCTGCTCGACGACGTTCGCCTGCTCGGCTGGATCGCACCGGAGGAGCTCGAGGGGCTGTATGCCGCCGCCGGCTGCGTCGTGTGCGCCTCGCTCCACGAGGGATTCGGTCTGCCTGTCCTGGAGGCGATGGCTCGCGGGGTACCGGTCGCCTGCTCGGCGCGCGGTGCGCTCGCCGAGGTCGCCGGTCAAGCGGCGCTCACTTTCGATCCCGAGTCGCCCGACGAGATCGCGGCGGCGGTCGAACGGCTGCTGCGCGACGACCGCACCGCCCAGCGGCTCCGCGCCGCGGGCCTCGAGCAAGCCGCCCGGTATCAGTGGGCCGCGACGGCAGCCGGAACGCTTGCGAGCTACGAGCGAGCGCTCGGCCGGGTTCCGGACGAGCATCAGTCCCGCGCGTAGGCGTCGACCGCGAGCTCAAGCGAGCCGTCGAGGGACAGGCGCCGCGCATTGCGTTCAAACCACGCCGCCGTCGTTGCCCGCAGTCCCGGCCCCGCCGCGTGGATTCGCACGATCGCCGCCGCGAGATCCTCGGCTGCGGCCGAAGCCGCGACGTAGCCGTTGACGCTTTCCTCGATCAGCTCGACCGCCGCGTTGTCCGGCCCGGCGACAACCACGCTTGGCGTGCCGTGGGCCGCGGCCTCGATGACGACGAGGCCGTACCCCTCACGGCGGGATGGTAGGACCAGGCACAGCGCCCGGCCAAGGGCGTCGGCGACCGCGGGGGTCGGAACGAAGCCGGGAACCTGGACGGCGCCGCCGAGCCCGTGCTTCATCACCAGTGCGAGGACTTCGGCGCGATCCGGGCCGTCGCCGATGATCAGCGCGCGCAGCTCAGGCATCGTGCGCCTGGCCTCGGCGATCGCCGGAACGATCGCCGGCACCCGCTTCTCGGGGATGTGGCGCCCGGCGAACACGACAAGCGGCTCGACCAGGCCAGAGCGCTGGGCCTGCGACGGTCCGGCGTACTCGCCCGGAAGCGTCGTCGCCTCACCACGGAGGCCGACGCCGGCGAGGCGCGCGGTGTGCAGCCGCGAGAAGCAGAACGCCTGCTGGGGCACGCGCGCACAGCTTCGTTGAATCTGCCAGCCGACCCAGCCGGCAATGCCACCCAGATACTCGCCCCAGTAGTCCCGGGTCCACACCTCGTGCCAGTCGACGACCAGACGGTAGCGACCGAGGCGCCTTGCGATTCCGGCCGCAAGCAGCGAGAAGTATGGGAACGACGCAGTGTGGACCACGTCGTAGCGACGGCCGTGACGCAGAAGGTGGACCAGCACTCCGAGTCCGAACACGAGCGGCGGCCACATGCGCCTTCGGCCTGGCCCTGCATAGAGTCGCATCCGCGGGCCGACGGCCCGCACGTCGACGCCCGGGACCCCCGGGTCGGCGCCGCGATCCCACTGGCGCAGCGTCAGGTAGGTCACCTCGTGCCCCTCCGCGACAAGCCGCTCGGCCAGGTTGCGGTACCAGCGCTCGGCGCCCCCGACCGTGTGGGGGAACAGGCAGTCATAGACCAGGCAGATCCGCAGCGGCCGCTCGACGCGCATTGTCGTGGCGGGTCTCAGGGGCAGCGTCGCCGCAGCCCGAGGATCGACAGCAGGAACGAGGAGAAGAAGACCTGAATGCCGATGATCACGAGGGTCGCGGCGACCACGGCGAGGTTGTCCTCGGCGAGCACCCCGAAGCCCCCCGAGACCCAGCCGAACACGATCCAGCCGCCGAGCGCGACGCCACCGAGCGTGATCGCCGCGCCGAGCGCGAGCCCGTGTTCGAGCTTGTAGCGGGCGCGCATCCGCGCAAACCACTGGTCCCGCTCGCCCATGAAGTACGTGCCGTAGGCGTGCGCGAAGATCCCGAGCGTCACGATCTGGGTGCCGACGATCGACAGCAGCGCGCCCCCGATCACCGCGTGGATGTCCCATTGGCGCCCGAAGAAGCCGAAGTGGAGCACGACGGCAGCCTGGATCAGCACCCCGATCGAGCCGATCACCGCCCCGGGAGTGACGAACAGGTGGTTGGGCGAGTGCAGCAGCAGGAAGCGCAGGTGGCGCCACCCGTCGCGGAAGCTCGACAACTTCGACTCGCCACCGCGCGGGTAATACGCGATCGCGAACTGGCGGATGTCGAGCTTCTCCTTCGCCGCACGGATCACCATCTCGGAGGCGAACTCCATCCCGGTCGTGCGCAGCTCGAGCCGCTCGAGCACCGATCGGCGCAGTGCCCGCATCCCGCAGTGCGCGTCGTCGACGCCGGTGCGGAACAGCAGGTTGAGGAATCCCGACAGCAGCGGGTTGCCGATGTAGCGGTGGAGCCACGGCATCGCCCCAGGTTGGATGTTCGCCATCCGGTTGCCGACGACGAGGTCGGCGCCGTCCTGGAGCTCGGCCAGGAACCGGCCCGCCTCGTCAAAGTCGTAGGTCAGGTCGGCATCGGCCATCAGGATGAACTGGCCGCGCGCCTCGTCGAGACCGGTCAGATAGGCGCGTCCGTAGCCGCGACGGGGCTCGAAGATCACGCGTGCGCCGGCCGCCTCGGCGAGCAGGCCGCTGCCGTCGTCTGAGTCGTTGTCGACGACGATCACCTCGCCGGCGATCCCGCCATCCGCCAGCGCCCGGCGTGCCGCCGCGACGCATTGGCCAATCGTCGCGGCCTCGTTCAGACACGGGATCACGATCGACAGGCAGACGCTCAGCGTCTCAGCGTGCGCCGGCCGGCTGGTTGCGAGGTCGCGGATGGCCACGACGGAGTTCGCCATGTATCTGGAGTCGACTGGACTCGGACGCGGTTCAACTAGACGAACCGCTAGGTCAGCGCTCAGCTCCGGTCGCGCGCGGACCGATAGATGGTTGTGGTTGCCGACGAACCGGAACAGAGCTCAGGCGACCTGCGTGCCCGCGCGATGATCTGCGCGCTCGGGACCGCCAGCGCGATCGCGGCCATGTACCTGGTCGTGTCGGTCTGGCACCGGTACGCGCGCATGAACGACTTCCGCTCCGAGGCGTGGCCCGCGTATCGCGCGCTCGAGCACTGGCACGTCCTCCAGTTCCTCCGCCTGAGCCCGGCGTATGTCGGATCGCTGGTCCTGCGCGCGCCGTTCCTGCCGCTGGCCGGCCTACTCGGCAGCGGCTGGCGCGCCGCCTACTTCGCGACGGCGCTCCCGTGCGTGATCGCTGCGCCCGTGCTCGGGCTGTGGCTGTCCTCGCAGCCGCGGCTGAGGATGGGCAGCGGGCTTGCGAGCCGGATCAGCCCGATCGTGTTGTGTGCGGTCAATCCGATCGTGATCGTCTGCATCGGCTTCGGTCACGCCGAGGACGTGCTCGGCGCGAGCCTGTGCGTCGCCGCCGTGGTGCTCGCGGTCCGCGGCTCGGGCGGCTGGGCGGGGCTGCTGGTTGGCCTCGCGGTCGTCAACAAGTCGTGGGCGCTGGTCGCCGTCCCTGTCGTGCTCGCGGTGATGCCTTCCGGGCAGCGCCGAGCCCTGATGATCATCGTGGGGACGGCCGCCTCGATCCTCCTGCCAGTCCTGATCGTCCGCCAGACGTCGCTGGGCGCCGGCGGCGCGGCAACCTCGCTCGGCAGCTCCACAGGAAACCTGTTCCTCGTCCCGCAACTGCTGTTCTGGCTCGGGAAGCGCTCGTGGATCGTGCACGACGCGCACGTGCTGATCGTGGTTGTCGCGTTCGCGTGCGCCGGCGCGTGGTGGTGGCTGCGCGGGCGCCGAACGCCGGGCACGACCGAGCCGACCGAGGCGCTGCTGCTACTGATGCTCGTCTTCTTCCTGCGCGCCGCGCTCGACCCGTGGGACAACCTCTACTACCAGACGCCGTTCCTGTTCGCGCTGATGGCCTACGAGTCGCGGCGCCCGCCGCGGCTGACGAGCTTCTACTCGATCGCGCTCTTGCTGATCGTCCCGCCCGAGATCCTCGGCGGCACGCGCGCGTTCGCGGCCGCCCGCTACGCCGCGCTCGCGCTGCCGACGATCCTCGTCCTCGGGCTCAGGGTGTACCTGCCACCGGAGCGGTGGGCGGCGCTGCGTCGGGCGATCTCACCAGGCCGGCGACGGGCGGCCGCCGCAGGCGCGACCGCCGCCGGTCAGGCGAACACCGCTACGGCAACTGGCCCGTGATCGTGTCCGCCTGCTGGAAGGTCGGGCGGTTGACCCACTCGATCTCCGGCTGCGTGATCGCGCCGATCGGCTGGAACTCGATCGAGTCAGAGCACATCTGATCGCCCGCCTTGCAGACGCTGTCGGCGGGATAGATCTGGTCAGGGGTCTCCGCCGCCGCGACCGCGAGCGAGTTGCGCAACGCCGCCCGGCACGCCGGTAGCGAGCCGTCCCCGCAGAACACACGGTTAAGCGACCCGGCGACCGGGAGCCGGAGCACCGCGCGCAGGTCCTTCTGGACGATCCCGTAGAAGCCGACGTCGAAGGCCGAGCCCAGGTGTGGACCGTTGGTCCCGTGGCCGGGCTCATCGTTGATCGGGAACTCACCCTCCACCTGCGAGAGCAACTGGCTCCCGAGGACCTGCCCGAACTCGGCCTGGACGAGCAGCGGCCACCAGGCATCCATCAGCTGCACCGCCGCCCCCTGCTGGTACTCGCCGCTGGCACCGGGGTCAACGCGGTTGATCCGGTGCGCGCCGCTGTCCATCCACGCTGTCAGCTCATTGACCGCCGTCGCCAGCGCCGGTGTCGTCGGATGCCCGATCACCTTCAGCAGGTCGGGGAGCACCTCGACCCCGCGGAGGTCTTCAGTTCCGGCGTTGCCCATCGCGTTGATCAGGTCGACGAGCTGCATCTTGTCGTGCGTAGCCGCCAGGTAGTGCTCGATGTTCTGGTCGAGCAGCTGCGAGCGGTACACCGAGGCGAACTCCTGGGCGGTGGCCGCGTCGTTGTAGCCCGCCGCCTGCTTGTTGTTCCAGCTGGTGATGAAGCTCTGGTCGACGACCTGGGGATGAGCGTCCTCAGGGGTGTCCTGCTCGGTCAGGCCCGCTGGCGTCAGCGGCACGCTGCCGGTGTATCCCTCCCAGCTGTCGGTCGCCCAACTCGGGAACAGGGGGTCGGTGTTGGGCGCACGCACCGGGTTGGCGCCCGAGTTGAAGTACGCGATGTGTCGGTCGTTTGTGTAGAGCCAGTTGAACGTGTAGCCGATCTCGTCAGCCGAGTCGAAGAACTCCTGCGGCGTCTGCATCTCGGCCGGCTCGTTGAAGAGCTCGAACCCCTGAGCCGAGTCGAGCTCGTGCATGTACGTCGAGCGCAGGTTGCAGTATGCGACCGGCTGGCCGTCGATCGTCGCCCGCGCGGTGACGATCCCGTAAGCGGTCCGCTGGGTCGTGAACGTCACCGAGCCCGCCTTGGTCGGGTCTGCCAGGTTCGGCTTCCACGACTCGCTATCGGTCAGCGTCTCCATCGGCGTGCAGGTGCCGCGGTACTCATACCAGCCCGAGTCGAGCCCGACCGTGCCGCCGCTCGGGTTGCACAGCGGAACCGCGAACGTGTCGACGATGTTCTGGCCCGACGAGGTCGCCGACCAGGCGTAGTCGGGCCCGTGGCCGAGCTGGACGTACGTGTTGACGCCCGGGAACGCGGCGCCTTCGGCGTCGATGCCCGGCCCGTGGATGTCCTCCTCGGTCAAGATCTCGGGCGAGAAGTAGGCCACCTGCGGCCCCATCACCGCCAGCGGGTGACCGTTGGCAGAGTCCGCGGCGCTGACCAGCAGCGCGTTCGACATCGACCGCGGGAACTTCAGCAGCCCGGCGCCGCCGTCCGCGAACGCGCCGAGCCCGAGGCCGACACCGAGCGCGCTGGCCGCCTCCTCGTCGGTGGTGAAGCCGCCACCGCCGCCGGGCGGCACCGAGCCCGCCGTGACGGTCTGCACCGGCTGCACCGAGCCCGGATCGGGCAGTGCGATCGTCTTCAGCTCGGCGGCCGAGGGCAGCGGCAACGTCTGGTAGGGGAAGTCGCCGTGCTGGACCGTCGTCGGCGCCTCCGGGTCGCTCGGGTCGTCGAAGCTCTCGAACGTCGCGAACCCGGAGTGGTCGTCCTGCGGGGGCCCCGGCTTGGGATCTGGGACCAGCTCCGGCGACCCGGGCACGTTGTACTGCTCGGGGCCGAACTTCTGAAGCATCGACTCGTACAGCTCCGCGTTGTGGAGCTGCTCACCGCCGCCAACGCCGAAGATGCCGCCGACGAGCGTCGCGATTGAGACGAGGTCCTCGACCGTCCACGGCTGCGGCGTGATCCCGAGCACGGTGTACTCGCCCGGCAGCATCGAGGGCCGATTGGCCGGCTCGAGCGCGGTCTGCAGGTACGCGTTGACCCCGTCGACGAAGTTCTGCGCATCGTCCATGATCTGGTGGCCGTCGGGCAGGTTGTTCTGCCCCCACGCGATCTGGTTCGCCAGATCCTGCTGGGTGTAGGGCTCGTTCGCCCACACCGTCTCGTCCATCGCCGCGTTCGAGCCACCCGCGAACTCGGCGAGCTTGCCCTCGCCGGCGTGGCGCAGCGCGTCCATGAAGAACAGCCGGTCCTCGGCCGTCGCCCAGCCGATGCCGAACTCGAGCGCCGCGCGGGTCAATCCGTAGATGTGCGGGACGTCGTACTCGTCCCACTCGATCGTGACCCCCGCCTCCGGCGTCTCGACCTTCTCGACGTCGCCCGCCGGCACGCCGAAGTCCGAGCTCTTGAAGTACTCCCCGATCTGCGAGGCCTGGATGTTCGGCGCCGCTGTCGTCAGGTTCGAGTACATCGCGAGCTGGTCGCTCCAGTGCGGCGGCGCGACGCCGAGCAGCTCGAACTCGAGCAGCTGCGAGAGCGTGTCGAGCCCGTTGTTCCCGGGGGGCAGGATGTCGTTGAAATCGCCGTAGTTGTCGTAGCCGTAGGGCTCGACCGGCCCGGGCGCCGGGGCGGGGGCGCTCGTGTCGGCGACCGCCGCCGGCACGTGCGCGAAACCGACCGCGACCGCAACCGCCGCGGCGATCAGCTCTCCTCTCAACCGCACCACGCGCAACCTACTACGTTCCGGCCAGACGGGCGCCGAACAGCGTCGGGATCTCAGAGCGCGACGAGCGTTTCGATCGGGCACCCCGGCCGGCTAGCCGGGGTGCCCGGACAGGCCGCTGTCAGACCCGCACCGTCGCACTCAGCCGCGTCGAGGTGCCGTGCGCGTCGATGACCTCGATCGTCAGGGCGACGTGCTTGACCTTTCCCGCCTTCGCGCGCTGGCGCAGACCAGACGACTCGACGATCGCCGGCGTACCGACTGTGATGACGGCGTCCGGCTCGGCCGTCGCGAAGCGCAACGTCAGGGTCCGGCCCCCGCCGCCGATCGTGAAATGGAGCTTTGCCGATCCGAACGTCGCCGACAGGCCCTTGCGCAAGCTCGATGCCTTGCGCGAGAAGGTCAGCCCCTTCGGGAGCGAGATCACGACTTCGGCGAGCGCGGGCGCGTTCGCGCCCGCCGCCAGCCGGACACTGACCGCCGCCTTCCCGAGCTTGACGTTGCGCAGCGAGGCGCTCAGCGTGGGCGGTTCCTGCTTTGCGCTCGTGGGCGTCGGCGTCACCGGTGCTGCCGGCGTCGGTGCTGGTGGCGTCGGAGCTGCCGGCGTCGGTGCTGGTGGCGTCGGAGCTGGTGGCGTCGCCGGCGGCGATGGCGGCGACACAACCGTCCAGGTGAACTCCGCGCTCGCCGTGTTCGAGTACTGGTCGGTAGCCGTGACCGTGGCGGTGCCGCTGTCCACGGTCGTCGGAGTACCTGTGATCAGCCCGGTTGACGAGATGCTCATCCCGGCCGGCAGCCCGGTAGCCGAATAGCTGAGGGTCGTGCCGGCGCCGGAGTCCGTCGCGGTCATCTGCACGGAAACCGGCTTGAAGAGCGTCCACGACTGCGGCCCTGGGCTGGCCACCGAGACCGTGTAGGTCGTGGCGCGCACGGCACACAGCGCGGGGCCGAGCGCACTGCCGATCGGCGTGCCGAGGCCCGTTGCCATGCTGTAGCCGGGGCCGACGGGATATAGCTCGTCGGGGTTGTCGGGGTTGCCACCCCCGAACACGTCGTTGTTAGCAAGCAGCGTGAACGGACTCGCCTGCGAGATGTTGTGGAAGTCGCCCGCGTAGCTCGAGCTTGCGATCTTGTAGAGCGCCGGATTCACGAAGCCGACTGTCTCGCCGTTGCATGCGGGCGATGCGTTGACGAGCGCGATGAACGCGGCCCACAGCGGCGCGCTGGCACTCGTGCCGCCGAAGTCCAGCCAGCCGGTGTACGGGGCGTCGTGGGTGTTGCCACCGTTGGCGTAGATCGCATAGCCCGAGTTCGGGTCCGCGTCGGCCGAGACGTCCGGCACCTCGCGGCAGTAGCTGCCCGAGCAGTTCTTCGACGAGCCCGCCTGGATCACGTCCAGGGTCGACGCCGCGCTCGACTGATACGCCGGCATCGGCCACTGGTCCGATACGCCGCCGCCAGTTGCAGACGCCTCATCGCCGAACACACCACCGGGAACTCCGTCGTTCCACACCACCTCTGGGGCATGAGCGCCGTTGGTGGGAAGGACCCAGCTCTCAGATGGGCCGCTCCCTACCACCTCACCGAGGCTGGTCCCTCCGACGCCAGTCGCGAACGGCTGTGCGCCCGGATCGATCACGGACAGCGATATGTTCGGCGTCCTCTCGGTGCGAGTCGCCTGATAGCACATCGTCGAGCCGCTGTCTCCGGACGAGCCGAAGAACGACTGGCCCTGGGTGGCGGCCTCCTGCATCAGCGTGTCCTCCTCGGCGATCTGTGCGGCACCGGCCAGCGCCTCGCACACGCCCCACGAGCTCGAAATCACCTTCGCCTTGTCGTCGGAGACGATCTGGCTGAGGATGTCCGTCGGGGCGCTCGCCGCGGTTGGATTGCCCTGGTAGACGTCAACCGTGGCCTCTGGAGCGAGCCCGATCACCTGCTCGATGTCGAGCGCCGCCTCGCCGTCGTCGTCGTCGGTGGCGGTCGTGTACGTGCCGGGCCCACCGTCGACGTTGATCACGGTTGGAGCCGTTGTCGGCAGTCCGTAACAGCTCTGGTATGTCGTGACGTCGGTCTGCTGGAACGCCTCGAGCTCGACGAGCGCGACGGTCTGGCCGGCGCCTTCATCGGCTGGGTAGTAGCCGCCGAGGCCGTACATGCCTGCGACCAGGTCGGCGGTGTATGCCTCGCCTGCCCCGCTGGGACCGTAGCCGTTCGCCACTGTCGTGAGGGCGCTCGCCGACGTGCACGGCGCCGGACCGCTGCCAACAGCGGCCGGCGCGGCAGCACGGCCGGGCGCGGGGCTGGCCGGCACCCGGATCAGGTCCTGCGGCTGCGCCGGGTAGAGGTCGCTTAGCCCGATCACACCCTGCACCTCCGGTGCGATCGCCGCGGGCACCGCCGGCGGGTCTTCGTTCAGGTAGGCGATCCGCCCGCTCGTCATCCGCACCTGTTCGAGGTCGGTGGCGAACGCCCGCTCGACCTCGGCTGCGCTGCCTGTGACCTCGACCGAGAGGTGGTCAGGCGGCACCTCGGTGATCTGCAGGCCGGCGCCGCGCAGATCCCTCTCAACCGCCCCAAGCGCGTCCGCGGTTGCGCCGAAGCGGCTCGCGAACTCCGCGACGCTCAGGTAATGCCCGTACTCGGGATCGCCCGGCGTCGACACGGCGGTCGCGAACTGCTCGAGCGCCGCCGAGCTCGACGGATTCAGGGCCACGGTCGCGTGCAGCGACTCGCTCGCTGACACCGGCCCGAGAAGACGCGCCCCGGCGGGCATCGTCGACGCAGCACCAACCATTCGCAGCGAAGTCGCGGCCGATGCACTCTCGGCGCCGGCAAGCCCCCCGACGCACAGGGCCAGAACCGCGCCCACCGCGCCCGTCCTCCAGGCCATCACCAGCTGGCCGACCGGATCAGACTTTGATCGTCGCACTCAGCGTCGTCGCGAGGCCGCTCGCGTCTGTGACGACGATCGCCACGACCACCTTCTTCGTCTTGTGCTTCTTGATCTTCTTCTCGAGGCTCTTCGACTCGTTGATCGCCGAGGAGGTCACCCGGATCGCGATCAGCTGCTCCGGCGTCGCGAGATGCAGCGTCAGCGACCCGCCGCCACCTGTCGTCGTGAACGCGACCTTGACGCCGGCCGCCGTGACCTTGATCCCCTTCTTCAGCAGCTTCGCCTTGCGAGCGAACGACAGCCCCTTCGGCAGCGAGATCTTGACCGTCGCGATGTCGGGCGCGTTGCTCCCGGCGCCGACGTTGAGGGCGAGCTTGACCTTGTCATTCTTCAGCCCGCCAAGGCCGGTGCTCGCCTGCGGGGGTCCCGGCGTGACCACCGTCCACGAGAACTGCACGCTGCCGGCGTTCGTGAACTGGTCGGACACGTTGACCGTCACGGTGCTGGTGCCCGCCGTCGTCGGCGTCCCCGTGATCAGCCCGCCGCTCGACATCGTGAGCCCGGCGGGAAGGCCGGTTGCGGCGAAACTCAGGTTGGTTGCCGCGCCGGAGTCCGCAGCCGTTACCTGCAGCGACACCGCCTTGCCGGTCACGCTCGTCTGGTTGCCAGGGCTGGTGACCGAGACGCTGTAAACGGGGGCGCGCGCCGAGCAGAGCGAGGCCGCCAGTGCGTTCGCGATCGGCGTGCCCAGCCCGGTGTCCATGTCGTAGCCGGTGGTCTCGGGATAGAGATGGTTCGGGTCCTGTGCGTCCAGGCCGTCACCAATGGCTTCGGTGTTGTCGAACTCGTCGTTGTCTGGCAGGCCCAGCCCGTCGACCTGGGTGATCTGGTGGAAGTTGCTGAGGTAGCTGCTCCCGGCGATGCTGTAGAGCGACGGATTGGCCCAGCCGATCGGCAGCCCCCTGCAAGCCGAGTCGGCGTTGGTCAGCGCAAAGAGCGCCGCCCAGAGCGGCGCGGCCGCACTGGTCCCGCCAACACCAACCCACTCGCCCGCGCCTCCGGTCGTTACAAAGACCGCGTAGCCGGTGTAGCCGTCCGCATCGGCGGCGACGTCGGGGACCTCGCGGCACTCGCTGCTGCCACAGGGGGCTCCCGACGAGTTCGGGTTGACGACGCCGAGCGAGGAAGCTGCCGACGATTGGTAGCTCGGCATCGGAAATTGCGTGGAGATACCACCTCCGCTCGCGCCTCCGTCCTCGAGCGGATCTAGGCAGGCACATTTGTCGTTGGTGCCCTCGTTCCAAACGACCTCGCTGGGGAGCGCGCCCGTCGTATCGAGCTCGATCATGGCCGGGCTTGTCGACTCCACGGTGAACAGCGATGTCCCGCCGACGCCCGTGGCGTACGGCTGACCCGACGGGTCCTCGACCGACAGCCCAGTCGTGTAACCCGGGTTGTCCTCACCCCGTTGCGAGCACGTCTCGGCGCCGCTGTCCCCAGACGAGGACAGGAACGACTGACCTTGGAGGGCTGCCTCCATCAGCGAGGCGTTCTCCGAGGAGATGACCGACCCGCCGGTGGCCGACTCGCACGTGCCCCACGAGGAGGAGATGACCTTGGCCGTATCTTGGGTCACGATCTGATTCAGGATCGTCGCGGCGATGCCAGCCGTGTCTGGGCCTTGGTAGACGTCGACGGTCGCCTTCGGAGCCAGCGCGATGACTGTCTCGATGTCGAGGGCCTCCTCACCGTCATCGTCTGTCGACGGATTGAATGGACCGGGACCACCGCTGACGTTGATCGGGTTCACCGTCGCGGTCGTTCCGTAGCAGGCCTGGAAGGTCGCGATGTCGGTCGGGTTGTAACCGCCCTCCTCGAGCACCGCGACCGTCTGACCCTGGCCCTCGTCGCCGGCCTGATACATGCTCGAGAAGTTGTACGCGGCGGCCAGCTGATCGAAGGTGTAGGTACCGGGGAACTGGCCGGAGTTGGTCACGGTGCTCGGGATCGTGTCGCACGGCTGCGGCCCACCCGTGAGTACATGGGCGTGCTCGATCGCACGGACCACCGTGTGCGCCGTCCGCGCGCCCGCGAGGACAGTGTTGGCCGACCGCCGCGGATTGACGACAAGACCGGCAGGCTCAGCCGGGTTGATGTCGTCGAGGCCGATCACGCCCTGGATGTAGCGGGCGATGCTCGGGGCGAATGCCGGCGCGTCGAGGTTGGCGTAGGCGCGGCGACCGTCGGGCAACTCGACGCGGGACAGCTGCGCGGACATCGCGTCGTCGATCGCGGACGCGGTGGCGCGAACGGGGATCATCAGGTTGTTCGCGGTCGCGGGGCCGACCGACAGGCCGTCCCGGGCAAGTACGGCGCGGACGGCGGCGACGGCGGCCGGCGGTGCGCCGAAACGTCTGGCGAACTGCTTCACGGTCAGGAAACGGCCGTAGTCGGGCGAGCCGGGCGTCGACACCTCGGTCGCGAGCTGCGCGAGCGCCTGCGGGTTGCGTGGCTCGAGCGCGACCGACAGACGGAAGGTCCTAGTCGGCTCGACACGGCCGAGCACGGCGGTGAACAGCGGTAGCCTTGCCGCCGCCCCGACGCGAATCATCGCGTCGTTCGCAGTCGCGCTCCCGGCGCCAAGCACCAGCGCCACCCCCACCGTGGCGAACGTCGCGAGCAGCCGGAACAGAGCCCTCCCCAGATGTACGCGCATGCCCACCCCTAAAGCCTTCGTCGTTGTGTGAGTTGCCGCGGAGACTGCGAGCGGCCCGCACGGCACCGCGACGTACCGTACTCGACCGGGTCAGACCGGCGTGAGCAATAGGTGTTCGTGGGCTGACTCGAGGTCCGGCGCGGTCTGGAGCGCCGCCTGGAGTGCCTTCTGCTCCTGGCGGGCGCCGCCGAGCCGCTCGACGTACCAGGGGTAGAACTTGCGCAGGTAGCGGGTCGCGCGTTCGCGACCCAGGTGCTCGACGGCGCGATCGATCACCCAGTCGAGCTCGGTGAGGATCTGTTCGCGAGTCGGCTGCTCATCGTGGTCGGCGAGGAGTTGGTCGAACAGCCACGGGTTACCGAGCGATCCGCGAGCGAGCAGGACGGCGTCAGCGCCCGTCTGCGCGAAGGCGGTTCGCACTGCTTCGGCGGTGTGCAGGCCGCCCGAGATGAGAACCGGAACTGGCAGCTCGTCGACCAGCTTCGCCGCGAGCGCGTAGTCGGGCCGGCCGCCGTGTCGCTGGGCGGCGGTGCGCGGGTGGATCGCAAGACCGGCGACGGCGCCGGACGCCACCAGCTCGCGCGCCACGATCACGCCAGAGGTGTCGCCGGCGCGCAGGCCGGTCCGCAGCTTGACCGTGATGGGCAACCCGCTGCCGCGTGCGGCGGCGCGCGCGAGTGCGACGGCCCGGGCCGGATCCTCGAGCAGCGCGGCGCCCGCGCCGGTCTTGCAGACCTTGGGCACGGGACAGCCCATGTTGATGTCGATCAGGTCGGCACCTGCGGCGGCGACGCGTTCGGCCGCGGAAGCCATCACATCAGGATCCGAACCGAACAGCTGCATCGATACCGGGTGCTCGTCGGGATGGATACGCAGCAGCTCGCGGCAGGTCCGCTCGTTGCCGTAGTGCACGGCGAAGCTCGAGACCATCTCCGACACGACCATGCCGGCCCCATAGCGCTTGGCCTGCAGACGCACGAACCAGTTGCCGATGCCCGCCAGCGGAGCGAGCACGACACGGTTGGGGATATTCACGCCGCCCAACTCCCAGGCGTCTGTCAGCGAGGAACTCATCCACGCTTCATGGTACGAATCAGCAGATGGACATCGGCGCGCAGCTCCAGCCCTGGATCGACGTCGTGCTAGAGCAGGTGCCCGGCCTGCAGCTGTTCGACGCGCACACGCACATCGGTTTCAACGATCCCGACGGCATGAGTCAGAGCGCGGAAGAGCTGCTCGAGGGCCTGCGCGTATCGCACGCGCAGGGCTGCTTCGTATTCCCGTTCCACGAGCCCGACGGTTACGCCGATGCCAACGACCGCGTGATCGCAGCAGCGCAGGCCTCCGACGGGCTGCTCGTCCCCTTCTGCCGGGTGAACCCCCACGATGAAGCGCTGCGCGAGGCCCGGCGCGGCCTGTCGGCCGGCGCGAAGGGAATCAAGCTGCACCCGCGCGCCGAGCAGTTCGCGCTCGACCACCCGCAGGTGCAGGGCCTGTTCGAGCTCGCGGACGAGCGCTCGCTGCCGATCCTGATCCATGCCGGGCGGGGGATCCCGGCGCTCGGCGTCCACGTCGTGCGGCTGGCGGGAGAGTTCCCGAACGCGCGGGTGATCCTCGCCCACGCCGGCATCACCGACCTCAGCTGGATCTGGCGCGCCGCGTCGGACCTGCCGAACCTGCTGTTCGACACCTCCTGGTGGATGCCGGCTGACCTGCTGGCGCTGTTCTCGCTCGTCCCGCCCGGGCAGATCGTGTTCGCCTCGGACGCACCCTACGGCCACACGCTCGCGTCGGCGTCATCGCAACTGCGGCTCGCGCTCCAGGCGGGCCTGTCGCCCGAGCAGGTCAAGCTGCTCGCCTCGGGCCAGTCGCTGCGGCTGGCCCGTGGCGAATCGCTCGCGCCGGGCGGACCCGCGATCGGCGAGCGCGAGCACGCGAGTCATCTGCTGTTGGACCGCCTCGCCGAGTTCCTGCTGCTGGGGACGATCATGACGTTCCGCGGCGGCGACGGCAGCGAGATGCTCTCGCTCGCGCGCCTTGCGTGCGAGGTGCCCGACGAGGTCGACGACGCCCCGGTGTTCGACGCGATCCGCCGGCTGCTCTGGATCTACGACGAGATCACCCGGATGGAGCCCGAGAACCGCCGCCGCCTCGTGTTCCTGATGATGGCGATCACGGTCGCCAAGACGCCGGACGTCCCGATTCCCCGGTAGGTGTTGCGCCCTGAGGCGGGACGCCGGGGCGTAGACCGCGCCGGACGCTCCTCTGAGAGCCACCGCCAGACCATCTGCCGGGGAGTCACTCCAATGGCCTATCGGGGCTGGTTTCGCTGCCAGATGATTTGAAGCCCGATCAGCGTCAGCAGCTCGTCGACCTCGTCAATCGTCTCGCGAATGAACGGCACGAGCACGCGCGCGAGGCCACCGGTCGCGATCACGGTGATCTCCTCCCCCAGCTCGCCGCGGAGCCGCCGGACGATCCCCTCGACCTGGCCGGCGAACCCGTAGACGATGCCGCTGCGGATCGCGTCGACGGTCGACTTGCCGATCAGCGCGCGCGGCTCCGCCAGCTCCACCTTTGGCAGCTTGGCAGCGCGCTCATACAGCGCGTCGATCGAGATCTCGGCGCCCGGGGTGATGATCCCGCCGAGGTACTCGCCGGCAGCCGAGACCGCGTCGTAGGTGATCGCGGTTCCGAAGTCGACGACGACGCAGCTCGTGCCGAACCGTTCGTAGGCGGCGACCGCGTTGACGAGCCGGTCAGCCCCGACCTCACGCGGATTGTCGATCCGGATCGGCATGCCGGTGCGGATCGTCGGCCCGACGACGAGCATCTCGTGGCCGAGGTAGCGCTGCGCCATCGAGGTCCACTGGTCGGACAGCTGCGGCACGGTCGAGGAGACGATCGAGCTGCCGACGTCGTCGAACCCGAAACCTCGCAGCGCGAGCAGGTTCGACAGCGCCGCGCCGAGCTCGTCTGAGGTCGATTCGCGCACGGTCGCGAACCGCCAGTGCTGCTCGACCCTGTCGGCGCCGGCGGCGAACACGCCGAAGTGGGTCTGCGTATTTCCGACGTCCACGACCAGCAGCCTGCGCGCGCCGTTGTTCGAGGACATGGCCTGAATATATGCTGTCGGCCAGTGGCGCTGAAGCTCTACACGGTGCACAACTCGCACCCATGCGCCGCAGTCGAGCGGGCGCTGCAGCGCAAGGGGCTGGCGTACTCCGTGATCGAGTGGCCGCCGACGCTTCACCCGCTGTTTCAGCGGGCATTCTTCGGCGCGCGAACCGTCCCCGCGCTGCGCAGCGGTTCCGAGAAGATCGTCGGCTCCCGCGCGATCATGCACTGGCTCGACGACTTCCAGCCCGAGCCCAGGCTGTACCCGGATGACCCCGACGAGCGCGCCCGCGTCGAGGACGCCGACGTGTGGGGCGACGAGCAGCTGCAGCAGGTAGCGCGGGACCTGATCTGGGTCGGCCTCCGGCACCGCCCCGACGCGCTCGTCAGCTATGGCCGCGATGCCCAGCTGGCGACGCCGGCGGCGGTCGTACGGCTCGCGGCGCCCGCGATCGCGCGAGCCGGCGCCCGCCTCAACCGCACCGACGACGCCAAGGCGCGCCGCCGCATGCAGGAGCTGCCAGCACAACTCGACAAGATCGACGCGTGGATCGCGGACGGCACGATCGGCGACGCCCGCCACCCCAACGCCGCCGACCTGCAGATCCTCTCGACGATCCGGATACTCAGCTCGTTCACCGACGTGCAGCCGATGCTCGCCGGCCGGCCCTCGCTGGCGGCGGCCCAGCGGCTGTGGCCGCCGGTCGTCGGAACGCTCCCGGCCGGCTCGCTTCCCTAGGCGGCGAGCGGGGCGCCAGCCGCTCGCACCTCCTGACCGGGGCCGAGCTGCGCCAGTGCGTCTGCGACTCGCGTGCCGTCAGGCAGCGCCAGCTCGGGATCGAGCTCGAGCAGCGGCACCATCACAAACCGGCGGCTCGTGAGCTCGCGGTGCGGGACGCTCATGCGTTCGGAAGCGAACGTCAGCTCGCCGAGCAGCAGCACGTCGACGTCGATCAGGCGCGGGCCGTGGCGCACACCGCCCGGCTCGCGCCCGGCGACCCGCTCCACCGCCTTGCACGTGTCGAGCAGCGCCAAGGGCCCGAGGTCGGTCTCGATCCGCAGGCACGCGTTGAGGAACTCCGGCTGGTCGAGCACGAGGCCGACCGGCTCGGTCTCGTAGATCGACGAGGACGCGACCACCTTGATCCCGCGCCGGCGCAAGCCGTCGACCGCTGCCTGCAGCTGGGCGCGGCGATCGCCGATGTTCGATCCGAGGCCGAGGTAGCCCGTGCGGCGCACCGGCGATCTCTCGCCGGCGCCGGTCACCCCTCGCGCCAGACCTCGACCGAGACCTCGCTGACGGGAAGCGCGATCGGCGGCTCGGGCTTGGCCGCCTTGACCCACACCGCGTGCGCGTCGTAGCGTTCGAGCAGCCTGTCGCAGACCGCCGCGCAGAATCGTTCGAGCGTCCGGTAGGAGCGCTGCTGGGCGACGAGGCTGACGGCCTCGCAGACCTCGGCGTAGTCGACCGTGTCCTCGATCCGATCGGTCACGGTCGCGTCGCACTCGCCGATGTCGAGCCGCACGTCCACCAGCAGCCGCTGCCCGATCTCGCGCTCGGCTGCCGACACGCCCATGTGCGTGTACAGCGACAGGCCGCTGATCTCGATCGTGACCTCGGGCTCGGGATGGCCCTCATCGTCCTCGTCCTCGTCGACCTCGTCGGGGTCGAACTCCTCGGCTTCTTCGTCGCTCACGCGGCGACCGTAGCAGCCGTAACCGTCAGCGCGTCGAGCACCGGGGCGACGTCGTGGACGCGGAAGATGCTCGCGCCGCGCTCGAACGCGATCACGTTCGTCGCGATCGTGCCCGGCAGCCGCTCGTCGACGTCCCGCCCACCCGCAAGCTTGCCGAGAAAGGACTTGCGGCTGGTCCCGATCAGCACCGGGCGCCCGAGCTCGACGATCTCGCGCAAGCGCGCGAGCAGCTCGAGGTTGTGCGCGACGGTCTTGCCGAATCCGATCCCTGGGTCGAGGATGATCCGCTCCTCGGGCACGCCGGCCGCGACCGCGAATCGCATCCGCTCCTCCAGGAACGCCTTCACCTCCGAGACGACGTCGTCGTAATGCGGGTCCTGCTGCATCGTTCGCGGGTCACCGAGCATGTGCATCAGGCACAGCCCGGCGCCGCTGCTCGCGACCGCCTCGGCGATCTCCGGGGAGCCGCGGAGCGCGGTGACGTCGTTGACGAGGGTCGCGCCGGCGCGCAACGCCGCCGCGGCGACGGCCCCCTTGTACGTGTCGATCGAGATCGTGGTCGGCGTGCCCTCCTCGACCAGCCGCTCGATGACGGGCACGACTCGGCGCAGCTCCTCGTCGACTCCGACGGCCTGCGCTCCCGGTCTCGTCGACTCGCCGCCGACGTCGAGATATGCCGCGCCGTCGGCGGCGAGCGCCAGCCCGTGCGCAACAGCCGCCTCCGCGTCGAGGAACCGGCCGCCGTCGGAGAACGAATCCGGCGTGACGTTCACGATCCCCATCACTGCGAACGCGCGGCCGGCCGGCCGCGCGCCGCGCCCGCTCACGGGCCCTCCTCGCCGGGCCAGTGGCCGTGCTCGGTGAAGTATTGCCGTGCCTCCTCTTCCCGGTCGCGGTCGCGGTTGCTCGACAGGCTCATCCGGAACAGCCAGTTGAGCATCCACACCATCACTGCGATGCCCGCGATGACGACGCCGGCGCCTGCGACGACGCCCTTGCCGCCGCCGATCGCGACGAGCACGGCGCCGGCAATCATCAGCAGCCCCGGCAGCCCGTAGCGCAGGAGCAGGAGGCCTGCGCGGCTCCGCGTCACACGCGTGGAGCTACTCGGCGGTGCCGCCGGCGAGCCCCGGGCGCGGAAGCGGCCGGGGGCCCTCGCGCCCGGGGGCGCGCTCAGGCGAGGCAGGCGGAAGCGGCACCCGTGGCGGTGGCGGCGCCTCGGCCCCGAACACCTCGTCCTCGCTCGTGCCCTGCAACAGCGCGACGAACTGGTCGCGCTCGATCGTCTCGCGCTTGATCAGGATCTCCGAGATCCGCTCTAGCTGGTCGCGGTGCTCGCCCAGGATCTGCTTGGCCTGGACGTGCGCGGCCTCGACGATCCGGCGAATCTCATCGTCGATCTCGCGCGCGATCTCGTCCGAGTAGTCGGGCTCGGCGGAGAACTCACGACCGAGGAACGGCAGCCCGTGGTCGTGACCGAACACGCGCGGCCCGAGCTTCTCGGACATCCCGAAGCGCATCACCATCTGCTTGGCCGTCTGGGTCACCTTTTCGAGATCGTTGGACGCGCCCGTGGTGATCTCACCGAAGGTCAGCTCCTCGGCGGCGCGGCCGCCGAGCGTCATCGCCATCATCTCCTGGAGCTCCGCGCGCGTGGTCAGGAACCTGTCCTCGCCGGGGAGCGAGATCGTGTAGCCGAGCGCCTGGCCGCGGGAGATCACCGAGATCTTGTGGATCGGATCGCTGTTGGGCAGGAAGTGCCCGACGATCGCGTGTCCCATCTCGTGATAGGCGGTGATCCGCCGCTCCTTGTTGCTCATCACCCGGGTCTTCTTCTCCGGGCCGGCGATCACTCGCATGATCCCCTCTTCGAGCTCGACCTGGGTGATCTCGCGCTTGCCGTTGCGCGCGGCGAGCAGCGCCGCCTCGTTGACGAGGTTCGAAAGATCGGCGCCGGTGAATCCAGGGGTCTGGCCGGCGAGCGCGTCGACATCGATCTCGCGTGCGAGCGGCTTCCCGCGGGTGTGGACCTCGAGGATCTTCTTGCGGCCGGTGCGGTCGGGGCGGTCGACGACGATCTGGCGGTCGAACCGGCCGGGACGCAGCAGCGCCGGGTCGAGGATGTCGGGCCGGTTGGTGGCGGCGATCAGGATGATGTTGTCCTTCATCTCGAAGCCGTCCATCTCGACCAGCAGCTGGTTGAGCGTCTGCTCGCGCTCGTCGTGACCGCCGCCGAGGCCGGCGCCGCGGTGGCGCCCGACGGCGTCGATCTCGTCCATGAAGATGATGCAGGGGCTGTTCTGCTTGGCCTGCTCGAACAGGTCGCGCACGCGCGAGGCGCCGACGCCGACGAACATCTCGACGAAGTCGGAGCCCGAGATCGAGAAGAACGGCACCCCGGCCTCACCCGCGACCGCGCGCGCCAACAGCGTCTTGCCGGTCCCCGGCGGACCGTACAGGAGCACACCCTTCGGGATTCGCGCCCCGAGGGCCTGGAACTTCTTCGGGTTCTCGAGGAACTCCTTGATCTCGTGCAGCTCCTCGACCGCCTCGTCGACCCCCGCGACGTCGCGGAAGGTGATCTTCGGCGAATCGACCGACATTCGCTTGGCACGCGACTTGCCGAACGACATCACCTTCGAACCGCCGCCCTGGACCTGGTTCATCAGGAAGATCCAGAAGGCGATGAAGATCACGAACGGAAGCAGGTAGGTCAGCAGCGACAGCCAGCCGTTGCTGGACTTGTTCTGAACCTGGACCTGCGCACCGTTGTTGAGGGCGGCCTGAACCATCGTCGGCAGCTCGTTGTCCGGATAGCCCGTCGAGCCCTTCGACCCGGTGTTGAGCGTGTAGTTGACCGTGTTCGTCTTCTGATCGAAGTTGAGGCTCTTGACGTCACGGTTCTGCTCCTGGACGAGCAGCTGTCCGAAGTTCAGGTTGCTGTGCGGGCCGGACTGGCCGATCAGCTTCTGGGCGAAGAACGCCAGCACCACCACGATCAGGATGGGAAAGGCTGCGCTCTTGAAGAACCTGCTCATAAGTTCGATCCTCGCCCGTCCCCGTCGCGGTGGATCGCCGGTGAGGAGGTCGGAATGCCCAAGCGTAGCACCTGACTTTCGGGCCAGCGGACCCCGAACCGGCGCCTGCGTTCAATCATTTAACGCCGCCACATAGGGAAGGTTGCGGTAGCGCTCGGCGTGATCGAGCCCGTAGCCGATCGCGAACCGGTCCGGGATCTCGAATCCAACATACCGCGCGGTCAGGTCGACCTTTGCTCGCGCCGGCTTGACGAGCAGGGCGCAGACCTCGAGCGACCGCGGATTGCGCCCCTCGAGGTTGCGCACCAGGTACTGGAGCGTCAGCCCCGAGTCGATGATGTCCTCGACGATCAGCACGTCCCGTCCCTCAATCACCGCATCGAGGTCCTTCAGGATCCGCACGACGCCGGAGGACTTCGTTGCCGACCCGTAGGAGGAGATCGCCATGAAGTCGACCTCGCACGGGACCGTCAGCTGCCGCATCAGATCCGACAGGAAGAACACCGCCCCCTTCAGCACGCCGATCAGGATCAGATCGCGGCCATCGTAATCGCGGGAGACCTCGGCCGCGAGCTCCGCGACTCGTCGGGACAGAGCCTCGGGCCCCACCAGGACCTCCCCGATCGCGTCATGTCCGTATGCGGCCACCGCGCCGAATCTTAGGGTCGTTGGGGTCGCGCCGAGAAGGACAGGCTGCCACGGACGACGACGGCTCGCACGCCGCTCGGGAGGTCGAGCGCCGCCGTCCCGGTCTCCCGGAGCGCAAGGATCTCCTCGAGGCGTCGCGCGGTCCCGGGCGAAGGCCGTCCGGCGGCGTCGTCAGCCAGCCGCTGAACGACAAGGCGCGCGAGCGCCGGCGGCAGCTCCCGCAACTGGGCGAGACTGACCGAGCGCCCGCCGCCAAGAACGTCGTCGACGAGCGCGTCGAGGACCTCCGCCTCGCCGCGGAGCGCCTCGGCGAGCGCGAGCACGTTCGCCTCGGCCGCCGGATGGATCTCGCGCAGCGCCGGCACCAGCCCCCGACGCACCCGACCGCGGGCGAAGCGGTCGGAGTCGTTGGTCTCGTCTTCGCGCCAGCAGAGGCCCCTGGCGCGGCAGTACGCTG
>Ga0302229_10000960_pt1 | contig 22321 bp, 20 predicted proteins | sample II_Palsa_N1_3_FD_193518 | JGI IMG/M metagenome (GOLD analysis project Ga0302229, IMG submission 193518) | Peat permafrost microbial communities from Stordalen Mire near Abisko, Sweden - II_Palsa_N1_3 | ecosystem: Environmental > Terrestrial > Soil > Palsa > Peat permafrost | place: Sweden... | reverse complement strand
GGACCGGTTGTGCTGTCACCGGTGGTGCCGTCATCGGATTGCCCCTTCACTTCCGGTGGCCGTGATCGCGCTGGTCATGCTGCTCCTTTCGCCATCACCGCGGCCCCGCGGCCGCGACCATGTCCAAGGTGCACGCAGCGGGATTCATCGCGGTTTCACGGCGGTTTCACTGGCCGGCCCGGTGCCGCCGAGGGGTCCGCAGTTGTCGCGTTCCGGTTGGCGAGCGCCGAGGCGTGGTTTAGCCTGCTGTGACTATGGCCGGTGTGGCGGGTTCCGGTAACCGGGCGTGCGGGCACCCCGCGCATCCCGGCACTCGGTTCTGCCCGGTCTGCGGGGAGCCGGCCGCCGCCGGCGCTGCGCCGCCCCAGCCGTCGACGGCGCCGTTGCCAGTGGTCCCCGCCTGGCCGCAGTCCGCATTGCCGCCGCCGGCGGCACCCGCGGCGGCTCCGCCGCCGCCAGAGTCCGCGCCCTGGGACTCCTGGTATGCGCCCCGCCGTCCGCCGCCCCGGCCACCCGGCCCGCAGCCGTGGCCAGCGCCACCGGGCGGTGTGCAGCCGCCGCCCGCCGGCCCGGAGGCCACGCGGCCGGATGGCCTGGTGCCGTCCGGCGACCCGCCCACGGCGATTCTCGGCGACCTGCGGCTGGCACCTGCCTCCGAAGGCCCGCGGCGTCCGGGCCGCCCGCTGGTCCCGGTGATCGTGGCGGCCGCGCTCGTGGCGGTCGTGGCCGGGTTCGTCATCTTCCGGGCCCTTTCCGGTAGCACCGCCGCGGGCGGCACCTCGGGCACCACGCCGTCGGCATCGTCGCAGGACGCAGCGCGGCAGGTGGCGGCGCGCCTGTCCGGGCTGCTGGCGCTGAGCGTCACCGACCGCGCCGCCGTCACCGGCGCGGCCGAGGACGTACGCGGCTGCGGGCCGTCCCTGCGCCAGGACGCCGGGACCTTCGCCCGCGCCGCCACTTCCCGGCAGCATCTGCTGTCCCTGCTCGCGAGCCTGCCCGGCCGTCCCCTGCTACCTGCCGCGATGCTCCAGGACCTGACCAGCGCCTGGCAGGCATCGGCCCAGGTGGACACCGATCTCGCCCGGTGGACGCAGGACAACATCGCCCGCGGCTGCCACCGCAACAGCCGATCCGACGCCAGCCTGCGGGCCTCAGACATCCCAGAGGACCGGGCGACCGCCGGCAAGCAGGCATTCGCCACCCTCTGGAACCCGATCGCCAGGCAATACGGCCTCACCACCTACCAGCCGACCCAGCTCTAAACGGCCCGATATGCGGCCACCGACGTCATTGACGACTTCATCAAGCTGTTCATGCGGCGTAGCCTGGGGCTGCGCAGCGGCGCCAGGCTCGCGGGGCAGGCGGCGGCTGGCGCTATCCTCGCGATCCTCGCGGTGCGCTTCCCGGACAGCCTGAAAGTTTGCGGCCGGAGGCCGGTGGATTTGTGCACTAACTAACAGCGGGCGATAGGTAACTGGAGAGATTTACGGCTGTTCCGTATCCCCAATAGAAGGCAGAGAAGGCGCCAACAAGAAAAGAGAATGACGTAACAGCCAAGCCGTGGCCACAAAGAGACGGTATATACAGGCGCTCACGTTTCGACTTTTGGATCACTCTCTGGAACTATGGCTTGAGTAGCGGACTATGAGGTTCTATGTCTCCCTCACGCCACGTAGGGTTCGCTTAGGGTTGTCCAAGCGTCTCGGGCCGTTAAGCTTGTTCATGCCGCTGTGAGAGTGTACAGGAAGAGGAGGAAGCGATGAGCACTCCAGGACCGGAGCCAGGTCATGCTCACAGGTTCGTTATCCCGGTAGAGTCTACTAGCACAGTTACTCAATGGGCTTACCATAACAACATAGCCGCGGCGTTCGTGACCGTCGCAAGCGTTACTAAGCTTCGTTGTGAGTGTGGTGAGGAAATAGATCGCAAGAAGCCATGACCTTGCGAGTCGTCATTTTCTTCGCCGCAGCCCTGCTCTTACTGGCGGTCATCCTGATGCGGGGATCGCCTTAGGTAACCTCTAGCCAATGCACTCCAGTGCTCATGTCGATCATCTCGGTCACCGTGTATCGGACACTTGCTTAAACATGCATTTCCGATGCGCCGTGAGAACGTGCTGGTTTGCCGCTGCGGGCGCGTTGCGCTTAGCCAGCGCTTGCGTGCAGGCGCGGCGGTGTTGCTTGCCGCGGTGCGATCCGGAGCTCATGCTGGCCAGGCCAGAGGGGTCGTCGAGGGCCCGCGCTCGGGGTTCGGCGGCCTGTTGCTTATCGTCGCCGCGTCGTGGGCGGGTCTGGGCTAGTGCAGCCTGCGGTAGCGGATGACAGGATGAGACCCGGCACCTGCGCCGGATGCTGCGTGGCTGGGTGCGTCCGGTACCTGGTCAGATGAGGGAGTTACGCCGGTGAAGGGCACTGTCTTGGTCCGCGCGCCCGGCAGCAGGCTGGCCGAGGGTATCGTCACCCACATCAGCCGGACTGCGGTGGATGTGGTGCTGGCGCGGGCCCAGCACGCGGCGTATGCCGGTGCGCTTGCGGCCAGTGGCTGGATGATCCGGCAGGTGCCGGCGGCTGAGGACTGCCCGGACTCGGTGTTCATCGAAGACACGGTGGTGGTCTGCGAGGACCTGGCGGTGCTGGCCCGCCCGGGCGTGGCCGCTCGCCGGGCCGAGGTGCCCGGCGTCGCCGAGATCATCCGGTCGCTGGGCCTGCGCACCGCCGGGATTGACGAGCCCGGGACTCTGGACGGCGGCGATGTGCTGCAGGCCGGCCCCATCGTGTACGTGGGGCGCGGCGGCCGGACCAACAGCGCGGGCATCGGCCAGCTGCGCGCGCTGCTGGCCCCGCTGGGCCGGACGGTGATCGCCGTCCCGCTGGGGAACGTGCTGCACCTGAAGTCGGCGGTGACCGCGCTGCCTGACGGCACGTTCCTGCTGCTACCCCAGCTGGTGCCGGCCGGGCTGTTCCCGGCGGTCCGCCCCGTGGACGAAGAGGGCGGCTGCCATGTCGTCCCGCTGGGCGGGGACCAGGTACTGATCGCGGCGTCCGCTCCCCGCACCGCTGAGCTCCTGGACGACCTCGGCTTCACCCCGGTCGTGGTGGACATCAGCGAGTTCGAGAAACTCGAGGGATGCGTCACCTGCCTGAGCGTGCTGCTGCCCGGACGATAACGCCGGGGCCACCGCGGTCAGCAGCCCGCCAGCCGAACGGGTACGGCTGTACCCGCCGCCGCCTGCGGAGGCGGGCCCGGGCCGCACCGGTCCCGCCAACCTCAGTGACCTTCTCTTCGCTCACGTGTTTGATCCAACGAAAGTTTATCGTGGTTGATCCGGGTTTAGTGGTGGATTTGGGGGATCATAGTGCACCGGATCCACCGCCAAGCCCGGATCCGCCACGATCTTTTGGCGGAGGCAAGGAGAGCGCGCTCACTGGCACAACACGGGACACGCAGGCATCACCCGCTCCGGCAGGGCCGCCCTGCTGAGCCGCCGGCACGCACCGCGAAGGGTCGGCATACCCGGCACGGTGCCGCCGTCGACGCCAACCAGGTGTCGGCCGTGCTCGCAGATGCCGCACCCTGCCCGTAAGGGCCGGAGTGAATGGCGAAACCAGGCCGGAAACTGACCCGGTGGTCAGGTCAGATGGGCCTGGAAGCGTCCCGCCGCGACCGGCGCGACCGGCCCGCCCACCCACAGCCGGCCGTCGGGGCCGGGGCGAACCTCGATCGTGCTGGGCCGCCCGGTGAACCGGCCCTGATGGACCAGCAGCGGCTCCCCGGCGGGACGGACGCCGTGGTGCAGCAGGTAGCCGCGGCTGGGCCGGCCGCGCTGCCGGTCGCGACATCCTCCGCCCGGCCGGCGTTGTCCCAGGTGCGGCCCTCCGGGCGATCCGGGTCGAGCACATAGACGAATTTCGCTCCGCTCACGCTAAGAAACCGAGCGGTCGCGCCGTCGACGATGAGGACCGCCCAGGTTTCATGGCAGTGCGACGGGTAGGCGTAGTCCACCAGGTGGGCATGGAACACCTCGCGGATCCCCGGCACCTGCGGCGTCCACGCCTCGACGTGGCCACGGCCCGCACCGATCAGGTATCAAAGTCAGCGGGGGGCCACCAGATGCCGATAGGGTCAAAGCTAGGCATGACCGCGCCACTGCGCGCGAATCGCAGGTAGCCAGAGAGCAGCGTGCGCACCTTGCTACGACGCATTTGGGCTTCGAAATGCACCGCGTACGCTTCGATGGTCGCCTCATCGGCCAAGATGAGATCGGCGCGCACTTCCACCAGTTTATTACGCTGCCTGCGGATCATTACGAACTCCCTGCGCCCGGCGAGGTCCCAAACGGTGACGTAGCATCCACTGTCGCGCTCCGGGCAGCGGTTCGCGCCCGTGCAGACCCTGGCCGGGGCCCTGGTCCGCGCCGGTAGCCCTGCTCCCGGCCACCCGCTGCCCGGACTCGATCGTAACTAGCCACGGCCTGGCCGCTGACCTGAGCGTTTACTCCGTTGTGGGTCGAAAGAGCGGTGGCCAGGCCCGCAGACCGCATATTCTGCGTGTTATAGGACCGAAAGGAATCGATGGGTCAAAGGGGCGGATCGGCGATGGCGGCGTGTCCGGAGGGCCACGACTCGGCTAGTGACGACTTCTGTGATGTCTGCGGCACGCGCATCGGCGGGAGTCCCGCCGGCCCGGAACGCACGACGGGCAGACACCGCGGGGTCAAGCCGCCCGCGGCGAACGGCGGCGAACCCTGTCCGGCTTGCGGGGCGCGGGTATCCGGTTCGTTCTGCGACGCCTGCGGTTTCAATGTGAGGGCCCGCAGGCCGTTCGCCCCCCTTAGCCGGCCGGCCGAGCCGTTCTCGTCAGGCTCCGCCGGACCGCAAGCCCCGTCCCGGCCATCCGCCCCGTCGCCGGAGGCGTCCCCGCCGGCCGGCTCATCATCCGGCCCGCCCGAATCGCTGTTCCCGCCGGTCTCCAGGCCCCAGCCCCAGTCCCCGCCCTGGGGCCCGATGGAGCCGCCGCCATCGTCGTGGGAACCCCCGGAGCGGTGGAGCCATCAGGATCGGTGGAGCGCTCCGGAGTCTCTGCGTCCCTCGTGGCGGCACGCAGAAGCGCCGACCGCACCCCGCGACCGGACCGCGCCGTCGCCAGCCCGGCCCGCCCCGCCGGAGGAGCCTGGATCACCGGTGGATTCCGCGGTTACAGACCGGCCGGCTTCTCCGGCGCGCCCCGAGCCGCCCTCATCGCCGGCCCCCGTCCAGCCACCGCCCCCGGTCCTGTTCGAGCCGGCGCCCGCAGCCACGGCTCCGCCCGAAGCCCCGCCTGCCCGCGTCCGGTCTAAGCCACCCGCGGTCACTTTCACGCCGGCCTTCCCGGCCCCGCCCACCATGCCGACACCAGCGTTCACCGCCGCCACCTGGACCGTGCTGGTTTCCTCGGACCGCGGCTACTACGAGCGGATGAGGGGCGTGCTTGGCCGGTACGGTACGGACGTCGAGTTTCCTGCTTACGTCTCCGAACGGCGGATCCCGCTGGTCGGCCAGCAGATGCGCATCGGGCGCAGGAGCGCAGCCCGCGAACTCGAGCCGGAGATTGACCTGGCCGAGCCGCCGGTTGACCCGGGTATCAGCCGTTTGCATGCGATGCTGATCGCCGCCCGGGACGGCACCTGGTCGGTTCTCGACCCGGGTTCGGCCAACGGCACCCAGCTCAACGGACGCAAGATCGCGACCGGGGATCTGGTCACCCTGCGCGAGGGCGACCGGATCAACCTGGGCGCGTGGACCCTCATCTCGGTCCACCGCGGCTAGCCCGCCGGGTGACCAGGTAGTCGTCAGACCGGTTGCCGGGAGCTGGCTATGTCCCTCACCTGGGTCCGGGGCCGCGGGGGGACGGAGGGCCAGGCGGCGATCCGGTGCCGGGCCAGGTGCGGCGGCGTGCGCGCCGGCTTGTCCTGGTAGACGAAGGCCCGCCGCAGCTGGGCGTACGGCTCGGGCGCCCCGAAGAAGTTGCGTCTGGCGATGGCCAGCTCGGCGGCCCGGTAAGCGGCCAGCCGCCGCTGGCCGCTGGTCCCGGCGAGCTGGCGCCCCTTGGCGGCCAGCCGGGCGGCGTAATCGGGGCTGCGGGCCAGCCGCTCGGCCAGGATCGCCACCTGCAAGCGGTACCCGGCCGGATCGGCCGCGATGACCCGGTCGACCAGCCCCGAGTGCAGCGCCGAGGCGGAACTGACCGGCAGGCACCCCTCGGTCAGCCGGGCCGCCTCACGGGCGCCGACCCGCCGCGGCAGGGTGTAGGTCCAGTACTCCGAGCCGTGCAGGCCCATCAGCCGGTAGTGCGGGTTCAGCACCGCGCCGCCCCGGCACCAGACCTGGTCGGCGGCCAGCGCGAGCATCAGGCCGCCGGCCGCGGCGTTACCCGCCAGCGCCGCCACGGTCAGCTGGCCGGTGCTGGTCAGGATCGCCTCCGCCAGGTCATCGATGGCGTTGATGTTCCGCCAGGACTCTTCGGCCGGATCGTCGGCGGCCTCGATCACGTTCAGGTCGATGCCGGTGCCGAAGAAGTCCCTGGGGGCGCCGAGCACGATCACCTTCACCGGGCGCCCCTGGGCGTGCCGGTAGGCGGCGAGCAGCCGGTGGCACGGCCCGGTGCTCATCGCCCCGCCGGGGAAGCAGAATTCCAGGTAGCCCACGTCGCCGGACTCGCGGTAGCGGATCTGCTGGTAGGTGCGCCGGCCCGGCGGCGTCATCAGCGGAGCGGGGACCTCCGGCACGCCCGCCAGGGACCCGCGCAGCACCAGCGCGGCCGGCAGCTTGAACGTTTTAGGCCCGCCGGGCGCCGCGCGGCGCCGCAGCCGCGGGATCCAGACCGCTCCGTCCGCGGTCGCCCGGCAGATGGCGCCGTCCCGCTGCGCGAGGATCGTCCCGGGCGCCCCCCGCAGCTCGTCCTCGGTATACCCGCCGACCAGGTAGTACTCGGCGCCGCCGAGCACGTCAAGGACGCCGGGGCTGGAGTCGGCCGCCCGCAGCTTGGCCAGCACCGCGGCGGTCGGGTCGGACGGCCAGTCGATCCTGCGGTCGGCCTGCCGGCAGGGCGGCCGGGGCGGCCCGGACCCGCCGGGCCGGCCGTAGTCCAGCGGCTCCGGCCGGAACCGGCCCGCCGCAGGGCGGAACCGGCCCGCCGCGAACCGGCTCACGGCCAGCAGCACCGCCCGCGCCGCGGCGTCCGCCACCTCGGTCCGGTACGCCGAGCTCTTCGAGCCGCCCGGCAGGGTGAACTCCGCGCTGGCCCAGATATCGCCCGCGTCCATCTCCGCGTTCGCCTGCAGCACGGTGACCCCCCACCGCCCGGCGCCGCCCATGACCGCCCAGTCCAGCGCGGACGGCCCCCGGTCACCCACCGGCCCCGGGTGCACGATCAGGCACGTCCGGGCCGACCAGATGTCCGCCGGGATCGTCGTGGTCAGCATCGGCGCGATGACCAGATCCGGGTCGAAAAGCCGGACCCCCTCCCGCAGCACCTCATCCCCCAGCGCCAGCTCGACCGACACCTCATGCCCGCCGTCCGCCAGCTCGGCGTGCACCCGCTGCGTCATGCTGTCGTAACTGCTGGCAACCAGCAGAATCCGCATCAGCGTTCCCCCTCCGCTGGCCGAACCGAAAATCCCCTGCGCCGCCGCACCGTCGCCACCGCGCCCCCGCGGTATGCCTGTCTCAACGGAGCCTGCCAACGCGGCCCTGATGCTACACCACCGGGCCCAACCACCGCGAGACGCCGTAACCAGGGCGTACGCAGCCCGAAGGACCAGCATTCTTTATACCGAACGGCACTACCGCGTGCCCCCGGCCCCCATCCCGCCTCCCCCGGGCCGACGCGGAGGTCGCCGCTTAGCCGGGCTCGCCGGGCCGCACGATGCCGGTTTCGTAGGCCAGGACGACCACTTGCACCCGGTCGCGCAGTGCGAGCTTGGCCAGGACGCGGGCGATGTGGCTTTTCACGGTGGCATCGCTGAGGTACAGCCGTCCGGCGATCTCGGCGTTGGACAGGCCCTTGGCCACCAGCTTGACCACGTCAAGCTCGCGCCCGGTCAGCTGGCGGGCCGCCTCGGCGGCCGCGCCGTCCGGGGCGGGCCTGCGGCGGAAGTCCTCGACCAGGCGCCGGGTGATGGAGGGGGCCAGCAGGGCCTCGCCGGCCGAGACGGTGCGCACCGCGGTGGCCAGCTCGCCCTGATGCGCCTGCTCGGCCACACCCGCCCGGTCTGGGCCCTGGTCGCCGGCAGCCTGGCCCAGCTCGGCATCCTCATCGGCATCGGCGACGCGGCCACCCAGCTCATGATCTGGCAGATGGGCGCGCCTGGCGCCAGCCTGGGCCAGATGGCCGCGCTGGTCGCCCGCTACAACGCCGCCCCCGGCGCCGCGCTGATCTTCATGATCGGCGGGCTGGCGACACTGGCCGGGACGCTGCTGCTGTCGGCCGGGCTCTGGCGCACCCGCGCCGTACCCGCCTGGACCGCCGTCGGCGTCGCCGTCGCGATGATCGCCAACATCGCCGGCCTGTCCGCCAACAGCGTCCCGATCACGATCGCCAGCTTCGCGCTGCTGCTAGCGGCGTTCGCCCGCATCGCGGTGATCGTCCGCAGCAGCCCGGCCTGGACCCAGCCAGAAACCGCGGTAACCACCAGGCCAGCGGCCAGCGCGCTGCCCGCCCGCAGCTGACAACACACCCGCAGGCGCAAAGGCCCCTGCCTGTCGTGGCGACGGAGGGGCCCGCGCCTCTTGCCGACGCTGCTCACCAGCGGTAAGAAGTGCGGGTGGGGAAGGATGTTTCCATCGCAACAGCCGGCTCCCCGCAGATCGAGTTGCGCCTGGCCGGCACGTTCGGCGTCATCCGCGGCGGCACGGAGCTGCCTGAGAGCGAGGTGGGCAGCCGCAAGTCCCGCACGTTGCTGAAGCTGCTCGCGGTGGAGCGGCCGGCCCTGGTGCCCGTGGACCGGATCGTTGACGTGCTGTGGGCCGGGGAGTCCCCGGCGGCGGCCGAGCAGAACGTCGCCACGCTGGTCAGCAGGCTTCGCGGGGTGCTGGGCTCCGGCATCATCGTGGGCGGCCGGCACGGGTACCGCCTGGCCGGCGAGCCACGGGTCGGCGTGGACCTCGATGCCGCCGCCCGGTGCTGTGAGCGGGCCGAGAGCAAGCTGCCCGGCTCGCCCGCAATTGCCCTGGCCGCGGCCGAGCGGGCCCTGGGGCTGCTGTCCGCGGACATCGCGCTGGCCGAGGAGCCCTACGCGATCTGGGCCGACCCGGCCCGCGAACAGCTGCGCCGGCTGCTGCGGCGGGGCCGCCTGACCGCCGCCGAGGCGGCGCTGACGATCGGGGCGGCGGGCCCGGCGGCGCGCTACGCAGAGGCGGCGCTGGCCGCCGACCCGCTTGATGAGACGGCGTGTCGCTGGTACATGTCCGCGTCGGCCGCGGCGGGCGAGCCGGCCCGGGCGCTGGTGGCCTACGAGGCGCTTCGCGGAACGCTCGCCGGGGAACTGGGCGCCGATCCCGCACCGCAGACGCAGGAGCTCCACCTCGCTATCCTGCGCGAGCAAGATGGTGACCGGACGGCTGGGGACCAGGCCCGTTCGGCCCCTTCAAATGGTTCATGGCCAGGTAGCCGTCCCGGGGCGCGGGACCGGCGCAGACCGATGCTGGCGGGACGGGACCGGGAGGCCGGGGCGCTGCGCGAGGCGTGGGACCGCGCCGTGGCCGGCGGTTCCGGCCTGGTCATGATCGTCGGGGAGGCCGGGATCGGCAAGACGGCCCTGGCGGAGGATCTCGCCGCGGACGTGGACGCCGATGGCGCGATGGCGCTGCGGACGCGCTGCTATGAGGCCGAACGATCGTTGTTCTTGCAGCCGGTCGCCGAAGCGGTCGCACCTATCGTCTCGAGGATGCCGGCCAGCGCCCTGCGGCAGCTGCTCGGAGAGCACGCACCGGCCCTCGCGGCGCTGCTGCCCGAGGCCGCGGCGCTGCTCGGGCCCTCGCCGCCCTGGCGCGGCAGCCCGGAGATGGAGCGGCGCCGGTCGTTCCAGGCGGTGACCGCGTTCCTGGCCGGGCTGGCCGGCCGCAGCCCGCTGCTGCTCGTGGTGGACGACCTGCAGTACGCGGGGCAGTCCACGGTGGAGTTCCTGCACTACCTCGGCCGCCAGGCCGCCGGCTCCCGGCTGCTGACCGTGGTCACCGTCCGGGCCGAGCACGACGCCGAGATCGGGTCCGCGCTCGCGCCGGTAGCCTCCCGGATCGAGGTAGGCCCGCTCAGCGCGGCGGCGGTCGAGCAGCTCGCCACCGAAGCCGGGCAGGCCGCGCTGGCCGGGCCCATCCTGCTGCGGACACGGGGCCACACCTTGTTCGTGGTGGAGGTGCTGCGGGCCCTGGCCGCGGGTGACACCGGGGTGCCCGAGTCGCTGCGCAGCGCGGTGCAGGCGCGGGTCAGGCGAACCGGCACGGCCGCGGAGTCGCTGCTGCGGGCGGCCTCGGTCCTCGGCGCCGCGATCGATCCGCTGACCCTCGGCGAGCTGCTGGAACTCCCCCCGGCCGCCGCGGTCGACCTGTGCGAGCAGGCGTTCGGCGCCAGGCTGCTGGTGGTCAGCGGCCGGGACTACGAGTTCGCCAACGACCTCATCCGGGAGGTCCTGTACGCCACCACGCCGGAGCCGACACGGCTGGCCTACCACCGGCGGGCGGCCGACCTGCTGACCGGGCAGCCCGAAGCCCTGGCCCGGCACGCGACGGCCGCGGGTGACTGGAATAGGGCGGCGGAGGCCTGGCTGCTCGCGGCCGAGGATGCCATGCGCCGGTCCTCGGTGCGCGACGCGATCACGCTGAGCAGCCAGGCGCTGGAGGCAGCCGAGCGCGGCGGGGACACGCGGGCGCGCGCCCGGGCCCTGATTCTGCGCGGCCGCGCACGGGAGGCGGCCGGCGCTCATGTCACGGCACTCACCGACCTGACCCTCGGTGCCGCCGACGCGCGCGCGGCCGGCGACCGCCGTCTGGAGATGCTGGCCCTGCGCGAGCTCGGCGGTGACGTGCCGGCCTCGCGCGGGCTGCCGATCAGCTTCTATGTGTCCAATCTCGAACGCGGGCTGCGCATCGCCGAATCAACCGGCGACCGGGCCACCGAGGCGGACCTGCTGGGGCGGCTGGCCATCATCGCCGCGAACCGGCTGCGCCTGGACGAGGCGCTCGACTACGGCCTGCGGGCGGTGGCCGCGGCTCGGGCGTCCGCGGACGAGCATGCCCTCGCCGCCGGGCTGGACGGTCTCAAGATTGCCTACCTCAGCCTCGGGGACGTGCAGGGTCTGGCCGGCGTGCTGGCCGAACTCGACCCGCTGCTGCGCCGCCTGGGTGATCTGTTCCGGCTGCAGTGGGCCGAGTTCGAGTCCGCCTTCCCGTTCATCGCCGCGGGTAACTGGGGCCAGGCGGTGTCCGCCATGGAGACGGCGCTGGAGGCCAACCGGCGCGGCGGCTACCCGCACTGCGCCGTCTGGTACACAGCGCACCTCGGCTGGCTGGCCCGGCTCCGCGGGCATGACGACGACGCGATGGCGCTCGGCCAGCGCTCCCTGGCCATGACCGAACAGCTCGCGCACACCTGGTGGAAGCCGGGGGCATGCGCCATATTCGGCGTGACGCTGCTGCGCCGTGGTGACCAGGCAGGAGCCGTCGAGGTGCTCGAGCGCGGCCTGGCCGTGGCCGAGCAGGCAGGCGTGGAGGCCTATCTGCTGCGTTGCGTCGCCCCGCTGGCCGAGGCTACGGGTTCGCCCGCGGTTCTCGCCCGCGCGGAGCGACTGCTGGCGCAGGCCACCATCCCGGCTGGCGGCGCGTGGCTGCTGGGTGAGGAATCCTATCTATGCCTGGCGCGGGCGTGGCTCAAGCAGGACGATGCCGAACGTGCCCGCGCCGTCCTGGCGCCGCTGCTCACGGTGGCCGACCGGGTGCCGTGGACAGCGACGCTCGCGGCGGCGCTCGTGCTGGACGGGCGTGCTCTGCTCCGCCTCGGTGAAAGCGATCAGGCCAGGGCCCGGTGGCTGAGGGCTGAGCGGATCGCAGCTGAGTACGGCCTGCCGCACGTCCGGCACGATGCGCGGTCGGCCCTGCGCAGTGTGGAATGAACTGGGTGGAATGAACTGGGTGGAATGAACTGGGTCAGATGAGCTCGGCGAGGCAGGCGGCGGCCCGGGCGGCGCCGTCGGTTTCGACGGGCCGGTAGCTTACCGGGCGGGCGATTTCCGTGGCTATCGCCGCGGCGAGCCCTTCCGGCTCGGCCTCCGCGTAGTCCATGAACCGGCCGGCCCCGTACTGGGCCAGCCGGTGCCTGACATGGAAGTTCTGCTCGAAGTGATGGCGCAGCGGCAGGTAAATGAAGGGGCGCTGGCTCGCGGTGAGTTCCATGGTGGTGGTCAGGCCGCCTTGCGCCACCCCGAGATCGCACGCCGCCAGGTGGCGGTGAAGGTCACGCACGTAACCATGGACCTCAAGACCGTCGTGCGACGGCAAGCAGGCCGGATCGATCCGCGGGCCGGTCACCACGACCATCCGCAGCCCCGGCACGAGCCGCCGGGCCGCGGGGAAGGCGGCTATCACCTGGCGAAGCAGGTCAGTGCCCACGCCAGAGCCGCCGACGGTGACCACGCAGACCTTCTCGTCGGCCCGGTAGCCCAGTTCGGCCCGGATGGCCTCGCGGTCGGCCGGGCTGACGGGCGTAAGGCCAGAGATGTATCCGGAGAACCGGTAGTTCTGCTCGACCCAGTCCCGGATCAGCGGCAGTCCGTCGCCGAACGTGTCCGGCACCACGTCGGCGGCGTTGCCGACGAACACCGACCGGTCCCGCAGGCTCGGGAAGCGCGCGATCTGCTCGATCATCTCCGCGTTGTAGTCGGCGGTGAGGGCTCGTTCCCTGTCGCCGCCGTCCGGCATCGGCAGCCAGCCGACGAAGTCGGTCAGCCAGGCGTAAGGCGCCCGCTTGAGCTCGGGGTTCTCGTGCAGGAAGTAGTCGACGTCCCAGCCCTCGTCCACGATCCACAGATCGTACGGCTCGTCGGAAACAAGGTCGTGGTAGACCATGAAGTTCGCGACCAGGATCTCGTCCATGCCGCGGATGGCCTGGAACGCGTTCAGGTCGTGCTCGCCCGCCTCCGATTCGATGTGCGAGCTCTCGCTGGCCAGCCAGCGCGACGCCGGGTGCACGCGCTCGCCCCGCTCCGCAAGCACCAGCGAAACCGGGTGCTGGGCGAGCCAGTCGATTTGCAGGTCCGGGTGCCTGACCCGCAGTTCGGCGGCGATGGCGAGGTCGCGGCGCACATGGCCAAGCCCGATCGGCGAGCTGAGGTACAGCACGCGCTTGCGGCGGTCCCGGGCCCTGGTCCAGGTCCGGTCCCGGGCCCGGGTCTGGGTCTGGGTCCGGGTCCGGGTCTGGGTCTGGGTCTGGGTCCGGGTCTGGGTCTGGGTCCGGGTCTGGGTCTGGGTCTGGGACGGCGGAAGGCCGTGGCCCACGGATTCGGCGAAGTTCCGGATGAGCAGGTTCACCTGGACCGGGTCCCGCAGCGTCGGGGCGTGCCCGCCGCCGTGGATCGTCACCATCTGCCCGCCGGTCCAGCGGGCCAGCGCCACGCCGGTGTCGTAGGGCACGATCCCGTCCTGGTCGCCGTGCACGACCAGGACCGGGCAGCTTACCTGCCGGCAGATGGCCTCGGCGTCGGCGGCGCCGGGTTCCCCCACCGCCGGGACGGTCAGCAGCAGCGTCTCGGCGGTGGTGTCCAGGCCCCAGGCCACCCCATCCTCATGTGGCTTGGTCGAGTGCGGCTCGGTGAACACCTGCGACATGAAGAACTCGACCCAGCCGCGGTAGTCGGCCAGCCAGTAGTGCCGGTTGGCCTTGCCCCAGCCCTCGTAGGCGTCCGCGGTCTCGTCGAAGCCGGGCGGCATCGGCCAGGGCAGCGCCGCGCCGATCGCGACCACCCCGGCCGCCCGTTCGGGATACCACGCCGCCAGCTGCAGCGCGTGCCGGCCGCCCACGGACAAGCCGACGACCACGGCCCGGTCCACCCCGATGGCGTCCAGCACGGCGATCGCGTCATCGACGTACTCACGGTCGCGGTAGGCCTCCGGGGTCCCGGGACGGTCGGCACGGCCATTACCCCGGCCCTCGACGGTGATCACCTGGAAGTGGCGCGCCAGGTACGGCACCTGGGCTTTCCACTGCCGCGCGTGCACGATGGCCCAGGAGGTGAGCAGCAAGATGGCGGGCTCGCCCGCGCCGAACACCTCGTAGCCGACTTTGACGCCATCCCGCTCGATGAAGCCCTCGGTGTCGGGATACCTCGCCCGCATGGCCGCCTCCCATTTGCCATCGCCGTATTCCGCAGTTCTACTTCCGCAGTTCTACCGAGACCCATTGCAGCCCGATTGCAACAAAACTGCAACGCGGCCGGGGAACCTGAACGACGCAAGCGAAGGCACGAGCATTAGGAGGAAATCATGCCGCTGGTCAATGTGCGCCTGATCGAGGGGGTCTTCACCCCGGAGCAGAAGAGCGAGATGATCCACCAGCTGACCGAGACCATGGTGAGAATCGAGGGCGAGAACCTGCGTCCGGTCACCTGGGTGATCGTCGAGGAGGTCAAGGGCGGGGACTGGGGCATCGGCGGCAAGGCCCTCACGGCCGCCGATGTCCACGCTCTGCAGGGGAAGGCTCCGGCCGGCGTTCCGGGCTAGAAGCACCGGCCCCGTGACACCCCGGCCCGCGTAGGGTTCACCGGCCAGCGGTCACGAGGTGATCAGCTGCGCGAGCTGTCGTGCTTGCCGCCGGTGGGTGTGCATGTTGCCGTAGATGCTGCGGTCCAGCCCGAAGAACCACAGGCCGGGGTGATCCGGCGAGGACGACGGGCCGGTGAACGGCGGCAGGCCCGTTTCATCTAGTGCCACCAGGTGGCCGACCAGCGGCCCGAGCGCGGGCCGGTAACCGGTGGCGCAGATGACGACGTCGGGTGCGCAGGCCGAGCCGTCGGCGAAGCGGACGGTCCGGCCCTCGAACCGGTCGACGGCTGGCTTGACGGTGACCCGCCCGGCTTTCAGCGCCCGGACAAACCCGTCGTCGACGGCCACGGTAACCCCGTGCGCGGCTAGCCGGCTGAAGGCGCCGAGCTCAGAGCGCGGGTAGCCGTGCCTGCCCAGGTCCCCGAAGGCAAGCCGCTGGATGATGCGCACGTTGGCGTCCTGGACCCGGACCGGCAACGGCCGGCCGGCCAGGCTGACCGGATGCAGCGGGATCCCCGCCAGCCGCAGCGGGATGATATTCATGCCCGAACGAGCCGACAGCCACAGTCCGGCCACGTCGCTGCGCACCAGGTGATTGAGCAGGTCCACGCCGGAGTTCCCCGGGCCGACGACCAGGACGTCCCGGCCGGCCATCTCGCCGGTGTTCCGGAACTGCCCGGCGTGGATGAGCCTGCCGGGATAGCCGGTGATCCCGGGCCAGCCCGGCATCACCGGCTCGGCGTCCGGGCCGGTGGCGACCACCACATGCGCCGCGGTCAGGCTGCCGTCACCTAGGTCCAGCTCCCACCGCGGGCCCGCCCGGTCGATCCGGCCCACGGCCGTGCCGAACTTAACGCGCATCCCCGCCGCGTACCGCTCAAGGTAGGCGACATAGTCATCACGAGCGGGAAACGGCCCGTACCGGCGGGGGATGCGCAGACCTGGCTGATGGGAGAACATCCGGTGCGTGTTCAGCCGAAGCTGATCGTGCCGCGCCCGCCACGACGCGGCCACCGCGGCGGCCTTCTCGACGATCAGCGGATCAGCGCCCGCCCGCCGGATCGCCCAGGCCGCAGCGAGCCCCGCAGGCCCGGCGCCTATCACCACCACACGCTCATCCATGTCGCGAGCCTGGCCGCCGCCGGCACCAGCCGTCAACCAGTGGATCCAGGCTACGTGCGTTGCTAGCTACGTGCGTTGCTAGCTACGTGCGTTGCGGTCGTCACGTGTCCGTGCTCCGGTCAGGGCCAGGCATGCGCAGAGTCCGGCGAGGCTGGCCGCGGTGTAGCCGAGGCCGGTGGAGAAGTCGGTCCAGCTGCCCTGGTGCTGCAGGTCGCCGAGGACTCCGAAGATGGTGAAGTTGAGGATGAGTTCCAGGGCGAAGAACACGCCGAGGAAGATCGCGGGGGCGCGGCCGCCACGGCGGCTGAGCCAGGCGATTCCGGCGGCGGACAGGGCCATGGCGATAACGGCGCCTTGCGGGTGAGAGATGTGGAAGGCGACCCAGCCCTCCAGGCCGATGATGGCGGCCGCGGCGGCGATGGCCACCGCGCTCCATGGGCGGCTCCGCGCTGTATCCGGTGCGGCTGCGGCTGGGACGGTTTGCGGATATGTCATGGCTGACCTGCCTGTTCTTGCGGCGCCCGCGGATGGGGCGCGGTACTGCCCACGCTAGGAATCAGGGCACGGCCGGGCGTCAGCCCGCAGCCGCAAGCTGGTCCGCCGGCCGGGTGGTTCATCGCGGGACGGATGCGGCGGAAAAGGGAGCCGGCATCCGCCGCGCGGCGGACGGCTGTCATCAGCGGGACTGATCCCGTTTGGGCGGCCGGGTCGTTATTGTCGAGTAACCCGCAGTGTCCGGGCAGGCAGGAGCCGACGGTGGCAGCACGGCAGATTCGCTGGCAGGCCATGGACGCAGCGCTGGCGGCGCTGCTGACGGTGGCGGCCGTGGCCGAAGTGACCGTGGCCGGGTACGGTCCGGTGACGGCGGTTTTCGCGGCGGCAGTGACGGTCGCGCTGAACTGGCGGCGGACGTACCCGCTGATCGTGATCGCGATCGGGACCGGCGCCTGGACCGTGCCGATTCTGCTTGGCCTGGTGCCCAGCGAGGCAGCCCTGACTCCGCTTATTGCTGATCGCGGTGTACTCGGTGGCCAGGCACGCACCAGCCCGCCAGGCGGTCATCGGCGCCGTGGTCGCGCTGGCGGCATCGCTGGCTTCCGACCTGCGGATGGCGCACCCGGGCGTGGGTGATTTCGGGTTCACGGCGATCCTGATCAGCTGGCCGTGGTTCAGACCTCGGCGACCTTGACACACTGGCGGCCCAGGTCCGCACCGCGGGCCTGCCGGTACACCTGCGCATCGAGGGCGAACCCTATGCCCTGCCCGCCGGTATCGATCTCGCGGTGTTCCGCATCGTCCAGTAAGGACTCACCAACACCCTGAAGCATGCCGGGGCCGCCCAGGTCACGGTCGTGATCCGGTACCAGCCCGGCTCGCTCAAGGTTTCGGTCACCGATGACGGCACGGGCACCAGCGTCGCCGGCCAGGACGGCACCGGTCACGGCCTGCCCGGCATGCGGGAACGGGTCTTGCTCCATGGCGGCGAGCTGCAGGCAGGCCCGCTGCCCGGCCGCGGCTACCAGCTCCTGGCCCGGCTGCCCATAGAGCTGGTTGATGTGGAAGACGTTGTCGGGGTCGTAGCGGCGCTTGATCTCGGCGAGCCTACGGTAGTTGCCGCGGTAGGCGGCCTCGACCCGCTCCTGGCCCTCGTTCACCAGGAAGTTGACGTTAGCCCCGCCGGCTGAGGTCGGGTGGAGTGGAGCATGTCGACGCGCCCTCCTGAACATCAGGTTAGACCCGACCGTCGCATTCACCCATAACAATCCTTCTACGCCCCGTCCCCCGAGTGATCCAGGAACCGTCCCCGCGACGTACCACGATAGGGCAGGCGGCGGAGCCTGCGCCCGGATCGCTGAGTTAGGAGAGAACTCATGGCCATAGGTGTGATATTCAACTTTCCCGGCGGGACCACGCAGCAGTACGACGAGATCGGCCGAGGTCTGAACAACGGCCAGCCACTCCGCTCGCTGGCAGAATGGCCGGGTGGCGGCTGCCTTTCCCACGTGGTCGGCGCGACACCCGGCGGTCTTTGCGTGCTCGACGTCTGGGAGTCGGCCGAGAAGTTCCAGGCCTTCGGCGAGCAGCTGATGCCACTCATCCAGCAGGTGGGCCTCAAGCCGGACGAGCCCATCGTCTTTCCCGTGCACAACTTCGTCAACCAGTAGGCGGCGGGGATCTGCCGATCGGCAGGAGATGCCGGCCGGAATCAAGGGAGGAATCATGCCGACACCGCAAGAGGCCCTGTCCGCCGCGTTCGAGCGCTGGAACGCCGGTGATCTGGACGGGTACCTGTCGTTGTATGACGAGGGAATCCGTCTGCACGGCTATTCCCCGGAGCCTATGGACAAAGTCCAGGTCCGGGGTTTCTACGAGGGGATCTTCCGCGCTTTCGACACGCCGAAGCTCGAATTCCACGAAGTCCTATGGAACGGCGAGGCGTGCACCATCCGGTTCACCATGACCGGCCGCCACGTCGATGAGTTCATCGGCGTGCCCGCGACCGGGATACCGATCGCGCTGCCAGGCATTACGATTCTGCATTTCCGCGGCGGCCGGTGCGTCGAGCGCTTCTCCCAGGCCGACATGCTGGGGCTGCTCATCCAGATCGGCGCCGTGCCCGCACCAGCCTGACCCCGCCTGCCGGCCGGGTGGATTTGGAGCGGGCCGTTTACCGTGTCGCAGGATCCCCTGGTGTTTCGCTATTTTGTGGCTAGCGTGGCTAGCGTGGCTAGATGGGCGGGCGATTCGCCTGTGAGCGTGACGACCGCCTCAAGTGGCCTCGGGCATCCGCCGACGGCCTGGGCAGGCTGGCGGGGCTTAAGCAGGTCTCAGCAGGCCCGCCAGCCTCACCGCTCCCGCGACCGGCCTCACTCTGCCCAGCTCCGGCCAAGAATTAGCGTATGGTTGTGGCAACCTGCACAATAGAATGTAGTGGTTGCCACAACCATACGTTTCCGGTCTGTGACCAGCGATGATGGTGCTGCTGAAGATGGTACCGGGCCCTGAGGTACATACCGAACGGGGCGGATCTGGGCTGCCCCGGGGATCACCAGCTAGCCCCTGGCTCCTGGGCAGCCGTCGCGGACGCGAGGAATACCCCGGGCCAGATGCCTAGCTGCATCACCGGGCACCACAACCACATCAGCCCCAACCGCCCCGACAATACAAAAGTCCCAGGATCCTTCCGCTTGGCGGCGGAGGCTACCTAAGTCCAGCGCGAGCGATGACGCCGCCGCCAGCACCATGGCGGCGCGATCGCGGTCCCCCGTGATGTGCAGGTCGAGCCGATCGGGGGTGGCCCGGTTGGCGACCAGCCAGCAGAACCCGACCGCATCGGTGACGATCCCGACGCAGGCGGCGGGCGAGCCGTGGCCGATCGGGATGTCCCAGGTGCCGCCGCCGGGCCCGGTCAGCACCAGGTGCACGCTGGTGGGCTCGCGCAGGGCGCCCCGGGCCGCGGCGTGCGGAAGCAGCCGGGCCGCGGCCTGAGTCATCAGGCTCAGCGTGGACGGGTCGGGGACCGACGGGGGCAGCCCGGCCGCCTGGCGGATGTCGTTGTCGTGGACCCACAGCTCGAAGGCCCGGACCAGCAGAAGCGTGCTCAGCGGCAGCCGCATGCCGTGCACCGCGACTTCGGCACCGGTATCGCCGGCCGCGTGGATGAGATCCAGGGTGCGGTCGGCCGCGCGCCGCCACTCGGCCCGGGTCTGCGCCGGGGGCCGCCCGGCCTGGCGGTCCGCCGCGGCCTGGGTCGATTCGACATGGCTGGTCAGGGCCACCAGCGGATCCCCGGCCAGGCAGCGGTGCACGTCTTCCTCCACGCCGGTCAGGTGCCCGACCAAGCCCTGGACGTCCAGGCCGCGCAGCGCCACCCTCCCCCAGTCCTCCTCCGGCAAGACGCCGAGCATCCCGTAGAAAGCGTCGGCCGCCCGGCTGTACGCCTCCTCAGCGGTGATCTCCGGAGCGGCCGGTTCCGGACGGCCGGCCGTGCGGGCCCGCAGCGACGCGGCCAGGACCCGGTCGCGCAGGCCATCCGGCAGCGCCGGGCGCTGCTCGGCGGCGGTCATGATGACTCCAGCAGCTGACGGTCCAGCACGGTTTCCAGTTTGGCCAGCGCGAGCCTGAGCCGCGACTTGGCCGTGCCTTCCGGGATCCCGGCCGCCTGAGCGGCCTCCCGGCAGGTCAGTCCCTTGAAGTAGGCGAGCTCGATGATCCGGCGCTGGCTCTCAGGCAGCTTGTTAACGGCCGCGCGGACCGCGGCGGCGGCTTCGGATGCCATCACCTGGTCATACGGGGAGGGGTCCGGCTGGCCCGGTTCCAGCCGGCTGCTGCGCTCCTGCCGCGCCGCCCGGCGCAGCTCGCTGCGAATCAGGTCCACCGCCCGGTGCCGGGCCTGCATGGTCAGGTAGGCACGCAACGGCCCGGCATCCGGGTCATACCGGCCGGGATGGGTCCACAGCTCAACGAACACATCTTGCACAACGTCCTGCGCGGCCGCATCGTGCCCGAGGACGCGCAGCGCGCCACTGTAAACCGCCGGTGCCAGGCGGTCGAACACCTCCGTCAAGGCAAGATGGTCTCCCGCCGCCAGGCGCGCAGCGAGCAATGCGTCCGTACCCCCCACGTCATGGACGCTAGCCCTGGTTTCGGCCACCGGACAAGACCCAATCCCGGGCCGGTGGCTGACCAGGTCATCCACGGGGGAGCGTGTCGCGAGCACCGGTCTCCTTCGCTAGCTCGCCAGCGCCGTCGGCTGGTCGTCCGGGCCGGAGCCGGCCGGATCGGCCCCAGCCGGATCGGCCCCAGCCGGATCGGCCCCAGCCGGATCGGCCCCAGCCGGATCGCCCAGCCCCGGTACGAGCGCGGTCAGGCCTGGGACCCGCTCGGCGAGCGCCCGCACGCCGAGGCAAGCCGGGCAGGCGGCCTCCGTCCACACCGCGGGCGCCCGGTTGCGCCGCCTGGCGCGCCAGAAGAGGAGTGCACCGGCGGCCAGCACCGCCACCGCCGCCACCGCCGGGCCCTTGGCCTGGTCGAAGGCCCGGTCGGCCAGCGGCCCGAGTAGCAGGCCGAGGACCAGATGGAGCTGGAGGAAGACACTGCTGCCCAGGATGAGCGCGGGCAGCGCGCGGCGCCCGTTCAGCCCGGAAACGCCCGCGGCGACCACGGTGAGCGTCCGCACCCCCGGCGTTGCGCGCCCGACCGCGAGCCCGGCCAGGCCCCGGGCCTCGGCCACGGCAGCCACCCGGCGGATCCGCGCGTCGGTAAGCCCGATGCGCGGGCCGTAGCGGGCCACGATGCGATGACCCGATCCCCGGCACGCCACGAACAGCATGGTCGTGCCCACGGCCGCGATGACCTCGAAGCCGGCCACGGCCAGCCAGAGCGGGAACCGGCCCGCGGCCACCCGTTCCCCCACGGTGAACATGACCAGGTCGGCGGGCAGCGGGATCGGCACGCCCGCCTCCATCGGCAAGAGCAGCACCAGGGCCGCCAGCCCGCTCACGCCCGCCGCGCCGGTTTTCATCTGGTTCCGCCGCTACGAGCCCAGTCCCGGGTCCAGTCCCAGACCGTTTCGTCGGCCGGGACCGGCTGGTCGAAGTCGATGAACGGCGGGAAGAGCGCCTTCAGTCCGTCCTTGTACCACCTGTCGTACGGCGCGGCGGAGGCGGCGACAGGCGCGCAGTGCCTCGGCCTTGCCCGGCAGGACCGGAACTGCGAAACCAACCTTCGCCATCTGCCCCTCCTAGGTCGCGAGCGACGGAAACGAGACCGTCATCGTGGATACGTCGCGGTGGCCGCCACCGGATCACCGGGTCCCGCGGTGGAGCGAAGCGCCTTGCGGATGCGCCGCTCAGCCACCACGACGGCCAGCGACATGAGCGCACCGAGGATCGCCCGCGCGGGATAGGCGAGGATGCGCCGCCGGAGCGCCCGGCCGGGCTGGGACTGGCCGGGCTGGGACTGGCCGGGCTGGGACTGGCCGGGCATTCAGCGGCGCCTGAACACGTCGATGAGCAGGCCGCCGGTCAGCAGCACCGCCGCGGTCCCGAAGACGGCGGTGGCCCAGGCGGCCGAGTGCGCCGCACTCGCCGTGACCGCGGTGCCGACGATCGCGGTCGCCGCGGCCAGGCCGACGGCGATGCGGCGGCCGGCGTCCCCGATCGCGGCCGTGAGTTCCCTGGCCCCGCTGAAATCGACCTGAAGCCCGGTGCCACCACGCACTCCGAGGGTCCGTTCCAGTCCTTCGAGCAGCCTGGTGGCACGTGCGCGCAGCTTCTGGCCCTCATAGAACAACTGCGCGGGGTTCACCGCGGCGCGCATCGAACCGGCCAGCTGCCGCAGGTAGAAGCTTCCGGCCACGGAGAAAGGGTCAATGGAGGGGTCGAGCTCGGCGGCGGCCAGCTGCATCTGGC
>Ga0302229_10000951_pt1 | contig 22397 bp, 17 predicted proteins | sample II_Palsa_N1_3_FD_193518 | JGI IMG/M metagenome (GOLD analysis project Ga0302229, IMG submission 193518) | Peat permafrost microbial communities from Stordalen Mire near Abisko, Sweden - II_Palsa_N1_3 | ecosystem: Environmental > Terrestrial > Soil > Palsa > Peat permafrost | place: Sweden... | reverse complement strand
TGCACTACGCGGTGCCCTGGCCGAACCGCGAGCTGACCAGCGCCCGGCCGTTCCGAAGGTCCCCGGCGTACCACCTGCTCAAGCAGGCCAACGCGAGTTTCGGCGCCAAGATGGGCTGGGAACGCGCCAACTTCTTCGCCCCGCCCGATAGGCGTCCGGACATCGAGTACAGCTGGGGCCAGCAGAACTGGCAGCCCTGGTCCTCGGCCGAACAGCGCGCCGCCCGCACCGCCGTCGCCCTGTTCGACCAGACCAGCTTCTCCAAGTACCTGATGGCCGGCCGGGACGCCGAGCAGGTGCTGCAGTGGCTGTGCACGGCCGACGTCGCCGTCGAACCCGGCCGGACCGTCTACACCGGAATGCTCAACGCGCGCGGCACCTACGAGGCCGACATCACCGTCACTCGCCAGTCACAAAACGAGTTCCTGCTGGTCAGCAGCGCAGCGTCCACCGAACGCGACAAGGACCACATCACCAGGCGGATTCCCGCGGACAGCCACGCGTCGCTGGTCGACGTCACCTCCGCTTACGCCGTCTACGGTGTCATGGGCCCGCGGTCGCGGGTACTACTGTCCCGCCTGTCCCGCGATGACTTCAGCGACGAGGCGTTCCCGTTCGGCTCAAGCCGCGAGATCGACCTCGGCTACGCCACCGTCCGTGCGACCAGGATCACCTACATAGGCGAGCTCGGCTGGGAGCTATACGTCCCGGCTGAGTTCGCGGTGGGCGCCTACGAGGAGCTCATAACAGCGGGCGCGGATCTCGGCCTGGCCAACGCCGGCTACTACGCGATCGAGTCGATGCGGCTGGAGAAGGGATACCGGGCCTTCGGCCGCGAGCTGACGCCAGCTGACAACCCGGTCGAGGCCGGCCTGCTGTTCACCTGCAAGCTCAAGACCGCCCTGCCGTTCCTGGGCCGGGAGGCGGTCGAGCGGACCCGCGCCGAGGGCCCCCGCCGCCGCCTGGTCTCGCTCGTGCTGGCCGATCCAAGCGCCATGATCTGGGGCGGTGAGCTGGTGCTCCGAGATGGGATCGCCGTCGGCCAGATCACCTCCGGCGCCTGGGGCCAAGCCGTCGGCGGTAGCGTCGGGCTGGCCTACGTCCAGGGAGACCCGAAAACTTCCGACGTCGCCCGGACCGGCACCTACCAGGTGAACGTAGGCGGCCGCCTGTACCCGGCCACCGTTTACCTGCGCCCCCCGTTCGACCCCGCGGGCGACCGCGTCAAGGGCCGCTACCCGCAGGCCGTGATGAACTCCCGGATGACCTGAGCGAGCCTGGCCGGCTGATCCAGCGGGATGAGGGTGTAACTGTCCTCTATCTCGACCAGCCGCCCGTTCCGGAAAAGCCCGGCCAGCCGACGGCCGTGCTCCGGCGGCATCACCCGGTCCTCGCGGGCCCAGACCACCAGGGCGGGCCGGTCGAAGCCCGGCAGGCCCTCGGCCGCGGCCAGCATGAGCTTGGTGTCCGCCATGGCCGCCCGCAGCATGCGCACGGTATCCCGGCGGATCTCCGGCTGGGTCAGCACCGGCGTCATCCACCGGGCGGTGGCCGCGTCCCCGCGCCGAGTCAGCCAGCCGAACGCCACCGGGAGCCGCCGGATCATCCGGAGCCGCATCTGCTGCATGAACACCCCGAACATCCCCGGTGACAGCTTGCCCGCCAGCACCAGCGTCTTCCCGGTGAGCCCGGGCGGGAAGTTCTCGAACGCGTCGCACGAGGCGAGCACCACTCGTCCGACCCGGGTGGCCCCGTCGCCGATGAGCAGCTGGACGAGGGCTCCGCCGGTGTCGTTCCCGATGAGGGTGACGTCGGCCAGATCGAGGCGGTCGAGGAACTCCGCGACGAGCCGCGCGATCCCGGGCAGCGACAGGTCGGCGTCGGCCCGCATCGCATGCCGGTGCGCGCCGAGCGGCAGCGTCGGGGCCACGCACCGGTGCCCGGCGGAGAGCTTGGCGATCACCGCGTCCCACAGCGTGGCGTCCATCATCAGCCCGTGCAGCAGCACGATCACCGGCCCGCTGCCGCCCGTGTCCTCATAGTCGACCGTTCCCGCAGACAGCTCGATCCGTGTCATAAAAGAAGTGAACCACATGGTTCACATTAAGTCCAGAGCCAACCCGGCCCAACCCAACCCAACCCGGCCCAACCCAACCCAACCCGGCCCAACCCGGTCCGGTCCGGTCCGGTCCGCCAGCCGCTCCCGACCCGCCAGCCGCTCCCGACCCGCCATCCGCTAGTCGCCGGCCGCCTCTTCCCGGTCTAGCGCCCGCCTCAAGGCCTCGAAACCCGCGGCGACCCCCGCGGTGTCGCCATCGGTCTGGGGGTCCACCACGAACCCCCGGAGCACCGCGAGGATCATCTGCGCGACCTCGAGCTTGCGCCGGTCGGACCAGTCCGCCGGACACAGGGACAGCAGCGCCGGCAGGTACTGCGGCGACGCTCCCCGCCCCAGTTCCGCGTACCGGTCGGAGTCGTACATCGCCAGGCCGATGGCCTGATTGAGCACCCGGCCCTCCTCGCTGACCAGGACCGGCCACATCGCGCGCACCCGGTCCGCCAGCCTCGGCCCCGTTGCGGCGGCCGCTAGCCCCCGGCTGATGCGCCGTTCGCGCAGCTGGAAGATCGCCTGGCTGAGCAGGTCATCGACTCCGTCGAAGTGGTAAAGCAGCACCTTGTGCGTGGTGCCCGCCGCCCGCGCGGCCCGCCGGAGCGAAAAGTCCACCAGCCCGTTGACCGCGAGGTCCTCGGTGACCCGGTCGAGCAGTTCCTGCCGCCTGGCCTCACCGCGCGGCGTCCCCGCCGACCGCCGGTAGCCCGCTCGCCGCGGCGCCCCGTCCTCACCCAGTGCCTGCACGGACTGACCTTAACCCTCCAGCCGCAGCCGCGCTTCGATCCCGCTAGCCGCCCTACTCCCAGCCGCACCGTCAACCACGCAACAGTAATCGAAAAAAAGTTCGCTACGAGCTCGTAATTAAGCCCACGAAATGGTAGATTGTTCGTAAGAGTTCGTCTCTTTCTTCCGAACGAACGGTGGTTCATGTCCTCAGCCACGTTCCCCGATCCCGAGCCCGAGCCACAGTCCGAGCCCGCCGGCTCCGGGTCGCAGCCGGTCGGCTCCGGGTCGCAGCCGGTCCCGGCGGGCGGGAGCGACGGCGCCCCGGAACCCGGGGATGACGAGGACAGCGCGGCGTATATCGGGGAGCTGATGGCGGCGGCGGCCGCGGGCGAGGAGCTCACTACCGATGACATCTCGCAGGCGGGCTTCGGCCAGGGCGGTACCGCGGACCAGATGTGCCCGGGACCGGACCTGGCTACCCTGATCCACGCCGCCACCACGAACGACAAGATCCTCGCGACCGTGTCCGACGATGACCTGATCGGCATCCTCCGCGGCGCTCGACGGCTGGAATCCCTCGCCGCCTGGGCCGAGATGACCACCCTGCGCGAGTTCGCCACCCGCCGCACCGACCCACCGCCCCTGGCCGCCCCCTCCCCCGCGGACCCGTCCCCCGCGGACCCGTCCCCCGCGGACCCGTCCCCCGCGGACCCGTCCCCCGCGGACCCGTCCCCCGCGGACCCGTCCCCGCGGACCCGTCTCCGGCCGCCCCGGCTCCGGTCACCCGGGTCCCGCTCAGCGAGTTCGCGGCCGATGAGCTGGCCGCGGACCTGAGCATGACGTGGCAGGGCGCGGCCGGGCAGATCGCCTATGCCTGCACAGTGGCCGAGCGGCTGCCCCGGACTCTGGCCGCCTTGCGTGCCGGGAAGATCCACCCGGTCCACCTCCGGATCATCGCCGATGAGACCGCGTTCCTGGCCGAGGAGTACCTGGCCGAAGCCGACGAGAAACTCGCCGGAGTCGCCCCGGGCACGACGTTCGGCAAGCTGCGGTACCTCGCGCACCGGCTGGTCCTCAAGCTGGACCCGGAGTCGGCCCTGCGCCGCAAGGACGCGGCCCGGCAGGACGCGCACGTCCGCCGGTTCCGGGAAGCCTCCGGCAACGCCGGAATGGTCGCCCGCGAGCTGCCCGCCGATGAGGTCCTGGCGTCCTGGCAGCACATCGACCAGCGGGCCCGCGACCTGCGCGCCGCCGGCGTCCCCGGCACCTTGCAGGACCTCCGCGCCCTGGCCTACCTCGATCTCCTCCAAGAACGCGACACCCGCGACGCCCTCACGGACCCCGCGGCCTCAGGTGACCCGCAGGCCCCGGAGCAGCCGGGCGAACCAACCACCCCGCAAGACGATTCCGGGACAGACACCGGCTTCGGGACAGACACCGGCCCGGGCGAGAGCGACGGCACAGGCGAGAACGATGGCCCGGGCGAGAGCGACGGGCCCGGTGGCAGCGATGGCCCCGGTGGCAGCGGCCCGGGCGGGGGTGGTGGCTCCGGGCCTGGTCCCGGTAACGGCCCGGTCGGGACCGGCGGGACCGGTACCGGCAGGCCGGCTCGGGACAGTGGCCCGAGCCTGGCGGCGCTGGTCACCATCACCGTGCCGCTGGCCACCGTGGAAGACGGCTCCGCCACTCCCGGTGAGGTGGCCGGGTTCGGCCTGCTCGACCCGGACAGCGCCCGGGACGTGGTGGCCGCGGCGGCCCGGCACGGGGACACCCGGTGGTGCGTCACCGCGCTGCACCCCGACGGCACCGCCGCGGCCCACGCATGCGTCCCCGGCCCGCACCTGCGTCCTCCCGACCCCCCGACCCTGACGTTCCGCGCGGTGATCCGCGATCCCTGCGATCACGCCCAGGCGCAGGGCGGGTATCGTCCCGGCCGCACGCTGCGGCACTTGGTCGCCGCCCGCCACGCGACCTGCACCGCGCCCGGTTGCGGCCAGCCCGCCACGAGCTGCGACTTGGACCACATCACCCCCTGGCACCACGGCGGCCCCACCTGTCCCTGTAACCTCGCTCCTTTGTGCCGACATCATCACCGCATGAAACAGGCCCAAGGCTGGTGGCTGACTCAGCCGGAACCAGGCGTCCTGCGATGGCGAACCCCCGCCGGACGCACCCACACCACCACCCCCACCCAGTACCCCCTCGACTAACCCGCCGGGACTACCGGCCGAAGCCGCCGGCTGCGCCCGTGGTCCTTCTCATCCAGGCGACGCAGGCCCCTTGTGGCCAGTTTCAGCAGGTTCATGCCCTCGGCCCCGTTCCCCGACCCCGAGCCGCCACGATCCCGATCGCGCCCAGATCAGCTATTAGCGCACCCGTCTCTTTGCCCATCACATTTATGCCGGGAAGGTGCTCAGCCCTTGACGAAGGAAGTCAGTTCCTCCTTGTTGGTGACGCCCTGAGTGGTTCCATCGATGTTGACTATCTCAGTCTGGACGGGACCGACGCCGCTGGCCAGCCAGGTCTTGATATCGGTGCTCACATTGATCCCGTCGAATTTCTCGCTCTCGAGCATGTTCACGACGGTGGCGCTGTAGGTGCCGGCTGGGACCGTGACCGACTGAGTGCCGCCACCCGTTGCCGTGATGTGCGTGGCGACCGTCTCCGTCTTACCTGCGACCGTGAACTCGAGCGTCAGCGTGCTGTGGGAAGCCTGGCCGGTCGCCAGTTCGGCGGCTGATGGCCAGTACATGTCGCCGGAGATGAGCTTGACCGAGACGCCGGATTCGCTGGAGTTGAACTCGCTAAACGGAAGCGTGATCTCTCCGTTCGGCTCGATGATGTAGGAATAATGGGAGCTAGTGGTCGTGCCGTTGTCCTTGAAGGTGTTGTCCATCAGCACTTGCTGACCGGACGGGACCTGCGTTACCGACGCGATCTTGTTCTCCGACGTGGTGCCGTTCGTGTCGCTGTAGATCCAGGTGTCACCGGGCGTGGTCGGGAATGGCAGGGACGCCGAGGACACGACCGTCGATGTGGACCCGGTGGAGCTCGTGGCGGAACTGGTGCCGGACGAGTGCGTGGCGGCCGGCGACTGCGTGGTGGCCGCGCTCGACCCGCTTGAGGGACCGCATCCGGTCAGGATCAGGCCCCCGGCGGCCGCCAGTACCGTGATCGCGATCGCCGTCCGGCGCGGGTCCTTTGCGTGAAGCGTCATGTTGTTAAAACCCCAAATCGTGGCTTGGCGGGATGCTGCGGAATGGCATGGACTGCAACCAGACAGAACCGGGTCCGGAGAGGACGGCCAGCTGGCGGGCGTCGCCGCCGACCTGGCCGTCGGCAGGTTCTTCCAGCTCGGTGATCTGGACTGCCACTGACGCATCGGACATGCCGATGTGCCAGGGATGAGTACGGAGGGAAACGCCGGCCGGCAGGTCGCGCCGGACGACGTCGCCGGACAGCTCGACCCACGCGCGGCCGACGCCGCCGATGCGCCGCAGGACGAATTCTCCTCCGGTCGTGCCTGGGGTTCTCAGTGACTGCCGGAAACCGGTACTGAGCTCGATTCCCGGCGTTCCGGCCAGGAAGGCGCGGCAGTGCACCATGAATTCGCGCCCCGCCGTTACCTCCAGCGACATGATGGCACCTGGCAGCCGGGACGCGAATGCGACCGTCCCGGCTTCGGCCTTCGCCAGGTAGGCGCTCATCCCGGCCTGACCAGCCACCATCTGAACCGAGGCCGCCATCTGAACCGAGTCCGCCATTTGGATCGAGTCCGCCATTTGGATCGAGTCAGTCATCCAGGCGAACTCGCCCGTGGCGGCGACGATGCTCTCACCCGGCTCTAGGGAGATAGACAGAACAGGCTGCGTCGAGCCGAGCAGCTGATCGTGCACCGGTATCTCCCTGCCCCTGTCGCGATGATGACGTAGCCCTGCACCTTTGTATCCGGATCACGTGGTCAGCCGAATCGCGGCAACCATGTAATTCATTGCGCGGCCAAAAGGGACGAAAGCCCCATAACGGGGGCGTGGCCGTCGTAGCTGCGGCCGTTGGCCTGGCCATGGCCGACCGGGCTATAACACGGTGGCTCAGCGAGCGGGCGACAGCTGTCCGCCCAGCCCGTTCTCCATGGCGAACCTGGCCGCTTCGACGCGGCCGCCAAGACCGAGGTTGCGGTAAACGGTGGCGAGGTGGCGCTCGACGGTGGCAATGCTCAGGTATAGCTCGGCCGCGATCTGCTTGTTGCTCAGTCCGGCTGCCAGCAGGGCGAGCACCTCGGCCTGACGGCTGGTCAGGTTACCCGGCCGGGCGGCCGGTGCAAGCGGCGCCTGGCCGGCCGCATCGGGGCTAGTGACCTCGGCGAGGGCCGCCTCCGCCTCCGCGAGCCGTTGCGGGTTACCGAGCTTGGTCGCCAGCGCCCGCGCGGCGCGGAGCCGCTCGAAAGCAGCTTCTTGATCTCCGGCCCTCGCGTGCACACGGCCGAGCCCGATCATCGCCTGGATCACGTCGTGCGGATGGCCGCCGGCCTGCGAGGCGGCGATCGCCGCCTCGAACCGCTCAGCGGCAAGCGCCCAGTCCCGCCGGTGCGTGGCGAGCGCCCCCTGGTTGCAGGCGATGGTGCCGATCAGCTGCGGGTTCTCGCCGGCCAGCCTGGCACCCTCGGCAAGTACCGTCTCTGCCCTGTCCCACTGGCTGGTCCTGATCAGCACGTCCGCCAGGTTCGCCAGGCCGATGGCGATGGACCGCTGCTCGCCGAACTCGCGCTTGATGGCAAGCGCCTCCTCGAACAGCTCCAGCGCGCGGTTCAGGTTGCCGTCATCCAGCTCGAGCAGCGCAAGGTTATTCATCGCCGCCGTCATGCCCCGCCGGTCGCCAAGCTCGGCGCGCAGTTCCATCGCCCGCTCAAAGCCGCGCCTGGCATCTTCGTGGTTGCCGAGGTAACGGTTCGCGGAGCCGATGACGGTGGCGGCCAGCGTCATTTGCAGCTTCTCCTCGAGCGGGCCGAAGATCGTCATGGCGAGCTCGGCCTGTCTGACCGCCTCGCTGTAGTCGCCGTTCTCTGCGGCAAGCACGGCGGCGGCGCAGTAGGCACGGCCGGTGACTTCGTCCTGGCGGTCACCGGCCGCCGCGAGGAACCTGGCCAGCCAGCCGCGGCCGACGGCGAGCCGGCCGCTGGACAGCCACCAGCGCCACAGCGCGGAGCTGACGTTCAGGCCAAGGTCGACGTCATTGTGCTCATCCGCCCAGTGCATCGTCAGGTCCAGGTCGGCGACGGCGCCCTCCAGGCGTGCGGCCCAGCCGCCCGCGTCCGGTCCGGCAAGCCCCTGCTCGCTCTCGACGGCCACGCTGGCGAAGTGCACCGCATGCCTGCGCCGGGCCGCCGGGCCGTCCTCGCTCTTCTCCAGCTGCTGCCCTGTGAAGGTGGCGATGGTCTCTAGCCGGCTGAACAGGTTCCGCTCGGCGCCGCGAGCGACGACAAGCCAGGACGAGTCGACAAGCGAACGAACAGTAGCGATCGCCGTCGGCGCGTCCACGCCGAGGATGGCCTGCGCATCGGCCATCCGGAACGATCCGGCGATGACGCTGAGCATGCACAGCCGCCGACGCTGCTCGGCGGTCAGCAAGTCATAGCTCACCTGCAACACGTCGGCCAGCCGGCGGCCGACGCGGGTGGCTGGCTCGGAGTCGAGCAGGACGGCCCGCTGCTGCAGGATCTCCCTGATGGACAGCGTGCCGACCCAGCTGGCGATCAGCTCGATCGCCAGCGGCAGGCCATCGAGCCGGCGGCATAGCTCGGCGATCGCGTGCGGTGCGACGTCGGCGGCACGGAAGTCTGGCAGCCGTTCGCTCGCCCTGGCGATGAAGAGCTTGACGGCGTCGGAACTGGCGATGTCGGTCGCCCCGGCCGTCACGGAGGGGCAGGCGAGCGGCGGCACCGTCCAGCACACTTCGCCTGGCACGCCGAGCACGACCCTGCTGGTGACCACGATCCGGAGTTCTGGCACCGAGTCAAGCAGCTCGCCTGCCAGCTCGGCGACCTGATCGGCCAGCCGCTCGGCACCGTCGAGCAGCAGCATCTTCTTCGCTCCCGCGGCAAGCGCTGACCGCAGCGACTGAATCAGCGGCGTGCCCTGCTGGTCGTGTACCTGTAGCCGGGAAGCAAGCGCGGAGGCGATCGTGCGCGGATGCCTGATCTGCTCGAGTCCCACGAAGACCACGTCGGCGTCACTGATGTCGCGGCGGCCGAGCGCCTCAGCCGCCAGCCGACTCTTGCCCGCGCCGCCTGGGCCGATCAGCGTGACGAGCCTCGATTGCCGCAGCAACCGCGCTAGCTCGGCGAGTTCGTGTTCGCGGCCGACGAAACTGGATCTCGCTACCGGCAGCGCGGTGCCTTGGCCGTCGGTTTCGCCGACGGCTGCGTCGGCCTCAAGATCGGCGAGCGCCGCCGCCGCCTTGGCGGAGATCTGGGTCTTGCCGGATTCCCACCGGTTGACGGTGACGAAAGAGACGCCAAGCCGCCGGGCCAGCTGCTCTTGGCTCAGCCCGAGGCCGTGGCGCAGATTTCTCAGTCTCTCGCCAACCGAATCCGCACGGACCGGCTCGCTCACGGGTCGAAGCCTACAGGCCTTCTGTCGCTGGTATACAGCAGTTCCTCAGCTATCACTGATAGCGTTCCGGGCCCACTCCAGCCGCGGGGCTGATCAGGTGGGCAGACCCGTGCGGGAGCAGAAGTCGCTCACCAGCGAGAAACTCGCCGGACAAACCCAGCGGGGCAAGCGTGATCTGCTAAGGCACTAGTCGCCATATACCGGAAAGAATGATCCAAGTGTGGCGCCTCTAGGCTGTTTTCCTCGTGCATGATATTGGCGTGACAAACGTGGCTAGGAACGTTACCGGTATGAAGCAACATAGGTAAATGCATAGCAGTCAGAAGCGGCAAGGTTCCAACTGGCGTTACGCGACGCAGAGCGGGACTTCACCAGATGCATACAGCTGATCCGATGAAGATCCCTATCAAAGGCGGCAGATCCCGCAAGCGTTGTCAGCACGAGGAGACGGGCGACGTCACAGAATTGCCGCCAACAACCGACCTGGATTGGAGCATAAAGATGAGACGCTCAGGGTGGCGCTAGTTTAAGCGCTTGTCCCAACTCCCAGTAAACTCCGGCAGTCGCCATCGGCTGTCTTAGCGTTGGGGTGCGGGGCGACGCCGAGCCGGGGCGCTGGCCCTAGTTCAGCCATCGGTGACCCGCCTGACCAGCGATAACTCGTTGGTGATCGCTGCTCCCCGCGGCGCTCTTCTGAATCCGCCACGGTGCGCTGCATGAGTTCGTCGTCATTGAATGATCGGATTTACAGGACCGGCGTGCGCATGCTGGCGGCCAGCGCTGCTTCTGGGGATGGGGCTAGATGCGGCTGACTGATCTGGATCAGGCGTCTGTCGATCACTGTAATAAGCGCGCACGGAATGAGCAATGCGACCAACCGGAGAAAACCGATCTTGGAACCGGTTTCTGCTTTACCTTCACTACCATCACAGATTGCCCGCGGCGCCGGTATTGGCTGATCTGGGCGCAGCCCAGGTGGCGCCTGGCTAAGGGTGGCTCTTGAAGCAAGATCACCGGAAAGCTGCGGCTCCACCAACCGCGACCAAATTCATTTAGCAAAGAGCTAATCCAGGACGAGCAGTCGACCGTATAATCCCTAACGCTTCTTACCGTCGCAGGCTGAAATGCCGCGCGGCGTGGCAAAATCAACGTCATCCCAAGAGGGGAAGAAAATGCAGCTCAGAATCAAGCTCGCGGCACTAGCCATGGCGGGCGGCACTGCCGCGCTCGTGTTGGCGGGGACGCCGGCCCTGGCGAGCAGCCAGCCGGCCCTGGCGAGCAGCCACGCGGGCAGCAAAGCCATCACCGGCCCGGAGACCGCCTACGGCGTGATCTACGGCAAGCCCGCGACCGCGGACAACCCCACCACCCCGCTGGCCTGGGGAGGGCTAGTAGACGCCCGTGGCGTCTTCGCCCCGAAGGGCCCCGCCCCGACGAAGGGTCAGGATCACAAATTCACCACCTCGACCGGAAACCTGACGGTGGTGGTCACCGCCCCGCCGACCAAGAGCCAGATCTTCAACCTCAAGACTTGCCACTTCTCGTTCACCACATATGTCGTTTTCGCCGCCGTGGGCAGCCAGAGCACGGGCAAGTTCGCCAGGACCTCGGGTCCGGGCGCGCTGCAGGTCTACGGCGCCGGGTACGCGCCGAGGTACACCTCCGGCCCGAAGAAGGGCCACTGCAACTCCAGCTCGAACGCGCCGGAGCTGGCAAAGGGCGCGGTCGCGTCCTTTCTCCTCACTGCGGTGCTGACAACGCCGTAGCGGCCGTCGCCTGACGGCCAGCCCAGCAGGGCCAGGCTCCCTTGGTGACATGAGGGGAGCCTGGCCCGAACCATTCCCACCCGGCCGGTCCGCCGGATGGATGGCTGCGTTTCTGCCAGCATTAGTCGTAAGGGCGCCGGAACGCCTGGGCTCCGGCGCGTCGACGAGATCGGAAACCAAGTGACCGTCGGTGATGACATGCGTGCCCCGCTCGGCGGATCCTCGGCGGACCAAAGCGCGGCTGGTCTGCTAGTGGCGGCCGGGACCGGGACCGGGCTGATCCTGTTCCCGCGGGCGGGTGCCCTTCCGTCGGTGTGGGTCGGCTCCGTGCCCGCCGCCGGCCTGACACCGGACGATGCCGCGGCCCTGCTGGGGGCGGTCCGGCCCTGCTCCCTGCTGCCCGAGCACGGCGAGGGCTGGTTCGGCCGACCCGGCCTGGCCGGGCACCGGCTGGGCCAGGGCGCGGCGGAACCCGCGGCTGGGCGTGACTGGTCGCCGCTGTTCCGCCCGGCACGATCCTCCCATGGCGGCCACTGGGCTCGCGTCGAGGCCGCGGACTCGACCGCCGGCCTTGAGCTGGTGACCGAGATCGAGGCGGTGTCGGGCGGCGCGATCCGCGCCCGGCACACGCTGACCAACCGCGGCCGTCGGCCCTACGTCGTCGACAGCCTGGAAGTGGTGTTTCCGCTGCCAGGGCGGGTCGGGGAAGTCCTCGACTTCACCGGGCGGCAGACCGCGGAACGGATTCCGCAGCGCCATCGGATCGGCGACGGATTGTGGCTGCGCGAAGGCCGCCGCGGTCATACCGGCCATGACTCCGCCACCATGGTGGTGGCCGGAGTCCCGGGCTTCGCCTTCGGCCGCGGCGAGGCCTACGGCGTGCACGTCGCCTGGAGTGGCAACACCGTGCACCGCGTCGAACGCGTAGCGTCCGGCCCGGGCGTCACCACCATCGGCGGCGGCGAACTCCTGCTACCTGGCGAGGTCACCCTGGCTGAGGGCGAGTCCTACGCCACCCCCTGGGTCTATCTCGCGGCCGCCGACGACGGCCTGGACGACCTGTCGGCTCAGTTTCACGGCTACCTGCGGTCGCTGCCCGCGCACCCGCGCTCGCCCCGCCCGGTGAACCTCAACGTCTGGGAAGCCGTCTACTTCCGCCACGACTTCGCCAAGCTGGCGGCGCTGGCCGACCTGGCCGCCGACCTCGGGGCGGAGCGGTACGTCCTCGACGACGGCTGGTTCGCCGGACGCCGCAGCGACGAGGCCGGCCTGGGTGACTGGCAGGTGGATGAGGCCGTCTGGCCCGCCGGGCTGGGTCAGCTCGCCGGCTACGTGCGTGCGCGCGGCATGCAGTTCGGGCTCTGGATCGAGCCCGAAATGGTCAACCCGGACTCCGATCTCTACCGCGCGCACCCGGACTGGATCCTCGCCACCGGCCACCGAAGGCCGCCGCTGCAGCGGCATCAGCTGGTTCTCGACCTGACCCGGCCCGAGGTGAGCGCTTACCTGCTTGAGCGGATCAGCGCACTGCTAACGGAATACCCGATCGAGTACATCAAGTGGGACTGCAACCGCGACATCATCGACGCCGGAAGCGGCGCCCGCGCGGGCGCGCCGTCCGCACACCAGCAGGCGCTGGCCGTCTACGCGCTGCTTGATGAGCTGCGCAGGCGGCATCCGGACGTGGAGTGGGAGTCGTGCGCGGCCGGCGGCGGCCGGATCGACCTGGGCATGCTGGAGCGGGTCGAGCGAGTCTGGACATCGGACATGACCGATGCCCTGGCCCGGCAGTCGATCCAGCGCTGGACCGGCCAGCTGGTGCCGCCGGAGTATCTGGGCGCGCACGTGTCCGCGCCGTTCTCGCACCAGAGCGGCCGGTACATGCCGTTGTCGCTGCGGGGCGCGACAGCCTTGTTCGGGCACTTCGGGATCGAATGGGACGTCACCCAGGCCACGCCCGAGGAACTGGCCGAACTCGCCGCCTGGATCCAGCTGTACCAGCAGCATCGCGCGCTCATCCACGCCGGCCGCCTCGTCCGGATCGACACCCCGGACGACACCGCCTGGATGCACGGCGTCGTCGCGGCCGACTCCTCAACCGCGCTGATGGGCTACGTGCAGCTCGACGAGCCCGGAAACGATCAGCCCGCCGCGCTGCGGGTCCCAGGGCTTGACCCGCGGCGACGCTACCAGGTCACCGACGTGACACCGGGCGCGCGCCCGCCTCACCGGGCTCGAAGGCCCGGTGCGGCCGATGCCCGGCTCCCCGCCGTCCAGGTCTCGGGCGCCGCGCTGGCCCGGATCGGCCTGGCCATCCCGCCCCGGCGCCCCCTGACCGCCGTCGTGTTCCTCATCGAGGCGACCTGACCAACCCCCAGGCGGCGGCGGGAGTTGATTTCGCCGGGTCCGGCTTCGACGATGGTAAAGTGATCGCTAACCCTGGTCGAAATTTCTTTCCCGTCGTCACCCGATCCTGGCGGTTGGCATGACCGTGGCACCCATGAGCCTGCGCGAGCGCCTGGCCTCGGGCGACTTCGCGGTCACCGCCGAGATCAGCCCGCCCCGGGGCGCGGGCACCGGCCCGGTCGCGAAGGCGGCGATGCTGCTCCGGGATTGGGTCGACGCCGTCAACGTCACCGACAACCAGGGCTCGAACGCCCGGATGGCCAGCTGGGCCGCGAGCCTGGCCGTCTTGGCCGCCGGCCTGGAGCCGGTGATGCAGATGACCTGCCGGGACCGCAACCGCATCGCCCTGCAGTCCGACCTGCTCGGGGCCAGCTCGCTCGGCATCCGCAACATCTTGGTCATGACCGGCGATCATCCGAAGTCCGGTGACCACCCCGAGGCCAAGCCGGTGTTCGACCTGGACAGCATCCAGCTGCTCTCGGCGTTTCGCGCCCTGCGCGACGAGCACACCCTGATGTCCGGGCGGCCGGTTGACCCGGCGCCCGATTGCTTTCTCGGCGCGGTGGAGAACCCGTTCGCCCCGTCGGCCGCGTCCCCCGCTGACCGGCTCGCCAGTAAGGTCGCGGCGGGTGCCCAGTTCGTTCAGACTCAGTTCGTTTTTGACCTGGCCGCGTTCGACCGGTGGATGGCGCAGGTCCGGGACCTGGGGCTGGATAAGCGGTGCTACATCATCGCGGGCGTCGGCGCGATCCGGTCCCGGCGGGCCCTGGACTTCATCCGGGACAAGATCCCCGGGGTGGACGTGCCCGACGACGTCTACCGCCGGCTGTCCGCCGTCCCGGCGGACCAGACCGCGGCCGAGGGGGCCAGGCTCGCGGCCGAGACCATCGCGCAGGTCGCCCAGATCCCCGGGGTGGCCGGCGTGCACCTGCTGGTCGCGGGGAACGAGCAGGCCATCCCCGCCATCCTGGACGGTGCGGGCCAGCGGAGGCGGCGCGATGGACATTGACCTGCGGCCGGTCAAGAAGCTGCGGGAGTCCGCCGCGGCCCGGTCGGCGCTCGGCCCGATCATCGAGGCGGTCTGCGCGTCGCCCGCCGACCTGTCCCGGCTGCGCGTGGTCTGCGACTGGATCCAGTACCGGCATAACTTCCGCGAGCCGGTGGCCGCCCGGCCGATCGGGGACTCCGGTGTCGAGGTCGCCTTTGACCTGCGACGCTGCGGCGACATCCCGCCCGAGAACCTGGCCGCCGCCGTCAAGGGCTCACTGGCGGATCCGGGCGGCCTGGCCCTCGAGCCGTGGCTGCCCGGCCGGGACAGCTGCATCTGGCGGTTCAACGCGCTGTACTGGCAGGCGCTTTCCGGCTGGGAGCAGGCCACCGGACGCGAGTACGAACAGTCACTGCCCGGCGGCGAGAGCGACGCGACGAACACCGAGGCCGCCCGGGAGCTCATCTTGGAGCTCTTCCGGATCTGGGATGACCTGGACGCGCGGCGCGCGCTGCCCGACGAGCTCTACGTGCTGGAACTCGGCGTGGGCAACGGCAATCAGGCGCGCACCTGGCTGGATGAATTCGTCTCACTCGACCGCAGGCACGGGCGCGATTACTACCGCAGGCTGCGCTACCTGATGGGTGACTATTCCCCGCACGTGCTCGACCGGGCCCGCCAGGCCGTGGCCCACCACAGCGAGCGGATCAGCGCGCTGGTCGTCGAGGCGACGCGGCCGGCCATCACCCTCGGCTTCCTGGCCGGCAAGGCCTTCCTCGTCTACATCTCCAACGTCTACGACAACCTGCCGACCGACGAGGTGGCGCGCATCGGTGGACGCACCTACCTGGTGGAGACCCAGGCCTTCCTGGCCGACGCGGACGCCGATGTCATCGCGGGCCGGTTCTCGACCCAGAAGGACCAGCTGCCAGCGCTCATCGGCCGGCTGCTGCGGATCGGGCCTGAGCTGCTCAGCGAATCCGCGCCCGGGCACTTCGCCGACCCGGGCCAGGCTGTCTCGTTCTGGCAGGCGGTGTGGGAAGCGCTCCGGCTGCGGGAACGCTACGCCCCGCTGGAGGGCCTGGACCGCTACCAGGTCATGCCGTCGCTGACCGGTGAGATCCTCAGGTCGCTGATCGAGGCGGAAGGCGATGTCCGGATGCATGTCAGCAACGGCGCGCTGAGCAGCTTCGCCGGGACCCTGCCGCTGCTGCACCCCTACGGCCGGGTGCAGTGCCACGACCTGTTCCTGACCGGCAGCGAGCAGTACCGCACCGGGTTCTACGGGCCGGGCAAATACGACGGGTCGGTGGTCAACTGGGTGAACGGGCCGCTGCTCCAGCTGGTCGCGAGCCGGCGGGGGTTCGGCGTGGAGTTCACCCCGTTCCGGCAGCGGCCCGGGTCGAACATCCTGACCCTTACCGCGCAGGCCAGGGACTGACCGCGATGGTGCTACTGCCGACCACGGTGGTGGGCTCCTATTCGGTGCCGGAGTGGCTGGAGCGGCTGAAGACCGAGTACTACCAGCGCAGGATCAGCGCGCGGCATCTCACCGAGATCCACGACGTCGCCATCAAAGCGGCGGTCAAGGACCAGGAGCTTGCGGGCATCGACATCGTGTCGGACGGCGAGTTGCGCCGGGACAATGACGTCGACTACTTCCTGGCCCGGATCCCGGGCGTGCACATCCCGCAGCGGGCCAAGACCGACTACTTCGACTACTACGACGCGGAGGTCACCCGGCCGCTGCCCGAAGGCCCGCTGCCCGAAGGCCCGCTGACCGGCGCCGCCCCCGCCCCCGGCCCCGGGCTCGGACTCGGGCTCGCCGACGACTTCCGGTTCACCCGCCAGCTCACCCAGCGGCCGGTCAAGTTCTCCTTCACCGGTCCCTTCTCGCTGTCCCGGCGAATCCGCGACGGCGCCTACTCCTCACCCGGCGACCTGGTCCGCGCGCTGGCCCGCAGGCTCAACGCCGAGGCCCGCGAACTCGCCGCGGCCGGCGCGGACTTCCTGCAGATCGACGAGCCCTTCCTGGCCGGGTACCCGGAGCACGTCGAGCTCGCGGTCGAGGCGGTCAACCTGGTGGTCGAGGGCGTGCCCGCGACGTGGGCGCTGCACGTCTGCTACGGCAACCGGTACGCGCGCCCGTCCTGGGAAGGGCACTACGACTTCCTGTTCCCCGCCGTCCTGGCCGCGCGGGTGGACCAGATCGTCCTCGAGTTCGCCCGCAAGGGCCTGGATGACCTGCGGCTGATCCGGCAGCACAGCTGGGACAGATGGCTGGGCTTCGGCGTGATCGACGTCAAGTCGCCGCAGGTCGAGACCGCCGAGGTGGTGGCGTCCCGGATCAGGCGCGCGCTTGAGTACGTCCCGGCCGACCGCCTGATGGTCAACCCCGACTGCGGGCTGCGGCACCTGGCCCCCGAGGTGGCCATCGCCAAGCTGCACGCCATGGTGGCCGGGGCCGCGGCAGTCCGGGCGGAACTGGCCGGACCACCGCTACCTAGTCAGGCCTGAGCAGGGAGGACCCGCCCCGGCTTGTTCCATTTTAGTTGTATAGCTATATTTGTTGTGTGAGTGCAACTATATCGGCGCAAACTGGCCCGCCGGCCCGGCGCCGCCAGATGCTCATCCTGGCTATCTGCTGCCTGAGCCTGTTTATCGTGGGCCTCGACGCCACCATCGTGAACGTCGCGCTGCCCTCTATCCAGAAGAACCTGCACGCCTCGGTCAGCGGTCTGCAGTGGACCATCGACGCCTACACCCTCGTCCTGGCCAGCCTGCTGATGCTCTCCGGCTCGACCGCGGACCGGTTCGGCCGGCGCCGGGTCTTCCAGCTCGGGCTCGGCTTGTTCACCCTCGGCTCGCTGCTGTGCAGCGTCGCCCCGGGCCTGGAATGGCTCGTGGTGTTCCGGATCGTGCAGGCCGTGGGCGGCTCCATGCTCAACCCGGTGGCCCTGTCGATCATCACGAACACGATCACCGACCGGCGCGAGCGCGCCCGGGCCCTCGGCATCTGGGGTGCGGTGTTCGGGCTGAGCCTGGCCCTGGGGCCGGTCCTCGGCGGCGTGCTCGTCAGCACCATCGGCTGGCGGGCGATCTTCTGGATCAATGTTCCGGTCGGGATCGCCGCGATCGTCCTGGCGCAGTGCTTCGTCCCGGAGTCCCGGGCGCCGCGCGCCCGCCGGTTCGACCCGGCCGGCCAGGCGCTGGTCATCACGATGCTCGCCACCCTCACCTACGCCCTGATCGAGGGCCCGCACCGCGGCTGGGGATCGGCCCTGATCGTGAGCCTGTTCGCCGTCTCCGCGGCCGCGGCCGCGACCCTGGTCGCCGTGGAGCGCCGCCGCGAGCAGCCCCTGCTCGACGTGCGGTTCTTCCGCAGCGCGCCGTTCAGCGGCGCCACCGTCATCGCGGTGGCCGCCTTCGCCGCCTTCGGCGGTTTCCTGTTCCTGAACAGCCTGTACCTGCAGGACGTCCGGGGCTTCACCGCCCTGCACGCGGGGCTGCTCACCCTGCCCATGGCCGCCATGATCGCGCTGTTCGCGCCGGTCGCGGGACGGCTGATCGCGCGCTGGGGACCGCGCACGCCGTTGCTCCTGGCCGGGCCGGCCATCGCGATCGGCGGCCTCCTGCTGCTGCGGCTCGGCCCGCATACCTCCGTCGGCTACCTGGTCCTGTCCTACGTCATCTTCGGGATCGGCCAGGGCTTCGTTAACGCGCCGATTACCAACACCGCGGTGTCCGGCATGCCCGTCGAGCAGGCCGGGGTAGCCGCAGCTGTCGCCTCCACCAGCCGCCAGGTCGGCGCCACCCTCGGCGTGGCGATCACCGGGGCGCTCGTCGCCGGCGGCACCGGAGCCGGCTTCACCGTCGCGAGCCACGCCGCCTGGGCCGTCATCGCCGGCTGCGGCGTCGCGATCGCGGTCCTGGGGTTCGTCTCCACCGGCCAGTGGGCCGCGGGCACCGCGGAACGGGTCCGCCTCGACCTGGTCGCGGACAAGGCGGACAAGTCAGCGGATGCGGGGGAGGTGCCCAGTGACCCGGCGCGAAGCCCAGCACGATGACAGCGCCACTCGGGTCTGGCAGGCCCTGCGGGCCCTGGTGCTCGCGCACGACCAACGCGACCAACTGCGCGACACCCTCGGCCTGGGCCGTGGCACAGGCCGGATCAAGGTTCTGCTCCGGCTGACCGAGGGTCCCCTCACACTGCGCGACATCGCCGAGTTCACCGGCGTCGACGCCCCCTACGCCACGCTCATCGTCGACGGCCTCGAGGCCCGGGGGCTGGTCGACCGGGCACCCCACCCCAGCGACCGCCGCTGCAAGCTCGTGACGCTCACCCCGGCCGGCCAGCGAGCCGCGGCCCACGCCTCGGACATCATCAGCCAGCCGCCCGCCGGCTTCACCGAGCTCACCGACGCCGAGCTCACCCTCCTGGAATCCCTCCTCACCCGCGTCAGCGGAGCTGAGCTACCAGCGGAGCTGAGGTACCAGCGGAGCTGAGCTACCAGCGGAGCTGGGCGATCGCGTCGTAGTCCGCCGAGGAGTACCCGACCAGTCCGGACGAGAGGGCGAAGATCCACTCCGGCACACCCAGGGACAGCGCGAGGCGGCTGCAGCGGGCGCAGAAGTGAGGTTCCTCGAGCCGCACCGAGTCGTCGGCCTCGAGCCGGACATAGATGAGCCTGGAATCCGGCAGCATCCGCCAGCCGTCGCCCTCCCGGGCCAGCGTGATCGCCCGCTGTTCGGCGTGGGTCCGGCACAGGTCGTGGTGGCCGACCTGGCCGAACTTGCAGTAGCAGTGGTCTTCTCCCGGGAACGGGACCCCGTTGGTGCCCCAGGCCAGCAGGCTGCCGTCCCGCACCAGCACCGCGGCGTGCCGGGTCCGTGCGTGGGAATCCCGGGCCAGTTCCGCGGCCCGCTCCACCATCTGCTCCGCCAGATGGCTTTCGTGCCGTTTCAGCGGCCGCCATGGCGGCTCTTGCCCTGGTTGCATGCCCACCACCCTTCGCAGGACAGGCTAGCCTGCGCGGCCGGGCACGCTCATGCGGACACCACAATGACCGTGGTGTGCCCGATCCTGACCTTGTCGCCCTTCTTCACCCGCTGAGGCTGGTAGATGCGGCGCCCGTTGAGCCAGGTGCCGTTGGTCGAGCCGAGGTCTTTGACGTACCAGAGGCCATGGGCGGGCTGGAACAGGGCGTGGTGGCTGGAGGCGTGGTCGTCGCTGATGGGCAGGGTGCCCTGGCGGCCCGCGGTGAATTCGGTGTGAAAGACGCGGGTCATCTCGCCGGCCTGGACAACAAGCGACTGGGCGCGGAGCCCGTCGGCGACGGTGGAGTCGCCCTGGCTGGTGACGGCGGACGCGACCGCATGCCAGGCTTTTTGCTCCTGCTCGGTGGTGTCTTCCCACCGCGGCAGAGACCCGGGGTGTGCGCCACGGTGGGCTTCGTATGCTGTCTGCGCGAGGCGTTCTAGGTCAGTGCTAGTCACCCTTCGATGATGCCAGAGGCTCGCGCCGTCCTGTAAAAAAGCGACGATGAAAACACGGATCGCGAGCGTGCCGCTCCGTTGACAGTGATAAATATGCCGAACGAGCGGTGGTTCTGAGTTATGGCCCAGGGTGCCATGTTATGAACCGGTATCGCCGGGGACCCGTTCTAGCTCATAAGCAAGGCGTGAACACCCGATGGCTGGGGGTGCCATGGTGACCGCCGACCATGGGCGACCGCTGCTGGTCAGGCTGCTCGGCCCGGTGCGGGCCTGGCAGGGCGACCGCGAGCTGGAGCTGGGCGGCCCGCAGCGCCAGGTAGTACTCGGGCTTCTCGCCCTGCGGGCGAACCGGGCGGTGTCCCGCGGCGAGCTCATCGACGGCATCTGGGGCGAGGATCCGCCGCCGAGCGCGGTGAACGCGCTGCACGTCCATGTGGCCGTGCTGCGGCGGACGCTGGAACCGCACCGGGCCAGCCGGGCGCCTGGCAAGTTCCTGCTGGCCGCCGGGCCGGGGTATTCGCTGCGGCTGGATCCCGGCGACCTGGATGCGCAGATGTTCAGCCGGCACCTTGACGCGGCTCGCGGGTCGCGCGCGGCAGGCGACCTGAGCGCCGCTGCGCGGGAGTTCGACGCGGCGCTGCGGCTGTGGCAGGCGGTTCCCCTGTCGGGGGCTCCCGGCCCGTGGGCCGAAATCGAGCGGGTCCGGCTGATCGAAGTGCGGCTGACCGCGATCGAGGAACGGACCGAGATCATGCTCATGCTCGGCCGGGCCGCCGCGGCGGCGGCTGAGCTGGCCGGCCTGGTGCGTGAATATCCGCTCAGGGAAGGGCTGCGCGGCCAGCTGATGCTGGCGCTGTACCGGTGCGGACGGCAGGCGGATGCCCTGGCCACCTTCGCCGCTGGCCGTCGTATCCTCCGCCAGGAGCTTGGCCTGGAACCTGGTCAGGGACTGCGGCGGCTGCACGAGCAGATCATGGCCGCTGACGCCGCCCTCGGGCCGCCTGCCGTCGCCGTGACCGTGGCGGCCCCGGAGCGCATCTGGGCCGCGCCCGCGCAGTTGCCCGGGGAGGTGGACGCCTTCACCGGCCGGGCGGGCGAGCTCGCCGCGCCAAGACGGCCCCGCCGGCTCCGCCTGCCCCGCCGTTAAGACGACGATAAGTACGCTGCCGGATCCTCAGGATGTCTGCTTGACCTTAGGTCCTGAGGAGGACACGTGCACAAAATAAGATTGGCCAGCGTCACCGCGCTGACCGGCGCGGCCGTCTTGATCGCCTCGGCGGCGTCGGCTGCGACCGGCTGGACGGTGGTGTCTGTCCCGCAGACCGCGAACAACACCATCTTGCTGGGGGCGTCGGCTCGTACCAGCACCGACGCCTGGGCGGTCGGCGAGCAGTTCGCTGCGGCCGGCCAGGCGCCGCCGCCGCCCGTCAGCTACCACTGGAACGGCACCGCATGGTCGCTCGTGGCCACGCCCGCCCTGGGTGTGAGCTCCAGCCTGATGGCCGTCAGCGCGAGCGCCGCGACCGACGCCTGGGCCGTGGGGTTCGAAATTCTCGGGCGCCACGACGACGGCACGGTCATGGAGCACTGGAACGGATCGGCGTGGTCGGTGAACTCCACCGGAGTCGTGACGGGTTTTGTCGCGGAACTGACCGGTGTGGTCGACCTGAGCCCCACTGACGCCTGGGCCGTCGGCGAGGCTGACAGCGCCATACTCGAGCACTGGAACGGCTCCGTGTGGAGTTCGGTGACCATCCCTGACCCGGACTTCACCCCCGCCGCCGGCCAGTCCATCTCGGCCAGCTCCGCGACGGACATCTGGGTCGTGGGCAGCACCGTCAACACCACGACCGGCGCCACGACGGCCGAGGCACTGCACTTCAACGGCACCGCCTGGACGGTCGTGCCGATGCAGCAGCCGGGAACCAACACTCCGACGATCGGTGCGGTGACCGCCATCTCCGCCACCAGCGCCTGGGCTGTCGGCGAGGACATCGGTGCGACCTCGGCCCTGGGGGGCAGCACGCTGATCGAGCACTGGAACGGCACCAGCTGGAGCATCGTCCCCAGTCCGACCCCCGGCGCTGATCCCGGTCTCACCGGCGTCGCCGCTCGCGGCTCCGGCGACGTGTACGCCGTCGGGAGCAACCTTCCCAGCATCAATGGCGGGGTGGTCCAGGGCCTGATCCTGCGCTGGAACGGCAGCACCTGGTCCCAGGACACCGATCCCACCGACGGCACCTACAGTCCGCTGTCTGCCGCCGCCGCCGTGCCCGGCGCCGCTAACGAGT
>Ga0302229_10000947_pt1 | contig 22431 bp, 23 predicted proteins | sample II_Palsa_N1_3_FD_193518 | JGI IMG/M metagenome (GOLD analysis project Ga0302229, IMG submission 193518) | Peat permafrost microbial communities from Stordalen Mire near Abisko, Sweden - II_Palsa_N1_3 | ecosystem: Environmental > Terrestrial > Soil > Palsa > Peat permafrost | place: Sweden... | reverse complement strand
GGTCCGGCTCGATGCCGTACTCGCCCAGCGCCTTGGGCGTGCTGCCGCCGCTCTGGTCAAGGGCCGCGAAGAAGCCGCGGCCGGTCCTGACCTTCTCGAACTGGGTAGTGTTCACGCTTCCTTATTCTGGCACCGGCCGGACCGGGCTGGCCCCCGGGGGATGACGGGGCGGTCAGGGTCATCAGCGGGCGCGCGCCCGGGGCCCTCGAGCAGACCGGTGGCCACGAACGCCCGGTGGTAGATCTCCCGGATCATCTGCTGCTTGCGGGCGTTGTACTGCATGACGTGCTCTCCGGCCGCGTTGGCCTCGGACGCGGCCCGGCGCTTCGCGGCGGCGTAGCGGTCGCGCTCTTCGGGATTGCCCCGCAGCCAGTCACGCAAGATCCGGTGCCGCACTGGCTCGGGGCTGTCGAACCCGAAGACGTGCAGGTTGCAGGCAGGCTCGTCCGCCCGCAAAACCCGGTGGCCGTACCACCAGGGCTCGCGGACCGTCAGCCGGAACCCGGTCGTCTCCAGCGCCGGTACGTAGTCCTGCTCGCGGCCGGGGTCGGCCACCGTCAGGTCGATGTCGATGATGGGCTTCGCCGGCAGCCCCTGGACCGAGGTGGAGCCCACGTGCTCGAGCTGCAGCACCCGCCAGCCCAGGACCTCCCGGATCCGGCCGGCGAGGTCGTTGTACCGCCGGGGCCAGTCCGGGTCGGGATCGGTTATCTCGATGCCGATGGCCGGGGCCGCGCCGGGTACCCACGGATCGGCTCCCGGAGGTGGCTGGTTGTCGTCGAACGACACGATCTCGGCTCGGCTGGGCATCGATGCAGTTTATGGGCCCGCCGCGGCGACCTTTCTGCCTGCCGTCAGAGCCATGCTGGGCTGGGCCTGGGCGGGGTATCGGGCCGGGCGCGAAGGGCGTGGAATCGGGCCAGCCAGCCGGCGATTCCGGCGGCGCCCTGCATGAACCCTGGTTCGGCTGGCAGCTCCGGCGGGGTCCGGGTGTATTCGGTGTTGGACCAGGTGACGCCGTGGGGGGTGGACGCGGCGCGGTCGGCCACATCGGCGGCCAGGGTGCCGGCCCAGTCGAGCAGGGCGGTGTCGCCGGTGGCTTGGTAGCGGTCGAGCAGGAGCTCCCCGACTCCCGCGGTGCCGCAGCAGCGTGCGAGGTTGTCCCAGTATCCCGGGTAGAGCCGGAGGGGCAGGCGGCTGTCCCGCAGGGCCCGCAGACAGGCGTCGACGGCGTGCTGCCATCGTGGTTGCGGGTCGATCTCGTTCAGCAGCAGGAACAGCCGGATGGTGCCGGCGGCACCGTGGCACCAGCCGTAGGCCACCGCAGGACCGCGCGGTCCTGGTGGTATCGCGAGCGGCACCGCCCAGCCGCCGGGATGGTGCCCGATAGCGAGCAGGGCGCGGGCACCGCGGGTGGCGACGTCCACTAGGTCGCCGCGGTCCAGCGTGCGGCCGGCGATGGCCAGGGCGTAGGCGACCCCGGCGGTGCCGTGAGAGAACCCGGGCATGAGGTACTCCCGGTCGGCGGCCATCCGCCAGTGAAGGCCGTCCGGGCCCGGTTCGCCCGCTCCTGCCAGCCGGCCGGCCAGGACGTGGGCCGCCTGCACCGCCGCGCCGGAATCGTCAGCTATCAGCGCCAGCAGGATGCCGGCGTCGCCGGAGATCACGTCGGTGCAGCCCGGCGCGCCGTCCGGAGCCCGCAAGATGCGCCCGGCGATCTGCGACGTCACCCGGCCGGCCGCTGCGGCCGCGACGGCGTCTCCGGCCGCGTGGGACCAGGCCCGTAGCGCCACCGCGACTCCGGCCCACCCGGAGAACAGCCCGTCATCGGGCAGTGTGGCTACACCCGCGCCGCGGGCGGCCAGCCACAGCAACCGGGCGCGGGCACCGGCCGAAACCTGCGCCGGGCCGAGCCCGGCCGCCGCGGCTTCGGCACAGCCGACCAGCACCCCAGCCGTGCCGCTGTACAGGTCATCGGCCAGTACCCCGTCGTCAAGCCATCCCAGGCCGCCGTCGACCTCGACCGCTACCGAGCCGATCCAGTCGAACGCACGACGGGCGGCATCCGCCAACTCCACAGGTTCCACGCCTCCCGAAAGGCTGCGGCATCTCCAAGGCTCGGTAACTCGTGCCGCAGCAGGCTGCGTTTGCCCGCTCGCCGACCCGGCCCGTTCTGACCGGTACCGCCGCGCGTCACGCTGGCCCCACGGGCCGCAGCGGCCCCTGCAGGCCCTTAGTCTCGCGGCGGGAGGCTGCCGCGGCTTGCCGTCGTGCTTCCCGGCTGCTGTGCTCTGGGCTGCGGGCTCCACCACCGCCTGGGCGAAGATAACCTGTCACAGCACCAGGCTAGGTGGCCCGGGTACCGTGATCAGAGGCCGTCCCGTCCGGCGTGGCGGCGGCCGTCCCGTCCGGCGTGGCGGCGGCCCAGTCCAGCGTGACGGCGGCCGTCCAGGACTGCTGCGGCGAACCGAGCGGCTTGCCGGTGAACGGCTCGAAGTACTCGGCGAACTCCCCGGCCGCGGCGATCTGGGCGAGTGAGTCGCGGCGCAGCTCGTCCGCGCGGGCGGAGTAGCCGAGCTGGCGCAGCGAGTGCCACAGCAGCCAGTCGATGACCGGCCAGACCGGGCCGCGCCAGTAGTTGCGGGGCTCGAACGCAGGCTCGGCCGGGCTCGTGCTCGGCAGCAGGCGCCAGCGGAACCGCGGGTCGCCGCAGAAATCCGCGGAGTCGAGCCGCCGCAGCTGGGCCGCGCGCTGGCCGGCGTCCGGGGTCTGCGCGAACAGCGGCGCGAAACCCGCGAACGTCCGCAGCCGGATCTGCTCCCCGGCGCGGACGTCGTAGTCGTGGCACAGGCCCGATTCAGCGTCGAAGCAGGCCGCCAGCCCCTCGTGGCCGCGGTCCAGCCAGCGGGTCAGCTGCCCGCGGTCGGCGTCGCCGGCCTCGGCCGCGTCGGCCAGGTCCAGGAGCGCGGCGTTCGCCGAGACCAGGACGGCGCTGAAGAACACGTCCTTGATCAGGAACGGGTACTGGCGGTATATCTGCGCATCGTCATACCGGTATTTCCTCAGCAGGCCGACCAGCCACAGGTACCGGTCGTAGTCCCAGTTGGTCGGCCGCTGCGACGGGTCCCGTACCTGACGGGTGTCCAGGCGGGTATAGGGGCGCGGCTTAGCTACCGTGATGCGCGCCAGCGAGTGGTCCCAGCGTGGGGAGTTGTCCGTTCCCTCCCACGGGTGGTACACGGTGACCAGTCCCGATCCCTCGGGGTCGCGCTGGGTGGCCAGATAGCGATGCCACTTGACCAGCCGGGGGTAAAGCGCCCGCAGGCGCGCGCGGATCTCCGGCCGCTGCGGTGGCGGCGTCAGCTGCCAGATCCGCTGCAGCGCCAGGGCATGCACCGGCGGCTGGCAGATCCCGGTCGTCTGGACCGGGAGCGCCGGCGCCGCCGGCGAGATGGCGCAGTCCCACCACTCCGGCCCGGGAAAGTAAGGCTCGTCCGGCCCCGCCCGGAACACGATGTGCGGCACCATGCCCGTCAACCACTGCGCCGCGAACAGCCCCTCGAGCTCCGCCATGGCCCGCCGCACGTCCAGGTGCGCCCAGCCGATGGCGTTGAAGGCGCTGTCCCAGCTCCACTGGTGCGGGTACAGATGCGGTGACGCCTTCGTCCAGCCGCCCGCGTCGTTACCGCGGAGCACCGCGGCGGCCCGATCCCGGAGCAGGGCCGGAGTGCCAGCGGTCACGCTCACAGCGACTTTTCTCCTGACACCCGGGCCTGATTATCAGAAGACTAACGCCGCCACCAGGCATTCCGTTCCGTTTCGGCAGGTTAAGTGCCAATTCTCCGGAACGGTCACTGGCTATTGCGCTCGCGCTGAAGATAGCCGGTCAGGCATCAGCGCACTGAGGAACGCCGTCCTGGCGTGGACCGCGGCTACGCGGCCACATCCGTCTTGCCGGGACGGCCGCGAGGACGCTTATGCGCCACGATCGCGCCGCTGATCAGCAACTCGCCGCCCCAGACACCCCAGGGCTCCCTTCGCTCAAGCGCCCCGGCCAGGCACGCGATCCTGGCCCTGCATCCCCGGCACATCGCCTTCGCCCGCTCCACATCCTGCGGAGACTCGGCGAAGAACAGCTCCGGGTCTGGTATGCAGGGAAGATCAATTCCGGCCGGCATCGCGGTCTGCGACCCGGCCTGCGACCCGGCCACCACCAGGCCGGACGCCTCGAACCCCGTCGTGTCTATCCCGCCGACGGTGGCAGCACGCCACTGCATCGGTCCATCCCCTCTCGGTTGCCCCCGATTTACTGCCCCGTGCGCGGCTGGGTTAGGAAACGCCATCGCAGCGGTGGTCAAACGCCCGCTGCGGCAAGCCGTCCCAGCCCATCCGCACACGAGCACCATATGAGGGCAGATGGTCCGTCGTCGAGGTCCAAGATGGCGGTATCTGGCCATACCAAGCTCGGCGACAAGGCGGCGGCATGGCGGCGGCATGGCGCGGCGTGCGCTCATGTCCGAGATACCGGAAGCCGTGCCCGTGTGACAGCGATCGACTGTATCGAAACGTCTGCCTCGGCCTCCGTATAGCGGGGAAGAAAGACTCCAGCTGAAAGATAGGCCCGATGCGATACTCAGACGCCACGATGACCGGAGCAGTTTCTCAAGCGGCCTCAGGCGCGGCCAGCCCCGGCAGCAGGCCCGCGCCAGGCGGGGCGGTGTCGGACATCATTCTGGCCGTAGCCGGGCGCCAGACTGCTCCGGGCGAGACGGCATGCTTTCCATTTGCCGCGCGTACGGCGTACGGCATTCCATCCACTCATGACTTCGATGTCATCTCGGATAACCCGAATTTCAACCGGGAGTGGGTCCGCATCCGCCGGTCAGCTGGTGACAGTTACGGCCCGCGCTACATCCTCGAGATCACCCCCGGTGATATCGAGCGCTCTCAGTATGGTGCTTATCCGCTCCGTCTGACCTGGGGAGCAGCCGGGGCATACCGCCCCGCCGTGGGCCGGTGCACGCTCCTCATCAGGCCATGCGTCCGTGCCGTCACCGAACCAGCCGTGACCATCTGGCCGACCGGCCAGGTCGGCCTGGGGCTGGAGAATCGCGGCAGCACCGGTATAGATGTGTCGGTCTCGATAAGGCACCGCGGCTCGGACTGGTCGAAGGAGTGGGAGTTCGACCTGCCGGTGAAGGACGATCAGTTCAGTTTTTCCGGCCGGTTCGATCCGCCGGCCGGCCCGCGGAGCGGAGACTTTGAGCTTGCCGTCAGCGCGGCAGGCGTGCTCCTGGTCCGCCGGACCGTACGCGCGAGACGCCCGCTGATTCCCCGCCGGCGCATCGCGGCTTAGCCGCGGACAAGTCGTCCGCCCCGGCGGCCCGGTCCCTCCCAAGGGTCATCAAGAAGCTCGGTAATTGACACCGCACCTGGCATGCTCCTGCTGTTCGGGGCGCGGCGATGAGGCGGGCCGGAGCTGGGCCGTGAGGCCCTGAATGCCCCAGCCGCCTCTGGCGTCGCAGGGCTGGTACTGCCGGCATGACCGGGCACCGAGGGAATGTCATGGTTGCTACAACGTGTACCAAAGAATGTGCACGTTGTAGCAACCATACGTACGCCGCGCGCTTTGTCCGCCGCCACCAAGGGACCTGTGAGGCCTGAGTGACCAGTGGTGTGTCAGATCGCGTCTAATCGCTTCAGCCAGGCGGGATTCCAGGCGAAGCGCGCTTGCTGCCGGCGGGTCCGTCGGAGATTTCCGGGCGGCTGAGGTGCTCTAGCGGAGGCGCAGTCCGTCGATGAGGAGTCCGACCATGCGGCGGGCGTCGTAGCGGGGGTTGCTGTCCGCGCCGATACAGAGTTTGCCGACGCCGAGCATCAGTTCGTAGGCGTCCAGGCCGGGGAGGATCTGGCCGGCCGCGGCGGCGGCGTCGAGCAGCTGGGCGCACACCGGGACGAGGCGGTCGAGGAAATAGGCGTGCAGGGCCTCGAAGGCCGCGGCGTCGGACTGCAGCGCCCTGGCCAGGCCGTGCTTGGTGACCAGGAAGTCGACGAAGAGGTTGATCCAGCGCGCCAGCGCGGCGTGGGGTGTACTGCTGTTCGCCAGCAGGGCCGGGCCGGCCTGCGCGCAGGCCTCGACCTGGTGCCGGTAGACGGCGACGATGAGATCGGCCCGGGTCGGGAAGTGGCGGTAGATCGTGCCCACGCCCACGCCGGCCTTGGCGGCGATGTCGCGCACGGGCACGTCGACGCCGGAAGCGATGAAAGCCGCGGCGGCCGCGTCCAGCAACGTCTGCTCGTTACGGCGGGCGTCGGCCCGCTTCCGCGGGGCTGGCACCCCCGATCCGCTGTCGATGCCGGCCACCGCCTATCTGCCGTCCCCACTTGGCAAACGGAACTGTGTTCCGTATGATGGTAACGGAACAAGGTTCCGTTAGTTCAGGATGCCAGAACGGGCGGGCCGAGACAACCCACGCATCGCAGCCTCGCCGTCACGACCCCGTGCTGACCCGTGTTGAAAGGACGAACGTACCCATGTCGCAGGTCACCAGGCCCCGTTTCGGAATTGCGACGGCCCCGATGCAGGTCGGATACCTTGACATCCTGCGGGTCTGGCTCGAGGCCGACAAAATCCCTGAGATCGAGCATGCCTGGCTGTTCGATCACCTCAAGCCGATCGGCGGCGACCCGGACGGGCCGATCTTCGAAGGCTGGACGCTGCTCTCAGCCATGGCCGCGCAGACCCAGCGACTGCGCCTCGGCCTGCTCGTGACCAGCAACCGGATCCGGCCGCCCGCGGTCTTGGCCAAGATCGCCACGACCGTCGACATCGTCTCGGGCGGGCGGCTCGACTTCGGCATCGGCGCGGGCTCACGGCCCAGCTTCCCGCTGGCCCGGCGCGAGTACGAAGCGCACGGCCTGCCGTACGACGACTTTGCCGACTCCGTAGCGAGCCTCGCCGAGGCCTGCACGGTCATCCGGCGGTTGTGGACTTCAGACCAGCCGTTCGACTTCGATGGCAGCTACGTCCACCTCACCGGAGCGTTCGGCAACCCCAAACCCGTCCAGCGACCGCACCCGCCGATCCTTATCGGCGGCCGCTCGGCCGCCCTGCTGCGCGTGGTCGCCGAGCACGCCGACCTGTGGAACATCCCCGGCGGCGACATCGACGACGTCATCGGCCGCAGCGCGCTGCTCGACCGCTACTGCGGCGAGATCGGCCGCGACCCCGCCTCGATCACCCGCTCGATCCACCTGCGGGTCTCCTACGACCAGCCCGGCATCACCCGGGACGCGATCAGCGAAGCGATCGACGCCGGCTTCCGGCACATCATCCTTGGGCTGCCGCCGGCGCCCTACCCGGCCAACGTCGCCCAGTGGGTCGCCGACGAGCTCATCACCACGTCGGCCTAGCACCTCCACCTCATCTATCCTTGATGACGTGAGGACTGCGCACGACATCATCGCGATGCTGCCCGATGACGTCCGTGCCGAGGTGATCGACGGGGAAGTCATCGTGAACGCCGCCACGCCAACGGGTCGCCATGCGAAGATCGTCCTCGCGGTACGCCGGGCGTTCGCGCGGCACGGTATCGACAACCTCTTCGAGAACACCACGCTCCTTGTCGAGCAGGACGAGGCCGAGTACGTACCGGATCTCGCTCGGTGGCCTGAGCACCTCATCGACGGCGAGACATGGGAATTCCCCGCAGCGGAATGTGCCTTCGCGCTCGAGGTAGTCTCGGGCGACCGGCCCGGGAGACGGCAGCGGGACTATCAGAAGTCGCCTGGGTATGCGCGGGGCGGAGTGCCGGTCTTCTTGCTTATCGACCCCGTTGAGCGCACCTGCACGCTGTTCACCGAGCCGAAGGGCGGCGATTACTCGGTACGCCAGACCGTCAAGTTCGGCGAGTCCCTGCTCATCCCGGCCGGCGACGGCGCGGTCGAGCTTTCCACCGGGAATCTTTGAAGGCGGAGCCTGGCTGACGACTACATGTCACCCCTGGCCTAAGGGGTCGCCACGTCACGGGCTTGCAGGCCGGGGTGACGAGGATCGATGTTGAACGCGAGCACGCGCCTAGGGTGGATCCGGATGATCTCCGGGGCGAGGTGCGAATCTGCCGGTGCCTGACCCGATACCGCTTCCGCCCGGCCGCGGATCTCCACGAAGCTCACGCCGTCGATGCCCTCGAAGCGGACCTCGTCCACGACGAACGCGACCTGCGGGTTGGTTCGGATGTTCCGGTACTTGGCGCTGCCGCCCATGTTGTACCCGGCGATGTCGATCGTGCCGAAGTCCTCGTTATAGGCGAAGCCGACCGGCTTGACCTGCGGGCTGCCGCCGGGAGAGATCGTGGCCAGACGTCCCCGGCGCTGGGTGGAGAGGAACTGCTGCTCGGCTTGGGTGAGGGCCATGACGCTACGCTATAACCTCAACCAATCTTGAGGTCAAGGCGATGACGCGATCCTCCTCGCAGCCCTCCGAGCTCAGCGTCGGGCAGCTGGCCGTCCGCGGCGGCGTGGCCGTCTCGGCACTGCATTTCTACGAGACCCAGGGCCTGATCACCAGCCGCCGGACGCCGGGCAACCAGCGGCGGTACTCGCGGGACATGCTGCGCCGCGTGGCGTTCATCCGCGCTTCGCAGCAGGCCGGCATACCGCTGCGGCAGATCAAGGACGCGCTGGATCGGCTGCCGAGCGGGCGCACGCCGACCCGCCGGGACTGGGCCCGCCTGTCCGCAGCCTGGCGCGACGACCTCGACCAGCGCATCACCCAGCTCCAGGACCTTCGAGACCGCCTGACCGGCTGCATCGGCTGCGGGTGCCTGTCCCTTAAGCTCTGCCGCCTGATGAACCCCGGCGACGTCCTCGGCCGCGAGGGCCCAGGACCCCGGAACCTGCAGACGCCCATTTCCCCATGACGCAACGCCCCGCAATTGCGGGTGGTGCACATAGCACCCGGGGGTGGCAAACTAACGCTGCCACTCGCCCGGAGGAATCCCGTACGCGTCGCGGAACCGGCGGGCGAAGTGGGTGACATTGGTGAATCCGCAGCGGCTGGCCACGGCGGCAACGGGAAGCAGCGGGCCGGTGGCCAGCTGCCTGATCGTGACCATGGGCCTGACCGTCCGCGGCCGGGCCGGGTTAGCTGTCGGTGACACCGCTAATCTTGGGCTGTTATCCAGCCAGCGAGATGGCCTGCCTTTTCGTTCACAGCTGGCTCACCCGCCTCATCAGGAGCGACCTCATGTCAGAACACGGCACGACCGAGCCACCCCATGTGGTGAGCTTCCAAGCCGACATCAAGCCGCTGTTTCGCGCCAGCGACCGTGCTGCCATGCAGAAGGCGTTCGACTTGTGGTCATTCGCCGACGTGTCCGCGCACGGCACCCAGATCGCTGAGAAGCTCCAGGCCGGAACCATGCCCTGCGACGGCCCATGGCCAGCCGATCAGGTCGCCCTGTTCACCGACTGGCTCGACGGCGGATCCAAGCCCTGACGGGCGACCGGGCGCTCCGCCGCGGGGCGGACCTCGTTCACGGGCTGGGCGAATCGCATCCCAGCATCAGCCGGCGAACGGTCGCCGCTGCCGCGGAAGGGCTCTGATTGCGGGGTGAGATATGCGAGCGTTCGCTGTCCTGAGGTTCGGGGAGGCTCCGGCGATCCACGACTTGCCGGTCCCAGCCGCGGACGGCGCATTCCTCCTGCGGGTAGCGTATGCGGGGGTCAATTCGCTCGATAACAACAACCTCGCCCGCCTGACGGCCAGCTCGGCCTATCCCTACGTGCTGGGGATCGACTTCGCGGGTGTCGTCGAACGGGTTCCGGCGGGAGGAAACGAGCTGCGTGCCGGCGACCGTGTCTTCGGCATGGCGCGCACGCACGGTGCGTACGCCGAATACACCGCGGTCACGCCCGGCGCGAAATCCGAGCCGGTGGCCCCCATACCCGACAGTGTCACCGACGAAGAGGCAGCCGCCCTGCCCACCGCGGCGGTCACGGCGCTCAGAACGGTGGAGCTGCTGGGCGTCACCGCGGGCCAGCGCCTGGTGGTGATGGGCGCGACCGGCGGGGTCGGCGGCTACGCGGTGCAGATGGCGCTGTCCCGCGGCGCGCACGTCATCGCGACCGTCCGCGGCGACCCTGACGAGGCTCGCCGCCTCGGCGCCGGGGAGGTCTACGACAGCCAGGCCGTCGATGTGGCCGCCGCGCTGCGCGCGGCTCACCCGGACGGCGTCGACGCGGTCCTGGATCTGGTCAGCGGCCCGGACGCAATCCGCGGCGACGCCGAATTCATCAGGCCCGGCGGCCGCCTGGTCTCGACGATCTTCGCGGCCGACGAAGGGTGGTTCGCCGGCCGGCAGATCACCGCGCACAACAGCGCGTCGAGCGCGAATCCCCTGTTGTCGCCCCAAGGGCTGACCGAGGTCGCGGGCATGCTCGCCGAAGGCACGATCACCGCGCGGATCCGGTCACAGTGGAACTGGACGGCGCGGGCCAGATCCTCGAAAGCCTCCGCCGGGGCGGCCTCCGCGGCAAGGCCGTCATCCGCCTGTAGTACCGGCTTCACGCCCTCCAGGCACATGACCCGTCAGATTGATCCGGACCCACAATCCCCGATCTGGAGCGCTCCTCGCCGCGATCGGCGCTAGGAGGAGGGCCCGATGAGAAGGCTGCCCACGTTGCAGGTCGCGTCGATGACGTGCCGGGAGCAGGGGATTGCGGAACGGTAATGATGGCCGAGCCCAGCTCGCCGCCTGGTGCGTTGACGTCGTAGGAGACGGTGCCGGGGCGCCCGGATGTTGATGGCACCCAGGTTCGTGGTGGCGTGCACCGCCGCTGGCGCGGTGGCGAACGCGGCATCGATCTCGCCCAGGTTAGTGGTGAAGCTGGCGGTACGTGAGGTGAGGCCGGAGGCGACGATTAGCCCGGTGCCCGATTTAGCGGTGCGGCCGGATGCCGATTCGTCGTGTCGTTCCCGGAAATGTCTTAGCCATCCTCTAGAATCGAACTAGAAAGCTACAACAGATCCCGGGCGCAGCCGCCTGGAGGCCACCCGCCCGCGACCCCGGAAGGGAGGTGAACACCGCCATGACCGCACCCGCGCCGCCCGCCAGCACCGGCGAGGCACTGGGCATGCTGACCGCCGCGATGAGCTACCTGGCGGGCGCGCAGGCGACCCAGCTGCCGGCCGCCGAGCAGGCCCGGTGCCTGACCACGCTGGAGCAGCTGGATGCGATGGAAACCGCCGCCCGGGCCGCGATCCTGGCCGCGTTCACCGCCAGCCAGGGCTACCGCGACGACGCGGACTACAGCCCCTGCTCCTGGCTCATCCACCAGACCCGGGTGACCAGCGGCACCGCGAAGGAGCATGTGGGCTGGTCCCGCCGGACCCGCACCCACCCCCGGATCATGGCCGCCCTGGCCGCCGCGGACCTTACCAAGTCCTACGCCCGCACCATCTGCGGCTGGACCGACCGGCTGCCCGAGGACTGCCGGGACCGCGCCGATGAGATCCTGGCCGGCGCCGCCCTGAAGGGGATGGGCCTGGCGGACCTGGCCGGCCTGGCGGCCGAGATCTATACCCGGTCCCGGCCCGATGTGCCGGATGAGGACGTGCTCCGGTTCGAGGACCGGGCCCTGAAGCTGGAGACCACGTTCGGCGGCGCCGGCGTGCTGGCCGCCGATCTGACGCCCGAGTGCGCCGCCGTCGTGGCCGCCGTGCTGGATGCCCTGTCCGCGCCGCGGGACGCCGACGATGACCGTACCCACGCCATGCGGTACCACGATGGGCTGGAAGAGGCCTGCCGACGGCTGGTCGCGGCGGGCCTGCTGCCCGAGCGGGCCGGGCAGCCGGTCAAGATCACCGGGCACATCGACCTGTCCGACCTCATCGACCTGGACATCGACTCCAAACTGCAGAAGGCGTGGACCGGCCGGGTCCGGGCCCAGTGGGCCGCGGCCCGCGCCGCCGCCTCAGTGGGCGGCAGCGACGGCGGCGCATGGCTGAACGGGAAGGCCGCGGAGGGGTTCGCCTGCGACGCGTCGGTGACGCCGGTCGTTTTCGGCACCGTCAACCCCGCCGTGCTCGATGACCTGGTGCGGTTCTGCGTGCAACTGGCCGGGCACGGCCCCGGCCGCTGCACCCCCAACCCCACCCCGGACCACACCACCCCGGACGACCCGGACCACACCGGCCCGGACCCCGCCGAGGCGGGTGAGCCGCTGCCTGCTTCCCAGCCGCTGCCGCCCGGCCTGAGCCGCGAATCGCTCGAGCAGGCTGTCATCGGCAAAGCCGTGGAATTGCTCTCCGGTCCCGGCGGGCTGGCGGGCTTCTTGCGCCGCAGCGAACTCGGCGCCCGGCTCGGCGGCCCTAGCCAGCCCCTGGACATCGGCTTCAGCGACGACATCCCGGCCGGGATCCGCAACGCGGTCAAGGCCCGGGACCACTTTTGCCAGTGGGCCGGCGGCTGCGACCAGCCCGCCTCAGCCTGCGAGGTGCACCACCTCAAGCACAAGAGCAACGGCGGCGAGACCAGCCTGGACAACTGCATCCTGCTGTGTTTCTTCCACCACAATGTGATGATTCACCGGATGGGCTGGACGCTGGTCCGCAACCCCGACGGGACCACCACGGCGTGGAACCGGGACCGGACCAAGGTCCTGCGCAGCCACAGCCCGCCCGCCCGCGCCGGGTAACACCCCGGCGCCCTCCCGGGACGCTGCCCACCTCACCAGCAACCCCACTCCGGTACAGCGACGTTAACCACCAACGCCCCGCTGGCCAGCACGTTCCTGCCCGGTCGCAGCACGCACCACCAGAACCGGGAAGCGACCAGCGAAAACGCATTGCCCCTACATTTCGACGCACACCCCACCATCGACGGCGGCTTCGTGCCGACCTGAAACTAACCACGCCCTGCCGCGGTCATACGCCAACTGCTGCCGGGAACCGCCGCCTGATAACTGGCGGCCGGCCGTTGCGCCGACGTCGGACAGTGCCGCGCGGAGTTCCCGGCGGGAGCTGAACCCGAGCTTTCCGAACACCTTGCCCAGGTGCCACTCCACCGTTCGCGGGCTGAGGAACAGCTGGGTGCCGATCTCCGGGTTGGCCTGCCCGCCGGCCGCCAGGCGCGCGACCTGCACCTCCTGCGGGGTCAGCTCGTCGAGCGTCTCGACCGTGCGCTTGCGCACCCATGATCCAGCCGAAGAACACCTTCGCGCGTGATCGTAAAGGCGGTCTCGAGCCAGTCGCGCCCGGCCAGTAGCGGCTCACCGCCGGCGAAGCGCACGTCGACGGGTTCGGTCTCGGGCGTGTCGAATGCCAGCTCAAGCGTGCCGCGGAGGGTTTCCTGTGACATCGCAGCCGAGTGGCCCTGGCGCGACCACATGTGCTCGGGAAAACAGTACGAGCAGCGCATGTTGCACGAGCCGAAGTTCTCGAGGACCACCATCCGCGTACGCCGGCGGCTGCTCAGCGCCATGACCCACCTGCCGCCAGGGCCGCGCGCACGTCCTCCACTCGCCGATGCCGGCCCGCGTCCGTCCCATCATCGGCGAGGCCGTCCGGCTCCAGGCCGAGCGCCTCGGCGATCGGCAGGTACGCGACGATGGCCGCGCAGCGTGACAGCATCGAGTTCTTGCGCTCAGTCACCCACACCAGGTCGGCCAGCGTGTCGACGCGGCGGCGCAGGTGCGGGGGCACGCCGCGGTCCGAGGGCACGCCCCCGTCCGCGGGAGACGATCCGGTTGCGGCTAGGGCGCGAAGGAAGCGCTCATCGACAGGCTCGTCCGCATCACGCTGCTCGGCAAGGGACGCACGCAGCTCGAGCGCGACCTCCTCCTTGGCGAGGGCGGCGATCCAGGTGATCCGGTTCATCCGCACGAACCGGAAGAGAGCGGAGGCGGCGTCGGAAGGGATACCGTCCCACCCGGACCAGCGGCTGTCGTCCGCATACGTGGCGCGCAGCGCCGAGGCGCTCGGGGCGCCGGCCTCCAGCAGCCGGGCGAGCCCGGCGGCCAGGTCGCGCAGCCGCGTCTCGGCGGTCAGGATGCGACCGCTGCCGAACTCGATCTCGAGTGGTCCGCCCAGGCCCACGGCCGTGGGCACGTCGACCAGGGTAGCGACGCGCACCAGCGCCTCGGGGCTGAGGACCGCCTGCTCGCATCCGAACGTGCTGGAGAAGCGGCCGAATCGCAGCAGAGCAACCATGCCCCGTCTTAAGGGCGGCGCGCTGCGCGGAGGTGCCGGCGCGTCCACCACGCCGTGCGTCCCGTCGACACGCAGCTCGGCGCCAGACTCCACGGCATCGACGATCCCGCGCAGGCCGGTTACGCAGGGGACGCCGAGCTCGCGAGCCAGGATCGCCATGTGGCTGAGCACGCCCCCCGTCTCGTAGACCAGGCCGGCCACATCGCGCGCGGCCCAGGCGACATCCGCGGTAGCGGGCCGCGCGACCACGATCTCGGCGGGACGGCAGGCTTGGAGGTCGGCCGGTTCCCGCAGCACGCGGGCCGGCCCGCGAGCGGATCCGGCCGAGGCGGCACGCCCGACCCATCGATACGATTGCGCCGTAACGCCTGACTGCGACCCGTCTGTCACGCGAACAGTCCCCCCGTGTCGCCCGGCCAGCAGAAGGTCCGGCCCGGGCGGCCCCCGTCGAGAGCCATGCCTTTCACAATGAACATGGCGACGCTCTCTATCCCGTGTACAGACCGCATGGATAGCAAGTGGAGACCATGCGTAGGCTCGGTCAGACCGGGCCGAGGATGTGGTCGGCGAACATGGTGACGGCGTCGTCGATGAGGCGTATGTACCGGTCGCCGCCGGGGTCGTTGGCGAGCTGCTGGCCCGCTAGGCCCGCGACTAGCGCGGTCCAGAGGTCGAAGTCGGCGTCATTGCGGATCCCGGCGCGGGCGAGTGTGGTGCGGACGTCCGCGAGAACCTGCACGGCTGGCGCATAAGAGTCAGGGGATGGCTGGAATCCGGGAATGGTGCGCAGGAACAGCAGCTGATAACGAGCCTGGTCCTGGGCGGCGAACGCGACGAAGACGCCGGCCACGGCCCGCAGCGCGCTGCGGGCGTCAGCCGGGATCTCAGCGTCGGCGAACCGTCTGGCCAGCTCCCGGTTGCCGTCGGCGAACATGCGGTCGTAGAGAGCGTTCTTGGAAGCGAAGTAGGTATACAGCGACTGGGGCTCCATGTCGACGGCATGCGCGAGCGCTCGCAAGGACAGGGCGGCCAGGGGGCCGGCCGGATGCTGGACCTGATGCCATAAGCCCCTTTTGGGAGGGCCGCTGATCTCGCAGGGTGCCGTGCTGTCGTGTAATGGACTGACCCGATGTTGCGATGGAGGCAGGCTCGATGACGTACCAGGTAGTGAACCCCGCTACGGGCAAGGTGGAAGGCGAGTACCCGACGGCGACCGACGCCGAGGTCGGCGACGTGCTGGCGAGAGCGGCACGGGGCTACACCGCGTGGCGGCGTACTTCTTTGGAAGAGCGCGCCGAGATCCTTCGCCGGGTCTCCCAGCTGTACGGCGACCGCGCCGACGAACTGGCCGCGATCATTACCCGGGAGATGGGCAAGATCACCAAGGCGGCCCTGGGTGAGCTGCGGTTCGCCGCCGCCATCTACCAGTACTACGCCGACAACGGCGCGGCGCTGCTCAAGGACGAGCCGCTGGCCTCGAACCTGCCCGGCACGGCCTGGGTGCGCAAGTTCCCGATCGGGGCGCTGCTGGGCATCATGCCGTGGAACTACCCCTACTACCAGGTGGCCCGGTTCGCCGCGCCGAACCTGATGATCGGTAACACCATCGTGCTCAAGCACGCGCCGCAGTGCCCGGAGTCAGCGCTGGCCATGGAGCAGATTTTCCACGACGCCGGGCTGCCGCAAGACGCTTATATCAACATCTTCGCGAGCAACGAGCAGGTCGCGGACATGATCGCCGATCCGCGCATCGCCGGGGTGTCGGTGACCGGCAGCGAGCGGGCCGGGTCGGCCGTGGCCGCGGTGGCCGGGCAGAACCTGAAGAAGGTCGTGCTGGAGCTGGGCGGCTCGGATCCGTTCATCGTGCTGGACGGCGCCGACCTGCCGAAGGTGGCCAAGACGGCCGCGAGGGCCAGGATGGAGAACGGCGGGCAAGCTTGCAACGCGTCCAAGCGGATGATCGTCACCGATGCGGTCTACGACGACTTCATCCGCGAGTTCACGGCGGCGATGTCCGGCTACGTGACCGGGGATCCGACCGACCCGGCGACGAGCTACGGGCCGCTGTCCTCTGAGCAGGCCGCGCGCAACCTGATGGAGCAGATCGACGACGCGATCGGCAAGGGCGCGACGGTCCACCTCGGCGGGCATCGCATCGACGGGCCGGGCGCGTTCGTGGAGGCGACGGTGCTGTCCGGCGTGACCCCGGACATGCGGGCCTACACCGAGGAGCTGTTCGGTCCGGCGGCCGTGGTCTACTCGGTGGCCGACGCCGACGAGGCGGTGGAGCTGGCCAACAGCAGCGCCTTCGGGCTGGGCGGCGCCGTCTTCAGCAGCGACGAGGCGCTGGCCGCCGACGTCGCGGACCGGCTCGACGTCGGGATGGTCTGGATCAACACGGCCGAGCTCGGCGGCCCGGAGCTGCCGTTCGGCGGCACCAAGCGATCCGGTGTCGGCCGCGAGCTCGGGCCGCTGGGGATCGACGAGTTCGTCAACAAGAAGCTGATCCACACGCCGCCCGCCGCGCAGTAACCGCGCCGGCCACCCAGCTCACCATCATCAGCGACGGCGTCGCCTGGATCTGGAACCGCTGGCCGCCGCACGCCATACGCTATACGATCGAAAAAAGGTTCCCTAAGACTCGAACATAAACACAAAAGATGGTATTCTTGTTCACAACCCCCTTCCTTCTTTTCTCCCGAACGAGAGGTGGTTCATGCCTCCGGCCCCGTTCCCCGGCCCCGACCCGGACGCTCCCGAGCCGTCCGGCTCCGGGTCGCGGCCGGTCCCGGACGGCGGGAACGACAGCGACCCCCAGTGCCGGGAACCCGCGTGGTCCGCGGATGAGGAGGACAGCGCGGCCTACCTCGGGGAGCTGATGGCGGCCGCGGCCGCGGGGGAAGAACTGACCGCCGGTGACATCTCCGGGGCCGGGTTCGGCCAGGACGGCACCGCGCACCAGATGCACCCCGGCCCGGTCCTGGCCACCCTCGTGCACGCCGCCACCACCGATGAGAAGATCCTGGCGACCCTGTCCGATGATGACCTGATAGGGATCATCGCCGCGGTCCGGCGGATCGGGTCGTTCGCGGCCTGGGCCGAGATGACCGCCGTCCGCGAGTTCGCCACCCGCCCCGACCCCCGCCGCCCCGCCCCCGGTGCGCCCTCCGGTGGCGCCGCTGGCGGCCGCAGCGGTGGCCGCGGGATGGATGCGCGTGATCCCAATGCGGCGCTGGCGGGCCTGCCGGGCGCGCCGAGGGTGCGGGAGTTCGCGGCGGAGGAGCTGGCCCCGGATCTGCACCTGTCCTGGCAGTCCGCGGCCGGCCAGATCGTCTACGCGTGCTCGGTGGCGGCGCGGCTGCCGGTCAGTTTCGCGGCGCTGCGGGCCGGGCAGATCCATCCGGTCCACCTGCGCATAATCGAGGACGAGACCACCTACCTGTCCGGGAAGCATCTCGCCGAGGCCGATGAGAAGCTGGCTGAGGCGGCCCGGTCCAAGACGTTCGGGGAGCTGCGCTACCACGCGCACCGGCTGGTCCTCAAGCTCGACCCCGAGTCCGCGCTGCGGCGTAAGAACGAGGCGCGCAAGGACGCGCACCGCCCGTTCCGGGAAGGGTCCGGCAACGCCGGGATGGTCGCCCGCGAGCTGCCGCCCGATGAGGTCCTCGCTTCGTGGCAGCATGTGGACCAGCGGGCCCGGGACCTGCGGGCGGCCGGCATCCCCGGCACCTTGCAAGAACTCCGTGTGCTTGCCTACCTGGATTTGTTGCAAGAACGCGACATCCGCACCGCCCCGGCCAGCCCCGACCAAGACACCCACCCCGGCGACGCCTGCGAAGCCGACACCGGCGGCCCCGATGGCCCTGGTGACACCGATGGGCCCGGTGAGACCGGCGGCCCCGGCGGGAGCGGTGGCCCGGGAGGCAACGGTGGCACCGGGCCAGGTCCGCGGAACGGCCCGGGCGGGACCGGCGGGACCAGCGCCCGCAGGCCGGCCGGGGACACCGGTCCCAGCCTGGCGGCCCAGGTCACCCTCACCATCCGGTGGGAGACCTGGCACGGCGACTCGGCCACCCCCGGCGAGGCCGCCGGGTTCGGGCTGCTCGACCCGGTCAGCGCCCGGGACCTGCTGGCCGCCGCGGCCCGGCACCCGGACACCCGCTGGTGCTACACCGCCCTGCACCCCGACGGGACCGCCGCCGCCCACGCCTGCGCCCCCGGCCCGCACCCCGCCGGCCCCCCAGACCCCCGCACCCTCAAGTTCAACGCCGTCATCCGCGGGCCCTGTGATCACGCCCAGGCCCACGGCGGCTACCGGCCCAGCCGCAAGCTCCGCCACCTGGTCACCGCCCGCAACGCGACGTGCACCGCGCCGGGCTGCGGGCAGCCCGCGGCCCGCTGCGATCTGGATCACACCACCCCCTGGCACCTCGGTGGTCTCACGTGTCCCTGTAACATCTCCCCTCTCTGCCGTCACCATCATCGCGTCAAACAGGCCCAGGGCTGGTGGCTCGAACAAAGCGAACCAGGCGTCATGCGATGGCGAACCCCGGCCGGCCGCACCCACGCCACCACCCCCACCGTCTACCCGACCGGCTAACGACCCCGGTCGCCAGGCCGCGCTGATACTAGGGGCGTGGCTTACCGTCGAGGGGTGCGCCCACCGTGCCGTGACGTCCAAGACCCGGGAACGCGGCGGGCGCGTTCCCGGGTCTTCGACCGGTGTCCAGAAGAACCCTCGTATCCCTTTCCGGGTGGTCAGGCGTCGCGGCGGCGTAGCCGCCAGGCCGCGGCGGCGGTCAGCACGACCGCGTAGCCGCACAGCACCGCGAATCCGGTCCACGGACTCAGCGCGTGTGCGCTGGTCATCGATAGGCCCCACAGGTCCCCGCCGGCGTTGGACGGCAGGTAGGGCGCGAAGCCCGTGATGTTGTGCGGGAGGGTCCCGACGACGATCGGGATGACGAAGAACACCGCGGCGAACGCCGACAGGCCTGCCGCGGTCTTGCGGAGCAGGGCCCCCAGGGCCAGGCCGATGATGACCACGACGGTCAGGTACAACGACGAGCCGACCACCGTCCGCAGCACGCCCGGGTCGGTCAGCGTGATCGCCGAACCCCCGCGGGCGGACTCGATGGCGGTCGCGGCGAAGAAGTCGACGAACGCGCACAGCATGGTCACCGGCAGTACCAGGCCGGCCAGCACGATCAGCTTGGCCCACAGCACCGGCAGCCGCGCGGGCACGACCGCCAGCGTGGCGCGGATCATCCCGGTGCCGTACTCGCCGCTGAACGCCAGCACGGCGACCACACCGAGCACCAGCTGCGCGATCAGGACGCCCAGCAGGGCCCCCGATATACCCGCCGCGGCGGAATTGCCTGCCGAGACGCGATAAACCGTGCCGGATCCTGCGACCAGGGCACCCACGCCGACGATCAGCGCGACCGTGATCAGCGTGCACCACCGGGTCGAGCGCAGCGCCCGCAGCTTGGTCCACTCCGCGCGGACGACGCGGGCCTGGGTCACCGGTCCGGCGACCGTCACCGGGGCTATTGGGGCCGGGGTCATCGGAGCCGGGGCGGGCGCCCCCTGAGCCGGCGTGAGTCCTGGCCGGGTCATGGCGCTCATCGGGTGGCTCCGGCGTGGTACTCGATGCTGTCCTGGGTGACTTGCATGAAGGCCTCTTCCAGCGATGCGTGGGTGGGGGTGAGCTCGTAGACGGGCAGGTGAGCCCGCCAGGCGGCCGCCCCGATCTGCTCGGCGGTGGTGCCGGAGACACGCAGCAGGTCCGTTCCGTCGTTAATGACCGTGATGCCGGGGGCGGCGAGCAGCTGGCCCAGGCGCACGGGTTCCGGAGTGCGGACCAGCACGCCGGTGCCGGTGGCGTGGTCGACGAAGTCCTCGACGCTGGCCTCGGTGATGAGCTTGCCGCGGCCGAGCACGACCAGCTGGGTCGCGGTCTGCGCCATCTCGCTCATCAGGTGGGAGGACACCAGGACGGTGCGGCCTTCGGCGGCCAGGGACTTGAGCAGCTCCCGGATCCAGCGGACCCCGTCCGGGTCCAGGCCGTTGACCGGCTCGTCCAGGACGACGGTCTGCGGCTGGCCGAGCAGCGCGGCGGCTACGCCGAGGCGCTGGCCCATGCCGAGGGAGAACCCGCCGGCCCTGGTGCCGGCGACCTCGGCCAGGCCGGCCAGCTCGATCACCTCGTCGACCCGGCGGCGGCTGATCCCGGCGGTGCGGGCCAGGGCCAGCAGGTTGCTGCGGGCCGACAGGCCCGGGTGGACGGACCTGGCGTCGAGCAGGATGCCGAGCTCGGCCATCGGGGCCGGCGCCTTGGGATAGTGCTTGCCGTTGACGCGGACCGTGCCGCTGTCCGGGCGGTCCAGGCCGGCGATCATCCGCATGGTGGTGGATTTCCCGGCTCCGTTCGGGCCGAGGAAGCCGGTCACCACGCCGGGCTCAACCACGAAGCTCAGTCCGTCGACGGCGGTCTTGTCGCCGTACCGTTTGGTCAGGCCGTCAATCTCGATCATTAGTGATCCTTCCCTCGATGGGCTTGGGTCCTGGTCGTAAGCCTGCGTTCGGGGCCTGAGGCGGGACTGTCGTGGCGCTGAGGCGGGGGCGATTCCCGACATATCGGTCAGTACGGTGAGGCGGCGCGGGCGAGGGCCGTACGGTGGGAGTCATGGAGGTCCGGCTGTTCGGCGAGCTCGAAGCGCTGGATGGCGGCGTGCCGGTGCCGGTCCGGGGGGCCAAGCAGCGAGCCCTGCTGGCCCTGCTGGCGCTGCAGCGGGGGCAGCCGGTCAGCGCCGACCGGCTGATCGACGTGCTGTGGGGCGATGGCCAGGCCGCGAACCCGGCCAATGCCCTGCAAGCGCAGATCGCCCAGCTGCGCCGTACCCTCGGGCCAGCGGCCATCCTCACCACCGAAGCCGGCTATACCCTGACCGCCCAGGTCGACGTCGTCCGCTTCGAGCGGCTGGTCGCGAAGGGACAGCGGCTGGCCGCCGACGGCGAGCTGGCGCCGGCGTCGGCCGCTCTGGGCGAGGCCCTCGGGCTGCGCCGCGGCGAGCCGCTGGCCGAGTTCACTTATGCCCGCTTTTTTGATGCCGAACGGGCCCAGCTGGATGAGCTAACTCTGGTGGCGACCGAATCCCGGGCCGGAGCCGACCTGGGCCTGGGGCGCCACGGTGAGCTGGCCGCCGAACTGGAGGCGCTGGGCCGGGAACACCCGCTCCGCGAGCGCCTGTGGGAGCTGCTCATCCTCGCCCTGTACCGGAGCGGACGGCAGGCCGAGGCCTTGCGCGCCTACACAGAAATCCGTGCTCGTCTGGTCGACGAGCTGGGCATCGACCCCGGCCCGGCCTTGCGGGAACTCCAGGCCCGCATCCTGGCCCAGGACCCGGCGCTCGGCCCAGCCGGCCCCGCTCCGGCTCAGGTGGCCGCCCCGGCGGAGGTAGCCGGCCACTCGGGAGATTCTCTGGGGCCGGCCCCTCTGCTCGAGACGAAGTTGTATGTTCCGAGGTCACGGCGTGGTCTGGTGCCGCGTCCGCGGCTGAGCGAGCGGCTGGACCGCGGGACCGCGTCGAGGTTGACGCTGGTCTCCGCACCCGCTGGCTTCGGCAAGACGACGCTGCTCACCGAGTGGCTGGCCGCGGCACCGGTCAGTCCGGCCGGTGAGCGGCTGGTCGCGTGGCTCTCGCTGGATCGGGCCGACAACGATCCCGTGTCCTTCTGGAACTATGTCATCGCCGCGCTGCGGACGGTGGCCGCCGGGGTCGGCGAGAGGGCGCTGGCCTTCCTGCAGGCGCCTCAGCCGCCGCCGATCGAAACGGTGCTGACCGCGCTGCTCAACGACCTGGGCGCCACCGCACGCGAGATCGTGCTGGTGCTCGACGACTACCACGTCATCGACGCCGGCGATGTGCAGGAAGGGATGGCGTTCCTGCTGGACCATCTGCCACCGTGGCTGCACGTGGTGATCGCCAGCCGGGCCGATCCCGCGTTGCCGCTGGCCCGATGGCGAGCGCGCGGCGAGCTGGTCGAGACGCGCGCGGCCGAGTTGCGGTTCACGCCCGAGGAGGCGGCGGTGTACCTCAACGAGACGATGGGCCTGCAGCTGACGGCGCGGGACGTGGCCGCGCTTGAGGGACGCACCGAGGGCTGGATCGCCGCGCTGCAGCTGGCGGCGCTGTCGATGCAGGGGCGAGACGACG